>Ga0265296_1003492_pt1 | contig 14518 bp, 13 predicted proteins | sample MunlanPumphouse1_FD_189073 | JGI IMG/M metagenome (GOLD analysis project Ga0265296, IMG submission 189073) | Groundwater microbial communities from a municipal landfill in Southern Ontario, Canada - Pumphouse #1 | ecosystem: Environmental > Aquatic > Deep subsurface > Groundwater | place... | reverse complement strand
CTCCTCAGAATTTTCAGAAACGTTGTATGATTTTATTTCTTCAGATGAATCATCTTTTTCTATAGTTATAGCTGCCACACTCCCAGTCCCAGCGAAACCAGGTTTACTGGTACATTTCCAGCATTAAGCCGGAAATCCCTGCTTGTATCTAGAGACGGCCCCTATCTAACCGGGAGCTTAGTATTTTATTGATCACGTTTTAGTCCCGGTATCAACCGGTCCGAACAATTCTGCCACTTTCTTTCTCAGCTCCACAAATACAACCCTTGAACCATATGCCACAATTGAAGCCCACGCTAAAGGCTTGGTGCCGTAGTCCTGCACATCCTGCACCATGGCCAGTAAAGCAAGCGCGGTAAGGGATAAGTAGTAAGGCAGAACCTCCGTACTTAAAAAACGGGGCAATTTATCAATTTCAAAATCTCCCTGGCGTATCGAAATGGCCACTCCTAAAATTACATTAACAACGATAAGCGCAAACAAAAAAACCATTGCTTTCAATAAAGCCAAGTCGAGCGTCAAACATTTCAGAGTCCCTCCCTAGTTTATTTTTCCAGTTCGTTGTTCCATAATATTCAACCAATAGTGCAGGGTGCCTGGATTTTTATTGACCTAATCGAGTAGGCCACTCCTTCATTTGCTTCATCCGCAGCCTTCGCCGTATCCATTCCATTAATCAAAAAGCCCCACTCCGGGGAGCGGGGCATTATTGAAAAGCACAATCCGGAGGACATTCTTCATCCTTACCATCACACGGTGTTGGCCATATGAAACGCTCAAGGTAATATAAGCATACCTTTGCTTCATGGTATCCTGGGCAGGTAGAAGGGCTCAGCGTCTTTTCAGGATATTTGCAATATTTGCAACCCAATTGAGACGTTCGGCATAATATCATTCCAAAACATCCTTATAATGAATACTTGTTGTATTATTATACACCATCTCAAATTATCCTCTTTTTACTATATAAAAAAAGGCAAGCCGCTTCCGATCCCGCCTCACTTGAGACTCTGAAACAGAAATAGCATATATAAATTTTTTTGCCGACCCCTTCTGGACAACTAAAATAAAAACTGGCAATCCCGAAGGGTCACCAGTTAGCATATCAGATGGAGGCGACACCCAGATTTGAACTGGGGAATGGAGGATTTGCAGTCCTCTGCCTTACCACTTGGCTATGTCGCCACATAAAATGGAGCGGAAGACGAGATTCGAACTCGCGACCCTCGCCTTGGCAAGGCGATGCTCTACCACTGAGCTACTTCCGCACAATATATATTGTACAATATTAAATTATTTTGTCAAGAACAGTGTCGCTGCATCAACCAGACAGATGCAATCTTGTAGTACACTAATCTAGCGAAATATAGATTAGCACAACCCGACCGGCTTTGTCAACCCGTGTGTCCTGGAAAGTCTCAGTTGTTTGATAATTCCAAAAAAAGGAGCCCTGTTTTTTGTTGTCGAATAAACAAGAAAAAATGGTGGAGTGGTACATACGTCTGACTTCAAGCAAAGACAACCCTGGCTCGATATCGCTAAAGGAATAGGCATCACCGCTGTTGTTTTAGGGCACTCAGGCAGCAGCATCGCTTATTATCTTTACTGGTTTCATATGCCGCTCTTTTTTATTATAAGCGGGTATTTGTTTAAACCACATGAGGATTGGGCAACACTTTCCAACTGGCTTTATAAACGCACATGTCAACTGCTTATACCTTATTTATCTTTTCTTATAATCATAGTTACAGTGGAGTTTTACCTGGGCAACAGATGTTTCGACGCTTATAAAGTAGCCAGCAGCTTTTCTCTTAACTTTTTCCCCGGGGGAAAATTCATTGGCGGTTTTTATACCACTTTTTGGTTTATTACATGCCTTTACGTTACCCAGCTTATTTTTGCGTTGCTCCACAAGTCGATCAAATCACACGGCTGGTGTCTTATTATAATAGCCGCCGCTTATCTTTTAGCTCACTATGAATCAGCCATTGCCGATACGCACCCTTTAAAAATACCCTGGGATATAGATGTGGCTTTGTTAACCCTTTCTTATTACGCTTTTGGTTTCTACGCCAAAAAAATGATCAAACATGTTCACGCCGCAGTTTCAACACTCTCGGTTGCTTTTTCTATTGGGTTGCTCATATGCGGCCTCTTCGGTCTTTTTTCTTATTCTATAAATATTAAGTACGGCACATGCAGCCATTTACTGATGGATCTTGTGATACCAATTGTAATGTCAGTTGCTTTGCTTTCCATAAGTCAAAAATGTTCTCACCTTACCGGCAACGTTTTCGCGATATTAGGGAAATATTCTCTGCCCGTCATGTACCTCCACTTACCAGTGAACATAATATTGCACAACTATTTAAATTATAATTATGGGTATCTTTCATTCGCCCTTATTGGCCTGGTCATTCCTACTTTGGCAGGGTTGATATTTGACCGTTTTCAGTTGACAAAAATACTCCTGCTGGGGTGCTCTGATATTCCGTTTATTCCAGAAAGAATTCTTAGTTGGCGCACAATCGTAATATATAATACAAGTTAATTTGCCATGAAATTTAAAAAACTCTATGCTTATTCCCGACGTTAAATACCATTTAAGAGTCAAATGATAATAAAAGTAAAATTCATAATAAAAGATACAAAATAAGGTTCACCTTAAATAATATAGTGAGTTCAAATTGTTACTTTTTTGGCTTAATTTTGTTATGCAATATTCTTGGTTTTAAATAAGTTATATTTTTCAGCATAATAAAGGTTATTACTTATGCAATCACATTATCTGTTACTATTACGATTAATTACCTAACATAAAATCTTTTTTAAGGGTAATTATAAGAGCAGGAAATCAAAAAACCTTAAAAAAGAAAGGAGGTTAGTCTTAATGCCTAATACCACTGTGGTACCTGGAGCAAAAAATGCGCTTAACCAAATGAAATTTGAAATTGCTAATGAACTCGGCATTTCAAACTATGCACAAATGGACAAGGGAACACTGCCCAGCAGGATGAATGGCTATGTGGGAGGTAACATAACCAAAAGGTTAGTTGCCCTTGGAGAATCCGCTCTGGCTAACAACACGCCCCAAGGTTAATCCAAAGTGATTTGATTCCTTTAATATATACTACTCGGTTTTTCTCTAAAAGAGGATTAGTTCGCTAATCCTCTTTTAGTTGTCCGCCGCAATTACTTGCAGCTATAAAATTCCACTTAGTGAATTAACCTGACAGCTCTAAGCCCAAAATCCGTCTGATATGGGCTGGCCTCGCCTTCATCTAAGCTCCTGATAAAGTAGCCGCTAATCTCACCCTTGCTGTCAGCATCATCTAAAAAGAATGCTGCAACAGTTAAACACAAAACAAAAAACCAGCAAAACCTTGCGGGGCTTGACTAAAGCTGGTGCCACGGGTGGGAATCCAAAAGTCTTATTTTATTTGGGGTTCTTTGTGTTCCATTTTTACCGGAAGCACCCCAGCCAGTTCACCGATCACATTAACCAGTTCGGCTTCTGCGGGAACAATAACTTTGGCATTATTTTTAAGCGCGGTTTCAACCGCTTCAAGCTTCCTCAAAACCTGAGCATTGCCTTTAAAATACATGTCTGCTGCCTCGTTAACCAGCTTTATAGCCTGGGCTTCGCCTTCAGCTGCCAGAATTTTAGCCTGCTTGATACCTTCCGCTTTCTTGATTTCCGCTCGTTTGATCCCATCGGCCGTAGTTTCGGCTGCGGTAGCAAAGTCGATAGCGGCGATCTTTTCATTCTCGGCCTTGACGACCTTGTTCATTGTTTCCTGTACATCTTTCGGCGGATCAATCTCTTTTAGCTCGGTCCTCATAATATCAATGCCCCAGTTCTTTGTCTCGTTCTTAAGTGTCTCGAGAAGGTCAGTGTTGATTCTGCCTCTTTCACTGTTGGCCGATCTTAAGGACAGGGTGCCTATGATATTTCTAAGCGTTGTCCGTGCTAATGCCACAATCTGAACCTGATAGTTGTTAACGTTATACGTTGAATTTTTAACATTATCCTCTTCTGTGTTGATCTTGAAATAAACCTGCGCATCCACTGTTGCATTCAGGTTGTCGTTGGTGATAATCACCTGGGGCTCGGCATTAACCATTTGTTCTGTTGTATTAACTTGATATAGATTTTGAATAAGCGGTATTATCCAGTGAAAACCAGGTTTGGCAAACTTGGAATATTTGCCGAAAGTTTCGATTAGTCCCCGGTGGGTCGGCCGGACAATCCTGATACCGGCGAAAAACAGAACAACAATGACTAAAATCACGACATATAAAAAATACATTGCCTCACCCCCCAAATTATAAAAATCCCTGTGTATAACATAGCACATAAACAGGGATAAATATATGGCATTATCTGTTCCGGGCAGCTAATATTACCTTATGCTACAGAATAGTAATTAGATTGTCATCGCTAGCGGACACAACCCGCACTACTGCTCTTTCACCGACCCATCGCGGTACGCCTGTAAAAGACTCTTGAGCGCAGCGATGTCCGCTTTGAGCCCCGCCCCGATGTCCGTGTCACCCACCAGCACGCGGGCCTCGTTTTTCTCGATGAATACGCTGGTCGGCAATATGTCCAAGTCCTCACGAATGGCGCGTTCTTTGGATTCGAAGGGCTCGTGGGACACCAAGTGCATCCCCTGGGAAGTGAAGATAAGGGTGTACCCGGCAATACCCGTCTCTTTCTGATAGGCTCTGGCAAACCCGCCGTCGATGGTGATGAGCTTGCCGTTGGCTTTGATGGGCGCCTCGCCCGCAGTGACCTTAACGGGCTCATGACCATTGATGATGTAGCTGGTTGCTGCATTCAAGCCGAATTCACCCAGGATGCGCACACAGACCGACTTGTCGTCGCGCCATGTAAAATAGGAATTTTTCACTTCATTGTGCGTCTCTTTTTCGGCGATAAAATACCGCTCGAACGTGGCCATTTTGCTCTTGCCGAACAATGGCGAATTAGCCCCACACCACAAATACCACACCACATCCAGCGCTAGCGCTTTCTCCTGAGGATCCTGGGCGTAATACGCCTTTCTGACCATTTCATCGAATGCATCCAGCAGCGCCTTGCCCTTGAGCGGTTGGCCACATAACTCAAACTCCTGAAAATCTCCCTCCTCCGTCAGTGGTATACACCCGTGATAGAGCAGGTTGCCATTGTAGGTCTTGTACATGCTGCCTTTGTCGATCAAAAACCGCGCATCCTTCTGAAGATCCGTGGCATGCTGAAAAGACACCTTGAGGTTGTTCACCACATTCTGTTCATCCTCCGTCAGCTCATAGGGCTGCTGCGGATCGACCGTAGGGAAATCCGCCTCCTTCAGCTGGTACACCTTGTCGTTGAGGGCGATAGTACCCGCCTTGAAGTCAATGAGATGAAGGAGCTGTCGATGAGCCAGCTGCAGTTCTGGGCGCCGCATAATCAATTGTCCTTCCAATTTCAACTGGATCACCGTAATGGCCTTTTGCATCCGCGACAACAAATCTAGATCCTTCTCCTGCAAATGGGTCTGTTTGGCCTTCACTTGAAATGTCGGTGTGTATTCCCCCTGATAATGGTCGAGCGCGAGGCGCATCAGTGGCGTGAGGTTCAAGCCGTAGCCTTCCTGAAGCGTCTCCAGATTCGCATAGCGAAGCGACACTCGTAGCGCGCCTGCCATACACACCTCCGAGCCGCATGCAGCGCCAATCCAAAGCACATCGTGATTGCCCCATTGGATGTCCACCGAATGATGCCTTCTGAGTGTTTGCATCACTAGATGTGCCCCATAGCCGCGGTCGAAAATATCGCCAATAATGTGCAAATGATCCACCACCAACTTGCGGATCAGCTCCGCAAGCGCAACGATAAAATCATCTGTGCGGTCAATCGCGAGTATGCTGTCAACAATTCCTTGATAATAGCCCTGTTTCATGGCACTATGCTCGTTCTCTTGCAAAAGTTCCTCGATGATGTACTGAAAATGCTGCGGTATTGCTTTTCTCACCTTGGCATGCGTATATTTATAAGCAGATTGCCTGCATAACCGGATCAAGCGTATCATAACGGTCTCGTACCATTCCAGCAGCGCAGTGTCCTTCAAATCCTGCGAAGCGTGCTCCCCTGATGCAGCTGCAGGTAAGTGTGCCATCGAGTTTTTTTGCAGGGTGATTTTCTCCTGGGGATAGTAAACCAATGTCGCCAGTTCCTTTTTCTGCGCAGCTGTCAAGGTATCGCCAAACGTATCGTCGATCTTGCGCTTGACCACTCCAGAGGCGTTTCGCATCACATGGTCAAAGGCCTCGTGCTCGCCGTGAATGTCGGCCAGAAAATGCTCTGTGCCCTTAGGCAGATTGATGATGGCGCTGAGATTGACAATTTCCGTACTCACATCGTCCACCGTCGGGTATTGTTTGGAAAGGAGTGTCAGGTATTTCAAATCGTACGACAGGCTGTTTATAGTCTGCCAGCCATTTTCCATTTCGCGCCCCCCTTTTTATCAGGCAGTACAAGCTTTACAAATTCATTAGCGATTAAACTGACTATGTATTCTTATATAGTTGAGTATATCTGTCCTGGATACGATACCAATTAATGTGACTTGCTCCATAACTAGAACCCTTCCTATACTATTACTAAAGATCTTGGTCATAGCAGTAGAAACAGTATCATTTGGAGAAACAATAAGATTGTCCTCTAAGGAAGTGGCTATCCCGCCAACACTGGTTTGATCCCATGATTCTTTTGGGACGTTCTTTACTCTTTCTAAATTAACAATCCCAATAACCTCTTCATCCTTTTTTACTGGGAAACTGGTAAATTTGTAATTGTAAAAATAACTATCTACAAGTTCTTGAACTGATATATGATAATCGACTACTATAACTTTGGCGGTCATAAATTCACTGACACTAATTTTATCAAACATATTTGACATGACTGTTTGTTGATAGCTGGACTGAGACGCTTGGTTTATATACCAACCTATAAATGCAAACCAGATACCATTAATTAAGTTTCCGGTCATAATCCAAAAAATACCGGTAAAAATCAAAAAATAACCAAACACACCTCCCAGTGAAGCCGCTATTTTGGTGGCATTTTGCAAGTTGCCACTGAAATGCCAGATAAGAGCCCTTAGGACTCTGCCTCCATCCATCGGGAAAGCTGGAACCATATTGAAGATAGCTAGAATCAGGTTGACCTGGGCAACATAAGTCAGCGGTACAATTATAATCTCAGGAGTACCGAAAAAAGCAAATATGTTAGTGAGCAGCATTAACAAAATAAATAAAAATACGCTCATGGCAGGACCAGCTATACCAATCTTAAGTTCTTTGCTTGGTTCATCAGGTTCTTTCTCCATTTGAGCAATACCTCCAAAAATAAATAGAGATATCTTTTTTACTTGTATTCCAAGACTTATAGATACTAAAGAATGTGACAGTTCATGGAGCAAAACTGAAACAAAAAGCAACAAAGCAATAATACGTCCAAGTATCCACCTTAAAACAGGGTTCCAATCCGGGTAATTCTGGGGGAAATAATTAGTTGCGAGCATGAAGGTCACAAGACCAAATATCACCAACCAGCTGGAATTCACTTCAATCTGGATTCCCTTGAATTTTCCTATAACAACTGAGCCTTTCATAAATACGCCTCCATTAAAGTGTTTGCCTTTAACCATTATATTTCAAAAACGTTGGTCTTGGCAGATAGAATTTCATAAAGGATTTTTGAGGGTATCCCGCCGAAAGAATTAATATGCACATCGAGTACAGGGTAACAAACGATAATGACAATCAAAAGGTCTCACAGATACTCAAGAACTATCTGAAATTTTCCCGTGGTGAAATACGAAGGATTAAACGCTGTGCCAGACTAACCCGAGGTCAAAAATATGATTTCCAAAAAATTCTATCACAATGATAATTATTGGACTTTTGTATTGAGGAAATAATTTTCAGAGACGCAGATGAAGACTTTGGGCAGCAAATGGGCGCCAAAAACGAAAAAACGCCTCCGGGATAAACCCCGGAAGGCTTGATAATACTGGTGCCACGGGTCGGAATCGAACCAACGACACGCGGATTTTCAGTCCGCTGCTCTACCAACTGAGCTACCGTGGCATAAAAAATGGCGGAGCTGACGAGAGTCGAACTCGCGATCTCCTGCGTGACAGGCAGGCATGTTAGGCCACTACACCACAGCTCCGTATTCATCCGCGATACCGCCTTTTACCAGCCGGTCATCGCTGACATAGTATAGTATAACTAATCCGTCGTTTTAAGTCAAATGGTATTTTTATTTAGAATTATTCTTCCTGCCCAGAGTAAGTATCGTTTCACGCACAATCTTTGCCGCCAGAAGCGCGGTCCTCTCGGAAGGATCATATAGCGGGCTGACTTCAACCAGATCGAACCCCACAACATCCAATTCACCAAGCAGGTGAACCGCCCGCATTATCTCCCTGACCGTACATCCGCCCGGTTCCGGGGTTCCGGTGCCAGGGGCGTAGGCAGGGTCTACAACGTCGATATCCAGGGAAACATATACCGGCCTTCCTTTGATCAGCGGCAAAATTTCTATGAGCGGCTCCACAACCTTGTCTACGAAGATATTGCAATTTTTACGGGCGAAATCAAACTCATCTCTTGTGCCTGAGCGAATGCCGAACTGGTAGAGATTTTTCCCTCCAATCAATTCCACGACCCTGCGAATAACAGTGGCATGGGAAAAACGTTCGCCAAAATATTCATCTCTTAAATCAGTATGGGCGTCAAAGTGGATCACCACAAGTCCAGGATGTGTACTCGCCACTTCTTTAATGGAAGCATATGAAATCAAATGCTCGCCGCCCAGAATCAACGGAAATTTACCGCCGGCAAGTATTCCGGCGGTAACAAGGCCAATCCGGCGAAGGCTTTCCTGGACCGCCCCGAACGGAAGGATCACTTCCCCGGCATCGTAATAGCTATAGTCAGCTAGCTCCAGGTCAAGGTCAACGCTGTATTCTTCCAGACCATGCGACACCTGGCGGATCCTCTGCGGACCCTGCCTGGTGCCAGGCCGGAAGCTTACCGTAAAATCCATGGGAGCGCCGATAATAACTATCCCTGCCCGATCATAATTTTCGGTGCTGCCAATAAAACAACCAGGACACCTTTCCGTAAACTCCAGCATCTTTTAGGCCTCCAGCATCAGTCACTTGGTTATATGATTTCCCTTTACTGTCCCAACAATTCCTGCACAAATGGAGGCAGGACAAAACAGGTCAGGTGAATGGCCGGGCTGTAATATCTTGTATTAAGATCAGGTGTCCGTACAGTATCTGTATCACATGGATCGTACTTTTTTGAACCAATGGTAAAGGTCCAAAGCCCTCCCGGATAGGTGGGTATATTAGCTAGAAAGAGGCGGGTTAACGGGAAAATCCCTGATATATCCTTAAGCAGCCGTGGTATAAGATCACGGTTGAAAAAGGGCGACTCGGTCTGGGCGACAAAAATACCGTCGTCTTTAAGCGAGTTAAAGATGTCAGTGTAGAATGAGGCGCTGAAAAGCCCTTCCGCAGGCCCTATTGGATCAGTAGAGTCAACCATGATCACATCATAGGTGTTTTTGTTGTCCCTGACGTGTTTTATGCCATCATCGATGATGATCTCCACCTTGGGGTGATCCAAGGCACAGCTAATTTCAGGCAGGTACTTGCGGGAGGCCTCTACAACAGCGCCATCAATCTCACAGTGAACAACTTTCTCAATAGTCTGATGCTTTACTATCTCCCGCACCGCCCCTCCGTCACCGCCGCCTATTACAAGCACACGTCTGGGAGCGGCGTGGGTGTTCAGCGCAACATGGGTAATCATTTCATGGTATATAAATTCGTCCAACACCGTAGTTTGAATAATATTGTCCAGGACCAGCATGCGCCCGTATTGATCTGTGTCTAGGACAGCCAAACTCTGAAACGGTGTCTTTTCCTGGTGTAGAATTTTTTTAGTACGGCAAGAAATTTTTACATTTTTCGTTTGATGCTCAGTAAACCATATATTGAGTTTGGAATCCAAGTCTCACGCCTCCGTTTTCATGTTTATTAATACCAGAGAGGTACCGCGGCCAGGGCGCAGCCAATCTTCTCCACGCGATGTTCCGTGGCGGCGATTTTTGTGCCCTTCAACTCCATTTCTCTGGTTTCAAAAGCTTCTACCAACATCCTTTCTATTGCCTGTGTCGCATCTTCTTTACTGCATTTACCGGAGTACTCCATAATAACCCCGAAAGAGTCATTTGAAAAACCGACACCCACCGCGGCGGCAATAATCTCACCGGGAATATCGCTTATGATATAGCCATAAGCTGTGGGTACAAGCGAGCCGGGCGGAATTTCCATACCCGGACAGTATACCACGCCAGGCGGTAGGATACTGGTAACCCGCATAAGATTCAAATTCCCGATTCTTCCTTTAAGCAGGGCGTTGTCAAACGCGTTTAAAGGATTTTTTCCCTCAGAACTCCCAGCTGTAACAAAAAATTTTTTAGGAGTTGGCAGCATTATCAAACCTCCTCATTTTTGTTGGTCGCTGCAACAACATACAATATTATATCAAAATCGAAGAAAAAGTTAACCCAAGTTTTATTCTTTTAAAAAAATTATCCCCATAAAAACAAGAATAATTAATAATTTTCGCGGGCAGTATATAAACTGCCAAAAAAATCAAGGGGGGATTAATATTGCTTAAAACAGTAATTGGGCTATTCGACTCGCGTGACCAGGCTGAAAAAGCCGCGTCAGATTTGCGCGGCAGTGGTTTTCACGATGAAATATCCATTCTTGCCTCAGATAAAGGTAAGGAGAGAACTTCGGGAAATTATTTAAATGACACCAGTGAAACAAACAGTATCAATTCGGGACTATCCACAGGTGGATTGCTGGGTGGACTGGCTGGCCTGGGCATGGGGGTTGGCGCCCTGGCTATCCCGGGCATCGGGCCGCTTATCGCCGCCGGACCAATCGCCGGGCTACTGTCAGGAGCCATCACTGGCGGCGTAGCGGGTGGTCTGATTGATTGGGGTATTCCAGCAGACCGGGGTAAGTTTTATGAAGGTAAAATCCGGGAAGGTAAAATCCTTACATCTGTGCGCACCGATGAAAATAAGATCAACTCAGCAGCTGACATTCTGCGCCGCAATGGAGCGCGCGACGTTGAAATCCACTAACCACGAGGGGGCATCTTCGGAAGTCGGACGTCAGACGTCGGACGTCGGTATATTCTGCGTTTCTTTATGGTCTTGATAATAGGGTGATTTATCCGTGAGATACAGGTGCGGCTCTAGCCGCACCTGTATCTCACGTCAACGTCCCAGTATATGTAGGTGCGAATTCAGTCGCACAAAATGTCTTTTCTACTCACGTCCCACGTCTCAATTCTCACTTCCCACGTCCCAACAAACCTAGATATATATCCCTGTAAATCATGGCGTCTTCAGCTTGCCGGCCTGCTGATTCACAAATTATAGTCGGGGTTAAACCCCTTTCCGCTATTAGCTCGGCCAGGGGAGTAAAGTCCGGTCCGAAGCGTGTTTCAAGCGTAGTCCAGTGCTTTTTTTCACCAGCGCCGGTGAACTCTACCGGGCTGAAATGGATATGAAGGTTTTGCAGGTACTCCCTGCCTAGACTCTTTTCAACCAGGTCCAGAACCGCGACAAAAGGCAATCTACCGGTAAAGCCGCCTCCGCTGATAGCGTGCATATGTCCGAAATCAACAGCCGGTACTATCTCTCTCCCCAGTTCGCATAATTCCAGAACTTCCTCCAGTGAGCCCAGCTGGTTTCTCTTGCCCCCGGTCTCGGGAGCCAGGAGTATGCCAGTCAGACCTTCTTCCCTTGCTTCGTCTAATATCTCCTTTAAAAAAGCCTTCGCTGACAAAAATATTTCTCTGCGATTCTCCCCTTTTCCAGCCCCAGGGTGAAAAACCACGGTTTTTGCCCCCATCAGCCGGGCGGCTCTCAAAGACTTGAGCAGGTGTCCCCTGGTTTTTGGGCGCATTTCAGGATCTTTCGTACTGAGATTTATGTAATAAGGAGCGTGTACACTTAACTGTATACACCTCTCAGCCGCGAGCCGGCCCAGCCTGCCAGCCATATCATCGCTGATGTTCACACCGCGGCTGCACTGGTACTCGAAAGCGTTCAACCCCAGTTTCTCCAACCACTCAGGCATTTCCAGCGAGGATTTATGACCCTGGGCGTAAAATGAAGCGGAAGCCCCGGCGGGACCAAAACGAATAGTCATGTAAATACCTCCCAAGCCAAGTATATTTTTAATTTCAAGAAAAGAAACATCCAGCACAATAAAAGGAGGAAACTACCAATTGTTCCAGAAATTTATATAAAAACAACACGGGGTGGTCGACATGCGTAAACTTAAAATGATAACAATTGGACTTCTACTAATTCTACCTTTATTTCTCCTTGGTCATTCCGGTGTCCTGCCTGTTTCCGGGCGGTTGGTCGGATTGCAAAACGACACCCTGGTCTATGCCAGGAGCACGGACTCCACAGTCCTTGATCCGGCTTTTTCCCTGGACGATGAATCAAACAAGGTGATAACAAATATATTTGAAGGTCTGGTGCGTTTCAAACCTGGCACTGCCACCATAGAGCCCTGTCTCGCCGAGGCCTGGCGCGTCTCTTCAGACGGGAGGGAGTGGACCTTTTATTTAAAAAGAAACGTGAAGTTTCACGACGGAACACCTTTCAATTCAGAAGCCGTACGTTTCAGTGTGGAGAGACAGATGCCTGCCCAGCGCAACGATCGCGCGTCATACGCATCTTTTACCTTCGGCATGGTCGACAGTATTATTACTCCCGACCCTTACACTGTTAAAGTATTCCTGAAATTTCCATACGCCCCTTTTCTGAACAACCTGGCTATGACTTCCTCAGCCCCTATGGTCAGCCCCACCGCAGCTTCCGCTATGGGGGATGCCTTCAGCGAAAAGCCGGTAGGCACGGGACCATACCGCTTTATCAGTTGGGAAAAGGGTAAAAGCATAACTTTAAGAGAAAACAGGGACTACTGGGGTAAGCTGCCCGACTGCCCAACCCTGGTTTTTACCGTCATTAAAAACAGCAGGCTGCGTTCACTCGCGCTGAAAATGGGACTGGTCGACCTCGTCGACGGGATATCCACAGCTGATGCCCGCTTTTTGGAACAAAAAGGCTGCCCCGTTTTGCAAAAAAACGGTCTGGACTTGAATTATCTCGGCTTTTTTACCGACAAAAAACCTTTTGACAACCCGGCCGTCAGAAAGGCCATCAGCATGTTGATTGACCGCAAACAAATAATCGAGGGGCTTTTTCAGAATGCTTCAATTGAAGCTAACTGCCCCTTGCCCCCTGGTGTGCTTGGTTATGATCCTAATATCCGCCCCATCACCTATGATCCCGCGGGAGCAAAGGATTTATTGGCCCGCAACGGTTATGCGGAGGGGTTAAAAATTAAAATCATAACATATAATAACCCCAGGCCTTATAATCCCGCCGGAGGAGAAAAACTAGCCGCGGCGCTGAAGTCGGAACTGGCCAAAGCTGGCATCGAAACCGAGGTAAAGTCATATCCATGGGAGCAGTATAAAGAAGCCTTGCTGCAAGAGGAAGGAAACGCCTTTCTCTACGGCTGGATCAGCGACAACGGAGATCCGGACAATTTTCTATATACTTTGCTTTCATCAGCCCAGATCGAAAGCGGCCTCAATACCGCCCGCTACCGGAACAGTGAAGTAGACCTGCTTCTGGCCAGAGCCCAGCAGGAAAATGAACCGGTTTTGCGGGAGCAGATTTATCGCAGCGCTTTAAAAATTGTTGTTAATGACGCTCCGTGGCTTTTTCTAAACCACAGCATTAAATTATACGCCACCTCAACCAGGGTTGAGGGGTTCGTTCCTCATTTCGCCGGCTTCACCCCTCTAAATACTGTTAAAAAACAAGAACATGACTATAAAAATGCCAATTAAAATACCACAATCTGCCACTAATAACATGTGCGTGTCTGTAGAATAATATCTGCAAAAGGCGTGTACTTTTCGCCTAAAACTAGCAAGGAGGAACAAAATGGACATTTATCAACTCCAAAGGCAGATTCAGGATCTGCGCCAAGAAATCAACACCATTAACCAGGTTGCCAGCCAACTGCATCGTTCGGAGGCTAACAACGCGGCACAACTCCAGCAACTGCAGCAACATGAGGCAATCGCCACCCAGCAGCTTCATACTATTCAGCAGCTGTGCAACCGCCTGAACCAGGACGTCAATGTTATCAGCAATGTGGCACAGCAAGTAACTTCTCAGATGTTCACCAAGCCTATGACCAGCGGTCAGTGGGGCGCATACAGCCAGCCTACTACAGGACAATTTGGCGCTTTCAGCCCGAGCATGAGCACAGGCTTTTACAGTCCGTCCCAGTATGGCGCATTTGGCTCCCAGCTTAGCACAAACCGCTTA
>Ga0265296_1003491_pt1 | contig 14520 bp, 9 predicted proteins | sample MunlanPumphouse1_FD_189073 | JGI IMG/M metagenome (GOLD analysis project Ga0265296, IMG submission 189073) | Groundwater microbial communities from a municipal landfill in Southern Ontario, Canada - Pumphouse #1 | ecosystem: Environmental > Aquatic > Deep subsurface > Groundwater | place: Canada... | reverse complement strand
GAGAAGAAGTCCAGGGTGCGTTGCAGCGCCAGGGCGGCGCTGTCTGGATCATACGCATGTCCGACCTCGCGGTTGAAGGCATGATCGGCCGGATAGACGTAGGTCGCCATCTGCGGCAGCTTCTCGCGGTGGGCCTGGATCGCCGCCGGCGGGATGCTCTTGTCCTGCGCGCCGAAATGGAACATCACCGGGGCCTTCGGCGTTTCATCCAGGAACTGCACGTTGCGCGCCCCGTAGTAGCTCACCGAGGGCAGGCCCAGGCGCAGCGCGGACAGCAGCGCGACGCTGCCGCCCCAGCAGTAGCCGACCGTGCCCACCTTGCCGTGCGGCGCCAGCCGGGTGGCTGCGGCGCGGACCACTTCCAGCGCCTTTTCCATGCCCAGGGCGGTGACCCGTTCCAGGCCATCCTTCACGCCTTCGGGGGTATAGGGCAGGGCATCCGGATCGGCCTCGGGGCCGTCCACCAGGTCGAAGAATGACGGTGCCAGCACCGCGTAGCCCTCGGCCGCGAAACGTTCGGCCACGCTGCGGATGTGCGGGTTGGCGCCGAAGATTTCCTGCACCACCACCAGGCTGCCACGCGGAGGGCCTTCGGGCAGGACCTGCCAGGCACGGACCGGACCGTAATGCGTATCCAGGGTGATCCATTCGGACATCGGGGGGTACCTCGTTGCAGGGAACAGAACGGCATTGTCGACGTTGTGAGGGTTAGCGCGATGTCAGCGGCTGTGCCGCATCGGGCGGCTACGGGGAAATGGCGGTGGTTTCCCAAGGCGGTGCAGATGGCGGTTTTCGCATTGACCGGTGCACACCCGGAGCCTAAGCTTTCAGCCAGGATGACATACAAGCCTCCGGTGCAAGCCGGGGGCTTTTTTGTTGCCCGCGCGTTGCCCGAGGGCGGCGTGGAAACAGGCGGCTGTGCCGGGCCAACCGCGACGAAGACATCCAGGCCGACCCGAGCCTGACAACCCCGAAACCCAGCCGCCGCAAGGCGGCTTTTTCATTTCCAGGAGAATCAACACCATGTCCATCAATCAAGCCATTTCCGCCCAGGACTCCGCGCTGTATGTGAAGGCCGGCACCGCGCCGACCGCGCCGAACAATCCGGCGGGCTACACCGAGATCGACGGTCTCACCGCCTTCCCGTTCGGCCGTGGTCAGGCCAATACCCTGGATGCAACCAACCTGCGTTCGAAGCAGATGGAGAACATCGCAGGCCTGTCCGGCGGCCAGGCCGTACAGGTGTCCGGCCATCGTTGGCCGGTGGGCAGCTCGGCCGGTCAGGAAATCCTGCGTGACGCCGATCCGGATGCCGACCTGCACTTCCTGATGGTGCTGCCCACCGGCGATGCAGCCACCTTCGTGGCCAAGGTCGCAGCCTTCAACGTCGCCCCGGGTACCAACCAGGTGCTGACCTTCACCGCCGATCTGTTGCCGCGTGATTTCGCCATCGTCACCGCTGCTGCTGGCGGCAATCCGTGATGTTGCTGGGCAAGCAGCAGATCCTGGATGCACATGATCGCCGCCATGAGGACATCGCCGTGCCCGAATGGGGCGGCAATGTGCGTGTGGCGATGATGTCGGCCAGCGACCGTGACCGCTGGGAGCAGGAGACCTATGGCGGTGATACGCCCAAGGTGGATGACTTCCGTGCGCGCTTCGTCGGCCTGTGTCTGGTCGATGAAATGGGGGGGCGCCTGTTCTCCGACCATGAGGTGGCCCAGCTGGGCGCGAAATCGGCCGCGGCGCTGGATCGCGTGTTCCGTGTCGCACAGACGCTCAATGCGCTCGGCGATGCGGCCGTGGGAGAGCTGGAAAAAAACTGATCCGCCGGCCTGAGCGCCGGCTTCAGTTCCGGATCGCGTGGAGGCTGGGCCTCCCGCATCCGGACCACCTGCTGGCGGGAGTGACCTCTCGCCAGCTCTCGGAGATGTACGCGTTCGCACGCCTGGAACCGATGGATCAGCCACTGCAGGGGATGCTTGCGCAGCTGACCAGTGTGCTGGCCCAGGTGCATGGCAACGCGACCACGGCCGAGGACTTCCTGCTGGTGCGGCCGCGCGCCTCGCCGGAGAAGGCTGCCAAGGAACGCTCGCAGCAGCTGCTGGAGATGTTCGGCAGCGCATCGCGCCGCAACGCTGCGCCGTGAACCCAGGCGGGGCAGGGCATTGCTTCTCCGAGGTGTGGCATGCAATCGAACCTGGGGCCCTGCGGGGCCCCTCATCATTCTTGGAGGAACGCATATGGCGTCCACTAACCAGAATCTAGACGTAGTACTGCGGGTCAACACGACGGGCTTCCGTAACGCAATGGCGGAGGCCAGCCGCCTGGCAACGCAGAATCTCAAGACGCTGCGCGCAGAGGCAGAGCGGACGGCAGCGGCCCTGGCGCGTGTGCATTCGGCACCGGAAGGCGCGGCGGCAAAGGCAGGGGCAAGCGCAAAAGGCGGGGAAGATGTACTCCGCAGCGGCGTGAAGGAGCTTGGCAACGGCCTGCTGACTGCTGCAGGCGGCCCATGGGGCATCGCCATCGCGTCGGTGCAGAAGCTCGGCGAAGCGTACATGGACATGGTCAAGGCATCCGAACGTGCCCGCGCCGAGTTCAATGAACAGATGCAATCGCTGAAGCTGATGTCGTTCACGATGGATGAAGTCGGCAAGGGTCTGCGGGATCGCAGCATGCCGATGGATGTCGCCGTCGCTTCGCTGCATGAGCAGGCAAAGGCCATGCGCGAGCTCGAAGCGCGCAAGCGCGCGCTGGAGGGGGCCGTCACCCATTGGGAAGGGCGCGTGGCCTATGGCCAGCAGTCGGCGCGGGAGGGCGCCGGCATGAGCGCGGGGGCCGACTACGCAGGGCTGAAGGCCGCGCAGGACGCCTTGAAGGAGTTTGAGGGCAAGACCGATCCGGTGCGGCGCCAGTTTCAGGAGCTGCAGGAACATATCCGTGGCTCAATGGATCCAGAGCTGTTCAAGAGGGTCCAGGACGCCATCAGCAATCTCGACATCCAGACGTTGGTCCAGCTCAAGGCGGAGCTTGGCGCTGCCAAGTGGGAGGCGCTGCAGGCGGGCTCGGCCATCAGCGGCATGTTGGGCGGAATGCAGGGTGATGCGTGGCGGGATGAGGTGGAATGGATCCGCCAGACCCGTGGCGAGTACGCGGCGTGGATGGTCGAGCGTGGAAAGCAGATCAATGCAGCCGGCGGCCCGGACAAGATGAACGCGCGTAGCCGCGCCGAATTCAATGCGCTGGCGGCGCTGAAGAAGGCGGACATCGAGCGCAAGGATCGGTTGCGCGAGCAACAGCAGGGATCGCAGCGGACTGTTGAGCGGGTCGATGCTGAAGCGGCGGCTTATCAATCTCTTATCGACCGCATTGACAAGCAGATCGCACAGGACCGGGTGCAGAGCCAGTTGAAGGAAGGCATGACTGCGACAGAGAAGCTGCAGATCACCCTGCTGGATGAAATGCGGCATGCCGAAAAACAGCTGAGTCTGGAAAAGCGCCAGCGGATCGAAGCATCGCTCGCGGGCGCTGTCGTCAACGCCAAGGAAGCGGCAGCACTTGAGGCTACGAAGAAGGCCCAGCAGGACCTGCTGAAGCTGCAGCGGGAGCTCCAGCAGGCGGCGCAGGCACAGCAGCGCGGCAACGACCAGGAACTGTTCGGCATCGGCCATGGCGCAGCGAGCGTGGATCGCATGCAACGCCGTTCCGCGCTGGATGAGGACCGCGACAACCGAAAGCGTGCGTTGGACGACGAGTCGCGCAGTGAAGACGGCAAGGTCATCGAATCGGAGCGCTACAGGACCCTGCTGGCCGAGCTCGATGCGTTCCATGAGCAGTCCCTGCAACGCGAGGCCGCGTTCCAGGAGAGCAAGAAGGCATACCAGTCCGATTGGAAGAACGGCGCGATGCGGGCCTTCGAGGACTACGCCGACGCTGCCGCCAACGCTGCCGAGCTGAGCCACGGCGTGTTCAGCAATGCCCTGGGGGGGCTGGAAGAAGGCCTGGTCAAGTTTGCCCAGACCGGCAAGCTGTCCTTCTCCGACCTGGCCGACTCGATCATCGCCGATCTGGCGCGCTTGGCAGCCAAACAGATGGTCAGTGGACTGATCAGGTCGGTCGGGCAGTTGTTCGGGCCGAAGATCACCGGCTTTTCCATCGGCGGTTACACAGGCCCCGGTGGCAAGTACGAACCGGCCGGCATCGTCCACAAGGGCGAAGGCGTACTCAGCCAGGAAGACATGGCAGCACTCGGCGGTCCATCGGCATTCTTTGCCCTGCGCACGTCGCTGCGGACCGGCAATGGCCTGTCCGGTGGCGACAGCGGTGGCTATGTGCAGGTGCCGATCGCCCGAGCCGGCGAGGGTGGGATGAACGTGGAAATCAACAACTACGGCGAAAGCCGGGTCAATACCCGGGAAGAGCGACAACGCATGCCGGATGGCAGCGAAGTGCGGCGACTGGTGATCGACATCGTGGGCGACAGCCTCAACGGTGGCGAGCTGGGCGCCATTGGACGGGCCCGATATGGATGGACGGAGGCAGTGGGATGAGCAGTTGGCCAGAGTATGCAGAGATTCGTTTCGCCGACTATGGCGAGGAGATCGTCGCGTCCGAAGAGCGGACCGACATGGAGCGCGGGCCGAGCAAGATGCGCGCGCTCAACAGCCGGGTGATGAAGAATGTGTACGCCTCGGTGCAGTTCCGCAGTGCGGCCGACGCCGAGGCGTTCGAGGAGTGGTACCTGCGCGATGTCGGTCGTGTCGGCTGGTTCACGATGGAGCACCCGCGGACCGGGCAGCCGATCAGCGCCCGCTTTCCGCAGGGGATCGGCCGCCTGGTGCCGCTCAACACCCAGTTCCGTTTCTCCAAGCGTGATCTGGTGCTGGAGTACATGCGATGAGCTCGTTCCATGAACGTCGCCAGCGCTTGGCCGATACCCAGGGGCCGCTGATGCTGCTGGAAGTATCGGCGCCATCGATGCCGGAAGTACTGCGGATCGTCAACGACAACGTGAACTGGACCAGCAATGGCAGCGAGTTCATCGCCGCGCCATTCGGCTTTCAGCTTCCCGACGACGTCAGCGGGCAGGCTCCGCGTGCGCAGCTGGTGATCGACAATATCGGCCGCGCACTCACCGAAGACCTGGAAGCACTGGCCCCGGGCGAGATGGTGACCGCCCGGTTGATGCTGACCGACCGTGCCAACCCGGATGCCATCGAGGCCGAGTACGACCTGCCGATGACCCAGGTATCGGTCAACACGCGCACGGTCAGTGCCCAGTGCGGCGTCGATTTCCTGATGCGCCAGCAGGCCGTGCTGCTGCACGCCAATCCGTTCACGTTGCCGGGGATCTTCTGATGCGCCTGGTCGACGTCGAGCGATGGGTAGGCATTCCCTATGACGAAGCCGCGTGCGACTGCGCCGACCTGGTGGTGCAGGTGCAGCGGGCGCTGTTCGCCCGTGAAGTGGAGCTGCCGGGACGGCGACCGCGCGGGCGGCGCGGCTCGGCCGAGCTGGGCGCGCTGTCGCGCGCGCAGGCGGTAGCCCGCGAGGGCCCACCGCAGGACGGCGACCTGGTACTGATGATTGAACGCGGACAGCACAACCCCGGCCATGCCGGGGTTTTCTTTTTCCTGGCCCACGAGGGCTGGGTTCTGCACAGCAATGAAACGAACGGCTGCAGCGTGCTGCACCGCGTTCGTGACCTGCCCGGATATGGGCTGAGGATCGAGGGATACTACGCATGGAACTGACCCCACAACCGGCGACCGACGGTCGCCTCATCATCACCCCGCATCCGGTGCTGCTGGATGGCCAGCGCAACGTGCCGGTCGACCTGCGCCCGGGCGAAAGCCTGTACGCCTTCCTCATGCGCCATATCGATGGCCTTGATGGACAGGCCTGGCAGGTCTGCGTGGATGGTATCGATGTCCCGCGTGAGCAGTGGATGCAGGTGCGCCCGCGGCATGGGCAGCTGATCGAAGTGCGCAGCGTGGTCGGCAAAGCGGTGATCCCGCTGGTGGCGATGATCGCGCTGACCTACTTCACCTTCGGCATCGGCACGCTGGTGGCAGGCTCGGCCTGGGGCGCGGGCGCGGTAGCGGGGCTTAGCGCCACCTACGGCACTGCTCTGGCGTCAGCGGTGTACGTGGCCGGCAGCGTGCTGATCAACAAGGTGTTGGGCCCGAAGCCTCCCCGGCCCGGTGGTGGTGGTGTTGCCGATACCGCCTATTCGCTGGCTGCGCCTCGCAACCGTGTGCGCGCCTATGAGCCGCTGGGCCTGCTGTTCGGCTCCACGCGCGTGGCGCCCGATCTGATCAGCCGTCCCTATACCTGGTTCGAGGGCGATGAACAGTTCGTCGGCATGACCCTGAGCCCAGGCATCAATGTCGGCCGTGTCGAGGCCCTGCAGAACGGTGAGTCACCGCTGTCCAGCTATGAGGGTGTGCGCACCTGGTTCCGCGGCTTCCCGCAGATGCCGGACGAAGCGATTCCGCTGTACAGCAATGCGGACGTGATCGAAGGCGCTCTGTTGCTGGATACCGGCAGCGACGCCAAGCATGTGGCCAGCCCGTGGGTGGAGCGCACCAGTTCGGCCGAGACGCTGCGCCTGCAGGTGAACGTGGAATTCCGTCTGTGGGACACGACCTCCAAGGGCAAGGACAAGGACAACCGCGAGCAGCTCCAGATCCAGTACCGCCCGGTAGGCACCACCAACTGGCAGTTGTTCGGCAACTACAACCTTGTGGGGCGCACGCAGAAAGCCCGTCGGGTGAGCTACGGTCGTGATGTGGAGCTTGGTCAGTACGACGTGCGTGTGCGCGTGGCTGGACAGAACACCGATGGCAGCGGTGCGCAGGCGAACTTCACCTGGACCACGCTGGTCAGCGTTCAGCGTGACGATGCCAGCCATGCCGGCATTCCCGCGATCGGCCTGCAGATGAAGGCCTCCGGCCAGCTCAACGGCACCCCGGATGAAATCCGCTGCGTGGCCCATTCGCGGCCGATCCCGGTGTGGAAGGGCGATGCGGTTGGCTGGGTGACCGAGGAGACCAGCAACCCTGGCGCGCAGATTCTGGCCTACGTGCGTGGCATCAACGACGAGAATGGCAAGCGCATCGCCGGCCTGGGCATGGCGGATCGACGCATCGACATTGAAAGCCTGAAAGCCTTCATGTTGCATTGCGCAGACAATGCGCTTGGCTATGACTACTGGCTGACGGAAGTGCGCAGCCACCAGGCGGTACTGGACGCCATCGCCCTGGCCGGCTTCGGCCAGGTGACATGGGCAAAGGGTCGCCTGGGCGTGGCATGGGCCGCCGACGAGCAGCCGCTCTCCGGCGTAGTCAACATGGCGACGATCAAGAAGGGCCAGTTCCAGGTCGACTACACCCTGGCCAATGCCGCCGACGGCATCGAGTACAGCTATCTGGACCGCCGCACCTGGAAGGCGGCGACGCTGCGCGTGCCGGCACCGGGTGTGGAAGTGATGCTCAACCCGGCCAAGATCACCGGCGAGGGCGTCAGCACCGAAGCCCACGCCGCGATGCTGGCGCGTTGGCATCTGGCGCAGAGCGTCTATCAGTACAAGTCGATCAGCTACAGCACCGACATCGAGCACCTGGCCTACTCGCGGTTGTCGGTGCTGGCGTTGCAGCACGACCTGACCCAGTGGGGCTTCGGTGGCCGCCTGATCGGCGCGACGGTCGATGCCGAAGGTGTGACCACGCTGCAGCTGGACGAGCCGGTGCCGCCGCCGGCGGTGGGCAGTGCGTTCATTGGCCTGCGCATCCCGGGCGAGCGCGTCTACCGCGTACTGCGCGTGGTACCTGGCAGTGAGCCGAGCGACACCCTGGTGTTGGCGGACCCTTGGCCGGCCGACGCGTCGCTGCCTGGCGGCAGCGAGAACAATCCTGCCCACGACACGATCTGGATCTACGATTTCAAGCAGACGCCGGGTACCCGCGTGCGCGTGACCGGCATCCGTCCGGAAGGCGACCTCAAGGGTGCATCGGTGGACGTGGTGCAGGAAGGGCCCGCGTTCTGGCACTACGTGCGCACCGGCCAGTACGTGCCGCCGTCGAACGAATCGTCGCTGCAGACCCGGCCGATCGCCAGCAACCTGAAAGTGATCGAACGGCAGGTCAGTCAGGGCGGCAGCGTCCATACCGAACTGCAGGCGAGCTTCGACATCAGCGGGCCGGTGGGTGACACGCTGGTGCTGTCCGATCCAGACGGCAATGCCGCGTTGGAGGAAGTCGCACGCACCACGACGCGCTCGGCAAGCTGGTCGATCCCCGGTGCTGGCACCTATCCCGTCGTCGTGCGTCCGTACAGTCCGGAGGGACGCGCCGGCGTGGCGGTATCCACCCAGTACACCACTATGGGTGCCGATGCCCCGCCTGTCCTGGTCGACCTGTTCGACATCGAAGAGCTCAGTGGCGGTGTGCGCCGCTACGTATGGGGCTTCTTCAGCGATACGGTGCAATCGACCGACTTCGCCGGTGTGGAAATCCGCTACACCGCGGGCAGCATCGACAACCCGCTGTGGGAGCAGATGACACCGCTCGGCGATGCGGGTGGCTTCTTCACTGCCGCGATCGAAGCGGTGCTGCCGGCGTCGGGCAGCTGGACCTTTGCCTGCCGCAGTCGCAACACCTCGGGCGTACTGTCGACGGCCGCCCGCTACGTGCGACGTTCGCTTGGCCGCAACGTCGGGCAGACGCTGGAGGGAATCGGTGGCGTGGTGGAGTCGGTCAAGCAGGATCTGGGCAAGGAAATCACTGCCCGCATCGACAACGACCTGGCCAACGCCACCCAGGCGGCCGAAGCACTGCGCAGTGAATCGCTGCGTCTGCAGGGACAGATCACCGAGAGTGCCACGCACCTTGCCCAGCAGGCCGGGCAGCTGGACCAGCAGGCGCTGGCGATCAAGGCAAGCACCGATGGCCTGGCGCGCGAAGTGCTGGACCGCGCTGCAGGCGATCTGAATACCCGCACCGAGCTGACCACGGCGGTGAGCCGCGAAACCAGCGAACGCCGGTCGGATGTCGAGAATCTCACGCGGATGGTGAGCCAGCTGTCGGCCGGCAGTGGCGTGCAGTTTGACAGCAAGCGCATCTGGTACTTCGACAGCAGCGTGGAAGGATGGGGCGCGAACGGTGGCAGTCCTACGCTGGTGGATGGCTGGCTGCGTCCGGCCAACCATGCCAGCGATGCCTTCGTGACCAGCCCGCGTGGCCAGAACGTCCAGGGTGCGGCGCACCGCTTCGTCAAGCTGCGCATCCGCAAGGTGGGTAGTCCTGCCTGGGACGGGCGACTGCTGTGGAACGGCCCCGGCCAGTCGTGGGACGACGCGCGCATGGTGCAGTTCGCAGAGCCGGGCTATGACAGCAATGGCATCGCGACGCTGGATGTGGACAACATTCCGTGGAACGGAACCGTGGTCGACCAGATCCGCCTGGATCTGTCCAAGGCGCAGACCGATGCCCACTACTTCCTGCTGGACTGGGTGGCGATCGGCCGACCGACACCGGGCGCATCGGTGGCGATGCTGCAGGACGAAGCCAGTGCACGCATCGCAGCCGATTCCAGCGAGGCCAGTCGTCGAGAGACACTCGGCGTGCAGCTGCGAGGCAGTTACGAAGGAAGCGATCTGGCGGGCGTCAGCCAGGGCCTGATCGCGGCGGAGAAGTCCGCGCGGCTCAGCGGTGACCAGGTCAACGCACAATCGATCCAGGCACTGCAGGCACGCATGCCCGCAGGTACCGGCGCGGTGGCTACCAATGCAAGCGTCAGCAGCCTGCAACAGGCAATGGTCACTGCCGATACCGCGCTGGGGCGTCGTGTGGACAGCCTGGACGCCACGATGGGTGACAAGGTCGGCTCCAGTGCCTTCAATGCGCTGAAGTCGGAAGTGGGGCAACTTGACGGCAAAGTCACCACCAGCAGCCAGGACCTGGTGCAGCTGAAGAGCCGGATGGAGGCGGTGATGGGGGCGGGCAGCAACCTCGCGCTCAATGGCGATTTCAACCTGGGCCCCGAAGGTTGGACGTTCTTCAATACAACGGCTGCATCGGTGGTGCGGGAGGGGCGTGGCAACAGCCTGTGCTGGAAGGCCGGCCCCTATGCCGGTGGCGCCAACACGGTGGTCAGCGCGGCGGTCAATGAGGGGCGGATCATTGCCTTGACGGCCGGGCGCCGTTATCGCGTTTCCTGCTGGACGCGGACCAGCGAGGACTTCGATGGTACGGCCGACAATACCAAGCTTCGTATCGGCGACCAGAACGGCAATCTGATGGCGGCTGCGACAGCGTCGTTCCCCAGGTCCGTGGATTGGGTGAAAACCGAGACCTTCGTGAACCTGCCGGCCTCCGGCACGGTGCAGGGCATCAAGGTCACGATCAATCGCAACGGCACGGCCGGCACGCTGTGGCTGGATGACCTGTGGGTGGAGGAGGTGACCGACGCCGATGCGAATGCTTCGGCGATCACGGGTCTGTCGACCAAGGTGGAGCAGATCGATGGCAAGCTGACGACCGCCGCCGAGGATGTGACACGCCTGGCGTCCGGTATCGGCAACATGGTGGCCTACAACATCATTGCCAATGCGCACATCAACGCCTGGCCCACCGGCGGACCGCGTGCATCGGGTGTTTACCGCGCCAACGGCAGCATCGTGGCCGGCATGGGGGCCAACCGCGGCCTGCGGGTAGGGGTGATCAATGCGGACAACAGCATCAGCAGTACCGCTGTGTTCGACACGTACGGCAATCTGCAGGCTGAATCGGCCCGTTTCAACGCCTGGTACGACGAGACCCTGAAGGACAACCAGTACTTCATCGCCTATACGTCTGACGCGGTGGGGGCGATCAGCAGTGGTACCAACGCCGACACCGTCGGCCTGCGCACGCGCCTGCTTGATGCCGGTCTGTCGCAGGAGAATCTTGTGGCGCTTTCCGGCGGACGGATGCTGGTGATGGTCGGGCGCAGGAAGAGTGGCGCCGGTGGCGGCAGGCAGATCCTGTCTCCGCCCGCGCTGGATGCCAGCCGCGTTGGCATGTGGGTGGAAATGACCATCACCCTGCTCAATGGTGTACCGACCGGATCGCAGGACTCGTCGGCGCTCGACCGTGCCTCGCGGGCCAATGCCGAAGCACTGACCGGGCTGCGCACCGATGTGGGCAAGCTCGGTACCGATCTGGCATCTGCGGCGGACAGCATCACCAGTCTGGGTGCACGGATCGATACGTCCGTGGTGAGCAATGACAACCTGCTGCGCAACAGCAATTTCGCCGGCAGTGCCGCGTGGTGGACGTTGACCCGCACGCTGCCGGCCAACACCGTGGAGTGGGTGAAGGCCTCTGGCCAAGGCGGCGATGCGTTGTTGATGACGCACGGGCCGCAGGCCGGCCAGAACCCGGCAATCACGGCCAATGATGCGCGCTGGTTGCCGGTGGCTGCCGGCAAGTCACGCCGGTACCGGATGGTGATGATCGCCCGTGCCTTCGATGGCGCGACGGCGACGCTGGTATGTCGCCTGAGGGTGCGCACCACGGGCGTTGGCGAAAGCCATGCGGACGTGACATTGAACCTGACTGACGGTGCCTGGAAAACGTACACGGCGGAGTGGTCGACGGGGCTTGACCGCAATGAGGTGATGCCGCAGGTGCATCTGACCAATGCGAATGGCAAGGTGCTGTTCGACCGCGTCGAGTTCTACGACATCACCGATGCACAGGACATCGCCGGCAATGCCACGGCGATCTCCAACCTGCGCACCGACGTGGTGCAGCTTGGCGACCGCGTCACCAGCAGCGCGACCAATGTGGTCAAGCTGCAGTCGGATGTGCAGTCGATTCTCAACGGAAGCGACAGCCTGTTCCCGCTGGGATCGTTCGAAACCTTCCAGGACGGCCAACTGCTGGCGAGTGCGGCGGGCACGATCTACACCGCCCGCGCCGATGCGCGCCGGACCGGTGAGCGGGGCCTGGACGTGAATGTCGCAGCCAATACCAGCCAGAGCACAAACGCGGACATGTACGTCGGCCAGTGGACCCCCATCACCGGCAATCGTCGCATCTACGTGGAGTACTACGCACGCCTGCATCCGGACAGCATCCAGCCTACCGGAGGCTCCATCCGGGTGGGCTGGCAGACTACCAACGAAGCCAACGCGGAAAGCTTGTGGCCATTGCAGGCCTATGCACTGGCTTCCCTGCGCAAGGATGCATGGACCAAGGTCAGCGGCTACATGGATACTGCGGCCTCTGCCGCGAAGTGGCGGATGCTCGTCAGTATCCCGGGTGGAAATGGCGCACGGGAAGTGGGCGTCCGCGTACAGGTTGATGATATCCGCATGATCGATGTCACCGATGCCTACGCCGCCCAGCAGAGCGCCGCCGCCACGGCAACGGCGGTCACTGCGCTGACCACGAAGGTGGACCAGCAGGGCACCAGGATCGATGCACAGGCACAGCAGGTCACTGATCTTTCCAGCAGCCTGAAGGGAGTGCTCAATACCGGCAGCGGCCTGCTGCCCAATCCCGATTTCGCAGAGGGTCTGGGAGGCTGGACCGCATCGGCAGCCGCCAACGGCGCAGTGTGGAGCACGGTCAACGGCGACGGCCGTCCGGGCGTGCTGCTCAATCGATATACCAGTGTGAATCCCACGCTGCAGCCTAATGGTGGCAAGTGGGTGCCAATCAATGGTGCGCGTCGATTGCGCGTGGTCGTACGTGCCTGTGGCGCAGGTGGGGCGAACAACCTGATGGTGCGGATGTATCGCAGAAGCGTCGCCGGACAGCAGTCCAACCAGGACCTGCGTGCCGTGTTCGCTGTGGAGGCATTCGAGACCCGCACGTTCGATTTCGATGCGTTCAACAGCGGGATCGACGCGTGGCGGCTGAATGTGTATGCCTATCCGGACAATGGCCAGGTGCGCGTGGACAGTGTGCAGGTGTACGACATCACCGATCAGTTGGCCAATGATGCCAATGCCTCAGCGATCAGCGGGCTCAGCACGTCCGTTGCGCAGCAGGGCAGCAAGCTGGACACCACCGCGCGTGACCTGACCCAGCTCAAGACGCAGGTGGGCGATGTGTCGGCCAGCGGCTTCTCGCAGCTGAAAAGCCAGGTGAGCCAGCAGGGAACACAGCTGACGGCACTGTCCGGGCGCGTGGATGGCGTGCAGGCATCGTTGGGCGGCAAGGCGGACGCTGCCGTGGTTACCAGCATGCAGGCGCAGGTCAAGAACCTCGGTTCGGGCGGCAACCTGCTGATGAACACCACCTTCCCGTTCTGGCAGCGCTCGGGCTGGGGGTGGGGAAGCAATCCGAACGCGCGCTGGTCCGAACTTGGCAACCCCACCGGCGATGACAGTTGGCATCCGCAGGGCATCTTCGGGCTGGGCGCGGTGACACCCGGTATCGTCGCGGCAGGTGAAGTGGCGTGGTGGGGAACCGAGTACGACATCGCCATCGAGGGGGGCAAGACCTATTGCGCGTCTGCCTGGATCAATACCCATCGCGTGGAAGCCAAGCTGGAGATGACGTTCTTCGATGCGTCCGGCAATCATCTTGGCCTGGTCCACAGCCCTGGTGTGAGGAGCGATACGGGAACTCCGATCACGCTCGACCGCTTGTCGCGGACATTCCTGCTCACCAAGGCACCCGCAACGGCGTCTTTCGCGCGCTTCCGCGTCATCGTGATTGGAACCGGTGGAGATACGCCTTATTTCTGGCTGTTCCGCCCGATGCTCAGCCAGGTGGATGCGGCAGCAACCACGCCACCGACCTGGTCGGCTGGTGGCACCGAGTCATCGGCACAGTGGTCGGTCAACGTCCGCGCCGACGGCAGGGTAGGGGGGGTGCAGCTGGCTTCCAATGGTCTGGTCTCGCGCTTCGACGTGGTGGCCGATGCATTCAGCGTCAGCGCACCGGGCGGCGGCCGGCGTACCGAGTACAGCGACGGCAACTGGCGTGTCTTCGACGAAGCCGGACGTCTGCGCGTGCGCATGGGTGTGTGGTGACAGGGCGTCTGCCGGCGACGGCAGACGCCCTGCTTGTCAACCGTATCGGCCGCCGGTGAAAGCGGCCTGTTTTTTTCCTGGAGTTCTCATGAAATTCAATGCTCGACTTGTCCTGCTTACCCGCGCCGTGGAGCAACCCGGCGTGGTCAACCTGCACTTCCGCGCGGAGGGGGAGGCGGTCCTGCCGCAGATGGTGATTCCGGTGGCACCGGCCGATGCCTACGCCCTGAAGTTCGGGGGGCTGTATCGGTTCGAGCCGGTGGAAGTGGACGAATTGCCCTCCGCCCTGTCCTGAAAGGTCGGGATGGGGCGGACAAGGGGCTGTCGCGGCAGTTCAGGGACCATGGCCCAACCCCGGTATACTGGCGCCCTTTCAGGCCCCGGCCCCCAGGTTCCCCTGCCATGCCGGCAGGGGCCCAGGCCCCCAGAGTCCCGCGATTCCATGTCCCAGCTGAACCCCAAAGTCGGCTTCGTCAGCCTTGGCTGCC
>Ga0265296_1003490_pt1 | contig 14526 bp, 15 predicted proteins | sample MunlanPumphouse1_FD_189073 | JGI IMG/M metagenome (GOLD analysis project Ga0265296, IMG submission 189073) | Groundwater microbial communities from a municipal landfill in Southern Ontario, Canada - Pumphouse #1 | ecosystem: Environmental > Aquatic > Deep subsurface > Groundwater | place... | reverse complement strand
GGAATAATGAGGTGCTGACTAACATGGAAGGCGTATTGGAAGTGATAAGTGAAAATTGTTTAAATCACCCTCCCCTAACCCCTCCCCTCAAGGGAGGGGAAAATTGATGGCTACCCACACAAAAGCCAGAAGAGCCCAAAAACATTTACTATGGGGACTTTGATTCAGGATTTGTCGCTGCCATTGAGACATTAATAGCTGATGAAAAACCTATAAAATAAAAGGCAAAATATTCGCTCGAAGAAAATAAAGAGGGACTTATTACTTTTTTTGGATGGTTGCGCGGTCTTCGGCGCTTGCCATACTGAAGATCGCGATTTGCACAAGGATATGGTTAAAATCAGTGCAAAGAAATGAGTGCAGTCACATTTCCTGTGAACTCTCCCCCCTGTGGCGGCCTCCTGCCGGTTAGGTATCAGCGAGTTTGTATTTTTTCTGATTTAACCATAAAATATCAGTGACTTTGACCAGCGAATTTGCAGCAAATACCAAGTAAGACAACTTCAATTTGTTGTCAGGGAGAGTGTTTATGAATGAAACAAAGGGTCGTGGAAGAATAATGATAATCGGGGCTGGAGGTGTCGCAACAGTTGCGGCTCACAAGTGCGCTCAGGTCCCTAAAGTCTTTAAAGAGATAATGGTCGCAAGCAGGACAGTTTCGAAGTGTGAGGCGATCAGAGAGGATATCAAACAGCGATACGGCAGGGAGATTCAAACAGCTCAGGTGGATGCCGACAAAGTGCCTGAACTCGCCGGGCTTATAAAGCAATTTCAACCGGACGTTGTGCTTAACCTTGCCCTTCCTTATCAGGACCTGCATATAATGGATGCCTGCCTGGAGACAGGAGTGCACTACATAGACACCGCCAACTATGAACCACGGGATGTGGCCCACTTTGAGTACAGCTGGCAATGGGCTTACCAGGAAAAGTTCAGGCAACGCGGGAATATGGCAGTCCTTGGTTCAGGGTTTGACCCGGGTGTAACAAATGTCTTTACAGCCTATGCTCAAAAGCATCTCTTCGACGAGATAAATTATCTGGACATACTGGACTGCAATGCCGGGACCCACGGCCATGCGTTTGCGACAAACTTCAATCCTGAGATCAATATAAGGGAAGTAACCCAAATAGTAAGACACTGGGAAAACAGGAAATGGATCGAAACCCCGGCTATTATCGAAAACGGCAGCATCCATTTCAGCTTTGACTACCCGATAGCAGGCCCAAAAGAAAGCTATCTGCTCTACCATGAGGAGCTTGAATCCTTAGTTCAAAATATAAAAGGACTGAAAAGGGCAAGATTCTGGATGACATTTTCCGAGAACTATCTTAATCACCTCAGGGTGCTCCAGAACGTCGGCATGACAAGAATAGACGAGGTAGAGTATGAAGGCCAGAAGATTGTGCCTGTAAAGTTCCTGAAGGCCTTGCTTCCTGAACCAGCCTCGCTTGGAACAAAATATACAGGGAAGACAGTTATCGGCAATATAATGACCGGAAAGAAGGATGGGAAAACTATAACCAGATATATCTACAATGTCTGCGACCATGAAGAGGCTTTTAAAGAGACCGGGACACAGGCAATTGCATATACCACCGGCGTGCCAGCGATGATCGGCGCAATGATGCTGCTCACAGGAGTCTGGCAGGGAACAGGTGTATTTAATATCGAACAGCTTGACCCTGACAGGTTTATGGAAGCGCTGAATAAATACGGACTTCCCTGGCAGGTTGTAGAACATGCCGGGCTGCCTGATAAAATCTAAAGCTGGCAAATGAACACAAAAGGAGTAAATAGATTCCTGAGGATCGCAAAAGGGGCGATTGAAACCCCGGTATATCTGTTAGACGAAACCATCATCGAAAAAAACATGAAGGTCTTGAGGCATGTAAAGGAACAGACAGGCTGCAAGGTCTTCCATGCATTGAAGGCCTATGCCTCTTTTGCCACTTTTCCGAAGATGTCCAGGTATCTTGACGGTGTGTGTGCAAGCGGCCTCAATGAAGCGAGGCTTGGCTATGAAGAATTCAAAAAGGAAGTGCATACCTTCAGTGCAGCATACAGGGGAAAAGAGATCAAGGCTATCCTGAAGTATTCTGACTCAATCACATTCAATTCGTTTTACCAGCTTCAGCAATATGGCAAAGCTGCCAGGGAAAATGGCGTTGAAATTGGCGTGAGAGTGAATCCTGGGCATGCCGAGGTCGCTACAGAGATATACAACCCATGCGCGCCATATTCTCGGCTTGGGATAGTCCACTCTATATTCAGGCACGAATTCCCTAGGCACAAGAGCATTGTGGATGGCCTGCACTTTCATGTGATGTGCCAGCAGAATGCAGACGTGCTCGAAAGGGTACTGAGGTCATTTGAGAAGCTTTATGGGAAATATATCAAGGGCTTGAAATGGGTGAATTTCGGCGGCGGCCACCACATAACAAGAGAAGATTATGACATAGAGCTTCTGATCAGACTCATCACCGATTTCAAGAAAAAATACGGTGTGCAGGTATATCTCGAACCAGGGGAGGCGAGTGTCTACAATGCAGGAGTACTGATCTCGTCTGTTCTGGATATTGTAAAAAACAAGGTGGAGATCGCGATAATGGACACCTCGGCAGAAACGCATATGCCGGATGTGCTGCTCATGCCTTACAGACCCCACATACTTGGGTCAGGCAGGAAGAATGAAAAAAAATATCAATATAGACTCGCAGGTCCAAGCTGTCTTGCAGGGGACATCATGGGTGATTATTCTTTTGACAAGCCGCTAAAAAGAGGTGATAAACTGGTTTTTTCTGACATGGCCTTATATAGCATAGTGAAAAACACTACCTTCAACGGAATAAATCTCCCGGATATCGCTGTGCTAAGGAATGGAGGAAAAATAGAGAAGGTAAAAAAGTTTGGCTATAAGGATTACAGGGACAGACAATCGTAATTAGGATGCATAATATATTAAATTCTTGACACCTTTTTAAAGAGTCGTCATTCCCGCTTGTCGGGAATCGGCTGTTTTTGAAACGCATTGGAAAAGAAAGATTCCGGACAAGCCGGAATGACAGCATTCTACACTGGAAACTTTATGTATTGCCTGAGTTTGCGTGGATATAGCTTAAAAGCGTATAGATCAGTTTTGCAGCAAGAAAATCAGGGGCTTTGTTTTTGGATGGACAAAGCTCAACAACATCAAAGCCGACAATTCTTTTTGACTTCGAGACAGATGCGAGGAGTTTCATGATCTGATACCAGCCTAAACCGCCCGGCTCCGGGGTCCCTGTTGAAGGCATAATGCCAGGATCAAAGACATCAAGGTCAATGGTGATATAGACACTATCCGTCAGCAGGCGTACTGCGTTATTTATCCATTTGTCAGAATCGTGTATCTTATGAGCAAAAAATATCTTTTTATTGTGTATACCAGTGCGCTCTGAGATATCCATGCTGCGTATTCCGACAGAAACAATATTCTGAACAAATTCCCGGACACGCGCGATAACGCAGGCATGACTATAAGGAGAACCCTCATATGAGTCCCGCGAGTCGGCATGGGCGTCAAGATGCAATATGCTCAGATCTTTGTAGTGCCTGGCATACGACTTGATAACGCCAACAGAAACCGAGTGTTCGCCCCCAAGGGCCACTACAAGCTTATTGTCCTTGAGATAACTTGAGACCGCTGAATCAGTTTTTCTTATCAAAACAGGAGAGGAGGCGGCATTGACCGGTTTGGCAGTAAAAATACCCTTCTTGTAGACCTCGCTGTCAGTCTCTATATCATAGAGTTCAAGATATTTTGATGCCTCGATTATTGCTGCAGGGCCTTTATCAGCACCTTTAAGCCATGTGCTGGTTTTGTCAAATGGGACCGGAAGTATTATGGTTGAGGCCAGCGCATAAGCAGCATCATTACCGGGCAACCCGCAGAAACTAAAGGGAGACACTGGCATTTCAGTCGATAATAAAAACTGCTGTCGCTAATACTGTGGTCCACAGGCCGTCTTTATTTCCCTCTGCAGACTGGCAGATATTTTGAGTTTTGAATATGTGGCCGCTTGCTCTATAGACCTGCTTGCGCTCATCCCACGCCTGATTAGGATCAAAGGGAATGCCGAGAGTTGTGGCAAGCATTGTTGCGGCAAGGTCCTCTGCGTATTCTCCGGAGACAGCGGCTTTTTCACCAAAAGCATGATGTTCAGAAAGGTATCCATAGTTACCACAATCCTTAGGCATGGCAACTCCAACTGATGCAGAAATAAGACGGTTCGGTTCGTTTGTCTCTTTTCGGGACATTACGCAATACGTGATCTGGCCGGGCCTCAGAAGTTTCAGGCCGGCAGACTTTGAAAGTATCTTGCATTCAGGAGGGAATATGCTTGATACATAAACAAGATTACACTTCTCAATGCCTGCGCTCCTTAATGCAACCTCGAAGGATGATAGTTTGTCTTTATGAGCACCAACCCCTTTTGTAAAGAAAACTTTTTTTGGCGTCATCTTTCATCCTCCTTTCTCGATTATGTTTATAAGTCAGATTGTTATATCAACACTATTTAAACGCTTATAATAAAATACGACCGCGATCAATGTCAACAAACCTGTGTCACCTGTGTCACAGAATTTTTTGACCTTTAAATAAAAAAATTGTTTTCTAAAAATAATCTCAGAAAAATCACTGCTTCACTTTTATGTCTCATTACGATATATTATACATAATAATTAGATACTGTCATTGCGAGGGGAAGACATGCTTGATGCAAAGATTGTGAGAGAAAATACTCAAAGAGTTGAAGAGTCGCTCAGGAAGAGAAACTATGACCTCTCCATACTTGACAGGTTTCTGAAAATAGAAAATGAACGGAGAGAACTCCTCAGGCTCATAGAAGAAAGGAGAGAGCAGAGAAATAAAATCTCACAGGAGATCGCGAAGTTAAAAAGAGAAAAGAAAGATGCGGGTTCAATCTTAGCAGAAGCAAAAAGCATATCTGACTTCATAACGGAAAAAGAAGAGCGGCTGAAAGTTTTGGAAGAAGAAGCAAGACAAGAGCTTTTGATTATTCCGAATATCCCGCATGAATCTGTCCCTGTTGGTAAAGATGAGGCAGAAAATGTCGAGATAAGAAAATGGGGAGACCCCAGGCAGTTTGATTTCCCTCCGCTTAACCACTGGGATATTGCTGAGGTGCTCGGAATTATTGATTTTGACAGGGCGGCAAAGATTGCAGGCGCAAGGTTTTCACTGATGAAAGGCATGGGAGCAAGGCTTGAAAGGGCCTTGATGAATTTCATGCTCGACGTGAATACCGCTAAAGGCTACAAAGAAATATTTCCGCCCATACTTGTGAACAAGGATTCGATGACAGGCACGGGCCAGCTTCCAAAATTTGAGATGGAATTATTTAAAATAGCGGATTCTGAATTTTATCTGATACCAACCGCCGAGGTCCCGGTCACAAATATCCATAGAGATGAGATACTGAACGAAGGTGACCTCCCGATTTACTACACTGCCTACACTCCATGCTTCAGGCGCGAGGCTGGTTCTTACGGGAAAGACACAAGGGGATTGATAAGACAGCACCAGTTCAACAAGGTCGAGATAGTAAAATTTGTTAAACCTGAAACCTCTTATGAAGAACTTGAAAAACTCACGAATAATGCTGAAGATATATTACAAAGACTCGGCCTTCCGTACAGGGTTATAACGCTCTGCACAGGAGACATGGGGTTCTCATCTGCCAAGACTTATGATATTGAAGTATGGCTGCCGGGCCAGAACAGATACAGGGAAATCTCATCATGTTCTAATTTTGAGGATTTCCAGGCAAGAAGAGCGAATATCAGATTCAGGCGTGAGGGCAAAAAAGGAACTGAGTTTGTGCATACACTAAACGGCTCTTCGCTTGCAATCGGCAGGACAGTAGTCGCCATCCTCGAAAACTATCAGCAAAAAGACGGGAGTGTTTTAATCCCTGAGGCATTAAGGCCGTATATGGGGACGGAGCTGATAAAATAGTCCCTATCTGTCAAGCCCCCTGATCTTTTATAATAAATATATGGAACTCATACGAATACCCAGGATAATGCAGGACACAGCCGGAGGGCATCTTCTGCATGGGAGGAGCATCGGTTTTGTGCCGACAATGGGAGCGCTGCACGAGGGCCATCTCAGCCTTGTCAGGAGGTCAAAGGGAGAAAATGATATTACAGCCGTGAGTATATTTGTTAACCCCCTTCAGTTCGCACCTTCAGAAGACCTCAATAAATATCCACGAGATATAGACGGTGATACTGAAAAGCTCCGCAGAGAAAAGGTGGATATACTTTTTATGCCTGATGCGCACTTAATATATCCCGAGGGGTTTTCTACCCATATTGAGGCAGGAAAAATTTCAGAAAAACTCTGCGGCGCTTTCAGGCCGGGCCATTTCAGGGGAGTTGCTACTGTTGTTGCCAAACTGTTTAATATCGTCAAACCGGCAAGGGCATACTTCGGGCAGAAAGACTTTCAGCAGGCTGTTATCATTAAAAAAATGGTTAAAGACCTTGATATGGCTATAGATGTGGTTATCTGCCCGACCATACGGGAAAATGATGGGCTTGCCATAAGCTCAAGGAACTCATATCTGAATAATGAGGAGCGAAAAGCAGCAACTGTCATCACTAAATGCCTTATTCAGACCACCGAACTTATAAAATCTGGTATAATTGACATAGAGAGTATAAGGAGGTTTATGAAAGAGAAACTTTCAGAAGAACCTTTGATTACAGAGATTCAGTATGTCTCCATGTACTCCACAGAGACACTGGATGAGCTTGAGAGGGCAGGGGAAGAGGCATTGCTTGCAATAGCCCTTAAGATTGGCAAGACAAGATTAATAGATAATATGATTGTTTACCCCGTCAGAGGCAAAGGTCTCTAACGGGGTAAAGGCGTAAAATAAAATAGAGGGGAGGTAAATTATATGCTGCGAAGAGTGTATATACAAATACTCGACAACCCGACAGAAGACATTATCTTCTCCACCGAAAGATTTGATGACTCAGCAACAAATAAGGTCCTTGCGGAAGAATTGCAGAAAGAGATGAGCAGTTCTTATCCTTATGTTGTTTCAGTTGAATACATAGACCTGTTTATGGATGACGAGAATGAATTTCCAGAGATAAGGGAACTTCTGAGGCATGGCGCCATTAACACGCCTGTTATCCTCATAAACGGGGTACCGAAGATTCACGGCGGCATCCCATATGCTGTTATCAAAAAAGAGGTTGAGAAGGTTCTGTCTTCGGGACCGGTGCATTAGTTAAAAAGGGTTCGAGGGTTCGAGGGTTCAAGGGGTTTTTCACTTGACCCTTTTTATTTATTGATGGCTTGTACCAATACTGTGTCGTCTAACACCTTTTCTTCTGTCTTTTTAAAGCCCGCCTTTAAAAGCCAGGTTTTCATCTCGTCAGGAGAATAGCATCTTCCTCCGGGTGTGTTAATGAGCATATTCACCGAGAAAAGCGCGCCCGGTAGAGGATGCGCTCTATCCTTAAGAATATAAAATTCCTGAATAACCATTCTTCCGCCACGGTTTAATGCCCTTTTACATTTCCTCAGCAGATGAAGATTATCCTTCTCTGAAAGTGAATGTAATATCTGGCTGGCGAAGATGAGATCATACCCTTTGCCAATATCATCAGAGATAAAGTCTCCCTGGATAAAGCCTATCTTTTTTGTGCCTTCTCTATTTACGACACGCCGTGCAATCTCTACGGTCTCAGGTCTGTCAAAGAGCGTAACATCAACCCCATTTTTAGCTATCTCTATAGAATATGTCCCCGGTCCTCCGCCAAGGTCCAATGCAGTCTTTACTCCCTTTAATCCAATCTGCTTAACAATGTCTTTTGCTTTCAGCAGCGCAAGGTTATGCATTCCAAGGATGAATGATTCGTGATCATGCGCCTTGCGAGAGGGCCTGCCCGTTTTTATGACCTCATCAAGCCCTGACCAGTTCTGCCAGAGTGTGTCTGCATGTCTCAAAATGTCGCCCTGATAATAAGTGCTCCCTTTAACCAGGAACCTGGATGCAAGTGGAGAGTTTGAATACTTGTCCTTGTTTTTCTTCAGGAGACTGATACCTGTGAGTGCATCAAGCAATATCTCTGTTGCCCTTAAGTCTGTATTGAGTTTTTTTGAGACTGTCCTGGCTGATTGAGGTTTTGTCATAATGTCAAAGACCCTGAAGTTGTTTGCGGTCAACAGCACTCTCGATGCCCTGAAACCACTCCAGATTTTTCTTAATTCTTTTGCCTCCTCAAGAATCTTTGATGTCATTCAAGCCCCATCTTTTTTAATGCCTCATCTCCCGGGCTTTTGGGCGCAGGCGCTTCTTCCGGCAGATATAGCATCACCCCGCCTTTTACAGGTCTGATTACTACCTTTCCTTCCTGAGCAAGTCTGTTCGTCACCTCAACAGGATTTTCACCATCAAAATATTTCTTGAATGCATTATTAAATCCAGAAAATACAGTATGAATCCCTTTGTAACCCTCTTTCCTCAAACTAACAACAGCTTTTCTCACAAACTCCTCATGACTTAACTTCTCTGACATGGTTGCCTACCTCCTCCTTTTAGGATTTAAAAGCTATTTATTATCATCTCGATCAGAGTCTAATTCAAGCATACTCAAGTTCCTCGGTGTCTGGTCTATCTGCTTGATGACAGGTATCTCATCAGCACCTGTAACACCGAGTTCTTTAAATTTCCGTACAGAAGGCAATACCCTCGATTCCATTGAACCAACTGCCTTATTGTAAGCACCTATAGCCTTATCAAGACCAGAGCCGACATTTTCTAAATGCTGTACCAGAGTATTCATTCTTTCGTATAGTTGACGTCCGAGTTCGCTTATTACCTGGGCATTTTTTGTGACCTGCTCCTGACGCCATCCATAGGCAATTGCCCTCAGCAATGCGATAAATGTCGTTGGGGTGGCAATGATTACACGCTTCTCAATGCCGTCCTCAATAATGGTATTGTCCATCTCCATCGCTGAGCTTAAGAATGATTCGCCCGGGATAAAAAGAACTACAAACTCAGGAGACTTATTAAACTGGCTCCAGTATTCTTTCGAGGCAAGTTTATTCATATGAGCCCTTACCTGCTGTGCATGTTTTTCCATCTTTGTTTTTCTTTCCTCTTCCGTCTGTGCAGAGGCAGCGTCAAGACATGCCTCTAATGACACCTTTGAATCAACGACTATTTCCCTGTCCATAGGCAGATGCACGATCATGTCAGGCCTTATTTTCCCTTTTTCTGTATCTACTGACTGCTGTTCAGTAAAATCACAGTGCATGGACATCCCCGAAAGTTCCGCAACCCTTCTTAGCTGCATCTCACCCCACCTGCCGCGGACTTGCGGTTTTCTTAGGGCAGACACAAGATTGCTCGTTTCTTTCTGAAGTGTTTCGTGAGTTGATGCCAGAGTCCTTAATTGCTCTTCAAGGCTGCCGTATGCTTTATGCCTGCTGTCTTCCATTACCTTTATCTGATCTTCATATCTCTTAAGCGTGTCTGATAACGGTTTAATCATCCCGTCCATTGCAGTCTGGTGTTCTCCGAGTTTGCCTTTTGTCTCTTCAACAATTTTACCGAGGCGTTCTGATGCAAGTGTAAGAAAACTCTCATTGCTGCTTTCCAACGCTGCTTTAGAAAGGGCATTGAATGTGTCTGACATTTCTTTCTTCATAACCTCAAGGAGTGTCTTTTGTTCTTCAAGATTCTTTTGGGATTCCTCAAGCCTTGTCATTGCTTCAACCCTTGACTGCCTTTCAGCATCAAGCTCAGCCCTGGTTTTCTTTATATAGTCATCTTTCTGTTGAATCTGCTGCCTGAGTTCATTATTCACGGCTTCAGAGCTTTTTGCCCTTGAGGATGCAATAAGCCAGGCAATAACGCCGCCGATGATGAAGCCTATGACGAGAAAACCTATTGTTGTCATCTAACCACCTCTGGTATTAATATTGAGTTACTAATAAGTTCATTAGTAAGAAGACATTGTTTGTCTGTGTCTGTCATTGCGGCTTGTCCGCAATCGTTCTTAAAGAAAGATTCCCGACAAGCGGGAATGACAGGAAATGTAGTCATACTTATGAACTCCTTAGTAAATAAATTCTTGAGCAATGTCTGCATTAGTTTCTATGGCTTTGAAACAGGCTGCTGTTCGGCAGTCACATCCCATACAAGCCCGTCTTTTTTCTCGATTGCCTCTTTGAGCTTATCCCGGTCAACCATATTAAGGGCATTGAGCTCTTTCAGCCTCGCCGTGATTTTGTCATTATAATTTATGTGTTGTTTGTAGAAATCCTTATAGACCTCGATAAGGATTCTGCCGTCAGATGTTTTTACTGCCTTTACCGGCTCATATATGATTTTGCCTTTTGTTCCGACAGGCACTTCCTTAAAAAGGAGTTCTGCAACCTCCGGCCTGAGCCTCATACAGCCATGGCTCCTGAATTTATATATGCTTTGAGGCGTATTTGTGCCGTGAAGACCAATGCCCTCAATAGAAAGCTGAAGCCAGTATCTGCCGAGCGGGTTTTCAGTGCCCGGCGGCACTTCTATTAAAACATCCTGTCCTTTTTCCTCCATCTCTTCCTGGATTGATAATGGCACATACCACGTCGGGTCCTTTGCCTTTATTGTTATAGTGAAATCTCCGAGATTTGTCTGCCACGTTGGTTTTCCTGCTGCAATAAAATAATAATCCTTTAGTTTACCGTCAGCAAATCTGTAGAGGGTCCTGTCAGATATATTTATGACAATGCCGTTGTCGAGCATCATTGGAATAATCCTCTTGAACTTTATCTTCAGTTTCTGCCCTATTTCCAACAGTGAATTAGGATTTATCGAGTTGGCTGCTGCAATATGTCTCCAGCTCAAGCCCAATTTGCCTTCTATCATCTCGCCATAATCGCCCTTAACAACTGTATAGGCTATGTCTTTTTCGATAATGTTCTCATCAGCATATAGCGCCACAGGAAGAGCCAATAAGAATAGCAATAATACTTTGAGCAGTTTAAGCGGCCTCATTGCTTTAATAATTTAAGCGCCTCCTTATGCAGATTCTCATTCCCTGCTGCAAGCAATGATATACTTTTTTTAAGGCTGATTTCTACCTTTTCGATCGAGTTGCCTTCGAGGTCTGTAAATATACCGCCTGCTTCTTTAACAATCAGCCAGCCTCCCCCGAAATCAAAGCCCCTTGATAATGACGGGTTTGCAAATATGCTTATTGAGCCGTATGCAAGATATGCAAGATCTAACGCTGTTGCGCCAAGGCACCGCGTTTTCATTGACTTTGCCAGCAATGGAATAATGCGCGGTATATCTTTTTTAGGCGACTGTGCCTCGTATGCCACAAGATAGAGCTCGTTATTCCTCTGGGCGTAAATCCTTTCGCCATTTAAAAATGCGCCTTTATCTTTCTCTGCCCAGAACTCATCTCCATTTATAAGATTTACGATATATGAAAGCCCGATATCCCCGATTGTGTTACCGTCGGCAACTGCAATTGATGCACAATAAAATGGTATGCCTGCAATTGCATTCTTGCTGCCGTCAATAGGGTCTATTAATATTTTTTTGCCGCCGCCCCTTATATCTTTAATGCCGAATTCTTCAGAGACAATAGTCAGAGGTTCTCCTGTTTTTTCCAATCCCGAGATAATAATATCCTCTGCTTTTTTGTCTATCGGAAATGTCTTGTCTCCTGCCGCGCCAACCCCAAGAGCTATCTGAGTAAGGGGTTTCTGTTTTAACAGGGGAAGTTCTTTTAGGAGCTGCCGGCCGATGTTCCTGAGAGTATTAATGTCCACAACAGTATTTTACGAAAAGATTTCAGGATAGGCAATATATTAAACTGCCATGATGCTGGCAGGGGCAACAGGGTATACCGCCCTCAGTATAGTGCCCTTTCATCAACCTTTGCTCTCTCTTGAAATTCAGGGGTATTGTTGAGGGGAAAATTGGAGGCATAATGAAAGCGCTGATTCCGGTCGAAATGATTGAAAGAAAGATTCTGATGATCCGTGGAGAAAAGGTTATGCTGGATGCTGACCTATCAGAGCTTTATGCCGTAGAAACAAAAATGTTGGTGAGAGCAGTCAAGAGAAATACTGATCGCTTTCCGGCTGACTTTATGTTTCAGCTCGACAAAGCGGAATTCGAGGACTTGAGGTTCCAATTTGGCACCTCAAGCCATTGGGGAGGCCGGCGTTATTTACCCTATGCTTTTACAGAACAGGGTGTTGCCATGCTCTCAAGTGTCCTGAACAGCGAGCGAAAGGAAAATAGGATTCGAGGTCAGGGAGAGCAGGGCGAGATACGGGACATCTGGGCGTAAGAGACCGTGTTAGATTTGCGGCTTGCTAACTTTCTGACTTGCTAACTTCTCGAAAAAACATAGGGACACTTCCGAAAAAACATAGGGACACTTCCCGTATTATTTCTTCCCCTTTGTCTTTGGCCTGCCGCCCTTTTTGGGGAAAATAAATAAAATAAATCGGGTCAGCGCCTGTTTTTATTACTTTTCCAGCCTGTTCCTGCAAAAAAATACAATAGCTTGCCTGCCTGCCCTTCATTTCGACAAAACATTATATAGTTGCCAAAAAAAACTTCCTAATTTACTTCCCAATGCAGAAATCGCTGAAAATCCTGTTCAATATATCATCTGTTGTCACTGCTCCCACAATCTCCCCGAGCCTGTCAAGCGCCTCTCTCAGGTCAATAGCTGTTATTTCAATCGGCTGATTGGTTTCCATAGACTTTAATGCATTTCCCAATGAATCATAAGCAGCCTGAATTGCAATCTTGTGCCTCAGATTGGTGATGATAATCCCTTCTTTCTGCTCTTTCCAGTTTTTAACGCTTGAATTAAAGATGGCTCCCTTAAGTTCTTCAATCCCATCTCCCCTTGTGGCAGAGATATTTATAAGTCTTGCAGCGTAAGCGTTGAGTACAGAATTAGCTTCCGCACTTCCCCGCTTCCGTTCTCCGCAGCGCTGCGAAGGATGAATCCGCGCTTCCGGACTAATTAAATCGGATTTATTAATCGCAATTATCGCATTTTTACCTTTAATTTTCCCAAGGACCTCGAAGTCCTCATCTTTCAAGGGTTCGCTCCCGTCAACTACTGCTATAACCAGGTCTGCGTCTTCGATTGCCCTCAGGCTTCTTTTAACACCTTCCACCTCTGCCATATCATGCGACTCTCTTATTCCTGCGGTGTCAATTATCCTCAATGGAAGACCGTTTATATTCAGATATTCCTCTATAATATCCCTTGTTGTGCCCGGCATATTTGTTACAATTGCCCTGTCCTTCTGGAGAAGCGCATTGAGCAATGAAGACTTCCCGACATTCGGCCTTCCCACAATCGCTGCGCCAAGCCCTTCCCTGAAAAATCTTCCTTCCTCATAAGTTTTCAAAAGGGATTCCAACTCCGCAAGGATTGAGCCTGCTGATTCCATCATCTCTTTTTTCGAAGATATTTCTATATCTTCTTCCGGGAAATCTATGTATGCCTCAACGAATGTACATATCTGAGTCAGCGCCTCTCTCAGCTTTAAAATCTTCCCGGAAAGCCTGCCTTTAAGCTGTTCAAGAGCAATCCTTCCTGATTCAGCTGTTTTTGCCCTTATGAGATCAATAACTGCCTCTGCCTCGCTCAGGTCAAGCCTGCCGTTTAAAAAAGCCCTTTTTGTAAATTCTCCGGGCTCGGCAAGCCTTGCGCCTTCCTTGATTACAAGCTCAAGAACCTTTCTTAATGGAAGCATTCCCCCGTGGCAGTTGATTTCGACAATGTCTTCTCTGGTGTAAGTATTCGGTGAGCGCATTACTGAGATGAGCACTTCATCTATCGTATCGTTTGTAGCCGGGTCTTTTATGAAGCCATACACAATTCTATGAGAATGGACTTCAGAAATTTTTTTGCCTTTTGGCGAATGGAATAACCTGTCTGCTATCTTAAATGCATCTTTGCCGCTCAGCCTGACAATGCCTATCCCGCCTTCGCCAAGCGGAGTTGAAATCGCTACTATCGTGTCGTCCAGAAACATAATTATATAGTATAACTTACTAATGCGTATGGAAATATCCCTATCTGTCATGCTGGCTTGTCCAGCATCCTTTTTCAGAGAGATTCCGAACAAGTCGGAATGACAACTGCATTGAGCAATATTAATCAAGACAGGACATTTCTAACTTGGCGTAACATATGCGATTTTCCCATGTGAAAAATATTTTAGGTATGCTATAGGCTAGACATTTAGAGGGAAATACGACAGTTCGTATAGTAGTTGTTACGCTGTTTCTTTGGCCAGTTTTTTGTTTACATAGAACTGCTGTACAATCGAGAGGATGTTGTTTACAAGCCAATAAAGGACAAGGCCTGATGCAAAATTAAGGAACATGAAGGTGAATATTATCGGCATAAACATCATAAGTTTCGCCTGCTTCGGGTCCATTGTGGACGGGG
>Ga0265296_1003489_pt1 | contig 14533 bp, 19 predicted proteins | sample MunlanPumphouse1_FD_189073 | JGI IMG/M metagenome (GOLD analysis project Ga0265296, IMG submission 189073) | Groundwater microbial communities from a municipal landfill in Southern Ontario, Canada - Pumphouse #1 | ecosystem: Environmental > Aquatic > Deep subsurface > Groundwater | place... | reverse complement strand
GAGGTAAGGAACTTCATTCATTTGGGGGAAATCAATCCAGGTATAATCATCCTTTTCCTCATCAATTCTAAAAGCTTTGCCTGCTACATATTTTTCCATCATTAAACTAAGAATGTACTCGCAGACTTCGGTCAGAGTTTCTTGTAAGATCATTTTCTTATGGTCGGTAGCACTATTCCCTTGTTGTTGTTGAATGTTTGCTTCTGTAGCTGTCTTAGAAGATGCCCTTTGCCCCATCATAAGCTCAGAGAACCGGGTTACTTTCTGTATCTCCGTATGGATATTTGATACAAGTTGAAATAAGGCAGGGTTTACCCGACCTGATTCCACAACACGGATTGTATTATTAGGGTCATCACAAGGGACCGGTCCGTCATCTTCGTCCAGGTCTTCAAGGTTGACATTAGACTCCGGGGCGAAGAATATCCTATTTGGTTTTGCCGCTCTTCTTATCTGGTCGTATAGGTCATTTAACATATCTTGGAGTGGCCTTAATAATTTGCCATCACCAAAACCTAATAATTTCCCTTCTTCATAGTACAGGTTGGTTAGGAAATATCCATATTTGTTTATCCGATAGAATGGTTCCGGATTTTCTTTGTCTACGAATTGCTCCCCATCCCAGTCCTTGAACGAATCCTTTAATAAAACACCATCATCCGAAAACTCAATAAGACGTAAAATGCCTTTGGTTTTTGTCCATAATTGAATGTACCAAAACCCGTCATCATCTGTTGTTTTTTCTTTTGTGAAAATAGGCGACTTATCGGATCCACCATAATTTATACTTGCTGCCATTTCACCGAAATGTTCAATAGCCCAAGATTTAGATTTTGGCATTACCTCGGCAATGTATTCAGCTTCCTGAATATATGCAGAATCAGTAATTTTCGTATCGACAAAGACGGCATTTAATGGTGTGGCGGTAATGGTTGCAAGACCAAAACCGTTTATGGCGTCAGGGTCCCAATAGACTTTTAACCAACCATGCCCAAATAGTTCACGCCTTCTTTCGTGACGTTCTATAATGCGTTTTATACGGTTTTTGCGTAGGGTCCAATCAAGACCAACAGCACCCCATCTTGCAAAAGGTTGGTCAGACGGGCCTTCACCCCTGCAAACAACAGCTAAATTTTGTTCTGTTAATGCTGCGACTTGCCCTTCTATGTTGGCATTGATAATGTTTATCCTGGAATTAGGTCTATTGTCTTTTAAAGGCTGGTCTCCGGAATAGGCTTCCTGCTCCTTTTCCCAACGGTCATAATAATCTTCCATGTATCCACGGTTTTGACTGATTTTTGTCAGGAAGTCGTCAATCATCCTAATTTCTTCTTCGGACATAAAGTTCATTCGGTTATGTTTTGTTTCTTCTTCGTCTTTCTTTTTGTTCCAAAACATTTCTATTCACCAGCTTCCTTCACCGCCCGACATGAATATAATTTATCTTTGTTCTTATACTTGTCATAGGCTTTTTGGGGAGTTTGTTTTTTATGATAAAAAGACGATAAGAGGAAACCGATAACCGAACCTACAAGCAATATACAAGCTCCTGCTATCATTTGACCCAATCTATTCACCTCTCTTTGGACAAAATAAAAAACCCCGCCATACCAGTTAAGGTAAGACGGGGTTTAAGTACCCTCAGATTATTTCTTTAAACACCTCATATTCCTTTTTGGTGTTTATTTCTTTGGTATTTTAACTATCTCGCCACATTTTTTACACGTCTCCCGGTTCTTCCCGGTGCATTTGACATATACGGTCGCATTATCTTCCATTGCCACTGTACGTCCACAGTCACATTTTACTTTTGTTTGCACTATATCACCGCCAGCCTTTCTGCGATTTGTTTGCCGGCCGTACCGTTGCCGAAACGGAGGTCAGGTTCTAATTTAGGTCTAGTCATTTGGTGTTTAATTGCGTTAACTATCATGTCTTTGTCATAATCAGCAAAGACTATGTTATTTCCAACCTCGCGCCCTTCCTGCCTTCTTCCTACTAGTACAGCGGGAACTCCGAGAAAAGCACCTTCTTTAATAAAACTAGAAGAGTTTCCAACCGCACATTGACAATTATTAAGTAGTCGGGCATATTCTTCAACTGGCAAGTTTTTTACAAACTCCACTTCTTTCAAACCATGTATTTTTTTCATCATCGCTTTTGCGCCTGAGTCGGTATTGGGATTTATCCAAATTTTATGTATCGGGATTGACATTACGGCTTCTATTAATGGATCAATTTCTTCTGGGTCTGTTGTGTTTGGGTGATTTAATACAAGAATATAGGGTTTCCCTCTTGTGTTAGTCAAATCAATGTCTTTTATTATATCTAACGCAGGGCTCCCCACCACAAATACAGTGCTTGGGTCTTTGCCCATTTTAATTATATTTTGCTTGGCTAATTCTGTAACTGGAAAATGAATATCAGCCAATGACGTTATGCTGGGGCGCACCTTATTGTCTATACTTCCGGTAGATTCGCCCCCTTCAGAATGAATAAGAATTCGATTGGTATAACTTGCGGCAATCGCGGTAGCCATTTGTTCAACTCTATCTGCATGAACAAATACCATACCCGGGTTTAGTTGCTTAAAAAGCAACGTTAATTGGACAGTCATTAAGCCTGTTGTAATAGCCATACATTCAGGTTCATCACCATCAACTAAACCATGCACTTCAGCATCAATTTTAAACCCGTCTTTCTTGATTGTGTTAATGCATCCATATCTATCTACAATAGCAGAAGCCCCAACTATAAGTTGGAGCTCCAGTTTGGGATGATTATTTATTTCGGTTAATACAGACTTTAATCTACCGTAGTTTGCTCTGCTCAACACAGGCACGCATATTTTTTTCGATGGCATTAAACTCTCCTTTTGGCAATAATAATGTTTTGCCAGTATATCCTTTTTTTATCCTTCTTCTTATAACATGACTCAAGAGACGTTGCCACTACTACAGCGATTTTTTTCAAGTTATCGTCTCCCTATACCGTCAGTGCGGTTTAGGTTTTATTTGAATCTTCATTCGTCTCAAAATCTTCTAAATTATAATCATAGGATTTAAGGATTGTTCTTTTTTGTTTCTCTGTCATATATAAATCGTAACTGGGATTAAATCCCGATACAAGCCAATTCCTAAATGCTCTGACAAGCATAGTTATTTTTTTTATGCTTACATCCAGCTCGTCAGCACATTCTAAGTGTGCCCCAAGAGCCTTTTGTTTGCATTCAATTGTCATTATGCCCGTTACTGTAATTCGCCCATCAGTGCCAGCATACGCTTTTAATATGGGTAGACAGACTTCCATTAATTCCTTCTCAACTTCTGCTGGGGTGAATTTGTTTTCGATTCTTGCCGAAACGATAGGGAATATTATTTCTTTATACCTTATCTCACCACTTAAATCAAGTATCATCCACTCCACCGCCTTTTATAAAGGTCACGATTTGCCAGTTCTTCTTCGCTTAATTTCCGCCAAGGTTGGCCCATCATTAGGTTTACAGTATCACGCCATTTGACTAGTTCGGCGAATTCCTCCGGAGTGCCAGAAATTTCTTGGTCCTTCCCCGGCAAATGCCTACTCAAACTAAAATGTTTTTCCAAATAATTAGCACCTAATGAGATAACAAGTTTACCAGCCTCAGTTCCCATTGTGTGGTCAGAAATGCCTTGGAATTTAGATATTCCTTTGAAACTATAATCAGCAGTCTTTGCCGGGTATTTAGATACACATCGTAGCAGACTAACGTTTGACCTTATATTGTTTTCATTTATAAAATCAATCAATTGCCGAATTTCTTCCTTTGTGTGCATGCCTGTACTGATAATTACCTCGTCAAATTTTTCTATACACTTATCTATCAATGCCCAATTGTTGCAGTCAGGAGACGCTATTTTGACCATTTTTAATCCGATTGAGCATAAAAAATCCACCGTTTCTAAATCAAAAACAGTGGTTAAAAATTCAATCCCGAATTCTTTGCATTTTCCCATCAGCCATATGTGGTCATCTTCGCTTAATTCGTGCTGTTTATAGTATTGATAAGCGTTGTCATAATCCGGCCAGTTCTTGTTTAACCTGTCTGCGCGGAATGACTGGAATTTTACGATGTCTATACCTATTTCGGCAGTTGCTTTTATCATGGCACTCATTAAAAGGCGCGAACCACAATGGTTCGCGCAACAATCGGCAATCAGTTTCGATGGCATTTTCTCACCCTCTTATCTAGGATTTTATTAATGTCTGAGTAACGTTTTAATCTAAGTCTTATTGTATTTTGAGTTAATCCTAATGTCTCTGCCCATTCCGAAACAGTTTTAGTTTCGCCCTGATATGTTAAGTAAATAGAATTCCTTCTATTGTTGGCTTGTTGTTTTTTAGTAGCCCATCGGCAATTTTCTTTATAATATCCTTTGTTATTATCCTTGCGGTCGATTGTTAGATTGTCTTGATATCCTTCCTGCATATCTTCCCAAAAACCTTCAAAAGTCTGCCATTTTTCACAAACTATTATTCCACGGCCTCCATATTCATTGTATTGAGCATGGTTAATATTTTGACATCTTTCAAGTATGCCTCTCCACGTTTTATATTGTCGTGTATAAGACATATTATGTGTTGTAAGTCTTTCCTTATTTAAACACCCGCAACTGGTGGTATGTCCACTTCTTAAATCAGCACTAGAAGACATTTTAGAATTTCCGCAATCGCATTGACAACGCCACAAAGCAGCACCATGCTTAACTCCTATCCTTTTTTTAACAAGTAACCTCCCAAATCTTTTCCCATGCAAATTTATTAATGTCCTATTTGATGTTTCCCTTCTGTAACAACCACAACTTACAACTATTCCTTTTAATAATTCATACGCTCTAGGATATGATGTATTTCCACAGTCACAAAGACATTTCCAAACTATTACACTAGAAGAATTATAACATTTTTCAACTACTTTTAATCTTCCAAATCTTTGACCTGTTAAATCCCTAAATTTACCCATAATAAATACACCTCCGTCGTGTTGTCCGAATTTTTATTGTGGGAAACAGGCTCGGAAACCTGCTTGTCGTGTTGCAATCACTATCCCACACTTTCATTATAACATATTTTAGTCATGGTTAGCACCTTCTTTAAGGTTTTGTGTCCTCAAGTAATCTATTAACAGGCGCTTAACCTTTTTTGTAACCGGTATCATCTTCGAGAGAAACAATAACTTTCATTCTAACACTCCTTCCGGTGTTTATCTATGTTTTTGATAATCCTCACATCGTTTAAGGCAAGTCTTGCCGTATCTTCTGCACATTTTAGTCACTTCAAAACCCCCTTTTGATGGTTCCATATAACCTGCCGGAATCAAAACTTCTTTCCTTGCCCTGTATTTGCAATTATTACCTTCTTTGTAATTATCAATCGCAATACAGACCGTTTCCAATATTAGTAAAAATAAACCAACTGCCAGAAATCCTATTATTGTATTACCAATAATAACTCCTTGTGTTTTCCAAAACATACACTCACCTCCGGTGTTTATCTAAACCCCATTTGCGTTATGTTATATTTCATGTGCCAGATAGAATCAGCTAGTTTAAGGTGGTCAACCGTGTTTTTAACTACTTCGGTCTCTATTTTCGGTATAAACTCCCATTTTTTGTCTGTCTTTTGACCTAACAGATAGATTTTATCGCCCATTTCCTCGGTTACTTGATACTGATTAACAATTTTAAAGCCGGTTTTCAGGAAATACGCCGTCAAAGTATCGATTGAAAAATTGTAAAGGTGCGCATTACTTAAAAATGCGTCAACGGGAATATGGATTGTGCGGTTGTACAGGTTCGGAACACAGATCAGTAAATATCCGTCCTCGTTTAGCAATGAATGTATCTTTTCCAGCGTCTCAGTCGGGCTGTAAACGTGTTCCAATGCGTTAAGCATAGTGATGATGTCGAACTTCATGCCCGGATCGTAGGATTCGATTGTGGTGCACTCTACTTCAAGGCCTTTGGACTTGGCGATTTCGTAGTGTTCTTTGTTGGGTTCTATGCCATAGGAATCAATTCTAGTGTGCCTAATTCTATCAACCAGTTCGCCCGTGCTACAACCTATATCAAGAAGTCTGTTTCCGACATCAACTTCACAACTCTCTTTAAGCACTTTCATAGCCGTCTCAGCATGATGTTTCTCCACTTCCGCGTTTAGCGCTCCTTTATATATTTTGCGGTAATCCTCGGTATAGAATTTGTCAAGGTCCTCTTTCGTTAGGCGTGGAGATATAAATACTAATCCGCAATGCTTACATATTACATTTGTGCCTTGAATAATTTCCCCTGTATCATTTGTAATGACTATACTTCTTAATAATCCGTCTTTTTTTCGCTTAACCTTGTCCCACAGTATCGTAAATTCACTACTACCACATAAATTACAATACTTAACATTTTCCGTTTCGTATTTCATAATTCCCCTTTCCGTTGAAACTTTCCAGTATAAACGATTGCGCAATCTTTGGAAGTCTCAATCCTGTTTTTTGTTCTTTTCCTGCTCATATATCCACTCCCTAATTTTTTGAGCCAAATATACCTGTGTTTTTTCTCGACTTTCTTTTGTTTGCCCTCCAAGGTGAGGAGTTATGATGAGGTTGTTGCATTGTTTGGCGTATTCCGTGAAATACTCCCAATATTTGTGCGGATACCCTTCCATCACATCTATAGCGGCACCAGCTATTTGGCCATCACATAAAGCATTATAAAGTGATTGATCGTGCACAATCAGCGCCCGGCTAGTATTTATAAAAAAACTTGTTGGCTTCATTAATTTAAATTGTTCCATACCAAACATGCATTTGGTGGACTCATTAAGTGGGACATGTACTGTGATTATGTCGGAGTTTTGGAGTACCCATTCTAATGGTGTTTCTGTATGGGCAATATATTTAGGGTCATAAAAACAAATTCTCATTCCAAATGCATCAGCTATTTGCATGACTTGGTATCCCACTCTGCCTAGTCCTATTATACCAAGTGTCTTGCCGCGGAGTTCACTTCCCTGCCATGCTTCACGGTCCCAATTGCCCTGCTTTACATCGTCAAATGCAAAAGGAATGCGGCGGATTAAACTTAATATTAAACTCCATGTCATCTCTGCTGTGGCATAAATACCCGATAAAAAATCAGTTTCGCCTTTGAGACTGATTAATGGAACTTCTTTATTTTCTATATGGTCTGTTCCTGTGGTACAACTTGCAATTAAATCATACTTTTTACATTCGTCATAAGAGTAATCTTTATTTAGTTTTGCAATTAAAACATTAACTTCAACGTCTTTAATAATATCAATAGCACGTTGACACCAACTATCTTCCAAATTCATATTGTCGCCACCTTCACTATATAGTATAATAGGAGAAAAAGAGGTTTTGTTATGAGAAACAAAAGAATTAAACGTACATGTAGGACTTGCAGCAAATTATTTCTGCCCAATAAAAAGACTAGTGCATATTGTTCAAGAGAGTGTTATTTAAAAAATACACCTCCTAACCCTAATAAAGAGGATTATTTTGCCACTTGCGAATTTTGTAGTCAAGTTTACCGAATACCAAAACATAGAGTATCTAAGACTAGGTTTTGTTCGCGTTCATGCCAAAATAAATGGTTAGGCCAAAACCTGACTCCAAAGTGGAATGAACATTATAATTATATTAACGGTGCGTCTACAAAATTATATAGGAGAGAGGCATTTGCCATACACGGTACATTTTGTTCTAAATGCGGTAGTGTTGATGATCTGGTTGTCCACCATCTAGACCACGATAGATTAAATAATCCGTTAGACGGTTCTAATTGGGAAGTATTATGTAGGGATTGCCACATCAAATATCATAAGTCGGTTCAAGTAACCCAAAAAGAGAGGTTACATATACCTAAAAACAAACTCATAAAAACAAACGTTTGCCTCTACTGTCAAAAAGAATTTCATCCACATCGAAAACAACAGGTTTGCTGTTCTCACAGTTGTGCGCAAAAACTAAGATACTCTAAACAACCCCTTTAATCGGGGGTTTATTTTTTATCAATATTTAAAATTTTCATTGTTTACACTCCTTTGGTGTTTTATTAGAAATTTTTAAATTGCTATTATTACCCATCATTACAGTATAATACAATTAATGTGGCGATTATCGGAAATATAAAAGTAAAACTTAATTTTACCCAAAAATCAATTGGCACAGTTTCCATTATTCTGCACACTCCTTTGGTGTTTTAAAATTGCCTCCACCATCATAAAATCATCTTCATCGTCTACGTCCAAACTCCTTGACTTAGGCATTTCGTAGAATATAGGACTATCGCCCATGAGTCTTCCGGTCTCTAACAAGTCTCTCCTGGTGATAAATATTGCACCGTTCCGGGTATAACATTTTTTGTGTTTCGACCGGTCCAGGAGTTCGCTCTCAAAGAACGGTTTCCCATTGTGGTCATAGCTTTTAACCGGATGGACACCTTCCATAACGCTTATAAGACTGTCGTTGTTTTCAAACACTTCAATAACGCTTATAAGACTGTCGTTGTTTTCAAACACTTCAATAGCATTGTTTATGTCTACGTATGTCCTCAAAGGTGACGTTACTTGCAAAGTCATAACCGCATTCACGTGAATCCCTGTCAATTGCTCATACTCTCTGACTGCATGTAAAATGACCGGCGGGGTTGGGCTTGTGTCTTGTGCCAATTCGTCCGGCCTATTGATAACGGTGCAATCGTAATGCTCAGAAATAATGGATATATTTTTATCATCAGTTGATACAACTACATCGTTTAGTTTGCTTTTTTGTGCTTCTAAGATGGAACATGCTATCAAAGGCTTGCCGGCCATTAACTTGATATTTTTGCGCGGGATTCGTTTGCTGCCACCACGAGCCGGAATAACACCGAGTATAAACATTATTTATCCTCCTTTTTATGGTGTTTTTGTGGCAAAAAATATTGCACTTGGTATTAATATCGCACTTAGTATTGCAAAAATAATATTTCCTTTGATCGTTTTGCCCATATAGATTTCATGGCATTTTTCACACTCGGGATACCATAAGCCTGATGCGCCTCCATAATGGCCGTAATCTTTATCCTTTTTTGTTATCGTTTGTCCGCAAATACACTGTTTAATTAGTTTTACATTTTCTTTTGACACAAACTCAAAATGTTTTTCAGTTAACATTCTACACACTCCTCTGGCGTTTACCTCTTGCCCCAATTTATCTTCTTTATTTTCTTGTTCCACGTTGGATGCTTGGTAATCGTATAAGTGACTTTGGCCATAATAACACCTCTTGTATATTTATAAATTTGACCAGGGCTGTTAGTCCCTCGTTTCGCCGCCTCATTTATCTGCAAGCCTCACTGTTGCAGCACCCACGCTCTTTTAACGCCGAGTCGTTTATTGGTCAAATTTATTTCTTTTTGGTTTTTTTCGCGCCTTTGTTTTTACCTTTGCCCATTTCAGCCTCTTTCATCATAGGTTTCATCATGGGTTTTTCTTTCATCATCATTTTACCTTTCATTTCATCCCCTCCTTTGTTCATTGCGACCGCTTGTTTCTGTGCTTTACCTTTGCTGGCTGGGGCTGAAGTTCCTATCATTCCAGTGTCTGTGAATTTGTGCATCATTTCAGATATGTTGCTTGACATGACTTTCTTTGACTTGCCTTTTTTTAGTGGCATATTATCACTCCTTTTTTACCAAGTTATATAATTTTTCTATACATTCTGGACAAATCTGCACCGTATAATGATACTGTTCAGCATCAACATATATCTCTCCAGATGCAACCCTAGTATTGTCACTGTCACAAAGACAGCAAAATGTTTTACCATCTACCCAACCATATATTCTATCTAAAAATCCAGGGTTATCTCCAAACTTAATTTTGGTCTCCTCGTGTTCTTTTGCGGCATCTTCTATTGTTCTAATTGTCCATTTGTCTATATTTGTCATAAGATCCCTTCATCACCTTTCTTTAGCCTTGGCCCGTTGCCTGTCACCGGTCATCCGAACCTGGCCTTCCTTGACCATACGCCTTATTTGTGCGTCAGTCAGACCTTTTAATTTTAGTTCGCCATATGAGTATGTACCGCCAGGGATAAATTTTTGTTCATCTTCTTCTTTTACTACCATACTTTGCTGTGTCCTTATTTCGTTAGCAATCATATCGGCAAATAGGATGTCGTCATGCTTGCCACTCTGTGCATCTGGCCGATTATCTTTGTCGTAGACAAAAGTAAGACATTCATCAAGGAAATCAATATCAGTGAATAAACCAATGTTGTCTCGAATTAGACTGATTTCTTTGGAAATAATTAATGGGCGGGTGTTCCCGTCCGTCTTGAATCCGTATTTATGCTGTTTTTTCTTGCTGATTTCGTCGATTACCTCACGCTTGTATTGCCTGGTATATCCTAGTCTCTGTAACTCCTTGACCGGGTATATGTCGAAGTTGATTTCTATGCCTATCAAAGCATAGTTGAAATACTTCCCGAGGCAGTACATCTGGTGAGCGTATGTATCCGGGTCCAGATTCGCGTGTAACGTGGCACATCTCTTTCCAGTGACGTTATTCATCACTTTGCCGGCGAAGAAGTCTGATCCTTCGCCCTTGGTGTCTCCACCCAGGACGTAGGGATAACCAGGTTGCGTGTCCTCATATATAGTGATATATCCGTTATCGTCGGGGGTGAATTTGATAGTATCATCCTTGATTTTGTCTTTTGTGTCGGGATCGTTCCACCCAAAAAGGAATGTGCCTTTAAGTGGCGGATTCGCTTTATACTGCTTTTCAAGATTTATCTTGTGTCTTACTACCGTTTCGGTGTTAAACACCGGCCTACCGGAAGCCAGGAATGCTTCAAAGTCATTCGCCGGATACTCTTGCTTGAACATGTCCTGATTCCCGCCGCAGTTATTTGCTATGCACCATCTGCGCCAGACTAATTGTTCATCATCCAGAGAATATGTCTGCTTCAGCTCTTTTTCATCATCTGTCAATGCAAATCCGGGGGGTACCGGCATCCTATACGTAGGTTCTTCAAACCATGCAAAGAACAGAGGGATGAATTCATTCTCTCCCGCCTTCGCCCGATGCCACATATCATAAAAATAACCGCCTATGCCGTTTGCGGTTGATTCAAGGATGACCATTGTATTTGGTTCGTTTGGAATGGCCTGCATTAAGGCTAACATAGAAGTGTCCGCATCAGGCCAAAACGCCACTTCTGAGGCATGGAGGTTGTGGATAGTGTCTGACCGTCCAGCTTTTGCATTCCGGGCCGTGGAAATCTTTATTTTGGACCTAAGCCCAGGTCTTTTCTTTTTTTCTTCCGGATCATTGGTTGGGTTTTCAAATACAAGTTCCTTTGCGTTTGATGCTTTCCGCATTGGCTTCAGCGGACCCGGTAACTCGTCATAGTATAGCTTACTCATGTTAAATAGGTTCGTGCTGGCATCTTCTTCGTGAGCTACTATCCAACTATGCACCAAGGGTGTCATGCTCGTAGAGTGGAATATACGCCCTTCTGTGTAGGTTGAACATCCACCCTGTCGGTATTTCAGCACAATGATTCGGACCGGCTTGCCTTCGGCCTTCATTTGCTCTATAGCTGTATCTATTTTCTGCTGCATTGTGTTCAGCCCAAGAGGTTCAAGTGTCCCCTTTTTGGTGCGGATTCTCAGCACTGTTGGAGCATAGTATGCAAATTCTTTTTTCAGTCGGCGTAACTTTGTTTTTGTTTTTTCGTCCATACTTCCACCTCTACAAGAGCAATCGGTTTTGGGAGATCCCCCGATCCATAACTATACTAGATGCTCCTTATCCCTTCACTACTTTGTAGGGTGTGCCTCTAATAATTACATACAATATTGCTGTGCTTTGTTGCTTTACTGGCATGTTTATCCCTCCCAACATCTACCAATTAAGTCAACCAAAATAGTCTGAACTTTACATAATAGCTATTAGCGGTAGTTGATAAAACAGTCTCAGACGTACAACCTGTAAGCATGTCATTAATTGGTAAAATATTATCTGTGCATATCATGTATATTTGGCCCTTTTATGCAGTATTACCGCCTAATATTTGGCAGTGACAACTTAACCAGGTCTTTATTATTACTTATTAAGAATAATTACTGCACTTTTGGATTAAAAGGCGGTATTTTTGGCACTTTTGACTGTTTAATCAGGAATTATTCTTGCTCTAGTTCGGTCAAAGCATCTTCCAGGCTCACAGTAGCTTCAATCTGTTTCTTTTCTACCGGTCTATACCCGGCGCGGTCCAGGATTGATTCGTTTATTTCACGCCTGAGCCTGACCACCGCTGTATCAGTTGCCTCATAGCGGATGATAGTCCCATCAGAGAGTACCTTGACTAACTCAACCGTATCACTCAGGAGATTGTCGCGCATGTGGATTAGGTCTTTGAATGACTTCTCTGCCTCTTTGCTAAATTGTGCACGCAAATCTATTTCAAGGTTTCCTTCCAACCTATTTAATTCTTCTTGAATACTAACATTGTCTAACATCCTTGGCCCTTGAACATGTGCCTGCTTATATCCTACTATTCTAGCCGCTTCTGTAGCATTATGGCATTTTACATATTCAATACAAAATATCCTTTGCTTATCTGTTAGTCCTCGTGCCATAATTTCATCTTCTCTCATACATAAAGTCGCGTTTTCGAGCACTTTCCTTCATATTAATAATGTGGGCCTGTTCAACTACATATTTGCCTTGTATCGCTCCATCTACCGTTCACTGATTGCCCATCCTTTTCAAATATATAAGTCCGTCCGCAATTGATTCAATCGCCTGGTCCTCTGTAATAGTCCCGTCCTCTGCTGTGCATGGTCCCAGGTGTAAATGTAATAACTCATGCACAAGCGAATGCTCCATGTCCTGCGGTAGCATGGAATCAGGTGGATAATCTGTTGCATCAACTAAGCGTATCAATGCTTTTTTGGTTGACAGAGTATACCTTACGTTAGCTTGTGCTCCGTCCGGTAAGTCTCTTTGCCTTTCTATATGCACTACAATAGTCCAATCCTGCAACCGGAGTATCTTTTGCCATTCCAGGCATTTCTCTTTTAGTTCTTCTTCAGTGAAAATTTCTCCCATATACCCTCCAATTGTTTCTTAATTATTTCCTTTGCTTCCTCCGGCGTATGTATGGTCAGCTGATGCTTATCGTCGAGCAGCGCAACCAGCTCCCGCCTTAGTAGCTTATCGCAGGTCTCTTGGTCAAGTGCTCCGTTGACGTGTGCATGAATAGTATCAATTCGAATCTTTTCTTTGTTTCTATGATGTTCCTCGGCATGAGATTCCGGCTCAACTTGGAAATCAATGTTCATCCTCAGTCTTGCTGTTACATCTACTGATAGTTTCGCCATGTCTTTGGCCCATTTTTGCCTAGCTTCTCGCCAATTTTGTCTCCAAGTATCTTCTTGCCATTCTTTCACCGGGCCGTACCGTGCCTCAAACTCAGTGTCTGGCAATACTATGCGGATATCTGTGTCTCGCGGGAAATCATTATATAGAGCTGATCCCACTAAATAAACAGGATGACCGAAACGTGAGTACATTTGATTTGCCCAACCTGATAGCCTTTCTTTGAGTTTATCAATTTGGTCTATTTTGTGATCCATTATATCGCCTCCAGAATAGGCCGGCATTACCCGATCTGCTTTTCATACATATCCATAATTTGCTCAAGCATTTCGTCTTTATTTTTAATGCTAACCTCTGTTCTGTTCATGCCTTCAACCCATTTTTTAAGGTTTAATTCGTATTCTTCAAACGTCCATTTGGCGTTCTTATTTTCTGGGTCAAAAGTCATCCACGTATACCCTTCCAGCGGGTTTATAGGGTTATCATTCACACTGGTATAGTATCGGGCCGTTTGGTCGTCACTATTTATTGTATTTGCATATGCCCATGCGAGTATTGACATTTCGCTGCACACATCTGAACTGGCATGGCCTTTTATTTCAAACCCATTTTTATATAGCGTTATTTCAATCATTTGGCTTCCTCACTCAACCATCTCAAGTATTTTTTGGAATAGTTCAAATTGCTTTTCTTCTGGTTCCCGCTTGATTTCGTAAAGTAGTTCAAGTGGGAAGCACGCTCCTTGGGATTCGTAACAAGTTAACTTGCACTCGTTACATATAGTTGTCTTGATTATTAGGTGAAACGGTATTACTGTCATATACCCTCCATTTGTAAATATTTGGGCGCCCCACAATGCCCTACAAGCCCCGCTAATTATCGGGCCAAGGTGTTTGTATGTACGATATAAAATAATAGCGGACGCGAACCGCTTGGTTAACCTTCTAAAGGGATTTCCGGAGAACTATAGGTATCAAATGTTATCCATACCTCTTTAACGTTGTCGCTTGCTATCATTCGCCCTTCGTGCTGGGTCCATATCGCCCTTCCGTTTACCACTGTTTCTCTCACCGCACCCATATTGAGTTCGGCAAAACCTTTTAAA
>Ga0265296_1003488_pt1 | contig 14533 bp, 11 predicted proteins | sample MunlanPumphouse1_FD_189073 | JGI IMG/M metagenome (GOLD analysis project Ga0265296, IMG submission 189073) | Groundwater microbial communities from a municipal landfill in Southern Ontario, Canada - Pumphouse #1 | ecosystem: Environmental > Aquatic > Deep subsurface > Groundwater | place... | reverse complement strand
AGCAGTCGGTCCGTGCGGTTGACCGCTATCTTAACCTTATCGGGCCATAGACTCGAGGTACGGTTCATGCAATCGATAACCGACGATTGAATCCATCCCCTGACCGAAGTGTCTGGGTAATCCCAATATAATTTACTCATGGTCACCAGAGCTGCCATCTCATTTTGGCGATAAACGGACTTGTTTCGTGTTGGGAGCTTTAATATTGTTTTATACTTGCGAAGAGGGTTGTCTGGTCTTCCCGTTTCTTTAAGCAGGCCCTTGATATCCCCTGGCTTGAGATCATTTTTGTCTCCAAATCTGTCTCCAAGATCGTCTAACTGCTTCTGATATGTTTCATGGACTTTTTGTACTATTTGCTTCTTTTCAGGAGTCTGCCCCTTCGGCACTATGTCTTCTTTATCGACGCTTGCTATCATGTTCCACCTCCTTTCTGACAAGCTTGTTAGGCCACCCCATACTAAGATTATCGTACCACGGGTCATCATGCAAGTTCGTTTTGCTGGGGTTTGTTAGCATTGACTGACGGTTGGCACTTTTATCAACGGAATATGATTTGAGCAAAGACGATTTCCCCTATTTGCTTCTAAATCTGGTGGCGGCTCAAAACCTTAGAGCACGTTCTCATCAAATCTTATGCCATCCGGTTCAATAGAAGTGAAATACGTATAATGCCTTAGATTAACTGAAGGAAAAGGGCTTCATGCATCTTCAGCCGAAGTCGCAGAAGTAGTCCCGGTACCCAATAACGCAACTGAATACTCGCCGGATTCTAATTGCCTTTCTTCTAGCCATTTTGATCCTCGAGATACTAGTTATGGTTTCTTCTTTGGTGATTGAGGTGGCCGGAGGAGTCTTGAATGGCTCCTCCGGCCTGCGTTTTTTGCCAAGTTAGTATGTGCCACTGTGATGGATAATTAACCGAACCGAATGTAATCGCGCGGATTGACGGCAGGTCCGTACCGCCCGTTTTCGTGGATTTCGAAATGTAGATGATTACCGGTAATGCCAGTGGTGTTGCCGGTGTTGCCAATAGACCCTATTAACTGTCCACGCTTTACATTTTGGCCGATCTTAACATAAACGTCCTTTAGGTGCATATACTTGGTCCAGTCTTCCTTAGGACAATACTTTTTGGATTGATTCAAGTCACCGGGGCAGTGTCTCAAAACAATATAGTTGCCCGCACCAAGAGCTCCGGTGTCATAACGATACGATCCAATTCTGGTATCCATCACGACGCCGTCTGAAGTGGCATATACGGGCGTGCCAGATGCGGCGGCTACATCAATTCCGCTATGACTGGGGCCGAATTCTTGAGTGACCGTTCCGCTCAAGGGTTTTTGCATCAGCTGGCCATTGGCGGCGGATGCTGTTGACATAGAGCCGATCAACGTTGCTAGGATTACTATTAGAAGAACCAACTTTCTCACCATCATAGCCCTCCTTTTTCAAAAGCAGATGACTTTGAATTCCGAATCTCTATGATCCTTTAACCTCCATTCGGATCTATTTCCGGTTTCCAATGCCTCTGCTGATGATCCTGAGCACTCGTCAAGTTTAGAGATTCCCCGTATTTACTGTTTCACCTTTAGTTTGAGGCTTGCTTTGCATTCTCACAATCAGGTTTGCGTCCCATTCTCAGAACGCAGGCGCATCGATTTGTTTGCGAATCGTGTCTCGACAAGCCCTTTGCGGTAAAATGTTTGTTTGCCTTACTGTATTGCTTGAATCATCAAACATTGATGTTTACAAATCCCACCAAGGAACTTGCACGATGTGTCCTAGATACGATACTTTTAGCATGCAGCACCATCGGTTCATAAAAAAGGAGAAGGGACATGACAGCGAGTGCCCGTAAAGAAGACAGTGATGTGAAGAAGAGGAAGTATGATAGGAAAGAAATAGTGTTAGAAGTCCACAGAACCTATCAGAAACAGCAAGACAATTGCGGGGACAAGAACTCTCTCCAGGCAAAGGATGTCAAGTCCTTCCTGTTCCAGTGTGCCGATAATCCTCGCAAGAGGGCGGATGATATTCTTACTACCTATGCATCTAGCCCGACTTCCGCAGTTTCGAATCTGGGAGGGGGTTCTCGTGAACGTAAAGTCTACACTACATTTTCGTGAATTTTCATTCGTTGGGGGAGGTGTAGTTGTAACATCTGGAGTAGGACGGCTTGGGCCTTGGTCGGTTGGGCGATACAGCGATTGCGAATAACGAACCCTTGCTTCGTCGGCAGAGCGACATCGACTACTTTAATCTGGGCGATCTCGTCGAGCACCTTCCTGGGCTCGCTGCCCAGTCCGGCACTCTTGCACATCTGCCCAAGCATCTTCCATAGTACGTAAGCCAGGAAGCACACCAGGATATGAGCTTGGACCCGGTCATCTCTCTGATGCCAGATAGGCCTGATCTTCAAGTCGCCCTTCTGGATGCGGAAGGCTGCTTCAGCCTCGGTCAGTTGAATATAGGCATGCCATAGTTGTTCGGCATCCCAATCGATGATATTGCTCCGCAGCAGGTAACAGCCTTCGCTCACTTCGGCCCACGCTCGCCATTCCTCCAGCTTTTTCCAGACCACCTCAGCCCCGCCATCCCTTCGTTCCTCAACCTTGATCCGGAATAGGCCGGAGGCCCGGCTGTTGGCTTCGAGCAGTCTCCCCACCCTCCGTTCCACGATGCCCGCTTTCTGCTTCCTCTTACGGCAACTCTCCACCAGCTTCGCCAGCCCCCGCTCAATGCGTTTCTCAAATCGCTCGTGTATCTGCTTCTCTTTGAGCGCACGGGCAGTGCTTCGGCAAAGGATGAAGCTCTCCTGCCCATCCGGCGAAGGACATCCCTTACCTTCTCCCAGTCCTCGACGAGCAATTCTTTTTCGAATCGCTTCAATTGACTCTTGGGCGTCCCCACAATATATCGCCTTCCCCCGGCTCGCAGAAACTCCAGATTCTCTTCCGATACCATCCCGCGATCCATGACCCAGATCCGACCCGCCGATCCGTACTGATCCTCGATCTTTTCCACAATCTCTTCCACTGTCGTCACATCGGTCCGGTTTCCGGCAAAGACTTCGTACCCCAGCGGCACGCCGTCCCTGCTCACCACAAGAGCAATGCATACCTGCTTGCAATCCGGGCGATGATCTCGTGAATAGCCCCGTTTTGCCTGCGGGTTTTTATCGCTTTGCCCTTCGAAATAGGTCGATGTTACGTCGTACAGGAGCAGGTCGTATTCCAGGTCGAACAACTCCCCAAGACGCTCCTTCAGATGCTTCTCCAACTCGACCTTCTGGGGCAAGAGCCTATCCAGGGCGCGGTAGAGCCGGTCATCATTGACCTTCTCCTCCGATATCCCCAGCAGATCGCCCAGACAGCTTCGTTCGTACAGGTGCTCGGCGATCCGCAACTCGCTTGACGGTTTACTCAGACGCATCAGGACCAGCGTCAGGGCCATCATCGGCCAGGGAATTTCCTCGCGACCTTCCGGCATCAGCCGTTCCAGAATATCGATAAGCCCAAGCTTCTCCGCCAACTCCAGGCCAAGCCAGTAGCTGCCAAAGTCGCGCACTCGCTCCACACGCACCCGTTTGGCATCTATCTCCACCCATTCCGGCTCGCCTTCCTTATCGAATAGATGACTTTGCCAGGAACGTTCTCCCCCTTTGGCTGCCTGCCGAACACCCAGGCGTTTGCCTTCACCCACATCTCCCAAATAGGTGACCACCCGTTGCCGAGGCCCACGCTCCGTCCGGTAGGATTCCACTAACTCCCAATAGATGTGCTCCTTCTCTCCCTTGCTCCGGCAGCATTTCCTGAGATACATGAGCCCATTATACCGGCTTTCACAATCCAAAAAGTCTACACTACATCGGGTTTTCCAGGCTGCTCAGCTTCACAAGGCAGTCCACTCTCGGATTTGCCGAAGCTGAGAAAATTCGACAAAAACCATTTTCAAGTGCTAACTGCGGAAGTTGGGCCAGCGCTATTTCGACGGGGAGGAAGTACTGTTCTCCGACCTGGTACGGATCCTGGCCGAGCTTATCGAGTGCATGGAGGAACTGGTGACGATGTTCAACAATGAGGTTGCTACAAACCCCAAAGACAAGATGAATCCGGAAGCTATTCGACACGATACCGGCAAGAGGGTGACGCAGGAGATTTCCTATCAGGTGGATATGGCAAAGGCTGAGACACTGGATGCGCTTGGAGAGCCGGAGGCGGGCACCGAACTGGTGTGGCGGTATCTGTAATTTTGCGGCACAGACCGATGAAAAACCACACTTACCCCACTTTGGTACGCCTGCTTATCAACGTCTTGGTGAGCTGGTAGTCAGTCTCCAGATTCAGCCAGAACCGCGCTGGTATCTGCGGCATGACTTCCTCAAGCTGCAAGGCGGTCTCGGCAGTTATGGCTTTTTTCCCCTTGAGGATCTCATTTATCGTATTCAGCGGTCGCCCCATACGCCTGGCCAATTCCGTCTGAGAAATATCTCGCGCCTCTATCTCCTCTGCCAAGTACTCACCAGGGGGAATCGCAATATCAGGGTAAGCATCGGTCTTAGTCACCATGATAATCCTCCACATCCACAATACGTATTTTGTCTTCCTTAACCTTCTCAACAACAAGCCGATAATTTCCAGTGAGAGTTATCGAGTACTGTCCCGCGCGGTTCCCTTTCAAGGGATGCATTCTCAGCGCCTGGTATCCATAGAGCTGAGTGAATTTCTCCGTAGCTCTCAGAACAGCTAACCGTTGGATATACTTGCGCCCGATTGGAACGCCAAGAAGCCGGCCAGCTTCTGAGAAGCTAACACCGGCATTAGCCAGACGATTCGATGAAAATTCTATCTCCACCCATACACCCTATAGCTATAAAATACACTAGGTCCCGCTAGCTTGTCAAGCCGTTTTTCTATCGCTGAATCACAACGCACACTATGACCAAATTGTGTGGCAACTCTTAGAATAAGCCTGACGCCGTCATGGCACATCAATCGTCTGAAGACCAATTATGTGATCCGAGCCACGAACTAACCGTTTTTTTGCCTTCATCTCTCTGGACCAGAGATTGACGAGAACCATAGGAAAAGACTACTATTCGATTAAAGGCGCTAGGCTAGCCGCTTTGGATTTTTCCGATGGTTGGAGGCACGAATCTCTATGGAGAACACAACATCTCAAACGCTGCCGCTTGACGTTGAGAACGCCATAAATGCAGTTGCCAGCAGCATCAACGCCGGTGAGGCCATCATTTTCTGCGGCGCGGGTATCTCGCGAGACTCCGGTTTCCCTGTCGTGGAAGATATTGTCCCCTATGTGCTCTTGACGCTCTGCGCCGACAGCAAAGAGATCCCCACCATTGAGGCCAGCCTGAAAGCCATCCCGGATGCCGCGCAACGGCAAGGTAGATTGAAGCAGATCATCGCAGAAAAGATGGCAGTGTCACCAGAGGTTGTTGGCAAAATTATCCACAACCTGCCGTTCGAGGCCTTTATAGAAACTTTGCATGATAATAGCAAGATCGATGAGATATTAGAAATCTATAATGCGGATGCATACCAGCCCCACGTAGAGCCCAACGCCAACCATATGATGCTGGCCAGACTCGTTGCCGCCGGCAAGGTCAGAACCATCGTGACTACCAATTTCGACCAGCTTATAGAAAAGGCCCTGGAGAAGCAAGGTAAGCAAGCGGGCGTTGACTATGACGTGATCTACAGGGAGGAAGATTTCAAGCATATCGGTTGGACGCAGGATCGCTGCCGCCTCATCAAGATCCATGGCAGCATCGATGATAAGAAGGCCATGGACATCACGCTGAGACAAGTCGCCAAAAAAGAGCTCTCCGAAGCCAGAGAGCGCATAATAAGCCACGTATTCAGCCAAGGAAAACACAAGACGGTTTTGATCATGGGTTACAGTTGTTCGGATGTATTCGATCTATCCCCGCAGATCCAGGTGCTTGCGGAGAATCTCAAGCAGGTTTTTTTCGTGCAGCACTTGCCAAAGCCCTCTGACAAGCCTAATATCCAAGACATCCGTGAGGCGAAAGACAAAAACCCATTCAAGGCCGTTGGCAACAGCACCCGGCTGTTTTTTAACACCAGTGCCCTGGTAGAAGCACTCTGGAAAGCAACCTTGAAGGAACCTTTCGATAATCACATGGCTCCGAAAACCACTCCCGACTGGAATGCCAAGGTCCAGTCATGGTATGTGGACTCTGTGCAGACCTATTCCGAGTGCGTAGGAGATGTTATCTCTGGACGGATCTTTGGTGCCATCAGTGAGTGGCGGGCGGCTATGGGCCGGTATCAGTGCGTGCTTGCCTATGCCAAGGAGCACGCGAATGACCGGCTTGAAGGGTTTGCGTTGGGAAAATTGGGCAGCGTCTATATGAAACTCGGCGAGTCCCGCAAGGCGATCGGGCTTTTTGAACAGGCCCTGGAGATAGCCCGTCGCATCGGGGATGTAGGAGGCGAGGGCGCTTCCTTGGGCGGCATGGGCAGCGCCTATGACAGCCTTGGCGAGTACCGCAAGGCGATCGAACTATATGAACAATCTCTGGAGATAAAGCGCCGCATCGGGGATGCGCAAGGAGAGGGCACTTCCTTGGGCAACATGGGCGGCGCCTATTTCCATCTTGGCGAGTACCACAAGGCGATCAACCTATATGAAGAGTGCCTGGAGATAGCCAGAAGCACCGGGGATGTGCAAGGCGAGGGCGCTGCCCTGGAGAACATGGGCAGCGCTTGTAACTGCCTTGGCGAGTACCTCAAGGCGATCAAACTATATGAACAGTCTCTGAAAATAGAGGGCCACATCGGGAACGTGCAAGGCCGGGGCACTTCCCTGGGCAACATGGGCAACGCCTATTCAAATCTTGGCGACTGCCACAAGGCGATCGGCCTCTATGAACGGCACTTGGAGATAGCCCGGCGCATCGGGGATGTGCCAGGAGAGGGCACTTCCTTGGGCAATTTGGGCAACGCCTATTCAAGTCTTGGCGAGTACCGCAAGGCGATCGAACTATATGAACAATCTCTGGAGATAAAGCGCCGCATCGGGGATGCGCAAGGAGAGGGCACTTCCTTGCGCAACATGGGCAACACTTGTAACAGTCTTGGCGAGTACCGTAAGGCGATCGGGCTTCTTGAACAGGCCCTGGAGATAGCCCGTCGCATCGGGGATATACGAGGCGAGGGCACTTCCCTGGCCAATTTGGGCATCGTCTATCTAGATCTCCGGAACTACAGCAAGGCGATCGGGCTCTTTGAACAAGCCCTAGAGATGGCCAGACGCACCGGGAATATACGGGCCGAGGGCAGATATCTGGGCATTATAGGCTCTGCCCATCTTTATCTCGAGGATTACAGCAAGGCGATCGAGTTCTTTGAACAGGCCCTGGAGATAGCCAGACGCACCGGGGATACGCAGGGCGAGGGCGCTGCCCTGAGGAGCATTGGCAGTGCCTATGCGTTAATGGGCGAAAAGGAAAAAGCGGCACAAGCCTTTTCCCAGAGCAAGGCTGTCTTCACCAAGATTGAGATGCCGCACATGGTGAGCCAACTCGATGGATTGATGAAGCAGATAGGTCTATGATACCGTTGTATTTACTACGAGCATGTCATCCCAAATCTGGACCACCTGATCGCATTTCACATTCTTAATCCCTCACTATCATGTGCAATCTTGCATTATTGATGTGGCATTGAACAGACACTATGACCGGATGATGGCGGCTATGAAGGAGCTGACAGACTCTGGCCAGGTAAAGAGGGCGCCCCGAACAAATTGATAGGTGCTATCCAGGGCTGTATAATCATAGCAAAGTTAGAGTTAGCTTCCTGGTATATCGGAACTTGCTAGAAACCCATGGCCAACGCTCAACGTGGGGAAACGGCTGGGATTAGTTGGCCTGATGAGGTCTTCCGCTTGCATTGTGGGTTCACGTTACGTGAAAGTAGATAGGTTAGAATGATGTCTTGGTACAATGAAAAAACGGCTAGATTGTTAGATACATTGGGTTCACGGCAATTCGCCATTTTTTGTGGGGCAGGAGTTTCTAAGAACTCCGGATTACCCTTAGCGAACGAACTTAAGCAACATATTCTCGAAAAACTGCTCATTGACGAGAATGACGTAGGGCGAATAATGGCGTCGCAAATTCCTTTAGAGACATTCATAGAGACTATTTCAGAAAGCATGGACATTTCAGGAATTCTGGACATATTCAGAAACGGTGTACCGAATACAAGCCACTTCCTGATAGCGAAATTAGCCAAGGCTGGTCATGTCAAAACAATAGTCACTACAAATTTCGATTTACTAATTGAGAAGGCGCTGGAAGCAGAAGGCCTGAAGAGAAATCAAGATTTTAAGACATATAGTGACGAAGACGAATTCTCAGGGATACGTTTAGAGGATACACAAGACAAGACAATAAGGCTATTTAAAATACATGGAAGCGTTGATAACGACAAGAGCATAAGAACAACAATTAAAGCAATTTCCAGCAGATCACTTTCGGATAAGAGAATGAACTTGATAAGGTACTTATTCGCATCAGGAACTCACGAAACGGTTTTGATTCTTGGGTATAGCTGTTCCGATGCATTTGATATAATACCACAAATCCAAAGTATTAGGGAAAACCGAAAAAACATAGTCTGTGTTGAGCATACTGAAGGTGAGGAAGATTTAGAAGATGTGAAAATAAAGCAAAAGAAGAATCCATTCAAAGAATTCCCGGGAAAGAGAATAAGGTGCAATACAGATAGGTTTGTTGAAGCCATATGGCATTCTTTTAAAGACATTGTCGGTAAATATGAATGTATCGAAAGTAACTTGGACTGGAAAACACACATTGACAATTGGCTTGACCAGTCACACCAGAATAAAGCCCTTAAATACAATATAGCTGGCCGAATATTCTGTAATAACATTTCAGATTTCAAGAAGGCCATTGAGTATTCTGAGAAGTCTCTAGCCATTGCAGAGAAAATGCATGATAGAGCCACAGAGTTAAGATGCTATGCTCTCCTGGGCTGTGCTTATCAAACCCTAGGAGATTTGGGCGCAGCAATCAAGTATTTCAGGCAATGTCTAAAAATTTCCAATCAAGTCGGGGACAAAGCAATGGAATCAAAATGCTATATGAATTTGGGTAATACGCACATTATTTTAGGAGATTGCAAAAGAGCGATCCTGTACTGTGAAAAGTCCTTGACAATCGCCCAAGAAATAGGAGACAAAACAGTAGAAGTAAGCTGCAATGAGGTTCTAGGTATTGGCTACCTCATGTTGGGACATCATCACGAGGCAATTGCGTATTACGAGAAGTCTCTAGAAACTTGTAAGGAAATCGGGTTTAAGATTGGGGAGGGAAGAGGCTATAGCATGCTTGGTGCCGCCTACGGCAATCTTGGAGATTTCAAAAAGGCTGTTGGATATTATGAGACATCGTTGGAAATCGCTGAGATAATTGGAGATAAGCTAGGAGAGGCAGCATGCTATCAGCAAATAGGGGGGTGTTATTGGGGTTTGGGAAGTCCAAGTAAAGCGCTCGAATACTTTGATAAGTCTTTGGATATTAGCAGAAAAACTGGGGACAAGAGAACAGAATCTAATTGCTACGTTAGTCTAGGTATTGCTTATCATGAACGTGGGGACTTTGCGAAAGCAATAGAATACCACAAGAAATCGCAAGAAATCGCCGTACAAATGGGAGACAAATACACAGAAGCAAAATGTTATCAGGGTTTGGGTATTTGCCATCATGGCTTGAGAGATTTCAAAAAAACAATCAAATACTATGAGAAATCCCTCGAAATCGCCGTGCAAACGGCAGATAGGAAACAAGAGGCATTGTGCTATGGTAACTTGGGCCTTGTCTATTATGACTTGAGAGATTTCAAAAAAACAATCAAATACTATGAGAAATCCCTCGAAGTCGCCGTGCAAACGGCAGATAGGAAACAAGAGGCATTGTGCCATATGAACGTTGGTATTGCATATCAAGCTTCAGGAAATCTAAAGAAATCAATCGAATACTGCGAACGATCATTAGCTATCAGCAAAGAAATTGGGGACGATGTAGCATTGTCGTATTGCTTTTTGAATTTAGGTTATGTATGCTGCGATGCTGCAGATTTCAAGAGAGCAATCGAATGCTTTGAGAAATCCCTAAAAATTGCTGTACAAAAAGGACTGAAGGCAGTGGAATCACGGTGTTATCAGGGTTTGGGAGTTGTTTATTATGATTTGAGCGATTTCAAGAGAGCAGTCGAATGTCATGAGAAATCCTGGGTAATTGCCGTACAAATAGAGGACAGGAAACAAGAAGTATCATGTTATGTGAATTTAGGCAGTGCTTGTTATGCTTCAGGAGATCTGAAGAAATCAATAGAATACTATTTGAAAGGAGAGGAGATTTCTATTGAAACAGGGGGGGCTTACTACCTTAGGGAGATCTACAGTAGTCTGTCCGTTAACTACGGTAAGATGGGAAACAATCATAAGTCAGAAGAATACAGAAGGAAACTTGGGACGCTGGGCAGCGACTCAACACCCTAGTGGAAAGAAATGCTGTGTTGCTCGTAAATACCCACAGGCAAAGCCCCTGGAACACTGCCGGTCGGGTTATCAGATACTTAGGGGCATGACCTGAGCTTCTGAGTTGTTTTAAAAGCTCTGATAAAATGGGGTAAGAAGTGGCAAAAACGAGGCTGGTGGAACCGAGGGGATTCGAACTGCCTGAGGACAAGTCGATGGTGAATTCCAGCCAGCGACTTTGCTTGACCGACGTCCAGTCAACTGGTTCACAGCCCCCACACTATCGTTTCATGGTGGGGCATCTTTTGAGCCTTCATCAAGGCCGGTGATGAAGGTTAGTTTGTCATATATACGGGTCAATGGAACTCCCGGGTCAAGTGCCTGAAATTTCTGTTGTCCAAACCTTTGAATGTCTTTCTGGGCATACCTCATACACTCCAAGTATCTTTTTGAAGTGTATCCTGGAACAGTTCCTTTCCTAAATGGTACGTTGTGTGACTTTCGGAATGCCCTACATGCATTGCTATCGAGCATGATGAACAATGCAGGATTTAGGAAGTGCAGGACCTTGGATGCTCCGACGTAGAAATGATCGTGACTATCCTCGTTCAAAGAGCCATTCCCGTTTGCTGACAAGCAATCATATGACTTGAAAATTGATTCCTCGTGTCTGTTCAAGTCGATGTCTGCCAAAGTGACGTTCAGTATGGGTTCTATCAGTCCCCTTATGTCGGCGAACTTCCGCTCTAGCCGTGACGCAAAGAAATCTCCTTTAAGTTCATACCTGCGGCTTCCCATCATCCGACCGACATCAAACGAGATTAGCCCAGCTATGATGTACTGAAGATAGGACCTGCTAAAAGGGCCGGTATCGCCCCGGTATCGTTCCTGATAGATGTGTCCCGCGACCAAATTGTAGTGCAGGCCCATTCGGTTGAACCGACGTATCTTCTGCTCAGCATCGCATATAATGTCGTTGTTCATCTCCATCAGAAAGCCTCCTCTCGGTTTCTTGCGCCACTTTCCGAAATTGGGTACTGGGGGTATGTAAAACGCGCCATTCTTGACAAGTCTGGCGCAAGAGACACTTTCCAGCGCTGCGAAGCACCCTATCGCGCGCATTGGACCACCTCAGATTATAACGTTCAAGGGCCGCTGCTTACCAGACCAGTTGCTGGAATTCTGCCTTGGTACCAGAAGGGAACCATCACCCTAAGTCACCGCGTGGGTACGAGTGATGATGACTTGGCCGTTTTCCCAATGATCCTGGCTGGGTAGATTTATTCGAGAAACCGGCGGTCAATCCTTTTAAGGCTCACCCTGTTTTGTCCGTTTCACTTAGGCTAAGTATTTGATGACCTGCTGTACTATGAAATCGACAATCCAAGTGCACTATGGATAATGATTAAAAAGGAGGAACTGATGAGCCGACAGAGCGACCTCGATAATCATGCCAACCAGATGAATCCGAACAACGACGCCTATTGGGAGTCGCGAGGTGCGGATGAGCGGCCCGATGATTGGGTGGAGCAGTCAGGGCAGGATGGTGTAAAATCAGAGCCAAGTCCATCACAAGCCAGTAGGAAGTGACTCACTCGAAAACAGGATCATGTCCAAAGGAAGCATCTGCAGGTGCTTCCTTTGGCTGAGGAGTGTGTATGAACGAAGATTCAAGAGGTGAATTTAGGACTATCCCGTACAGTGGTCAGATAATCGGTGCTATTGTGGAAGCACTAGATATTAACGATGAGGTGTTAACCGCCAGAACGGCGAAACGCTACTATTCAGGAACAACAGTAAGTGAATATAGTCTCAGTCAAATCTTTGTCGCGCTCGGAAAAAGACTTGTAAAGCTCAATATGGTGCCTACCCCACAGATGTTTGAAAAACGTGGCGTATCAATGTCAAACATCACGGCTGCTTCATTGGCACGACTTGCCAGAAAGTGGGATGGCTTGTGTGCGGCCGTTCAAAGTCGCTCTGGCCGCATTCAAGATTATGGTGAGGCGGTCGAGGGTTTTTGCAGATTGATGGTGATAGATCTGGCCCTACGAATTGTCGCTTGGCTCCGCCTGGCAAAACGGCCGCCTCCGGAGCCAAAAACCCCGCAATGGGCTGAAGATAATGGGGCCGGTAAGATGTTACGAATATTGTTATCTGAGGCAGGCATCACTCGTGACCAATTCAGCGCGCGGGTTGAAGTAACACATATCTCTGTGGATAACTGGTTTGATGGCAAGATACGCCCCATACCGAATCACATTGAGGTGATGGCTGAGACCTTCTCCAGATTGATTCCAGACGCAAACAAATACATTTTGCAGGTGCAATTTCAAAGACAATTCACCTTGGCTTACTTGGCAGATATCCTAGCAGACAACATCGGAAGAGAAGCGGTTGTTGACCTCGCCAGTTCACTTTACCGTTTCATTCGGCTGATTTCAGAAGATATTGAGAGCATGAACCGCCCCCCGATTGAAGAAGTGGCCGGAGTGGAATTTGAAATGCTCAGGTGTGGCAGCGATGAACCTCATAGCCATGCTTTATTGCGGAACCTTGCCTTGTTGGAAACGAATGATAGATGGAAGATCGATATTCTTGCTTGCACCACAGGATGGGGTTTGCGATTTGAGGAAATATCTGCCAAAAGCTCTTTACCCGAGGCATCGGCTGGATTAGCACAAGAACTTCCTGAAGAGGCTAGAAAGGAAGATTTGCAGGATGGAACTGAAGAGGAACTGACAAGACTCAGAGAAGCCAGTATGTTGCAGGGAAAAGACTACGCACGTATCAGGTCTGGTGACTTGAGGATGATCATTGAACAGCTTAATGATGGGATTACAGATCGTCGGTTGATAGTGAAGCGCCATCCCCTGAGTGCGCAAGCCCACATGACACTGGGTTCATTGTTAGGAATGGCTGGGAGGTGGTTCCGCAATCGTGAAATGATTAATGAGGGCATTAGTGAATGCAAAATCGCGGCGGCGCTGTGTAAAGATTGGGACACACCTTTGGTTGAGCCGGGGATTATTCTGATTAATACCGGTAGTTACGATGAGGCGCTAGTCGAACTTGAGGCTGCAGCGTCCAAATTGCCAGCGGTAACACCACACTTAGCTCTCAGTCGTGGATATGCAATGATGCAAACTCAGAGGTATGAGCAAGCTTTGAGCGATTTCGAGTTCATAATAAGATCAAAGCCAAATTACGCCATTGCACTGGACTATGCGGCTCATTGTGCATTCATGATTGGGAACCAGGAAAAGGGTAGGGAATACGCCAAAGAAGCCCGAAAATACGGGGTGCCACACACCTTTAATGAGTGGCAAAAGGGAGCATACATGAAGAACTGAGGGCAAGATTCTGTATCGCTTAAGAATTAGTGTTAGCTGCTGTCAATATCGGTCAAGCGCGGTGGACTGCCGGAACATCTGGCGAAGGAAGAGAACAGACACTATGGTTTCATAGTAAATGAACAGAAAGTAAGGGGAGCAGAGACAGAGATTGATGTTTACCGGCCCAACGTCCCGACTATAATCCATGGTGATCCTTTTCCGCTTAAGAAGAGATTCGTGATAAAACTGGGGAATCCATCGAGCGAGATCTTAGATAAATTGGCAAGCTGCGGATTTATAAGCTCCGAGGAAGAAATCCCAATACCCTGGGAAGATGAAACCGAAGAAGAATTCAGGGAGAGAATCAATCTGACACCCCTAGAAATAGCAGTGAAAAAATCACGTGGAAACCTTCTCAGCCTTAGCCGCAGATCGTGTTAATTGCCACTCCACCTCCCTCTCGTATGTAAGCAGGAGCAAAAGCACAGAACTGATGTTATATCAACATTACCCTACTCACCTTAATCCGTGGATTCTTACAGAGGATTGAAGTCAAAGAGATTCACTGTGCATCGACACCTCTGAGGTGGTTGAAAATCGTAATACCCTGTAATACCATACGGTCATGGCAAAAGTAGTAGTGA
>Ga0265296_1003487_pt1 | contig 14534 bp, 13 predicted proteins | sample MunlanPumphouse1_FD_189073 | JGI IMG/M metagenome (GOLD analysis project Ga0265296, IMG submission 189073) | Groundwater microbial communities from a municipal landfill in Southern Ontario, Canada - Pumphouse #1 | ecosystem: Environmental > Aquatic > Deep subsurface > Groundwater | place... | reverse complement strand
CTCGCATGGCCTTCGGAATTAGAACTCTTTGTGAGAACGAAGGGCGAGCCAAGCCCCCGACCGCCTCCCGCCAATAATGAATGTGAAATCGCCGGATATTATAAATTTTTTCCCAACGGCGGTTTCACAAAAGGGAGGCGGGGAGAGGCCATATGAATCCGTTCAGGATTCATGGGGTCGGGGCGCCTGCGGGGTGAGGCCGAAGCTTTTGTGAGCGTTCAGCGAACAAAAGCTTGGGGCGGCAGTTTGAAACCGCCTTGATTTTTTTCTTACCCATTCTTTTTGTATCAAGACAAAAAGAATGGGAATAAATATTTTAATTTTACATAATATTCATTATTCGTTTTTTTATCGGTCCACATATTATTTTATTACCATTTTCATAGTATAATCATTTCAGCGAGGTGCTTTATATGCCCAAAAAAGCCATTATGGTCATCGCTCCTAAAATGTTCCGCGACGAAGAATATCTGGAACCTAAAAAAGTTCTTGAAGACGCCGGAATTGAAGTTAAAACCGCCTCTTCAAAGATCTGCATCGCTTCCGGCAAATTGGGAGCGGCCGCGCAAGTCGACCTTTTACTGAAAGACATTAATGTTTCGGATTACGATGCCGTTCTCTTTGTCGGCGGGCCGGGCAGCCATGATTATTTTGACGACCCGGACGCGCACCGGATCGCGAAAGAGACCGTTGCTGAAAATAAAATACTGGGCGGTATCTGCTCCGCGACGGGGATACTTGCCAAAGCCGGTGTTTTAAAAGGCAAGAAATCGACCATCTTTCAAGGAGAAATCGAGCTCCTAAAAGAAAAAGGCGGGATCTATACCGGCAAAGGGGTCGAATCCGACGGAAAAATATTTACGGCCGACGGGCCAATGTCTGCAAAAGCGTGGGGAGAGGCGATCTTAAAAGGATTAGGGAATTGACTATGGAAAACTCCGAATTCGCTAAAATATTCTTTGAAATAGCCGAACTGCTGGAGCTTAAGGGTGAAAATGTCTTTAAGATGCGAGCTTACCAGAAAGCAGCCAGGAACGTTGAAAATCTGCCCAAAAGCCTTGAAGAAATATATAAATCGGGAGGCATCAAGGCTTTAAAAGAAGTCCCCGGCATCGGCGAATCAATCGCGGAACACATTGAAGAGATAATAAAGACCGGCACTTTTAAAAAATATAAAGAGCTGCTGAAAGAATTCCCCAAAGATTTCGTAAAGCTTATAGAAGTTCCCGGCATCGGCCCCAAGACCGCCATCATGCTTTTAAAAGAACTAAAAATAGATTCAATGAAAAAGCTGGAAGCGGCGGTAAAAGCGGGAAAGCTCCGCGAACTGCCCGGAATGGGCGCCAAGAAAGAAGAGAACATCCAAAAAGGGATCGAGTTAAAAAAGAAGGCCCACGGCAGGTTCCTTCTGCCTGAAGCCATCACCTATGCTGATATCGTGGTTAAGGCTTTAAAGAAACTAAAAGAAGTAGATCAGATAGTCCCGGCCGGCAGCTTGCGAAGATGGCAGGAAACTATTGGCGACATTGATATACTTATCACATCTAAAAAACCCGAGAAGATAATGCGCGCTTTTACCACCCTGCCCCAGGTTGCCCGGGTGCTCTCTAAAGGGCCGACCAGGTCATCCGTAGTAATGAAGAACGGAATGCAGGCGGATGTCAGAGTTATGGACCCAAAAAGTTTCGGGGCCGCGTTGCATTACTTTACCGGCAACAAACAGCATAACATCCAGATCCGCGAAATGGCGATTAAAAAGGGCCTTAAAGTTTCCGAATACGGGATATTTCGGGGAAGCAAACAGATCGGAGGCAAAGAAGAAATAGATGTTTTCAAGTCTGTCGGCCTGCCCTATATTCCTCCCGAATTGAGGCAGGGAACGGACGAGATCGACTGCGCGAAAAAAGGGAAACTGCCGGAACTTATTGAATTGAAAGATATCCGCGGAGACCTGCAGATGCACAGCAAGTGGAGCGACGGCAACAACACGATCGAAGAGATGGCAGAGTACGCCAAAAAGCTCGGCTATGAATATATCGCCATGACCGACCACAGTAAAGCAGTGCGCGTTGCCAGAGGGATGAATGAAAAAGAGGTTATCAAACAAATCAAGGAGATCGATAAAATCAACGGAAAAATCAAGGGGATCAAGGTTATCAAGGGGATCGAGGTGGACATCCTGGCTGATGGATCGCTTGACCTTCCGGACAGCATTTTAAAGGAACTCGACGTGGTAGTGGCGGCCGTCCATTCCCGCTTCAAAATGCCGAAAGCAGAAATGACAAAAAGGATCATAAGCGCGTTCAACAATAAATACGTTAACCTTCTCTCCCACCCCACCGGCAGGGTGATAGGCAAGCGCGATCCTTACGAGGTCGACATGGAAGAAATAATCAAAGCCGCTAAAGATACCGGCACCTACATGGAGATCAACGCCTATCCGGAAAGGCTGGACCTTAACGATGTTCACGCTCGTATGGCCAAAGAAAGCGGGGTATTACTTTCCATCGACACCGATTCACACGTTGACAATCAGATGGACAACATTAAATACGGAGTGGGGACGGCGCGGCGGGGTTGGATCGAGAAGAAAGACGTGATCAACACCAATCCTCTTGAAAAACTGCTCAAACTGCTGTACGCTAAAAGATAATGAAAGTAGAAGTGTTTTGCGACGGCGCCTCAAGAAATAATCCCGGCGAATCCGGCATCGGCATTGTTATTAAATCCGGGGGAAAGGTACTGCTTGAAGTTTCCGATTACATCGGGCAAACTACCAACAACATCGCGGAATACATGGCTTTGATCCGCGGATTGGAAGAAGCCTTACTGCTGGGAGCACGCGAGGCCGCTTTTTTTTGCGATTCCGAACTGCTGGTAAAACAGATCAACGGCGAATACAAGGTAAAGAACGAGGGCTTAAAGCCCCTTCATCTCCACGCGAAGAAGCTTATCTCAAAATTTAAAAAATTTGAGATCAACCATACTCGGCGCGAGAACAACGCCCATGCCGACGAGCTGGCCAATAAAGGCATCGATGAACACGGATTGAAAGACTCGCCGCTTTTTGGTAAAATGTAAATTGGGCAGGCTATTCGATCGCCCCGAGCGAGGCCGCAAGGCCGAGTCGAGGGGAGGAAAGTCCGGGCTCCGGAGAGCAGCGCGCTGGATAACGTCCAGTCAGGGCAACCTGAAGGAAAGTGCAACAGAAATCATACGGCCGAATCTCGCCCTAAAGGCAAGATGGCAAAGGTGAAACCGGGAGGTAAGAGCTCCCGACGGATAGACCGGCAACGGTCACGGTTGTAAACCCCGCGCGGAGCAAGACCAAATAGGGAGAGAGTTGGCTCGACTCGTTATGATCCCGAGTAGGTCGCATTGAGGTGATTGGCAACAATCATCCCAGACAGATGATCGAACCCGACAGAACCCGGCTTACCGGTCTGCCCAATATCTAAACAATGTGAATTACATTCAAAATTTGATTCGCTGCTCCACCGACAACAATCGCCAAGATTATGGTAAACGCGGCAATGGCAATCGAAGTTTTCCATCCTAGCTCCTTAATGAGCACTGTAATAGCGGACAGACAAGGAAAATATAAAGTCGTGACGAGGGCGAATATAAATATCTGCTGTTTCGTCATAAAAGAAAGAAGATTGTGAGTATTAGGGCCAAACTGAATAATCGCGAGGGCCAGCAAAAGCTGAAGGGCCAGCTCTTTCCGCAAAATGCCAAAGAGTAGGCAGATACCCGCCACCGCCGGAAGCCCCAACCAATTCTCAACGATCAGGCTCATCGGCTTTGTCAGCACCCACATATACTTTGTTTCATAGAGAGTGCCCATCACGAGACTGCCGATCGCTATTATCGGAAGAGCGATCAATACGAATTCCTTCACCCGATACCAGGTCTTCTTTAAGATGTTCGAAAGTTTGGGCGCTCTGAAAGGGAACATTTCCATCACCAGACCGGAAGATTTTCCCGGAAGTGCGATCGCCAATGTCCTTCCTACCAGCACGCCTATTATGAAATCAATCACGTATATCGCGAGAGCATACTGCCAACCTATGAAGAACGCGGCGGCGCCCATGATAACCGCGGTTCTGGCGCTGCAAGGCGTCAAAATAATTAAAGTGCAGGCAATGATCTTTTCTCTTTGCGTCGTTAAAACCCTGGTCCCGATTATAGCCGGAACATTACAGCCCGCACCCGCGATGATCGGGATTATTGAACGGCCGTGAAGCCCCAGCTTGTGCATAAAGCTGTCCGTTAGAAAAGCAACTGAATTAAGATAGCCGGTATCTTCAAGAAATGCCAGCAGAATATAAAAAGTCATAACAAAAGGGATACCAACCGACAGAGCAGCCTGGATGCCGGCATTGAATCCCCATAAAAGAGTTCGGGATACGGCATTCTGCCCCAACAAGCCGTAAAAAAAAGCGTTGATATACGGAGATACAAAAGAAGTCCATGCGGATTCAAAAGCGGTCGAGAGAAACCCTCCGACATAATACATTATTACAAAAACAGCGATCAATCCAGCAACGAGGATTGGAAGTCCGGTCAGAGGTTCAATTGTCAATCTCCACAGTCGGTCCGTCAGGGATATTTTGCACATTCCCGTTATCTGAACTTTGTCCGTAAGATAACCTTCGTAGCCGTGTCGTTCCCTTGCCAGCCTGATGGCTGACTTTTCGCCGTGTGTTTTTTCAATTTTTGAAGAGATTTCGAGAGCCTTCTCCATGACCGCCTTGCCCTTTTTATCTGCCTTCACATAACCAAGAAATTCTTCATCTTCCTCAAGCATCAGGATGGATAAGGCCCTCGGCGAGAGGCCGTAAGGTATTTCTTTGATATTATTTTTTATCGCTTCGGACAACTCTTCGATCTGCGTCATGATGTCTTTTCCGTATTGGGGAAGAATCGGATTCATTTTAATCTTCCCGTTAACAAAATTCATGCAGGTTTCGATCAGTTCATCGATCCCCTCCCCCTTGGTAGCGGTAACCGGCACGACCGGGACGCCGAGGAGTTCGCTTAATTGAATCGTGTCAATGCAAATGTTTTGTTTGGCGGCCAAGTCCATCAGATTGCAAGCTACAACCAGCGGGTAGCCAAGGTCAATCAGCTGAAGCACCATATACAGGTTCCGCTCAAGATTGGCGGCGTCAACAATCACTACTACGACTTCCGCGTGCTTTTCAAGTATCTCTCTTCTTGCCACAAACTGATCTTCAGACATCGAACCAAGCGAATATGTGCCCGGCAGGTCAATGATGCCAAACGGTATCCCTTTATACTCCGCCGAACCAATGTTCAAGGCGACCGTCTTGCCGGGATAATTGGCCGTTACCGCGCCAAGCCCCGTCATCTCGTTAAAAATGGTGGACTTCCCGACATTTGGGTTGCCTGCCAGCGCGATCGTGAATTTCGCGTCTTTTCTTATTTTTTTTATTTCTGCGTGGCAATTTGCAATCATATTTTTTTCACCCAGATCGAATCGGCGATCTTTTTTCCCAGAGCGTAAGTTGTACTTCCGACCTTTATCATGATCGGTCCGTCAAAAGGCGCTTTTTCTTCAATTTTAAGGCTGGTCCTGGGCATAAGGCCGAGCGTGGCAAAATAACAAAGAAGCTTTGGCTCCTCATCCGTTATTTTAACGATCTTTACCTTGTCGTCTTTTTTCATAGTGGAAAGAGGATAAGATCGCTCCTCCTTTATGGATCCGTCAATATTTGGCACCGGATTCCCGTGGGGGCAGGTTTTAGGCTTACCAAGCATCTCATACATCTTGTTCTCCACAACTTTTGAGATGCTATGCTCCAGCTTATGGGCTTCTTCGTGCGCCTCCTCCCATTTTAAGCCCAGTTTATCTACCAGGAACCTCTCCGAAAGCCGGTGGCGCCTTACCACATCAACGGCTATTTCCCTTCCCCTGGAGCTAAGCCTAACACCTTTATACGGGGAATAGATCAGAAGCTTCTCATCCGCGAGTTTTTTTATATTTTCAGACACTGAAGCAAGCGATATTTTAAGGTGTTCGGCAATCTCTTTAGTTGTGGCGGTCCGGCCTTCCGACTGAAGATGAAAAACAACTTCAAGATAATCTTCTTTTGTTTTTGATATCATTTTATTAGGCTATCCTTACTATAATTTTAGGCATGCCTTATCTTATCATCCCAGGCCCTTAACCACAAGGGCATTTAAATACCATAAAAAAAGCCCCCCGAAAAACCGGGGGGCTCTAAATTTTCAATCAGCTTCTTAGAAGCGGTTGAAATCGCGTCTGCCGCCGCCGGATGGCCGGTCGCGGTTTTCAGACTTTGGCTTAGCTTCATTGACGGTGATCTCGCGATCGCCCCACTTATAACCGCTTAATGCGGCTATAGCCTTTTCGGCGTCAGCGTCTTCCATGTCAACAAAACCGAATCCCCGGGACTTGCCCGAGAACTTATCGGAAACGATCCTAGCCGATATCACTGACCCGAATTCAGCGAATTTAGCTGAAAGTTCGGCGTCATTGACTGACCAAGGAAGGTTGCCTACGAATATGCTCTTCATGTAGTATTACTCCTTTATATATTTTTCTGCTTGATTAATGGGAGGGAGAGACCCGAAGATTATTTGCGGGAGCACTCAAGGAAAAAAGCTGCAGACGCTTTTATCTAAACAACCATTAAACTCGACTCTGCTATCTTACACCTATATCGTGCATATGTCAAGGGAAATTTCAGTAATTGAACAATATATTTGAATCGGCATTAAGGTCATACACCACCCTGCCGTTAGGATTGGCGGAGGCTTTATTGTCATAAGAGATCAAAAAAACATAGGCTTTATGCGCTTCCAGAAAAAAAGTTACCGGCTCGTAGCCATCGGTATGTTTGGTTTCAAGCCGGCGCGCCTGGTCCTTTCTATTATATACCCGTATCTCCGCCGCCGCCGCGCGGTCAGCTTTGTTGCCATAAAGACTTTGGACCTTTACATTATAATATTCAAGATTGACTTTGATCTTTAAATCTTTTGATAATTCTTTGATCTTAACCGATCCGGAGTTCTTTACTTTTTCAAAAAGCGCTTCGATCCGATAATTATTCCCCCCATCCAGCCTGAATAATACCGGCTGTTTCTTTGCCGTATCCGCTTCAGCCATCTTTTTACCGGATTGAAAGATTGTTACTTTAGCCGCTTCGCGACTGCCGTTGATCGTTGTGGTTACCTCTATTTTGTATTTTACGGCTGCAGCTTCGGGAGAAGCGATCTTTGTACTATTCTGCGCGAACGCTATCCCAAACATACAGAGCAAGATCAAAACCGTTCTCATTTGGCGAATTGTAATTTAGCGCCGGGAATTTGTCAATGATCCTATCCGGCAAAGAAAAAGCCCCCTCCGATCAGATCGGAGAGGGCTTAATTTTTCAAAAGCTCTTTTTATTAGAACCGATTGAAATCGCGTCTTCCGCCGCCGCCGCCGCTGCTGCGGTCGCGGTCACGGCTGTCAGACTTAGGCTTGGCTTCATTGACTGTGATCTCGCGATCGCCCCACTTATAACCGGTCATCGCGGCTATAGCTTTTTCGGCGTCGGCATCTTCCATGTCAACAAATCCAAATCCCCGGGACTTGCCCGAGAATTTGTCGTTAACGATCCTGGCTGATATCACATGGCCGTGCACAGAAAATTTTTCTGTAAGCTCGGCATCTGTGGCTGACCAGGGAAGGTTTCCTACGAATATGCTCTTCATGTATTTTTTTCTCCTTTATAGATTTTTCTGCTGATTAATGATATTTAGAGGACCGACTAGCGGTATCGCCCAAGAAAAAAGACGCAGATGCCTTTGAACTTCTCAACCATTAAACTCGACATTTGATTCTAACACTATATCTAACCGATTGCAAGCGGATTTCACTTAATTTTAAAATGACCTGAAAGATACTACTTAGCTCATGGCTCCGTATATTATCATCAATCCAAAGAAAATAAAAATCGCGGCTGAAAAATATTTTATCAGCTTTACGGGAAGATGTTTATGGGCAAGGACGCCTATAAGCACTGCGACCGCATCCGCCGCCACCATTCCTAAAGTCGATCCCAGCCATACGCCAAGAAAAGAACGGTATTCAGCCGCAAGCGAGATCGTGGCCAGCTGGGTCTTGTCGCCAAGTTCGGCAATAAAAAATGCCAGCGCCACGGTCAGTACCGGGCCGAACCGGTTCGCTGCTTTTTCTTTTCCGTTCCCGTCATCGCTTTCCCTTATGGTCCAGAGGCCAAACCCAATGAAAGAAAGCCCGACCAGCAATTTGATATAAAGCGCCGGGATAAAAAAGCTTATCTGCCGGCCGATCAGCGCCGAAAACAGCTGGATCACGATCGACCCGATAAAAATACCGGCCAGAACTTTATAGGGGTTGTACTTTGCGGCAAACGAAAGCGCTAACAGCTGGGTCTTATCCCCCAGCTCCGCGACCGCGATCAGGAAAAAAGAGGAAAAAAAGCTTACCACTTAAATATTCTTATATACTTCCCAAAGCGCCCAATATATAGAAACGCTGGCGATAAAAAACAATGAGTTCAGGGCGTTCGCGTCAATGTTCCAGGAATATATTTTTGCCAGGTCATAGATCACATAGATGCCGAAAGTGAGCGCGATGAACCAGCCGTAGTTTTTCTTTTTATATAAAACGATCATGCCACCCAGAACCACAACCCCGACCTCCAGCAATGTCGAAAGCAGCTGCAAAATGTCCATATTTTCTCTCCTTCTTTGTGGCTTTAATATACAACTTTATTTGATCGGATTCAATCGCTTCTATCTTTAATCTGAATGAAATTACTCCGCAAATTATTCGAAATAAAACTAGAATGATCACTACCAGAGTATTTGCAAATGACCTTTTCCGTTATTCCATTCGCCCCTCCGGCGGCGGTAATTTAAGAATAGCGGTCAGGCCTGAACTTACTGTGCAAAGCCTCCGCAATTCCGGGACGTTATTTTTGGGCGGATTGAGGATTTCACTGCCCGTAACGGGGACAATCACTATAGGGAGTTCAAAAGCATGCGCCATTGTAATATTGGACGCCAACATCGGCGCGAAGCATTTATCAGTAAAACCACTAAAAAAAGGGATATTGATCTCAAAATCTGAAAGCGGAGGGAAGGTCGCTGTTTTCGACAGTGAAACAGGCAAGAAAATTGTATTATTAAACCGGCCCTACGAGCTGGCAAACGACGGCAGTATATTTATTGAACTTGGGCGATCGGCCAAAAATAATGGAACCAGAACAATCGAATTACAATTTGAGGCTCCAAAACCTGATGATCCTCATCTGACAGAAGGAATAAACAACCTGTTCGCAACATCAGGTAGATCACTGCCAGCGGAAGCCATCCTAAGCCCCCAGATTCTATATAATCCCTCGGCCATTAATGGAAATCCTTTTAAAAGAGCACGGACATTGGAAGAAACCTTGAATATTTTCCTGCATCTGCAATCCATATATAAGACCATTATGGAGGATGCTGATAAAAAAATCTATGTTTCTGTTGTTCTTAACGGGATGACAAGTATATCCTGGTGTCTTTTATTAGCTTCCATAACATCCGATCACATAATAAGATCAGAGCAAGAAAAGATACTCCGGGTCGCCATTATTTTATTGATACCTTTGCTTTACCTGCTTATTTCTGTAAGGCTGTCTTTTATAACTTCGGAAAGAGTGGAAGCTAAAACGAACCGACTTAACAGCCAGCTGATCGAAATACTGTCCTGCTTTCCATCAAAAAAATTAAAAGAAGAACTTTCAAAAATGGATAGTGATCAAAGAGAAGCGGCATTAGAGCATCTCTATCGATCCGCAGGAAAAGAACAGCTTATTGAACTGATGAAAGTTTTAAGCAAAGCTTCGAGCGTCGGGCCGGAGCCAAAACAACTGACCGGCGGCCCGGCCGTTAACAACAGGCTTTTGGAAGAGGAAAATCCGGAGCGTCCCAGCCGGTCAGTCGATGCTTTTGCCCCGGTGGATGACGAGAAAGAAATTTGATCTCACCCCAATTTACTCTTTCCTGTTCCTTGATCTCTCATTCTCTGTAAGTAGTTTTTTCCGTAGTCTGATATTATGCGGCGTTATCTCCACCAGCTCGTCTTCATCAATAAATTCCAGCGCCTGCTCGAGAGTTAAATTGATCGCCGGCGTCAGGCGGATCGCTTCGTCCGCTCCGGCGGCGCGGATGTTGGTCTGCTTCTTTTCTTTGCAGGGATTAACGGTCATGTCCTGCTTTCTCATCGTCTCGCCGATGATCATCCCCTCATACACCTCAACCCCGGGGCTTACAAAAAGTCTCCCCCGCTCCTGTAAATTATGAAGCGCGTAAGAAGCTGTTTTCCCGTTGTCGCCGGAGATCATGACCGCAGTTTGCCTCTTGATGATATCACCCTTATATCTTTCGTATCTTGAGAAAGCATGATGCAGTATCCCCTCGCCTTTGGTGTCCATAATAAACTCGGCGCGGTAGCCCAGAAGGCCGCGCGTCGGGATCATATAAGTCATGGTAGTCACGCCGTTCCTCGTGGACATGTCGGTCATCTCGCCCCTTCTCTTGCCCAGTTTTTCTATGACCGCGCCGGTAAATTCTTCCGGAACGGTGATGATCGCCTGCTCGATCGGCTCCATCCTCTCGTTGTGAACGGTCTTGAATATAACTTTTGGCTGGGAAACGGAAATTTCATACCCTTGCCTTCTCATATTCTCAAGCAAAATTGAAAGATGAAGCTCTCCCCTGCCCGACACTTTGTATCCTTCAACATTGCCAAGATCTTCCAGCTTCATTCCCACATTGGTCTCAAGCTCTCTCTCCAGTCTTTCTTTCAAATGCCTGGTAGTTATATATTTCCCGTCCCTTCCGGCAAACGGAGCATTGTTAACCAGAAACTCCATGGTCAGCGTCGGCTCATCGATCTGGAGAAGGGGCAGCGCTTCCGGCTTTTCCGCGGAAGTGATCGTTTCACCAATGGTTATATCGGGTATGCCGGCGACCGCAACCAGCTCGCCCGATTCAACACTTTGGACTTCGACCTGTTTTAAGCCTTCAAATATCGAAAGCTTACTTAACTTTACGGGGATTATCGATCCGTCGCGGCGGCATAATACCATGCTCGTGTTCTTCTCAAGCTTTCCCCGGTTCACGCGTCCGATCGCGATCCTGCCTACATAATCATCATATGATAGGTTGGTGACGTGCATCTGAAGCGGCAGGTCGGAAGAATCAGGATAAGGCTTCACATGTTTTAAGATCGTTTCAAAAAGAGGCGTAAGGTCTTTGCTTTCCTGGTCTATTTCGTATTTCGCGATGCCCTCGCGGGCAACCGCGTAAACCACGGGAAAATCCAGCTGTTCGTCAGTAGCCTCAAGTTTTATAAAAAGATCAAAGACCATGTCAATTACTTTATGCGGTCTGGCGCCTTTCTTATCTATCTTATTTATCACCACGATCGGCTTGAGCCCCAGCTTTAACGATTTTGAGAGTACGAATTTTGTTTGCGGCATCGGGCCTTCTTTGGCGTCAACTAAAAGCAAAACGCTGTCCACCATCCTCAAAGCGCGCTCCACTTCGGAGCCGAAATCGGCGTGGCCGGGAGTGTCAACGATATTGATCTTGTAGTCTTTATAATGGATGGAACAGTTCTTCGACAGGATTGTTATGCCGCGCTCTCTTTCAAGGTCGTTGCTGTCCATCACCAGTTCCGTAATTTCTTCACGCTCGCCAAAAGCTCCTCCCTGCCTCAACAAGTGGTCGGTTAGCGTGGTCTTGCCGTGATCGACGTGCGCGATTATCGCGATATTAATTATTTTTGACATCTATATACTTCCATTCTCCGGGCTTTAATTGTCCCAGCCTTATATTTTTTATCCTTATCCTTTTTAACTTCTCGACATAATTGCCGACCGATTCCGCCATTCTCCTGATCTGGCGCCGCTTCCCTTCTTTTAAAGTAATATCCAGCATTTTGGGCCCCAGCCTTAATATTTTACACGGCTTGGTCACGCCTTCTATAAGCTCTACCCCGTTCCTTAGCTTATCGAGGTCCTGTTCGTTTATCCCGCTCTTAAGCTCGACGATGTACTCTTTTTCACTGCCGAATTTTGGGTGGCTTAGTTTATTTGCCAGATCTCCGTCATTTGTCAGGATCACCAGCCCGTCGGATTCCTTGTCCAACCTGCCGATCGGAAATATTTTTTCCTTTATCTTCACCAGATCAAGGATACTTCTTCCTTGAGAGCTTGAACAGGAGCAAATATAGCCGGCTGGTTTATTGACGGCAATATAGATCTTTGGATTATCAGCCTTTACAATCTTTCCTTTAACCGTAACTTTATCTTTTTCCGGATCGACCTTGTCGCCTATTTTAGAAACCTTGCCATTCACGGCCACTTCGCCGCGAAGTATCATCTCTTCGGCGGCCCGGCGAGAAGCGATGCCGCACATAGATAGGTATTTTTGAAGGCGAATCAAAGACATCTTAACATTATATAGCCAAAAATAATAATTGCAATCGCGGATAAAATACGATACAATAAAACGCCAAATAAAAGATTAATTAAGGAGCAAGAAATGAAACTTAAATTAACGCTGATTGCCGGTTTTATCATTATGATGGCGGCAGGTTCCGGGGGCGCCCTAACCCCAGTCCGTGAATGGGGAAACACAGGGAAAGTGATAAGTAATAACCAGGGTCCGGCTGTGCAGGTCTACCCGGCCGCCTGCCGGACGAGCGACGGTTATACAATCGTTGCCTGGGCTGATGAGAGAGGCGGCGACCTCGCCAACGGCTATTATCAAGTTTATGTCCAGAAGCTTGATAGCAATGGCATTGGGTCCTGGAATACCGCGGAAGCGGGTGTTGCTATTGCTACTGCCTATGCCACCGTCGGCTCGGGAATGATTGAAAACTATAAAATATGCATCGTCCCCGATAGCGCCGGCGGCGCGATCGTCAGCTGGCTGGACCAGCGCAGCGGCGTGGCGATCTACGCGCAAAGAGTTGACGGGAATGGAACGGTCCAGTGGACGGCTGGCGGCATACCCGTTGTGACCAACAGTGCTGGTTATTCTACCGTCAATTCTTTCCGGATGACGGCCGACGGGTCCGGCGGCATCATCATCTGCTGGGGCGACGACCGCAACCAGCAATCTAAATATGATCTTTACGCGCAAAAGATCGGCAGCAACGGCTCGCTGGCCTGGAGTGCCAACGGAGTCGAACTTTATTCAAGCCCTTACAGTAAGACCTTTCAGCAGCTTGTTTCCGACGGGACGGGCGGCGCGGTCGTCGCCAGCATTGTTGCTACCGACGGCACGGGGAGCGATATTATCACTTTAAACATAACGAGCGCCGGCACTATCGCCTGGGTCAGCACGGTTTGCCAGGCCGCCAATGATGAAGCAAATCCGCAGATCGTGGGCAGCGGCACCGATAAATATATCATCACCTGGGAAGACAATCGCCTAATGGCCTCCGGCGATTCAAACATTTACGCTCAAGCGCTCAACGGATATGGCACCGCCGAATGGGCGGCTAACGGCGTTTCGATCTGTTCCGACCTCAATACCGCCCAGACCAAGCCCTCAATAATTGCCGACGGTTCCGGCGGAGCCGTCATTACCTGGCATGACGGCCGCGGGAACGACATCTATGCCCAGCGGGTCAATGGCTCCGGAGAGGCCCAGTGGACAGTGGATGGGGTTGCCGTTTGCTCAAGCACCGTCTACCAGACAGCTCCGCAGATCGTTGGCACCGGTTCAGGCGGTTCGATAATCTTCTGGCCCGACACGCGCAATGACACGAGCGGATTTAACTATTCCGAAATCTTCGCTCAAAAGCTCAACGGCAGCGGAGCGGCTCAATGGACAGCCAACGGCATTAAATTCAGCGGGAACACTAAACAGTATTTTTATTCCGAGTTCCTCTCTGCGCCGGTAGAAGATGGTTCAGGCGGCGCCCTTATTTTCTGGACTGACATCAATACGGATACTAACGGTGATATTTACGGAACAAAAGCGACTAACGACGGAACGGCTGCCTGGGGTTCTTCCGGCGAAGCGATCTGCGCGGCCAAAAAATCCGTGGACCAGGACCAGCCGGTCTTAAGCCAGGACGGCCTGGTCATCGCCTGGCGCGATGCAAAGAACGGTCAAACCGATATCTACGCCCAAAAAATCGATCCTGCCACCGGCAACTCTTTATGGGCCGCGACTGACGTCGCGGTCGCAACTGGCGCGGGGACGCGCAACCTGGGCGGCATTCGCAGAACCAGCGACGGCAAGTACGCGGTCGTTTGGGAAGACCAGCGCAATGCCAGCTCCGATATTTACTTGCAATACCTTAACTCCGCTGACGGGGCAAGCCTTTTGACGGCGAATGGCTTCCGAGTCACCAGTTCAAGCAACAACGAGATCCAGCCGGCGGTCGCGCCGGATGACAACGGCGGAGTAGTCGTAACCTGGCAGAACAGCGGCGGCGGCGGTATCGGGTT
>Ga0265296_1003486_pt1 | contig 14536 bp, 5 predicted proteins | sample MunlanPumphouse1_FD_189073 | JGI IMG/M metagenome (GOLD analysis project Ga0265296, IMG submission 189073) | Groundwater microbial communities from a municipal landfill in Southern Ontario, Canada - Pumphouse #1 | ecosystem: Environmental > Aquatic > Deep subsurface > Groundwater | place: Canada... | reverse complement strand
TTAGCTTTTGGCTTGTAGCTATTAGCTAATTGCCAAATGCCAATTGCTCATCGAGCGTCGCGTGTAGTCTCTGAGGAATCCTTAATTATACTTATACTTATCAATAAGTGCCCTGAACTTCTCCATAGTTAACTCTACAATGTTCAATATTTCAGGGGTTTCACTCATTTGTGCACTTGTGGGTACTCCATTTTCCACCAAACATTGACAGAGCTTTTCCCGAAGCTCTTCAAGTAACTGGCAAACCTCAGCCTGATCAATGCCGCTTTGGAGAGCCTTTACTACGAGTACTCCTAGCTGTTTGTTATAAGACATAAATTAAGGTTTCCTGCTGATTGTCCGTTGCCGTGTACCGACGCGAAGCGTCTGGTACTGCGGCGCAGGAGTCACATTTTTACATTGACAACTTAATTTGTCAAGTAGTGCTCCATTCTCGGATGTTCCAGCATATAGCGACGTTTTTCACTGCGTTCGTATCACGTACTTTCTTCTGTCTCTTTAAAATTTGTTAAGGAATTGAAACTGATTACCATTAAAACATTTTAGAAATTTCCTCAGTGTTCGCGATTGCTCGCGATTCGGGCAAGTTCTTTTCGACCACCCGACAAGGAATTTCGCTACCTTAGGACCGTTCAAATGTTCCCCCGCTGCTGCGGGGTCTCAAGCTCTATTAGGAAGAGCGTGATGCTCATGGTCGCCCATGAGATCGGACTATATCTTCACCCCCTCGACTTCGCTCGGGGTGTCTGACGTATAGTCTCTGAGGATTCTTTCAAAACCTATCCAGTATTTGCTGCTCCGAGTACTTTCTCTTCCCGCCTCCATTCATGTCTCTCCGGAAGTGAAGAATTTCCTGAATGCCTCCAAATGAATGTTGTTTTCCGGTTCTCAGCATCTCAACAATCGTGCAGAACGTTTGAAAATCCTTCTGTTTCTTCTGCGATCGAAATTGAAAGTGTTGAAAGAAAGGAATAATGCACCGGATCAAATCATTCAGAGTATTCACTTCAAAGTACCAAATCCCATCCGGACGTGACCGAAGTGTGCCGCATCGAAATGTCTGTCGGCAAAGCTCCAGTATCGGACGTTCCTTTTGGGAAATATTGAAACAAGCAGATACCTTCCATGGAATTCGATAATCATTCCTTGGTCGGAATGAAAAATTGAAACTCCCTTCGCCATCCGAGAACCCGGCAATGTAATTGCCAAGATCGGACGGAATGATAGCTATCAAAAGTCTTTCCTGCTGATTGTCTGCACTGGAGAGATTTTCACTCATGTGTACGATTGTACACCCTAAGTACTCCCAGATACAACAGAGTTTCCAGCAATTAGTCAGATTTATTAACGTAACTACAATTGGTCCGTTCTATAGTTACGGCCGGCGTTCGCTAGGGCTTGGATCGGAGGCATACACCCCCTCACGTGACCTTCTAGCACTGGCCAGGCATCAGCCCCTATACATTGCCTTACGGCTTCGCAGGGACCTGTGTTTTTGGTAAACAGTCGCAGGGGCTCTTTCGCTGCGGCCCCGCAGCGCTTGCGCGTGCGGGGCAGTCCTTATCCCGAAGTTACGGACGCTATTTTGCAGAGTTCCTTAACGCAAGTTGTCCCGATCGCCTTGGTCTACTCGACCATCCCACCAGTGTTGGTTTGCGGTACGGTCTCATACGCCCCTCAGAGCGACGGTTTTCTTGGAAGCTGAAACAGTCGGACGCAGCCCCGCAGAGCGGGGGTGATTGGTTGGCACTCGACTCAAGCCGGGGATTTGCCTCCGGCTCTCAACGTTTCGTGCTTTCCACGTCCAGTCAATATAGACGCTCCGGTGTTCCGTCTCCGTCACGCCTCTCTTGGGTTGAAGGAATCCTTCTCGACCGACATGACCCCGCTTGCGCGGGGCCAGAGGCCAGCCAAGCTATCAACCTTCTCCCCTTGGCGGTGCGTACGAGGTGCAGGAATGTTGACCTGCTGCCCATCGGTTACGCTTTTCAGCCTCGCCTTAGGACCGACTAACCCCACGCCGATCGACGTTGCGTGGGAAACCTTGGGAATTCGGCGGGCAGGGTTTTCACCTGCCTTGTGGTTACTCATGCCAACAGTCTCACTTCTATCCGCTCCACCCGGCCTTACAACCGAGCTTCACTGCTGAATAGAACGCTCCTCTACTGCGCGGGATGCCGCTTTTAGAATCGAGAACGATTGATGCGGAAATGATCGCAACGGAGAAGTTAGTAGGTTGTAGTGAGTAGTTTGTAGAAAAAAATTCTACTCACTACCAACTACTCACTACTCACTTCTTCGAGGCAATAACCACAACACTAACCGTTCCTGATACCAAAAGTGGCACCCCGCACTCGCTGCGTCGGTTACCGGTTTAATCCCGTAAATTTTCGGCGCATCGTCGCAATCGACCAGTGAGCTGTTACGCTTTCTTTAAAGGGTGGCTGCTTCTAAGCAAACCTCCTGGTTGTCCATGCGATGACACTTCCTTTGAAATACTTAACCGGTATTAGGGACCTTAGCAAACGATCTGGGCTGTTGCCCTCTCGACGATGGCACTTCGCTGTCACCGTCTCACTCCCATGACTCTTAAGAGCAGGTATTCGGAGTTTGTCAGGACTCGGTAGGCGTAAAACACCCCCTCGTCTAAACAGTAGCTCTACCCCCTGCTGTATATCATGAGGCTGTTCCAAAAAACATTTCGAGGAGAACCAGCTATCTCCGGGTTCGATAAGCTTTTCACTCCAACCCACAAGTCATCCCAATGTCTTGCGATACATTATGGTTCGGACCTCCATCCGCCTTTCGGCGGACTTCATCCTGCTCATGGGTAGCTCACCCGGTTTCGGGTCTTGTCCCAGCGATAAACGCCTTATTAAGACTCGCTTTCGCTCCGGCTTCGGCTATAGCTGCCTTAGCCACACCGCTGAGAACAAAGTCGTTGGCTCATTAGGCAAAAGGAATGCCGTCACCCCGCTTGCGCGGGGCTCCGACTCGTTGTTCGCATCACATTTCAGAGACTATTTCATCCCCCTTTCGGGGTGCTTTTCACCTTTCCCTCACGGTACTATCCGCTATTGATCTCTCTATCTGTTTAGCCTTGGATGGTGGTCCACCCGGATTCGGGCCGGATTACACGTGTCCGACCTTACTCAGGAATCCTCCACCGTGCGCTCGCGTTTCGGCTACTGGGCTCTCACCGTCTATGGCCGCCCGTTCCAGGGCGTTCGCCTACGTTCGCACAATCGGTTAATGAAGGTCCTACAACCCCCCGTACAAGTACGGGGTTTGGGCTATTCCCGGTTCGCTCGCCACTACTACGGGAATCTCTGATTTGATTTCTTTTCCCCCGCTACTGAGATGTTTCAGTTCGCAGAGTATACCTCCACGCCCCGCTTCGCGGGGCGGGCTATTAGCTGTTAGCGATTAGCTTTTAGCTTTGATGAATGAAGAATCTCCTCATTGCCAAATGCTAATTGCTAATTGCTTTTTAGCCAATAATCCGCCACGCGAAGCGGGACGCGGTCTGGGACCATTCCGTCCCAGGGGTTGCCCCATTCGGAAATCTTCGGCTGATAGCGCCTGCCTAGCGGCTGACCGAAGCATATCGCAGCTGGCCACGTCCTTCATCGGAATAGAGAGTCGAGGCATCCGTGTGATGCGTTGAGTAACATGTATATTCGAGACCCCGCTTGCGCGGGGTGAAATTGTGCTGTTCACGTACCATTTCGCGGGCAGTACGTAGACACGTCCTGCACACGTCAGGTCATGAACAATTATTGAATCATTCTTCTTGGCCGATGCTGCCAAGGAACTTAGTGGCTAGACCTCCCGAACCCTTCGACTCGCTTCGCTCGCTCAGGGTATTTTCTACGCGCGACGCGTAGAAAATAAAAACGGGTGGCTTGCGCGCACCCGTAGGACCAGGACTCCTGATTAAAGAAGCTGATGCTACGGGTACGTGCTTGGAAAATGCATAGGTGCCAAAGGATTTTACTCAGCTTACGGAGAGGGTCAAGGAAAAAAGCCTTCAATTCCTACTTGTCGTCATCACTCTCCATCGCCTCCTTGAGCTCTTCTTTCTGGGTTACTCCCGAGGCTTCGCCGGGCTCGCCTTCCTCGATACCCTTCTTGATCTCATCCTCGCCCTCTGGAACCGCTTCGAGATCGCTGATCTTGTCCGTCACCGGAATGAGCTCCTCGCTCTCCTGCTCTTCGTCGAAACGCGTCTTCAGCTTGATGACTTCGGCCTCACCCTCATCGAGCTTCACGATGGGCGCGTCACTCGGGACTTCGTCGCTGAACTTCAGAAGATCGACCTTGAGACCAAGCGCCTGGAGCTCCTTCACGAGCACGTTGAAGGATTCGGGCGTCGAAGGCTTCCGGATGGGCTCACCCTTCACGATTGACTCGTAGGCCTTGGATCGGCCGACGACGTCATCGGACTTGATGGTGAGCATTTCCTGCAATGTATGTGCGGCGCCGTAGGCCTCGAGCGCCCAGACTTCCATTTCCCCGAAACGCTGGCCGCCATGCTGCGCCTTGCCGCCGAGCGGCTGCTGGGTGACGAGGGAGTACGGCCCGACGCTGCGCGCGTGGATCTTGTCCTCTACGAGGTGCAGGAGCTTGAGCATGTAGACGTTTCCGACGGTCGAAATGCTGGCAAATGGCTCGCCTGTACGACCGTCGAAGAGCTGGATCTTGCCCGTCTCGGGGAGGTTCGCGAGCTTAAGGAACTTGATGATCTGTCCGGTGGAGATCCCGTTGAGCGCCGGCGTGGCGATCCGGATGCCGAGCACCTGACAGGCCCACCCCAAATGCGCCTCCAGGATTTGGCCGATATTCATGCGGGAGCTCACGCCGAGCGGGTTCAAGACGATGTCGACGTAGCGCCCGTCGGCGAGGAAGGGCATGTCCTCCTTCGGCAGGATTTTCGCGATGACGCCCTTGTTCCCGTGACGGCCGGCCATCTTGTCCCCGACCTGAACCTTCCGCGTCTGCGCGACGAAAATCTTGATCTGCTTGATGACGCCCGTCGGCAGCTCGTCACCCTCCGCGCGATCGAAAATATGCACGTCCACCACCTTGCCGCCCGCACCTCCCGGAAGGCGCAGGGAACTGTCTTTCACGTCCTTCGCCTTGTCACCGAAGATGGCCTGGAGAATGCGCTCCTCCGGGGTGAGCTCAGTCTCGCCTTTCGGCGTGATCTTCCCCACCAGGATATCCCCCTCGTGCACCGTGGCTCCGATCCGGACGATGCCGTCCGCATCGAGATCCTTGAGCTTGCCCTCGCCGACATTCGGGATGTCCCGGGTGACCGTCTCGGACCCGAGCTTCGTGTCACGGACATCCGTGATGTAGGACTCGATGTGGATGGAATCGTAGAGTCCCTGCTCCACGATGCGGTCGGAGATGATGATGGCGTCCTCGAAGTTGTACCCACCCCACGGCATGTACGCGACGAGGAGGTTCTGCCCGAGGGCGAGCTCTCCGCCGTCGACCGCCGACCCATCCGCGAGCACGTCGCCGACTTTCACCTTCTGTCCCGCCTCGATGCGCGGGCGCATGTGGAGACATGTCCCCTGGTTGCTGCGCGTGAAATTGTCGAGCTGGTGTGTGACGCGTTTGCCGGAGTGGTACAGCACCGTCATCTCCCGCGCATCCACCGCCAGGATTTCCCCGTCTTCCTGCGAGAGGAGCACATGCCCCGAGGCACGCGCAGCCACGCTCTCCATGCCCGTTCCGATGAGCGGCGCAGCAGGCCGGACGAGAGGCACCGCCTGCCGCTGCATGTTCGTGCCCATGGAAGCGCGCGTGTTGTCGTCATGCTCGAGGAAGGGGATGAGCGAGGTGGATACGGAGAGGATCTGCTTGGGAGAAATATCCGCATGTGTCACGTCGCGGACGTGCGCCAGCACGGGCTCGCCGTGCTTGCGTGCGTGGACACGCGTCTGCACGAACTCGTTCTTCCCACTAAGCTGGCTGTTGGCCTCCGCGACCGTGAGGTGACGCTCGCGATCCGCGTCGATGAACTGCTCCTTCGGAATCACGTACGCGCGCACGGGAACTTCCGTCAGCCCCTGGTGCCTGAGGAACGACACCACTTTCACCGCGAGTCGCTTCGTCTCGATCCTGTCGCCCTCCTTCACGATCACCTTGTGTCCGTCGCGCAGCGTGGTGTCGATGGTGCGCCCGACGAGCGCATCCGGATCCATCTTCACCGTGTGGCGGACCTCGTAGTACGGCGTCTCGAGGAAACCGTACTCGTTCACTTTCGCATAGGAGGCCAGATGCACGACGAGACCGATGTTCGGGCCTTCCGGCGTGGCAATCGGACAGATGCGGCCGTAGTGGCTGGGATGCACGTCGCGGACGTCGAAGCTCGCCCGCTCGCGGGAGAGCCCGCCCGGACCCATCGCGGAAAGACGCCGCTTGTGGGCGAGTTCCGAGAGGGGATTCGTCTGGTCCATGAACTGCGAGAGCTGCGAGCTCGCGTAGAACTCGCGCAGCGCCGCCGTAATCGGACGGCAGTTGATGAGCTGCGTCGGCGTCACGGTCTCCAGATCCATCACGGTCATACGGTCTTTCATGATCCGCTCCGTGCGCATGAGCCCCACCCGGTACTTGTTCTGCACCAGCTCCCCGACGGAGCGGACGCGCCGGTTGCTGAGGTGGTCGATGTCGTCCGGGGCCCCCTCGCCGTTGTTGAGGCGGATGAGCTCCCGGAGGATCTCCACGAAGTCCGGCACCTGGAAGACGCGGTGCGACTCGTCGTTGGGCGTCGTGAGGTTGAACCGGCGATTGAGCTTGTAGCGTGCGATGTTGCCCATGTCGTACTTCTTGAAGTCGAAGAACAGCGCATCGATGAGCTGTTTCGCGTTCTCCGCGGTCGCCAGATCCCCCGGACGGATCTTCCGGTAGATGCTCTGGTAGGCCTCGTCGACGGATTTCACCGGGTCTTTCTCGAGGGTCGCGAGGACAAAGTCCCGATCCGCTTTCACCACGCTTGCGAAGAGATCCATGATCGCCGCGTCCGTCGGGTAGCCGAACACGCGAAGCAGCTGTGTAATCGGGATTTTCCGCTTGCGGTCGATCTTGCAGGTGATGATGCCGCGACGATCGGTCTCGATCTCCATCCACACACCGCGCTTCGGGATGATCTTCGCCGCATGGTGCCTGGGGTAGTCCGGCATGGTGGAGAAGAAGACGCCCGGAGAACGGACGAGCTGGCTCACCACCACACGCTCGATGCCGCCAACCACGAACGTCCCGCTGTCCGTCATGAGCGGAATGGACCCCAGGAAGACGTCCTGCTCCTTGATTTCGCCCGTCTCCTTGTTGATGAGCTGCACATGCGCTTTCATGGCCGCTTCGTAGCTCAGGTTCCTGCGCTTGCAGGTCTGCGGATCGTACTTCGGAGGATCGAAGGTGTGGCCCAGAAAATTGAGCTCCATTTTCTTCGCGGAGAAATCGGTGATGGGGCTGATCTCTTTGAGGAGCTCGGCAAGCCCTTCGGTGAGGAACCAGCGGTAACTCTGCAGCTGCACATCGATCAGCGATCGCATCATCTCGAAGGACTCGTCCTTCGTGAGGAACACGCGGCCGACGATGGTCATCTTCGGACGCAGGTCCGGCTCCACATCGCGCAGGACGGCCGGGACGCGCTCGGAGGCCACGAGCGAGAACTCCGAGAGATGCGCCAGAATGGCTTTGTCGACGTCATAGGCATACTCCTGCCTGCGCGCGAGGACGCGCTTGCCGCCCGGCCGTCTGCCTTCGGCCACGAGCATCTTGCTTGCGATTTTCGTCTTCGCGGACTTCCGGGGTGCTTTCGCTCTCACCGTGGCTTTCACCTTCATAGCAGGCTTGGGCGTCGGCTTCTTCTTCGTTTCGTGGTCTTTCTTCTGGATCCTGGCTTTCTTCCTGGCAGCAGTCATAGTGAGTAGTTGGTAGTGAGTAGATGTACGCAAAAAACTGCGCGATCTTCCCTTTCGCTACTCAGGCAAAAAGGAAGCCGCACAGCACTCAGAACACAAGAGGAAGCCGCTGTGACGGGGGGAGTTTATTGATAAATCGACATTTGTCAAAGACAAAATCGGCGCAAAAACATTGTTACATTGTTTCATTGTTTGCATACAACAACTGTGCGTTCCGCTTGCGAACAATGTAGCAATGAATTACCCCGCACTCTCAGTGCGAGGTATCTACGGAGTCAGTTAGATTTCCGAAGCTCGGGTTTGCTTACCCGAGCTAGATGGCTGATCTTCAAGCCTGCCTTTCACTCTCTTTGCCCCGCATCTCTTTGCCCCGCAGCACGGGCATCGTGCCCGTGTTCCGGGGCACGATGCCCCGGCTACGGTTTATCTGTGTTCACCCCGCAGCTTAAGCTGCGAGGTATCACGGAATGAAACAATGCAGCAATGCATCACGAGTATCACCGTTCCATGCGCCTATTCCCCAGCCTCATCAAATCTTCTCCCCACCTCCTCCCAATTCACCACATTCCAGAACGCCTTCAGGTAATCCGCCCTGCGACTTTGATACTTCAGGTAGTACGCGTGTTCCCAGACGTCCACAGTCAGGATAGGCGTCTTGCCGTCGGTGATCGGATTGTCCTGATTCGGAGTCGAAACAATTTCAAGCTTGCCGCCATCCATCACCAGCCATGCCCAGCCGGAACCGAAGCGGCCGAGGCCCGACTTCTCAAACTCCTCCTGGAATTTCTCGATGCTCCCGAATGTCTGCTTCAGGGCTTTTTCCAGGGCTCCCTCCGGTTTCTGCCCGCTTGCCGGCGCAAGGATCTGCCAGAAGAAGGAGTGATTCAGGTATCCCCCTCCGTGGTTTAAGACGGCGGTGCGGATATCCTCCGGCACCATCTCGGGGTCCGCGATCAGTTCTTCCGGAGATTTCTCGAAGAGCTCCGGATGCTTCTCGAGCGCGGCATTGAAATTGTTGACATACGCCTGGTGGTGCTTTGCATGGTGGATTTCCATGGTCCGCGCATCGATGTGCGGTTCGAGGGCATCGTAGGCATAGGGTAGAGAAGGGAGGGCGTGCATCGGAATGTAGAATGTAGAATGTAGAATGAATGAGCGGACCTTCCGAATTCCATTGTACATTGTCCATTGTACATTTTACATTCTACATTTTACATTCCTGTGAGCATTCAACTGCTAACGGCCGATAACGATCTCTCTTGTTACGAGGCGTGGGTCCGTGCGCACCCGCAGGGAACGCTCTGGCAATCGCTCGTTCGCAAGAGATATGCAGAGGAATGCGGGAAGGAGGTGAGAGTGTACGTGGCAAGCGATGAGCGACAAGCGATAAGCGACAAGCCGCAAGCATCCGCGCTCGTGGTCATTGACCGGACAACCGGAGGATTTTCGACGTGGGAGATTGCGAGGGGACCACTGTGGGAAAGCGGCAAGCGGCAAGCGGTAAGCGGTAAGCCGGTTGATGTTCTACTGGAACGCATTGTGGAGGACGCCAAACGGGAACATTGCCTCGCTCTGTATCTCTCTTTACCAAACGAATTACGAATTACGAATTACGAATTACGAGATTCCAATCGACGGGTGCACGCGAAGGCCACCAGGATTATTGACCTCACGCTTTCCGAATCAGAGATTCTCGCCCAAATGCATCCGAAAGGCCGGTACAACATTTCGATCGCGGAGAGGCATGGCGTGACCGTATCGGAGGGCTCGGTTCAGGATATCGATGCTTTCTATGACCTCCTCAAAGACACCGGCTCGCGCGACGGATTCAAAATCCATCAGAAATCGCATTACACGCGTTTTCTCGACTGTATCGAGGGTAGCTTCCTTCTGATGGCAAAACATTCGGGTAAGCCCTTCGACGCTGCTCAGGGTAAACCGATTGCGGGGCTTATCGGTGTCGTTTGGGGATTGACTGGCATTTATTACTATGGCGCTTCATCACATGATGACCGTGCGCTGATGGCTCCTTATCTGCTCCAGTGGGAAGCAATGAGGAAATGCAAGGCTCTGGGATGCACGAAGTATGATTTACTGGGAGTGGACCCGGAGGGCAAAAGGGCAGAAGGGCAGAAGGGCAGAAGGCATGTCTCTAATCCATCTTGCCTTTTTGCCTTTTTGCCCTTTTGCCTTTCTTCACATCCTTGGGCGGGCATCAGTGAATTCAAGCGGAAGTTCGGCGGCACGGTGATCACGTACCCGCCGGAGCAGATGATTGTCTTAAGGCCGTGGATTTATAAGGCGTTGCAGGTGAAGCGAAGGCTGTTTGGATAAGAGTAGAAATGCTTTCCTTTCCTTTCTTCCCACCCGCCTCATCCCCTAACCCCTTCTCCCGCTATTTCGCGGGAGAAGGGGTATGTTTTTGTTTTGTTTTATTCTTGAAACAGAGCTCCCCTCTCCCGCACTTGCGGGAGAGGGGACGGGGGTGAGGCGGGTACGTGAATATACAAAAAACCCCCGAGAATGGCTCGGGGGTTCTTGAGTCGATATCGGAATGGCCGATGATCAGACGTTCAGTTCATTAGCCGTTGTAGCTCGTGCCGTTGACGCTGGTCTCACCGTACTCAAGCCAGCGGAAGCGCGTGATCGTGGAGCTGTTCTCCTTGTCCAGCCAGTCGAGGTGACTCCCCGCACTGGCGAAGGTGGCACCCTGTGCATCGTTGAAGCCCTGGAGCGACACCTGGAGAGTCGAGGTCGAGCTGTTGCTGATCTTGGCGTTCGTCACGCTTGCCTCGAGGACGAAGGTGGCGTCGCTTCCCGGGTCGATCTCGGTGTTGACCGAGGAACGAGTCGGAAGCGCACCACAAGTGACCACGAGCGCACCGGAAGATCCAATGCCGGAAATGGCAGTTGCGGCGGAGGTGCAGGTGGCTTTCGTCGTCGAATCACCTTTGTTGTAAAGCTTGAAGGTGGACGTGGCGAGAGCGGTGTTGGAAGCCGTACCAAGCTCGACGTTCGTGGCGTTCACGTTGAAGATCACGCCAGAGAGCGTCCACTTGTTCACGCCGTTCTTCAGGTTGTTCGCGGCGGCCGTGGAGAACTTGAACTGTCCAATCGGGCGCTGCGTGCCGGTCGGGATGGCTGTCCCGTTGGCGTTCGGGTCGGCGTTCGTGATGGACGTGACCTTGGAAAGCACCATCTGGTTGACGTTCGAGCGGACGTGCGCGTTCGCAGCGGCAGAGCTCACGCCGACGAAGACTTCACCCTCTGGGGTAGAGTCGGCGTCATTAATACCAAGCGTGTTGCTGCTGAGCAGTCCACGCGCGCGGACGGAACCGGTCGTGGTGCTCGGCGTGATGTCGAGGCGGTACGCCACGACGTCAGCGGTCGTCGCACCATCCGTGTCCGTGCGCGTTCTCGGGCGGATCAGGACGTTCGTGTTGGAGCCCTTCGTCACGACGAACTCCTGGTTCTTCATCTTGGCGCACATCGAATTGCTGGCCACGGTGTCGCTGCCGCAACCGGCGACGGTCGCAACGGCGAACGGCGTGGTGGCGCCGACTTTGTAGAGCTCGAGGCGGTCAATGTCCGACGCATGCGTGGAAGCGTTGGCGCCGGAAGCCGTGAAGACGAGGTCCGTCACGTCAATGTCCTCGTACTCCGAGTGGAACTGCAGGCGAAGGATCTCATCGGCAAGCGTGCCGCCGAGGAGCTGGCGCGAGCGGACCGGCGTCGAAGACTTCGTGACGTAGAGGTCACCCTGTCCCCGCAGCGTGTAGCGCGTCGCGAACTGCGTCAGCACCTGGATGTCGGCCGTGGAGCCGCCGGCAGTGAAGCTGCCGTTGCTGGCAACCACCGTGCCATCCGGGCTCTTGGCCTGGATGCCGGAAAGCGAGCTGCCATCCGAAACCTGCTCGGCCTGGATGAAGGTCGCACCCGTGTCGAAGCGGATCGACAGGACTGGGTTCGTGCCGGTGAGCGAGGCGGAGACGTCTCCGTGGACCTCGAACACGATGGACTTCTGCTTCGGGATGACGTAGCCGCCACCCGTGATCTTGTCGAAGGTGATCTGGCTGCTCTGCGAGGAGACGCCCTTCTGGAGGATGGTGTCGACGACTCCGTCGTCGTTCGTGTCCACCCAGAGCGCGTAGTTGCTCGCGTTGTAAAGGCTGGAATCGGACGCGGCCTCGAAGATCATATCCGTGAGGAGGACGTCCGCGGCCTCGGAAGCGCGACCCTCGAAGCGGAAGAGCGCGATGTTCTTGGCGTTCGAGACCGATGTGTCGGTGGTCGCCGTGGCCTTGCCAGTGACAGTGAGGCCTGCGGTCTTGATCTCCTGGTAGTTCCCGGTGACCGTGCCGCCCGGCCGGTAGTCGCCGACGCGGTCATTCGTCGAGATGCCCTTGATCTTCATCTGGTAGCTTCCGGTCGTGGTCGTGTAGAAGCCGCCCAGCGAGCATTTCGTCGTGTTGGAGACGAGGTTATTCCCCGTGTCCAGCTTGTGCGTCGCCTCGCCGCAGATGTGGATGCGGAACTTGTCGCCATTGGCCGGAGCGGCGAGCGTGTTGATGCCGCTGTTGTCAATGAAGTTCACGCGGAATTCGTACTTCTCCTTGCCCTTCACGATGAAGTCATCGAAGCGGTAAACCTGGTAGGCGCCCGTGCCCGTGCCGAGGGTGCCCTGCGTGGCGAAGTCAGACGAACCCGTGAGACGGACAGCGGAGATGGTGCGGCCCGTCGTGGTGTTCCTAAGCTCGACGCTCTCGAGCACTTCGTTGAGCGCGTCGGCAGCCGTCGGGGTGTTGCGGCCCTGCTTGAAGGCGGCACCCGTGGAGGTCGTGCCCTGGATGAGAATGTAGAGGTCCTCGATATCCACATCCTCGCCGCCGGTCTCGAACCAGACGTTCGCGAGGACGGCATTCTTGTCCTTGCGCGTGAACTGCTGGGTCACCGGGCCGTCAATAGAGATCGTGAACTGGCCTGCGTCAATCGTGACGGAGGACGGCAGGGAGGTCGTCTCGGTCGGCAGCTGGACGTTGGAACCGTAGAGCTGGCCGTTGACGCCGTACCCGTAGAGCGAGCCGACCGCGAAGAGGTCGCCGGTCTCATCGAAGTGAATCTTGATGTTCTTCGCTGCGCCGCCCTTGACGTCTCCGACGACGCTCATCGTGATCCTGTCACCCTCAAGAATCGTGAAGGGAGGATCGAACACGAGCGTCGCGTAGTCGCCGACGGTAGAAGCAACGGTCTTCGTGAGCACCGTTCCGTCGGAGCGCTTCATGGCGATGTTGATGATATCCCCGTCACTGGCCGTTCCATCGTTCTGGATGGTCATCGAGTAGATGGTCTGGTCCTCAACGGAGTTGATTGCGAGCTCCCACTTTCCGATCGTGGCGGCCTTGTCGCCGACCTTGATGTTACTCGGCGTGACCGTGCGGTAGGCAATCGACACGGAACCCGCCGACACCGCGGCGACCTTGAAGGACTTGCCCTTGAGCGGGAAGTTGCCCTTCACAGCTTTCGCGTTGGTGACGAAGTCCGTCGGCAGCTCGACCGAGAGCGCGTGCTCACCGGCCGTCGTGGCGCTGGTGGTGAGGTCGCCTGCGATCTGCAGGGTGACCGTCTTGCCGGCGGCAATGGCGAGCGGCTTGGTGAAGCGGAGCGTCGAGGTGGAGCTCTGCGCGTCAATCGTGCGCTTGCGGGTCACGCGGGCGCCGTCAACGATGGCGTACACGCCGGAGAAGTCTACGCTCTCACCGAAGCCCTCATGGAGGACGGTGAGGTTCTCGAGCGTCACATCATCGCTGGTGGCGGTGACATCAACGCTGGTGAACACCACGCCCTGGGCACCGGCCGGAATCGTGTCACCGACAGGGTTCCTGGCGGACAGCGTGGCCTCCAGCGTCCCATTCCCCAGCACGAGCGTTGTGTAGCCCGCGAAGGTCTTGGAATCGTTGAACTTCGTGCCGTCCGTCGTGAGCATGTCGACGACCGTGAGCGTGTAGGTTTTACTGGCCTCCATGGCGGAAGCCAGGGTGACTTCCACCGTGTCCCTGCTGGTCAGTTTGACAGAGTCCACGGGGATCTCCGGCGAACCGGTGACCGTGTAGCGGCTCTTGTCTTTCGCAGCGGTCTCATCCACCGCGACGTTGAAGGTGACCTCAACGACTGTGGCGGACGTCGCTACGACGTCTTTCACCTTCGGGGTGGAGACTGAGGTTGCGCCGCAGTCCTTCCCGTAGGTGAGGCCCTGGTCCACACGATTCAACATGACGACCATTTCGGCGCGGTTCATGTTGTCATTCGGGCGGACGCGGCCTGTGGAATCGTCGCCCTGGAGGACGCAGTGGTCAGCAGCGGTCTGAATGTCCGCCGTGTACCACTTGCCCGCCGGGTTGTCGACGAACTGAGGAGCGGAGCCGCTGGACTCGAGACCGAACGCGCGAGCGATGATCGCCGCAGCTTCCGCGCGGTTGATGTTCGCGTTCGGGCGAGCGAAGCACGGGCGCTTGCCGAAGCAGCTCCCGTCACCACGAACCCAGCCCTCCTTGCCGGCCTCCTCGAAGTACTGGTAGTACCAGGCGCCGGTGGCTACGTCA
>Ga0265296_1003485_pt1 | contig 14537 bp, 12 predicted proteins | sample MunlanPumphouse1_FD_189073 | JGI IMG/M metagenome (GOLD analysis project Ga0265296, IMG submission 189073) | Groundwater microbial communities from a municipal landfill in Southern Ontario, Canada - Pumphouse #1 | ecosystem: Environmental > Aquatic > Deep subsurface > Groundwater | place... | reverse complement strand
TGGTCGCCGCAAGTGCCGCTTCACGACGGGCTTACCAAGACCATGGCCTACTTCATGGAAGAAATGAGCAACAGCGGTCGAAGCTCGACCAGCGCCTACGCCAACTAAGACAGAATAACCCGAGCGACACATTCGACACGACTGGACAGCACTCCAAACACGGAAATCCTGGGCGGGCCTTTCGATGCAAAATGACAGTGTTCCAACCCTTCTCATATGGTTGTTCGCCATATCCCAGTTGCTTTATCTGGGCTGCTTCCTGCTCGAGATGTATTTCCGGTCACTACGCGTCAACCGCGTGGACATGGACGACCCGCTGCCCGCCACCGAGGCGGAGATGCCGTTTATCGTCCTGCTCTATCCCGTGCTGCGCGAGTTGGAGCGCACAATGGAGACGACCTTCACCTCCCTGGCCAAGCTGGACTACCCACGCAGCCGCTACCGCGTCGTCGCCATCCCGAATTCCAACGACAGCGAGACCATCGCCAGCCTGCAACGGCTGACGAGCGCCTTTCCCTTCATCGAAATCCTGGAGGTGCCGCCGACCACCGATCCCCGCTGGGACGTGGTCTGGAACGCCTGGGACGCCAATCCCAAGGCCTATTGGTGGCATCGCGGCAAGCGCGCGGGTTCCAAGGACCTGCCCCCCAAGAAGACCCGGCAACTGGTCTATGCCCTGTATCAGGTCGCCGAGACCCACCGTGACAAGACCAACCTCACCATCGACTACATCGACGCCGACAGCTGCCCGCCCGCCGACCATTTCAAGGCCGCGGCCATCGGCTTGCAGAAGTATGACGTGCTTCAGGCGCGCAACGTCGCCGGCAATCTGAACTCCAGCCTTGCCGCAGCCTTCCACGCCTTCGACCACATGACATGGGACGGGGCCAAGTACGGCCACCTGTCGGACCCCAGGCAACCCTTCTGGGTTCTGGGCAAAGGCCTGTTCTTCAAGGTGGACGACCTGATCGCCTTGGGCGGCTTTCACCCCTGGATCACCATCGAGGACCCCGAGGTCGGCCAGCGGTTCTGGAAGAACGGCAAGACGCTGGGCATCATCGACAGCTCCCTGATCGAAGAGGTGCCCGAGACCTTCGGCGAAGGCATTACGCAAAGGAAACGCTGGGTCGCCGGCTTCTTCCAGAGCCTCGGCGCGCCCTTGAAGGAGATGGACTTCACCTTCGGCGAGCGGATGCGGGCCTGGACCAACTTCCTGCCCTGCATGTCTCTGTGGGTGAACACTCTGGGCATTCCCCTGGGCATCTGGGCGGCGTGGCGGTTCTTCACCGGGGATAACGCCCTGCCGATGTGGCTGGTCGTGCTGTCGATATTCAACATTTTCGCCTTCACCGTTCTGATGGTCGGCCTCTACATGCGGACATGGACGCGGACCGGCCTGGTGCTCGAGCGCACGACCGACCGCGTCGGCTATATGCTGATGGTCAACCCGATCTTCGTCATGGTCTGGTGGTGCGTCTGGATCATTCCGCTGACGCTCGGCTTCGTCATGTACCTGAAGGACAGCGGCCAGGTCTGGCAGCGCACCGAGAAGATCGACGCCAACAATACGCTCGTGCGGTCCAAGCTGGACCAGTACGGCGTCCTTCGCCACGATCACTGAGCAGGCTCATCATGGACAAGCATATCCTGATTACGGGCGGGGCCGGCTTCATCGGCTCGCACCTGGTCGACGCCATGCTGGCGCGCGGCTACCGCGTCAGCATTCTCGACAGCCTGTCGCCCCAGGTGCACGCCGACGGGGAAATGGATGCGGACGGCTGGCCCACCTACCTCGACCCGCGCGCCCGCCGCATCAGGGGCGACCTGCTGGACGAGGGCGTGTTTGAGGCGGCCCTGGATGGCGTCACCCACCTGGCGCATCTGGCCGCGTCGGTCGGGGTGGGTCAGAGCATGACCAATATCGTCGACTATACGCGCAACAACGTCATGTCGGCCGCCATCATGCTGGAAGTGCTGTCGCAGAAGCCGCATACGGTCCGGCGCATCGCCGTGGCGTCGTCGATGTCCATCTATGGCGAGGGCGACTATGTCCGCCCCTCGACCCACGCGCACGTTACAGCGGACATCCGCCCACACGCCCAGCTTGAGGCGCGACAGTGGGAGGTCATGATCGACGGCGAAGAGCTGGAGCCTGTTCCCACAGCGGAAGACAAGCTGCTGCAGCCCAACTCCATCTATGCCGTGAACAAGCGCGACCACGAGGAGATGTTTCTCTCGGTCGGTCGGGCGTTGCAGATACCGACCGTCGCCCTGCGCCTGTTCAACGCCTACGGCTCGCGTCAGGCCTTGAGCAATCCCTACACCGGCGTCGCGGCCATCTTCATCGCCCGCCTGCTCAACGACCAGCCGCCTCTGGTGTTCGAGGACGGGCGGCAAATGCGCGACTTCGTCCACGTTCAGGATGTGGCGCGGGCCTTCGCCACGGTTCTGGACAGTGATCGCGAGACCTGGGACGTGTTCAACGTCGGCAGCGGCGCCGCGATCTCCGTCAACGAAATCGCCGGCCTGCTGGCCCGCCTGCTGGGCAAGAACATCGCCCCGGAAGTACTCAACCGTTACAGGGTCGGCGACATCCGGCACTGTTTCGGCGACACCTCAAAGATCGAGCAGGCCTACGGCTTCAAGCCGGAGCGCGACATGGAGACGGGCATGGAAGAACTGATCGCCTGGGTGTCGCGCGCAAAACCGCCCGTTGATCGCAGCGCCCAATGTCTGGCCGAACTGACACGAGGAAAACTGGTCGTCTGAAAGTATTAACCAAAATCATCCAGCCTGCCTGAAGCGCCTTCCTCGGCGTCGCCAGCAAAGCGACGCGCTCGATACTCTCGTTAGGGAACGTTCATGACCGACCAACCGCGTCGCCTCGCATCGAAAACGTCATTCGCAGCAGCCCTGGCCCTTGGCGTGGCCGGTTCGGCCGGAACCGCTGCGGCGCAAAGCGACGTGACGGTCTTCGCCGGCGGAAAGCTGGACGTGGCGGACTCGGCCTACGCTGGCGCATCGGTCGGCCTACCCGGCTCGGTCGATGGCAAGGGCTGGGCCGTGCGGGGCTCGGTCTATACCGGCGGCTATGATTATCAGAGCGGCCCGACCACCATCGACGCCGACTTCACCGGCGCCCAGGCGGAACTGATCTATCGCTTCGGCTCGGGACCAACCTGGGGCAGCGTCGGCGTGGGCTACCGCTACGTCGACACAGACCTGAGCCCCGGGGATCCCGGCAATCGCCGCGAAGGCGGACAGGGTGAAATGATCGTCAGCCTGGACGGCGGCCATGTCGCCGGACCCTGGCGTGTCGACTGGTACGGCTCCTACGGCTTCCAGCTCGACGACTATGACGCCCTGGCCAGCCTGACGCACACGGTCGGGAGTTCGGGACGTGTCCGCGCCGGCCTGGAAATCGCTGCCGACGGCGATTCCAACTACAGCGCCTATCACGTCGGGCCCGTGCTGGCCGTCAAGGTCGGCGATCAAGCGGAATTCCAGATTTCAGCCGGCCTCAGCGACGGAGACGATCGTGGGTCCGATGGCTATGTCCGCGTCGGTTTCTATCGCAGCTTCTGATCCCGGTTCGTCGCAACCAGACCGTCAGGCCGGTCAGCGTAGCTGAGCCTTTGTAAGCTCAGCCTTAAAGGCGACCCGCCACAAGACGAATGCATTGCCGCCCTAAAACTACCCATCGGCAATCGTTAACCCGGCGTTATCTCCGGGGAGATTAACAACAACGCTTACTCTTCTCCGCAATTGAGAAGGCTAGGCGTAGTATGCTGACGCTTCCGTCACGACGATCTGTATTGACTGGCCTCGCCTTGGCGCCGGCGCTCGCCGTCGCGCCGCATGGCGCCTGGGCCGTGCCTGAGGGAGAAGGCGCCGCCCTGCCCCACGGCTCGACCATGCCCCCGTCTCTGTCCCGCGCCGCCCGCAGCGGCGGACGCTACTATGGCGCCGCCGCCCGCGCCGACCATCTGCTTGAGGACAAGGCGTTGCGCGCCGCCGTCCTCCGGGACTGCGAAGTGCTGACGCCCGAGATTCATCTGAAGTGGAACTCGCTGGAATGGCGCAAGGGGCAGTTCAACTTCGCCCCCGTCGATGACCTGCTGGCGTTCTCGGATCAGAACGGCCTGAGCGTGCGCGGTCACACCCTGTTGTGGGATCAGAGCACGCCGGACTGGGCCAGACGCGAAATGCTGGACCAGCGTGACTGGCGGCTGATGTCCGAGCATTTCTCTCGCGTGCTGGGCCGCTACGGCGCGCGCATCAACGAATGGGACGTGATCAACGAACCCATCGACACCGAGGCCGGTTCGCGAACCTTGCGCCGCAACACCTTCTTCCGCGCCTTTGGCCCGACCTATATCGAGCGCGCGATGGAAGAGGCGCGGACGCACGCGCCCAAGGCCCACCTGGTCATCAACGACTATGGTTTTGAATACGGCAATCCCGTCGACAAGGCGCGACGCCAGGCGTTTGTCGCCCTGGCCCGACGCCTGCGGGCAGCGGACGTCCCGCTGGACGGCGTTGGCGTCCAGGCCCACCTGGACCTGTCCAAGGGGCCGATCGACACGGTCGGACTGCAGGAAATGACCAAGGCCCTGATTGACCTGGGGCTCGACATCACCGTGACCGAACTGGACGTCAAGGAATCGGGAGCCGGCGCCACGACAGCTGCTCGGGACCAGAAGGTCGCCGATGAAACCCGCCGCTATCTCGACGTCATGCTGGCCTTCCCAGAGGTCCGCGGCGTCGTCACCTGGGGCCTGACGGACAAGTTTTCCTGGCTGACGGAACAGGTCGACGCGCGCGTCCGCGCCACGCAGGGCGTAAACCGGGGCCTGCCCTACGACGAAACCTACAGCCCAAAACCTATGTACTGGGCTCTATCCGACACCCTGCGCGCCAGCACCTAGTCTCGGGCGGCTTAGAAACGCGCTGCTGGCGGCGCCATCGCTGGACATTTGCGCAGCTTTTGCGGCAGGAACACGCACCCTTTCGCTTCGGCTCGCGTTAGGGTCACGAAGCTGGGGGCCAGGTTGCGTACACTTGCCAAGACAATCGATCTGGTCGCGGCATTTGACGCCTCGCCCAATCCCTACATGCTGCTGGACGCCCAGCTTTGCTATGCCGGGATGAACCAGGCCTATCTGGACGTAACCCATCGCCGCCGCGAAGAGCTTTTGGGTAAGCCGGTCCTGCAAGAATACGACGCGGGTCCGGGCGAGGAAGCGGCCGAAAACAACCGTCAACTGGCGGCTTCGTTCGAGAAGGTGCTGACGACAGGACAGTCCGACCACCTGGCCGTGCTCCACTATCCCATCCCCATCCAGAACGCTGAGGGGGAGACGATCTATGACAACCGCTATTGGAGCGCGACCCATACGCCGATCAAGGACGAATCGGGCCGCGTCACCCACATCCTGCAACACACGACGGACATCACCGAACTGGAACGGCTTCGCCGCCAGGTCGCCCGGCTAAGGCCTGAGGAAACGACCTCGGCGCTCGACAGTCTAATTGGCGGCGGCATGTTCCGGCGGGCCATGAGCGTGCAGGCCGACAACCGCCGGCTGGAAACCGAACGGCGTCAGTTGATGGACATGTTCATGCAGACGCCCGGCTTCGTGGCGGTGCTGAACGGGCCCCAGCATGTGATTCAGCTGCATAATGGCTCCTATGGACAGTTGATCGGCCATCGCGACGTGCTGGGAAAACCCATTCGCGAGGCCCTGCCGGAACTGGCCGGCCAAGGCTACTATGACTGCCTGGACGATGTTCTGGCGACCGGCGAACCCTTCCAGGGTCGGCAGAGTCCGGTGCAGTTGCAGCAAACGCCCAACGGCTCGCTGACAACGCGCTACCTCAACTTCATCTACCAGCCGATACGAAACGACGCGGGCGAGATCATCGGCATCTTCGTTCAAGGTCACGACGTCACAGAGACCGTGGTCGCCGCCGAACGCCAGAAGCTGATGATCGACGAGTTGAACCACCGGGTGAAGAACACCCTTGCCACCGTTCAGTCGATCGCCATGCAGACGGCGCGGTCCCATGACGACCCCCGCACCTTCGCCGAAACCTTCCAGTCGCGTATCCTGTCCCTGTCGCACACCCACGACCTGCTGACGCGCAGCCATTGGGAGGGGGCGGACCTGCGTGAAGTGCTGGAGCATGAAACGACGGCCCATGGCCTGCATCGCCTGACCTTGAACGGGCCGAATGTCGCGCTCGATCCAGCCATGGCCGTGTCCCTGGGGATGATCTTTCACGAACTGGCGACCAACGCCGCCAAGTACGGCGCGTTGACGCCCGGCGAAGGCCGGGTTCTGGTCGACTGGTCCGTGGCGGACCTGAACAATCCGCAACTGGCTATCCAGTGGCGCGAAATGGGCGGACCGGCCGTGGCCCCGCCGGAACGTCGGGGCTTCGGCAGTCGTTTGATTGAGCGCAATGTCAGACATGATCTGGCGGGCGCCGTACAACTGCACTATCGCGACGACGGCCTCACCGCCGAGATCACCATTCCGCTGAACAAGGAAGCCGCATGACCATAGCTTTGCAGGGCCGTCGCGTGCTGGTCATCGAAGACGAGTCTTTGGTCGCCATGTTGCTGGAGACCATCCTGGAAGACATGGGCTGCGTCGTGGTCGGTCCTGAATCCAACATTGACGACGGTCTGATCGCTGCCACCGGCGAGGCGTCGCTGGACGCCGCCCTGCTTGACGTCAACGTAGCGGGTCGCGAGGTCTTTCCGGTGGCCGAGGCCCTGCGCGCGCGCGGCGTGCCGTTCGTCTTCTCGACCGGCTATGGCGAGGCGGGTCTTCCCGAACACTGGCGCGGCCATCCAACCATCCAGAAGCCCTTCACCGAAGGCGCCATTCGCGACGCCCTGATGAAGGCGATGAACATCAGCCTGGTCTGATGTCCTTCAGGACGGCGCGCGCCGCGCTGTGGCCCGGCGCGCCCGTCACGCCGCCCCCTGGATGGGCGCCCGACCCGCACAGATAAAGACCCGGAACGGGCATCCGGTGATCGGCATGGCCCAGCACCGGCCGGGCGCTGAACAACTGATCCAGCGTCAGCCGCCCATGAAAGATGTCGCCGCCGATCAGGCCAAAGCGCCGCTCCAGATCGCGCGGCCCCAGCGCCAGCCGCCCGACCACCGAGGCCTTGAACCCCGGCGCGTGGGCCTCGACCGTCTCGATCATCAGGTCGGCCACCGCATCGCGATGCTCGTCCGCCAGATCGGGCGAAACGTGCTGGCAGAACAGGCTGGCGACGTGCTGCCCCGGCGGGGCCAGACTGTCATCCAGGGTCGAAGGGATCAACATCTCGACGATGGGCTTGGACGACCAGCCGTTTAGCCGCGCCTCGGCATGGGCGCGGTCCATATAGGCGAGCGTCGGCGCGATGATGATGCCCGCCGTCAGGTGGTCGCCCGTCCCCGGCAGGGCGGTAAAGCGTGGCAGCTCCGACAGGGCGACGTTCATGCGGAAGGTGCCCGAGCCCGAGGCGTAGCGGCGCATCCGCTCGGTGAAGTCCGCCGGCACCGCCGCCGGATCGACCAGCCGGTCGAACAGCAGGCGCGGGTGCAGGTTGGAGACGACCGCGCGGGCGCGGATCACGTCGCCCGCCTCGGTCACGGCGCCGACAGCCCTGCCCTTTTCGGTCAGCACTTCCGCGACGGGCACGTCCAGCCGGATGTCGACGCCCTGTTCGGCGCAGGCGGCGGCCATGGCCTGGGTGATGGCGCCCATGCCGCCGATGGCGTGGCCCCAGGCACCCTTCTTGCCGTTCACCTCTCCGAAGACGTGGTGCAGCAGGACATAGGCGGAACCAGGCGTATAGGGGCTGGCGTAGTTGCCGACGACGCTGTCGAAGCCGAACAGGGCCTTGATCGGATCGCTCTCGAACCAGCCGTCCAGCCAATCGCCCGCCGACTTGGCGAACATGTCCAGCAGGTCGCGCTGCGCCGGTAGGTCCAGCCCCGCCACCCGCCGCCCCAGCGACGCTGCCTTCAGCATTTCCGGCAACGCCGCCAGCCAGCCGCCCTCGACCACGTTCGGCGGCGTCGTCAGGATCAGGTCGCGCAGGATGGCGGCGACCGTCTCCAGCCGCGCTTCATAATCCGGCAGGCGTTCAGCGTCGCGGGTCGAGAACTTGGCCACCTCGGCCTGGGTCCGCCCCTCGCCGGTCAGCAGGTAGCGCCCGTCGTCGAAGGGCAGGAAGTTCGCTGCGCGGCGCTCGACTACCCGTAGCCCGTAGCGCGCCAACTCCATATCGGTGATGACGCGCGGGTTCAGCAGACTGACGGTATAGCTGGCGGTCGAATTGCGGAAGCCCGGATGGAACTCCTCCGTCACCGCCGCCCCGCCGACGACGCCACGCCGCTCCAGCACCGTCACCTTCAGCCCGGCCCGCCCCAGGTAGAAGGCGCAGACCAGCCCATTGTGCCCGCCGCCCAGGATGACGACGTCCGTATTCGATTGCGCCATGCCGTCCGCTCCCCCTCGACCGAGGGCGGAGGCTAGCATCAGACTCGGCGCGGGGTGAACCATCCGTCCGGGGTGCGCTGCACCGACCCGGCCACGGCCAGAACGGCCAGGGTCTGTTCAATGCGAGCCTCCATCCGCCGCCCGCGACGCCCGCCAAAGCGCGCCGCCAGAGCGCGGGGGCCAACCGGCACGCCTTCCTGCCTCAAGGCGTGCAGCACGGCGGACGCCATAGGCCCCGGCGCCTTTGGCAGGGACGGCAGGCTGACCGCGGTGTCCAGGGTCGGCTCGACCTGGATCGCCCGAAGTCTTGACCCGACCCGTCTGGAATTCGGGACGCAGGAAGCGCACCTCACCGCGCGTCTCCTCGACCGACCGCTCACGGTTCAGGAGACATGACCGCCGAGGTAGCGGCGGTGCAGCAGCGGCTTGCCCAGCCAATAGGCCAGTTCCGCCGGCCTGCTGATGTCCCAGACGACCAGATCGGCGGCCTTGCCCGGCTCAACCGTGCCGATCTCGTCCTGCAAGCCCAGGGCGCGGGCGGCGTGACGGGTGGCTCCGGCCAGGGCCTCTTCCGGGGTCAGGTGGAACTGGACGCAGGCCAGGTTCAGCGCCGCCGTCATCGAGGCGACGGGCGAGGTGCCGGGGTTGCAGTCGGTGGCCACCGCCATGCGCACGCCATGCTGGCGCAGCAGGGCGACCGGCGGCGCCTTGGTCTCGCGCAGCATCAGGAAGGCGCCGGGCAGCAGCACCGCGACCACGCCCGCCTCGGCCATGGCCTGAACCCCTGGCTCGGTCGTGTGTTCGATATGGTCAGCGGACAGGGCGTGATAGCGGGCGGCCAGGGCCGCGCCGCCGCCGTCGGACAGTTGGTCGGCATGCAGCTTGACCGGCAGGCCCAGCGCCTCAGCCTTGTCGAACAGGCGCGCCACCTCGTCCGTATTGAAAGCAATGGGCTCGCAATAGGCGTCCACGGCATCGACCAGACCCTCGGCATGAGCGGCGGGCAGGATTTGATCCACAGCCTTGTCCACATAGGCGGCACGGTCGGTTTTGTGCTCGGGCGGGACAGCGTGCAGGCCCAGATAGGAAGTGCGAACCCGCACCCCCGCCTCGCGCCCGATGCGGCGGGCGACGCGCAGCATCTTCAGCTCGCTGTCGTGGTCCAGGCCATAGCCCGACTTGATCTCGACCGTGGTCACGCCGGTGGCCTTCAGCCCCTCCAGACGCTTGCAGGCCGAGGCGTAGAGGGCGTCTTCGCTGGCCTCGCGCGTCGCCTTGACCGAGGAGACGATGCCGCCCCCGGCACGCGCGATCTCCTCATAGGTCGCGCCCTCCAGCCGTCGCTCGAACTCGCCCGAGCGGTCGCCGCCGAAGACCAGATGGGTGTGGCAGTCGATCAGGCCCGGCGTGACCCAGCGCCCGCCCAGACGGTCGGTTTCCACAGCCTTGTGCACAGGCAGGTCGGCGCGCGGCCCAACCCAGGCGATGCGCCCGTCATGGATCAGGATGGCGGCGTCCTCAATCGCGCCATAGGGGGCGCCGCCCTCGGTCATGGCGGCGACATGGCAGTCGGTGATGAGGCGGTCAAACATCATGATCCTTCTCCCCTCGGGGGAGAAGGTGGCTCGCAAAGCGAGACGGATGAGGGGGACGTTCGATGCAAAACGGATGATCGGCAAGTGAAGTGCAAGAGGCTGGCGGCCCCCTCATCCGAGCCGCTCCGCGGCCCACCTTCTCCCCCGAGGGGAGAAGGAAAAATGATCGTCATCATCGCGCAGCGACTCCGCTGAGGATTTCACAGAACCAGCGCCCTGCCGTCAGGGAGCCGAGGTCGCCGACTTCCAGCGAGGGGTCGTATTCGGTCAGGTCCACGGCGCGGACCTTGGCATGGGCGCCGATGGCGCGGGCGGCGTCGAAGAAGTCGTGGACCGAAACCCCGCCGGGGCGGGCGCCGGGGCTGGCGGGCCACTGACTGCGGTCGATGACGTCGATGTCGAAGTCGACGTAGATGACCTCGCACAGGGACGACAGGCGCTCCAGTTCCTCGACCACCACGGTCGCCAGACCGCGCTGGCGGCACTCGCGGGCGGTGCGAACGCTGATGCCGGCGGCCTCGGCCTTTTCATGGGCGCGGCGGGTGTTGGCGAAGGGGGCGAGGCCCACCTGGCTGATGCGATGGCCGTCTAGCCCATCGTCCAGCAGGGCCTGGATCGGATTGCCGTTGGTCAGGCCCTGATCCGTGTCGCGCAGGTCGAAATGGGCGTCCAGCGTCAGGACGCCCACGCGATCCAAGCCGAGGGCGTGAACGCCGGGCCGGGTGACGGCGTTGTTGCCGCCGACGAGGATGGTCAGGGCGCGGTGGGCCTGAGCAGCGACCGCGTCGCGCACGGGTTCAAAGGCGTCGAACGGCGACACGGCCTTCAGAGCCACGTCGCCGGCGTCGTGGACCAGCACGTCCAGCTCCAGCTCCGTCTCGACGTCATAGGTGGACAGGCGCGGCAGGACGGCGCGCAAAGCCTTGGGGCCGAGGTCGCAGCGGCCCGGCGTCAGCGACCGCTCGTTCAGCGGCGCGCCGATCAGGGCGACCGGAGCGTCGGGATGGTGGCCCACCAGATCCGCGACAGAGCGCCAGCCGAGGGCTTCAGACGGTTCGCTCATCGGGGTCATCCTTTGGTCGGAGAGAAGCGGGCGACCAGATCATAGGCCGCGCCGGGGAAGGTCTGCCACGCCCAGGTCACGCCCTGGCCGTCGCGCCAGGTGCGGCGCTCCAGCCGCAGACAGGGGGCGCCGTCGGCCAGACCCAGATGCTTGGCCGTCTCAACATCGGCGCCGACTGCGGAAATCCGATGCTCGGCCTCGGTCCAGGGCATGTGGGCCAGCAGCCAGCCGCCCGGCGGCTGGGCGATGAAGTCTGCGGCCTCGGCCTCGGGCGCGGCGGTCAGCGAGATCAGGCGGCGCTCGAAGACGAAGGGCAGGTCGTCGGCCAGATGCAGGGTCTCCAGCTCGATCACCCGCTCGCCCAGACCCTCGTCAGCGAGGGCCGGACGAACGATACGGCCAAACAGGCGATGGGCATAGGCCAGCCCCCTGCCCTCGACCTCGGACTGGATGTCGGGGATGGCGACCAGGGCCGAGGAATGCACCGGCGGATGGGCCACCACCGTCCCGGCCCGCCGTCGCCGCACCACCAGCGCCCGCGCCGACAGGTCCGACATGGCGCGCGACACCGTCATCCGGGCGCAGCCGTATTCGGCCATCAGCTCAGCCTCGGTCGGAATGCGGAAACCCGGCCGCCACTCGCCCGAGGCGATGCGGCGCTCGATGTCGCCGGCGATCCGTCGATGAAGCGGCTCATGATCCATGAATCGAAACTGCCTCTTGCGCGCGATAATGTCTAGACATAACACTCCCCCAAACGACGGCCCAACCCGCACTCTGGGCCGCATGGAGGAATCGATGAGCGCTACGCCCAATACCCGCATCATCCGCAGCCCGCGCGGGCCTGAAAAGACCGCCAAGACCTGGGCTGCCGAAGCCGCCATGCGGATGCTGATGAACAACCTCGACCCCGAGGTGGCCGAGCGGCCCGAGGACCTGGTCGTCTACGGCGGCATCGGCAAGGCGGCCCGCAACTGGCAGGCCTTCGACACCATCGTCGAGCAACTGCAAAAGCTGGAAGCCGACGAGACCCTGCTGGTCCAGTCGGGCAAGCCGGTCGGCGTCTTCCGCACCCACGCCGACGCCCCGCGCGTACTGATCGCCAACTCCAACCTGGTGCCCAAGTGGGCGACCTGGGAGCATTTCAACGAACTCGATCGCAAGGGTCTGATGATGTACGGCCAGATGACGGCCGGGTCGTGGATCTACATCGGCACCCAGGGCATCGTCCAAGGCACCTATGAGACGTTCATGGAGGCGGGTCGCCAGCACTATGGCGGCGACTGGTCGGGCAGGTGGATTCTGACCGCGGGCCTGGGCGGCATGGGCGGCGCCCAACCTCTGGCCGCGACCATGGCCGGCGCGTCGTGCATCACCATCGAGTGCCAGCACAGCCGCATCGAGTTCCGCCAACGCACCCGCTACGTCGACGTCATGGCCGAGACTTTGGACGAGGCCCTGGCCCTGCTGGAGCAGTCCTTCAAGGACAAGAAAGCCTTGTCGATCGGCCTGTTGGGCAATGCGGCTGACCTTCTTCCTGAAATGGTCAAGCGCGGCGTTCGTCCCGATCTGGTGACCGATCAGACCAGCGCCCACGACCCCGTCAACGGCTATCTGCCCTCCGGCTGGACCGTCGCCGAATGGGAAGAAAAGCGCGTCAGCGACCCTGCCGCCGTCGAGGCCGCCGCGCGTCAGTCGATGGCCGTCCACGTCCAGGCCATGCTCGACTTCCACGCCATGGGCATCCCCACCACCGACTATGGCAACAACATCCGTCAGGTCGCCTTTGACCAGGGCGTGAAGAACGCGTTCGACTTCCCCGGCTTCGTCCCCGCCTATATCCGCCCGCTGTTCTGTCGTGGGATCGGCCCGTTCCGCTGGGTCGCCCTGTCGGGCGATCCCGAGGACATCCGCAAGACGGATGCGGCGATGAAAAAGCTCTTCCCCGACAACGCCGGTCTGCACCGCTGGCTGGACATGGCGGGCGAGCGCATCGCCTTCCAGGGCCTGCCCGCGCGCATCTGCTGGATCGGTCTGGGCGACCGTCACCGTGCGGGTCTGATGTTCAACGACATGGTCGCCTCGGGCGAGTTGAAGGCCCCCATCGTCATCGGCCGCGACCATCTGGACTCAGGCTCTGTCGCCAGCCCGAACCGCGAAACCGAGGCCATGATGGACGGCTCGGACGCCGTGTCCGACTGGCCGCTGTTGAACGCCCTGCTCAACACGGCGTCCGGCGCCTCCTGGGTGTCGCTGCACCACGGCGGCGGGGTCGGCATGGGCTATTCTCAGCACTCGGGCGTCGTCATCGTCGCCGACGGCACGCCGGAAGCCGCCAAGCGGCTGGAACGCGTCCTGTGGAACGACCCGGCCACCGGCGTCATGCGCCACGCCGACGCCGGATACGACATCGCCAAGGACGCCGCGCGCGAACATGGCCTGAACCTGCCGAGCCTGACATGACCTTCCTTCTCCCCTTGCGGGAGAAGGTGGCCCGCGCAGCGGGTCGGATGAGGGGTCGCGCTAATGCTCCCCGCATCGCTCTTTCCGCCGCTGGCTATACAGGTCAGCGCAACCCCTCATCCGTCGGGCCTTCGGCCCGCCACCTTCTCCCGCAAGGGGAGAAGGGAGAGACAGCATGACCCAGATCATCATCGGCCAATCCCCGCTCACCCTCGCCCAGCTTCGCGCCGCCCTCAACGGCCCCGTCATGGTCAGCCTGACCGACGCCGCCTGGACCAATGTCGAGAAGGGCGCCGCCACCGTCGCCGCCATCCTGGCCGAGGGGCGCACGGTCTATGGCATCAACACCGGCTTCGGCCTGCTGGCCAACACCAGCATTGCGGCGGAAGACCTTGAAACCCTTCAAAAGAACCTGGTTCTCAGCCACGCCTGCGGCGTCGGCCCGCTGCTGAGCGACAACGTCACCCGCCTGCTGATGGTGTTGAAGATCGCATCACTGTCGCGCGGCGCCTCGGGCGTGCGGCGCGGGACGCTGGAAGCGCTGATCGCTATGGTCAACGGCGAGGTCCTGCCCTGCATCCCGTCCAAGGGGTCAGTCGGCGCCTCGGGCGACCTGGCCCCGCTGGCCCACATGAGCTGCGTCCTGATCGGCGTCAGCGAGGCCCGATATCAGGGTCAGACGCTGGATGCCGAGGCGGCTCTGGCCAAGGTCGGGTTGAGGCCCGTGGTGCTGGGCCCCAAGGAGGGCCTGGCCCTACTGAACGGCACCCAGTGCTCGACCGCCCTGGCCCTGGCCGGTCTGTTCGCCACCGAGGACGTGTTCGCCGCCGCCATCGCCGCCGGCGCCCTGTCGGTTGACGCGCTGAAGGGGTCGGACGCCCCGTTCGATCCTCGCATCCACGCCCT
>Ga0265296_1003483_pt1 | contig 14549 bp, 11 predicted proteins | sample MunlanPumphouse1_FD_189073 | JGI IMG/M metagenome (GOLD analysis project Ga0265296, IMG submission 189073) | Groundwater microbial communities from a municipal landfill in Southern Ontario, Canada - Pumphouse #1 | ecosystem: Environmental > Aquatic > Deep subsurface > Groundwater | place... | reverse complement strand
CTGCTCGCCGGCGCCGGCCTTCGTCGACGTCGCCGCGGCGAAGTGGAGGGCCTTCAGCGGCAAGAGCGCCGAGCAGGAGGGCCATGGGATGGCATGATCAGGCGGCCCTCAGCAAGCGCGTCGCCGACTGCGCTGGTCAGCGCGGGGACCTCAGCGACGTCGATCGCTTTCTCGGGGCGATGCTCGCTGGAGGCGGGTCGACGAGCCCGGGCCAAGTGTGGCTTTGGCGCGTCGGAGGGGCGGTCACGAGGCTGACCAGTTGCCGCGGGCTCCAGTTCTCGTTCGGCTGTTCCGATAAAGTGCGTGTGGCAAGGCCGATAGGCTGGGACCGTTGGGCAAGGCGGGGCGCCTTGGCCGACGGTGGGGATCCTTCTGAAGGAGACGTCGACGTTGGCGCATCTACTCAAGGCTCTGTCTGCGGGCCTGTTCATGGTCCTTCTCTTCGCGGTGCCGGCCTCTGCCGATGGGCTCGCCGAGGCGAACAGCCTCGTCGACCAAGCCAACGCCATCCAGAGCCAGACGCGCGCCCTCGATGCGCAGATCGGCGAGAAGATCAAGAAGGTCTTCGCGATCGACCCCGCCGACGAGAATGCCGCCGATGCTCTGCCGATGCTCGCGGAGGCGCGGGCCGCTCTCGTCAGGATGACCGACAACACGCGGTCCGTAGCAGCGCTGTGGGGTCAGGTGGCTTCCCTCGGCGTGAGTGAGGAGGCGACGACCTATGCCGCCCAGCAGAAAGACATCGCGGAGACCTCCCTGCGGTACCACGGCGTCACCAGCGACCTCCTGACGAGGTTCCAGACGCTGTACGACCCAGGCAAGCTCGGCAAGCTCAGCAAGGCCGAGCTGCGGACGCTCTACCGGGAGCTCACCGACCTCGAGGCGCAAAGCGGAGAGCTCGACGCACAGCTCACGGAGATGGAGCAGGCATCACAGCGGTACTTCGACGAGCATGACGTCGGCCAGAGCGGCGAGGGCGGCCGCGGCTGGGCCGCCTGGATCGTCGGCCTGGCCGTCGCCTCTGCGTCGGGGGTGACGTGCGGCGTTGTGGCCAGGAAGAAGAACAGGAACATCGTCGGCTGGGGAGTCTTCGGCCTCTTCATCCCGATCGCCGCGCTGCTGGCCGTCTTCGCCGTTCGCAGGGTCGAACTCGAGCTCCGGTTCGCCCCGCTCCTGCAACCCCAGCCCTAGGCGACCACTTCACCAAGACCACCCGGCCCATCGGCAGCGCGTCGGCGGACAGGCCGTATGCAGGCGTTTCTTGGCTCTGACCGGATCGGGAGACCTGTGGCGCCGGTTGCCCCACGGTTTGACTCGGACACCACTTGACGAGATGCGGCCCCAAACGAGCGGCTGCGCTGAGTCACGCCTGCCGCGTGCTTCCGAGACCTCGCGTCGCTGGGTCGATGGTCACAGGACCGTCGGCGAGCCGCTCGCCACGGGAACCCGAGGCACCGGCGACCGCTCGCCTATCCACCGCTGCACAGCGTCGGCCGGCATCGGCCGGGCGATGAAGTAGCCCTGGGCGTGGTCGCAACCCAGCTGGCGTAGCCACTCGAGAGTGACGCCGTCTTCCACGCCCTCCGCCGTCACCGAGAGCCCCAGGTCGTGCGTCAGCTGCACAGCCGCACGGACGATGGCCGCATCGTGCGGCTGGCTGGCCATCTGGCGCACGAACGACTGGTCGATCTTGACGTCGTCGGCGGGCAGCGTGTGCAGATAGGCCAGCGAGGAGTGCCCGGTGCCGAAGTCGTCGATCGCGACCTTGACCCCGATCCCGCGCAGCTGCGCAAGGATGCGCCGCGCCCGGTCGGGATCGCGCATGACGCTGGTCTCGGTGACTTCGAGCCAGAGGCGATCCGGTGCGACCGCGGCGAGCTCGAGTTGGGCGCTGACATGCGCCACGAGGGCCTGATCGTGCAGGTCGAGGGCCGAGAGGTTGACCGCGACATCGACGTCGCACCCCGCTCGCTGCCAGGCGGCGCACTGGCGCAGGGCGGTGCCCAGCGCCCACCGCGTCAGAGCGGGCAGCAGGCCGTGCCGCTCGGCCAGTGGGATGAATTCCGCCGGCGGGATCATGCGTCCACTCGCGTGTGGCCAGCGCGCCAGCGCCTCCAGGCGCACCACGTGCCCGTGCCCCAGCTCGACCTCCGGCTGGTAGTGCAGCTCCAGGCCGTCGCTGTCGATGGCCGTGCGCAGCTCGTGGAGCAGGGCCAGCCGCCCTGGGCTGTGGGGGTCGCGGCGTGCCTGGTAGCTCGCCACTCCGTCAGCGCTGTCCTTGGCGCCTGAGATGGCGACGTCGGCGTGGCGCAGCAGCGTCCCCGGAGTGCGCCCGTGCGTGGGGCTCGTGGCCACGCCGACGGCGGCCGTGACGCTGACCGGCTGGTCGTGGAGCTCGATCGGGGCCATGAGCTGACCGCGCAGAGAGACGGCGATGCGCACGGCATCGGCAGGACCGCAGTCCGGCAGTATCATGGCGAACTCATCGCCGCCGAGGCGCGCCACCACGTCACTCTCACGCCGCGACGCGCGCAGGCGCTGGGCCATCTCGGCGAGCAGCTCATCGCCCGCCTCGTGGCCGAAGGTGTCGTTGATCTCCTTGAAGTGATCCAGGTCGATCACCAGAAGGGAGAGAGGCTTGCCGCTGCGCTTCGAGAGCTTCAGGAGCACTTCGAGATGCTCGCGCAGGAGGCGCCTGTTGGGGAGCTCGGTCAGTTCGTCGTAGAGCGCGCGATGGACGAGCTCCTCCTGCAGGAGCTTGCGCTCCGAGACGTCGCGCATCACCAGAACGTAGCCCGACCGCTGTGGCCCGGCCCCGAGGTGCGAGACGACGATCTCCAGGGAGCGTTGCCGGCCATCGCGCCCGGGCACCTCGGCCTCGAGGGTGCCTGTCTCGGTCAGGGCCGCCAGGGTGAAGCAGGCCAGGTCCTCGCAGTTGGCGGGTTGCAGCAGCTCCTCGACGCGCCGGCCGAGCAGCGGCCCCCCGGCGGACCCCAGGAGCTCCTCGCAGGCCCGGTTGGCGTTCAGCACCCGTCCGTGGCCGTCGACGATCAGCACCCCGTCGCGCATGCCCTCCAAGACGGCGTCGCGCGCTTCCGGGACGATCCCCGGGTAGACATCGAGGGCCTGCAGGCGCAGAAGAGCGAGCGCGATCAGCCCCCCGCTGGCGGCGATCGCCGGCGGGGTGAGGTCGAGCCCCTGCAGCGGCGTGACACCGATCGTGACCGCGTTGGCCAGCCAGGGCAGGATCACCGCGAGCACCATGGTGACGCCCTGCGCGGTGAGCGGCCGCACCACGCGAAAGACCGCCTGGAGCAGCAACGCCGAGCCCACGAAGAGGCAGGCATAGGCGAAGGTCGCGTAGATCCAGAACCACGTCCCGTGCTCGACCAGCAGCGGGTGCGGGCCGCTGGTGGCCGCCAGGCGGACCGACGACCAGACGAGCGGCAGCCCTGGGCTGAGCACGACGAGGATCAAGGTGGCGGCCGGCACCAGGGCCAGAGCCGCGGCCACCCCCGCCAGGCGCCGCGGCCCTCTGCCCGTGTACGTGAGTGCGAAGAGCAGCCAGCTCCACGGGATCACCACGACTCCCAGATAGGCGATGCGCGCCGCAAGGAGCTTGCCGGAGAGCGTGGGCGCGAGTAGTTCGGCCACACAGGCGCCGCACCAGATGGCGGCGCCGGCCAGCATGAGCGCCAGGAAGGCGGCGCCGGGGACCCGCCTCCGCCGCCAGGCAAGCACGGCTAAGACGGCCGAGCCGCCACCGGCCAATGCCGTCACAGCCAGGTAGATCGTGTGAAGCATGTGGTTCAAGCTGTCGTCACCATCCGGTCCGAGCGCTGAGGCGTCATCGCCGCCCGCGTCGGTCGCTTCACAGGCAGTGTCGGCCGAACGCCCGCCGAACTTGACCGCGGCACCCGGCGCTGTGCCTCACGGGGGCGGGGCGGCGCGTCCCGCGAACGACCCCCGGGCTGCCGACAAGACGCGCGACTCCTCGAGCGACAGTCGGCCGTCGGCACGGTGGTGGCAGGGGAGCCACACCTGCGGCGCAGTCGCGCTCCGGACCGGGTCGCGTTCCTGCACGCGCTCAGGCAGTGTGCGCAGCCGGGGCTCTCGCCGGCACGCCGCCCGGACTCTGCGCCCTGCCGCCGGGTGCTTGGCCGCCCGTGCCTGGGGGAATCACCCGAACGCCGGCTCGCGCTGCAGCCCCCGCGCCGGCAGGATCAGCCCGGGGCAGAGAAGGAGAGCCTCATGGCAACGTGCAGCGAGATGAAGGTGGGCGAGGTGTACGTCTGCGAGAACTGCAACCTGGAGCTCCAGGTACTTGGATCGTGGTCGGAAAGTGAGGAGGGTGCGTGCGCGTGTGCGGAGTCGCTGAGCTGCTGCGGCGGGCCGCTCATACTCAAGAAATAGCCGTCCGCGGCCCAGTCGGCGCAGCCGAAGAGTCGGGCCGGTGAGGTGACGGCTGCGGGCGGCTCCGTGATGCCCATCCGGGCCGCCTGCGCCGTGCCACTCGCGAGGCGCAACGTGCGGCGACTTCGCGCGTCATGCGCCAGCGGATCGAGGAGACAAGGCGACCATACCGCTCCACGACGGCTGCGGGCACGGGTGCCGCCGGGGTCGGCCGCAAGAGTGTCGTCACGCGCTCTGTCGTCACGCGCTCCTCGGCGACGGCGTTGCGGGGCTGCGCCGATTCCTGCAGCGTCGCTGCGGCGCCATCGCTCCGGGGGATCCCGGTCGTGCACGGCTGTCCGCGCCGCTCGGCACGCCGCGGCACCACGGGCGCTCCACGCTCGGTCCGCTCGGTCGGATGTACGCCGTCGATCGCCGGCTGGCCGCCGCCTCGGAGACTTCATCAGAGGCCAGCCGCTACCGACCGGCGACTTTCCCCTAGAGCGGCGGCTCCGGCTGCTTCACGTCGCGTCCGGGAGCCCCGACGCCCTGCCTAGTCGACAGTGGCGCGGTAGAAACGGTCGATCCGGGCCCTCTCGTCGCTCGAAAGCTCGCCCTTCTTGGCGACGCGAGGAGCGGTGTCGAGCAGGGCGTGGGTGAGGGGGACCGTGAGGACCCTGCCGCCGATGCCCTCCCTCTCGACCACGTCGGCGGGGACGACCAGCTCGCGGAACAGCCCGTACTTGATCACGAGGCACTCAGAGACGGACTCGGGATCGCCGATCACCTCCTTGACCTTGCCGATCTTGCTGCCGTCCCGTGAGAACGCCTCGCATCCCACGAGCTCTTGGGCGCTTGACTTCATGGTTGGCTCCTTCCCAATGCTGCGCAGTCGTCCGGCCTCTGCGCCTGACTTCCCTATCTAGACAGGTCGCAGCGCCGGATACATCGGGCAGGAGGACGGTCCTGGGGCCGGCCGGCCGGCGGTTTCTCGCCTCGGTCAGATGGCCGATACGCGGGCGTCAGATGAGGCGATGCCGGACGGCGATGGTGGCCGCTTCGGTGCGGCTGGAGGCGCCCAGCTTCGTGATGATGCTGCTGACGTGGCTCTTGACGGTGGACGGGCTGACGACGAGGTGCTCGGCGATCTCGGTGTTGGTCAGACCGTCCGCCAGCAGGGTCAGTACCTGGCGCTCGCGGGCGGTGAGGTCCTTGCCCAGGGACGCGGGCGCCGTGACCCAGCGCATGAGTGCTTCGGCGGCTTCGGGGGCGAGCGTGGGCTTGCCCACGCTCGCCCCCCTGATGGCCGCCGCCAGTTGCTCGCCAGAGATGCTCTTCAGAAGATAGCCGATAGCTCCCGCGGCCAGGGCGCTCTCGATCAGGGCTTCGTCCGAGAAGCTGGTGAGCACCAGGACCCTGGTGGTGGGGCACCGCCGCAGGATCTCCCGAGTCGCGGCGGCGCCGTCCATGCCTGGCATGACCAGGTCCATCAACACCACGTCCGGCCGGGCCTCTTGGCACAGCCTGACAGCTTCGGCGCCGCTCTCCGCTTGCGCCACGAGCTCGATGTCCTCGAAGAGCAGCAGGATCGTCTCCAGCCCGCTGCGCACGAGGGCGTGATCGTCGGCGATCACGACCCTGATCCGCTCGGGCGGTGATCCGGTCTCTGTGGTCAAGCCTCTACCCCTGTGAGTCGGACCATTCGGTCGTGACCACCGTACCACGGCGGCTCTCGCTGGCGACGCTCAGCGTCGCCGCCACCGCTTCGGCCCTCTCCCGCATGATCTGCAGGCCGAACTCTTCCGGCCCGACACGCGACGCGTCAAACCCGCGGCCATCATCGCCGACGACCAGCTTCACGAGCCCGTCAGCGCAACCCAATGTCACCCAGGCGCTGCGGGCCTGAGAATGGCGCACCACGTTGTTCATGGCCTCCTGGGCGATGCGGTAGAGCGTGATCTTCACGTCGGCGGGCAGGGCGGGCGAATCAGCGAGCGAGAGCTTCACCGGGATCCGCGTCCGCGCCTCGGTCGCGACGACCAGGTGCCGGAGCAAGTCGTCCAGCGACGACTGCGCCAGGGCGGCAGGGCGCATCTCCAGAAGCAGGGTCCGCATCTCCGCGAGGGCCCCGCGGGTGAGGTGGTACACATCGTCGAGAGTCCGGCGCGCCTCGGCAGAAGCCGGCCGCCACTTGCGACTCAGCGCCTCCGCCTTGAGGCTGGCCGCGAACAACGACTGCGTGACTGAGTCGTGGAGGTCGCGCGCCAACCGCAAGCGCTCGGCGGCCACGGCGCTGCGCTCCAGCTGCTCGCGCAGCCTCGCGTTCTCGATCGCCAGCGCCGCCTGGTCGCCGAACGACTGCGCGAGACTCACGTCCTCCTCGCTGAACGGCCTTGGCTCACGATAGTAGAGGGCGATCACCCCGAAGAGATCGGCTTCTACCATGAGCGGCACGGCGATGCAGGCCCCGTAGTCGCGTATCCAGTCGCTGGGCGGATCGGCCAGGTGATCGTCGCCGTCGTTCCACGAGACCCTGAGATCGGTCGTCGCCACCGGCCGGCGCTCCCTTGCAGCCGTGCCGGCTGGATCCTTCCCGATCGGCGGTGACATCGCCGCGGTCGCGTCGCACGAAACGCCGACCGCGGCCTCCGGTCTCAAGAGGTCGCGGCCGGCGTCGTGCCGATAGAGGACGCCGCCGTCGCCTCCGAGCAGCTGCTGGGCCTGCTGGACGATGTGATCGAGCAGGTCCGAGAGGGGCCGGTCTGAGCCCAGCACCGACACCTCCTGCAGCCTCTGCAGCTGTGCCGTGAGGGATTGGAGCTTGGCGGTCGTGGATCGCTCGGTCTCGTAGAGCTGGTCGAAACGATCGTACAAGTAGCCCAGCGCGATCAGGCCGACCCCCGCCAGCGCGCCGAACCCGACGAGCAGGATGTTCTGGCCGTCGGTGCGTCCCTGGATCACCATCGTGAAGACGGCCAGGCTCAGGCACAGGATCCCGACGACGGCCACGACGCGTCCCTCGCGGCGCGCGAAGGCGACGAGCAGGAGAGGTATGAGGTAGAAGCCGGCAATGGCGTAGCCCGGAATGATGAGGTCGACGAGGAAGGCCGCCGCGATGCTGAGGAACGTGAGGCCAAGCGCCTGCCTGCGGTGCCGGCGCAGCCAGACGACACGCTGCACCAGCCGTGGAAAGCGGCGTCCATCCAGCTCCGAGTCAATCATTTGGGACGGCACACCTCCGTGGGCCTGGGCCCTGGCACCGCCTCGCGGCTTCCGGCACCGCAAGCGTAGTGCCTCGGGAGGCGATCCGCCACTCGTCCGGGTGCAAAGCGACGGCGCGTGGCGGACCTCTTCGGCTGATGCCGGCTCCGTGCTTCGCCGAACGGCGTCCAGGCCGGCGCCGTCACGCCGGCGATGACACGCCGACGATGTCGCGGGTATACTGGATCGGCTGGATGGTCCGCAACGCGTGCGAGGCTCACGGAGATCTGCCGACCGTTGCGGCGGTGTGGAAGCGAACATGGTCGACGCGGACAACAGGGCACAGACAAGCCGTCAGCAGCGTGAGCGGAAGCATTCCGAAGACGGTGAGCTTCGGCACGTGCGGACCGAGAAGGCACTCAAGACGGAGCGCGATTTCTTCGCCGCCGTGCTGGATTCGGCCGACGCCTTCATCCTCGTGCTCGACAGCGCAGGACGCATCCGGCAAGTCAATCGCGCCGTCAAGCTCGCGACCGGCTACACCGATGAAGGACTACTGAGTCGCGAGTTCACCGCTGCTCTTCCGATCCGCGAAGCCGCGACGGCCCTGGGCGACGGCCTGCGGCGCCTCCGCGAGGGTGCCGGCGCCTACTCGTTCGAGAGTCATTGGGTGACAAAGGTGGGAGAGCGCCTGCTGGTCGCCGGCACGCTGACGCCGATGCGCGACGGCGACGGGGTGCTCACTCACGTCATCATCACCGCCTCGGACATCACCGGTCGCCGCGCCCTCGAGGACGAACTGCGAGCGCTCTCCCTGCGCGACGACATGACGGGTCTCTGCAATCGCCGCGGATTCGCTCTGCTCGCCGAGCAGCGGCTCAAAGAGAGCCGCAGGTCGGGCTTGAGTTTGACGCTGGTTTACGGGGATGTCGACCATTTGAAGGGCATCAACGACGGCTTCGGTCACAACGCCGGCGACATCGCCCTCGGTCTCTGCGCCCGGGCGCTGGAGGCGACGTTTCGCGAGTCTGACGTCGTGGCTCGCATCGGAGGCGACGAGTTCGTCGTTCTGGCAGAGGCGGATGCCCGCGACTTTCACACCGTCGACGGGCGGCTCAAGCAGGAGCTCGGCCGTCTTGCCGCCGAGTCGGGTCTACGCTTCTCCGTCTCCTTGACGATCGGCTCCGTCCGCTTCACGCCGCCGCACGCGCTCTCTCTGGACGACATGCTGCGACAAGCTGACGAGTTCATGTACGAGCACAAGCATCGGGGATAGCCTGAGTCTGGCTGGAGCCGTCGGCCACCGTGCGGAGCACCACGCGATTTCGCCCTTCGGCCTTGGCTTGGTACAGGGCTTCGTCGGCGGTGCGGATCAGGTCATCGATTGACTCGCCACGGCTGAGCACCGCGCCGATGCTGACCGTCATGCTGACCTCATGGTGGAGGACCTGGAAGGGTGCTGAGCAGATGGTCAGTCGCACTCTCTCAAGCGCTCGCATGGCCTTGCCTTCGGAGGTCTGGGGGAGGAGAGCGATGAACTCCTCGCCTCCGACGCGGCCGAAGCCGTCGTGGGCCCTGAGGACCTTCGAGGTACGAAGGACCACCTCGCGCAGCGCCTCGTCGCCGCCGCCATGGCCGATCGAGTCGTTGATGCCCTTGAAGTGGTCGATGTCGATCATCGCGATCGCGAGGGTGGTGCCGTAACGCTCCGCACGAGCCATCTCGTCGCGAAGACGCTCGAGGATCGCCCGGCGGTTCATGGCGCCGGTCAGGGCATCGGTGTGGGCCAGCAGCTCGAGGCTGCGCTGCGTTTCGAGAAGCTCGGCATTGGCCCGCTCGAGAGCCGCCTTGGCCTCCCTGAGCTCGGTCTCCGAGCGCTTGCGCTCGCTGATGTCGCGGGCGAAGGCGAAGTTGTACTCGCGTCCGTCCTGCTCGACGTAGTTCGCGGTCACCTCGATGGGGAAGAGCTCGCCGGTCTTGGTCCGGTGAGTCGTCTCGAAGCAGAGAGAGCCGCGCTCCTTGAGCGCGCGCCAGTGTTCCTGCCATACCGCCGGGGTCATGGACGGGTCGAGATCGATGACGTTCAGGCCGAGCATCTCTTCGCGGGAGTAGCCGTGGCGCCGGCAGTTGGAGTCGCTGACGTAGAAGAGGGCTCCGCTGGGCTCCACCCAATGGATCAGGTCCGCGGCGCGATCGACTGAGACCTGGGTCAGGCGGAGCCTGTCCTGCGTGCGCTTGCGGTCGGTGATGTCTTCGAAGATGGCGACGAAGTGGTTCTTGCGTGGGCTGTAGACGGCGATCGAGAACCAGATGCCGAGCGCCTCGATGCGGGTCTCGAAGCGGGAGCGCTCGCCATGAAGCGCCGCCCGGCCGTAGATCTCGAAGAGCTCGGGGTTCGTCTGCCGCACGCCCGGGATGAGCTCGCTGACGCGCTTTGAGACGACATCGGCGAGCCCCGTGAGGCGCTCGAAGGCCGGATTGACGTACAGGTAGATGAAGTCCTCGGGCTTGCCGTTCTCGTCGTAGAGCATGCGGCAGTAGGCACAGCCATCGAGCATGTTCTCGAACAGGGAGTGGCCAAGATGACCGCCGGCCGGCTGGGCATCCGCCGCCTCGTCGCGGGCGACGGCGATCGCGTAGCCGTTCCTGTTCTCACCTGTGCCCATCAGCGTGCCGCCTGTGGTCGAGTCCGGGGGGTCGCGGCCGCCGAGGGCGCCCGCAGGTAGGCCGGGACAGTTGTGATGGACAGTATCGGCAGGGGCGGCCGGTTCGATAACCTCCGGCCGCCGTGACTGACCGAGCCCTGAGACGCCGCCTGGCCGCCAGCGTGGAGGCGTCGAGGATCCGGCGGCGACTACTTCGGAATCGACGCATCGGCGCGATCGCCGACGTGGTCGAGGCGATGTTCGTCGCACCGGCCCTACCGTCCGGGGCTCGGCCTCGAGGCGGCCCTCAGCGAGATCCGCGCCGGCGCCGGCACTCGGTGCAGGGCGCACGGGCGGAGACGAACCCGCGCCGCGTCGCCGGCTAACGCTGTGATCGGGTCCCGCCGATAACCGGAGCGTCAGTCAAGCCCACGACCGGGAAGCTGCGCGCCGTGACCGGACCACTACTGGCCTTCATCGTACTGACCGTTCTCGCGGCCCTGAGCTCGGCGACGATCGCTCTCCTGGCCTGGCAGCGCCGCCAGGTGCCCGGGGCCCTGTTCTTCTCGGCGACGATGCTGGGGACGACCGTTTGGTGTGCCGGCTACGTCGGCGAACTGGCGTCGCTCTCGCTCTCGAACAAGATGATCTGGGCGAGGCTCGCCTACCTCGGCATCGCCACGGTACCTCCGAGCTGGCTGCTCTTCTGCCTCTTCTACACGGGGAGACTCCAGCGGCGCTCGGCGGCCACGATCCTGGGCTTCTACCTCGTGCCGCTGGCGACCGTGCTCTTCGCGATGCTGAGCACCGCCGTGCCGCTGCTCTGGTCGGCTGCGAGCCTCGCGACGGGCCACGGCGGGCGGATGCTCGTCGTGGAGCACGGCCTCTGGTTCTGGGTGCATACGGCCTACAGCTATGCCTGCCTCGCGGGTGGCTCCGTTGTCCTGCTCGCCTCGATCCTGCGCCATGTCAGGCCGCTCACAAGCCAGGGCTTCACCTTCGTTCTGGCCGTCAGCCTGCCCTGGCTCATGAACGCGGTCACGATCTTCCACGTCATCCGCCCCGGTCACCTCGAGCCTCTCGGCAGCCTCGACCTGACGCCGCCGACGTTCGTTGCCAGCGGCATCCTCGTGGCCGTGGGCCTGTGGCGGCTTCAGCTCCTCGACGTCTTTCCCGCCCTCGTGCCGGTGGCTCGCGACGCCGTGATCCGGGAGTTGCAGGACGGCGTGCTCGTCGTCGACCGGCACGGCCGGGTGCTGAACGCGAATCCGGCTGCCGAAGAGCTGCTGTCGCGGCCGGGCCAGCCGGTGGTGGGCGCGTCGCTGGAGGCGCTCGTCGATGACGCAAGCGCCGTTCACGAGGCGCTGGCCGACGTCGGGGCGGCCGGCAGGCAGCGACTCGAGGTGATCCTGCCGGGGAGCGGAGGCAGGCAGCGCCACGTCGAGATCGCCATCTCCAGCCATGGTCCGTCTGGGCACGCCGGCGGTCACGTGCTCGTCCTGCGCGACATCACGGAGCGGGTGGCGACGACGCAAGCGCTGCGCGAGTCAGGTCAGCGCCTGCGCGTGCTCTTCGAGCAGTCTCCGATCGGTGTCATGGTGTTCGACCGCCATCTGCGGGTCACGGAGTGCAACGAGAGATTCGCACACATCGCCAAGACGACGCATGACGAGCTGATCGGGCACGACCTCACCGCCGACGACGGTTCCAGCCTGCTGGCGCTCTACCGCGCGGCTCTGGGCGGAGAGACCTCGAACTACAACGGCCCCCACACCCACGGTCCCATCGGTGCCGAGGTATGGCTGCAAGGCGAGGTGAGCCCGCTGCGAGGCGACTCCGGTGAGACCACCGGTGGCATCGCAGTGCTGTGGGACATGACCGACAGCAAGCGCGCCGAGGAGCTCATCGAGCGTCTGGCGTTCCACGACACGGTCACAGGGCTGCCCAACCGGACCCTGTTCCGCGACCGCTTGCGCCAGGTCCTGGCGCAGGCGGCGCGCTCGGCGAACCAGCCGGTCGTCGCGCTCGTCGACCTCGATCGCTTCACGGCCGTCAACGAGGCGATCGGTCATGCCGCCGCTGACCGTCTCCTGCAGGCCGTCGGGGAGCGCCTGCAGGCCAGCGCGCTCGGCGAGGACACTGTCGGGCGCTGGGCCGGGGATGAGTTCGCCGTGCTGATGCCTGGCCTCGCGGGGGGCCACGACAGCTTCGCTGTCGCCAGGCATCTCACGGAGTGCTTCGCCAAGCCATGGCTGATCGATGGTCACGAGCTGTGGCTCACGGCGAGCATCGGGCTGGCGGTGTATCCGAAGGACGGCGACGACGCGCAGGGGCTGCTCAAGAACGCCGAGACCGCCATGCACGGCGCGAAGAAGCAGGGCGGCGGCCGCCACCAGTTCTACGCCCCGGCGATCGACGGCCACGTCGATGACCGGCTGGCGCTCACGAGCGGCCTGCACAGCGCCCTCGAGAGGCATGAGTTCGTCGTCTACTACCAGCCGCAGGTCGACCTCGCCACGATGTGCACGATCGGCTGCGAGGCGCTGGTGCGCTGGAACCACCCCGAGCGCGGGCTGGTGCCGCCCGGCCTGTTCATCCCACTCGCCGAAGAGACCGGGCTGATGGAGCCCATCGGCGAATGGGTGCTTCGCGAGGCCTGCTCGCAGGGGGCCGCGTGGGAGCGCACCTATCGCAACGGGATCCGCGTGGCCGTGAACCTCTCGGCGCGGCAGTTCCAGCAGCGCGGCCTCGCCGAGATGGTCGCCGACGTCCTGGCCCAGACGGGCATGCCGCCGCGGCTGCTCGAGCTCGAGGTCACGGAGACCGCGATCATGGCCGATCCCGAGGCGGCGGCCCGCACCCTGGTCGAGGTCGCCGCCACGGGCGTGAGCGTCGCGCTCGACGATTTCGGCACCGGGTATTCGTCGCTCACGCGCTTGCGCCAGCTGCCCATCGACCGGCTGAAGATCGACCGCTCGTTCGTCAGCCGGCTGCCCGATGACGCCGACGACTGCGCCGTGGTCGTGGCCGTCATAGACCTGGCGCGGAACCTGGGCCTGCAGGTCATCGCCGAAGGGGTCGAGACCTGGCAGCAGGTCTCATTCCTGCGCGCCAAGGGCTGCACCGAGGTGCAGGGCTACCTGCTCGGCAAGCCCGCGCCGGCCGCCGATTTCACGCTCGTGCCGGCCGTCGGCTCGGCGTCGTCGACGGGATGAGACGTCGCCGCGCGGCAGAACCCTTCGGGGGCTGGTCTTCTTCGTCCGATTAAAAGTAGAGTAGTCCGGTGGTGGCGCCTCGTCCCCGAGGCGCCCGGGGATCCGCAGGAGGAAAGAATGGGCACGCGCGCTCGTCACTCTGTCCTGGTCGCGGGGGCCGCGCTCGCGCTGCTCCTGTCGGCGCTGTTTTGTGCGACCGCGGCCGAGCCAGCTGCCGCGGTGCCGAACGAGCCGACGATCTCACTGGAGCGCCTCCAGGAGCTTGTTGCCGCCTCGCCGTCAGGCGTCCCCGCCACCTTCAAGACCGTCGTCAAAGGCGCGGCCATCGAGACCATCCCTTGCACGATCCTGGGCATCGTCCCCGGGGCGGCCTGGGACAACGGCCCGCTCATCATGTTCCAGGCGAGCGGGCCGGTCATCGAGGCCACGGGCGGCATCGCCGCCGGCATGAGCGGCAGCCCCGTCTACGTCGACGACGCCGGCAGCCAGCTCTTGGCGGGCGCCGTCTCCTATGGCTCCGACTTCACGACGAACGGTTACGGCCTGGCGACGCCCATCGAGAGCATGCAGGCCGTCGAGGATCTGATGGAGCCCGTTTCCAGGCAGGCCGCCCGGGTGGCTCTGCCCGAGCCGATCAGCACCGACGGTCAGGTCCTCGACCACGTCGTGATCGCGCCCAACCACGCCGCGGCCAACCGCTTCATGGCTCGCCCGGGCACGCTCGTGATGTCGCCACGTGGCCTGCTCCAGGTGTCCGCGATCCCCGCCGATTCGCGCGTCTTCAAGAACCTGCAGCATCGCATGGCGGCCCGTGGCATCGATGTCGTCGCCGCCCGTGCCGGCGCGGCGAGCCAGTCCGACTTCAGCACCGACCTCGTCCCGGGCGCCTCGGTGGGTGCCCTGCTCACGCGCGGCGATCTCTGGTACGGCGGCGTCGGCACGGTGACCTACACCACCCCCGCGGGCGGCCTGGTCGCGTTTGGCCACCCCTTGATCTGGGACGGACCGGTCGCTCTGTCGGAAGTTTTCGCCCTTGAGGCACTCATTTGCGAGGTCTAGCAGGGCTTTTGCCGCCCGCGAGGTGGCGCAGTTCTGT
>Ga0265296_1003482_pt1 | contig 14554 bp, 11 predicted proteins | sample MunlanPumphouse1_FD_189073 | JGI IMG/M metagenome (GOLD analysis project Ga0265296, IMG submission 189073) | Groundwater microbial communities from a municipal landfill in Southern Ontario, Canada - Pumphouse #1 | ecosystem: Environmental > Aquatic > Deep subsurface > Groundwater | place... | reverse complement strand
CGCCACTGCCTCATTATCGGAAAACTTAGCCATCGAAGCCGTGATTGCCGCCAAAGAATCAACCGGCAGTTCCTTGTACGACTTGATTGGTTTAAAACTTGGGTTTTTTAATGCCAGTTCAGTAAAGGCTACCGCCGCATCTTTATAAAAGATATTGTATTCATCCACTTGTTTTACCTGAACTCCGGAATATGTTCCGGCAATAGTCTTTTCAACTAGCTCCGCATTGTCACGGTGACATGACACATAAAAACGAATATCTTCCTTTTTTCCCACGATTTCCAAAGACAGGTGTTGTTGCGACTTATACTTCTGCCAAAAACCTCCCCTTTTCAAAGAGAATAATGAAGAAAACATTTGTTCGACAGCGTCCACCTTTACCTCGTTATCTTTTGGCACCGCAATCTCCATCAATACAAAATTTAAACTCACTTCTTCTCTGTTTTTGTTTCTTAACCAAACAACAAAAAGCATCCAGCTGATAATCAAAGCTCCAATCACTAAAATCAGCCCCAGAAGAACTATCGCTCCGTACTGAATCAAGTTGCTATAGTTGTTAATCATGTTGTCTCTGGAGGAAGATAAAATACTCTCCCTGGATATTTTTTAATCATCATTACACACCATTCTGACAACCACCGAATACTCTCCCAAACCTTATGATGAAGTCCCTCAACTACCTCTTCCTGGTCAAGTGGTAGAACAATATTTGGTTTGGTAACACCCGCAAACTGGGCTGACACAACTTTCCCCATATCACTAAGCTGGCTATCGTCTGTTTGTTTTCTCTGTTGCGGTTGAGGACTGGCTTGTTGTTGTGTTTCTACTTGCTTTTCCACTTTCTCCACGTAACCCATTTGCTCAACTGGTTGAGATATTGCTTCTGGTGTGAGTGGATGTTCTATTTCCTTACCTACGGCAGGCATACTTTAACTATACCTTAAAAATCCAAACCCCGGATAGTCAAAAACCCTCTTTCGAGTGAGGAAAAAATGCTCTTACTAAATTACTAGATAAAGTACTCCTCTCAATCGTCATGCACCTCATAAATTAATCATCTTCTTGTAAAAATAGCCTTAAATATATAGAAAACTATACTGTCTAGCAACTGTCTCCAGTCCCCAACCATATGTGCTACCATCGTCAACACCAAAAAGTACAAAAAAGATTGATACTAGGGAAAAATAACCACAAAACAACGTATTAGCAATGTCAACAAAAGACTGATAGTAATCACAATTACCTAATATCATTAAATACTATCTTGATGCACTTGTCAAATACCTAAATTAAGGTCAACAAATATATCAAATACCGTCTCATTATGTCAGGATGGTCTTCTTTACTTTGTGTCTTGCCTTACCTCTTAATGATCTTTCCCTCGTTATAGTCAACATCACAAGCACCGGACACACAAGCTAGCTCCTGAGCAGCCTTAGTATAGTCCTCTTCTTCATATCGGTACAGCTTGCTGAAATCAATCTCTGGGAAACCCGCCGCTAACTTTTCATACTCCTCTCGATCAATTTCTTGATAAGGCATCTGGGCATAGGCTGCATCAAAGGCAGGCAAAAAGGCCATTCCCCCAATCATTCCGCGATGGATCCAAACCCATTTAATTAAATCTATTACTTCATCCGGGTGGAAAGTAATCGTTACACTAGGATTATGTTCTGTCCAGTTAATTTTGTTCTGTAACCAATACTCACACTGTTGAATTGCTGAAAAGTTCTTTCGCGTAATTGCCCCTTCAGGAGATTTAACCGGGAAATGAATCACCCAGGTATTAGCTGTCTCAATATCTTGTCCGTTTTCCGGATCCATTGGCACACCTACATCTTTCAAAACCTTATATATCGGGGAATGAGTACTCACCCTGACGTTTCTGACATAGTACGGAGCCCATCTTGCATGTATACCAGACGAACAATTGAATAGTTGGGAGGAATTTCCAGATGGTTTTACACAAGTTACTGCCGCCGCGCTATTTATTCCCAATTTTTCTGCATATAACCTGTTTGTTTCAATTGCTACCTGTCGCAAACGCCCCTGGACGGCGGGGTCTTGGGCCACAGGACTATCCATTTGGCCATTAATATCAACTCCCAAAAGCCTCTCCTCTTCACAGTTCTTTTTCCAAATCGGTCTCAGTCCAGGAAAATTGGTTGCCAAAGACTGGATCGTTCCAATAATTGAGGCCACTTCTACTTTATCCTTCAACGTCTCATAGGTATCCTCTTTCCTCGCGATGGCTATCGATAGATTACAGAATCCAAAAGGTCTTAGGATAATTTCTCCACAAGGATTGGTTCCAAACTCCGCCGCTTCCCTTCTTGCGGGTCGCATATTTATCGCACTTTGTCGATTAAAGATACCTGGTTCACCCCGTCCAGACTCGACCATTTCCAACATTTGTTTAGTGATTTCAAGTTGGGTTAACCCCGACTCCGGCCAAACCATGCTGTTGTTGGCATTCCAACGTTGACTATTATCTCTCTCAAAGTCCCCCGATTTACACATCCTCATCTCTCTGTCGTCATAATCAAAAAGAGAAATCATTGCCGTTCTTCTCATTCCTCCGGAAACTGCCGCACTCCCTACCTCGCACATTATGTCGTGAGCATCAATAGGTCTCAGAAAACTCCCCTGCCTCACAATAATTCTTTCACGAACAAACTCCAGCATCTTACGAAGCGGTTCAGGTCCTGATGATCTACCCCCCTTTACCCGAAGGATTGCTCCGGCAGGACGAAGCGCCGAATAATCAAACTTTATGTCTCCACCATCAAACCAAGTTGTCATTCCGGTTCGGAGTGCCTCGGCCCAACCCTCAGTTGTATCAGCAATCAACATCTCTTTAATTTCTCCCCCCGTCTGTCTTTTTACCCTTGGTAGATTCTCTACATATTTACTTTCAACCGAAAAACCCACACCACAACCATTCATGGAGATAATCAGCGCTTCCACAAAAGAATCTATACTATCCACTGGCTGATAAGAACAGTTGTAGATACCAATATTGTTTCTCCTTGCCGCAGGTCCTGCCATTGCCAAGAGTCTCATTGAAGGTGTCGCTTTCATTTCCAACACCGATTTTCTTATCCGATCGTATACTTTCTTATCCAATTTGTCTCCAGCTAATTCTCGCAAATACTCAACCGCCCTATCTACAGTTTCTTTCCAAGTCTCTCTTCGCCCATAATCATAATTAAACCGCGAATATTTATCGAAAAATTGGAATTTCTGAATCTGGTTTCCAAAATACTTATCACTTTCGGCAAAAGCTTCCGTTACCTCTTTAGGAACCGGCCTCATCTCTCTCATTTTTGCGTGTTCAACACGATAAATGATGTAGCTTTTTGCGGCCTCAAATTCTCCCGCTGCCTGGAGTACAATTTCTACCGTATCTTGAACTTGTTCTACCGTTGGTTTCTTATACTTAGCCCCGATAATATTTACCGTTCTTCTCGCCAACTCTCTTATACTTGTTGATGGCTCTTTACCTAAATCATCAAAACACGCCTTAATTGCTCTTTCTATCTTATTTATTTCAAAGGGAACTACCCGTCCATCCCTTTTTACCACAGTTTTGGGTACCTCAATTCTAATTTCCCCATCAATTAAGATTGACTGTTTTTCAATTTTTTGTCTCTTCGACACAGACTTTTTTATTTTTGCTTTATCTTTTTTCTCCATTTGGCTTTAATGATTAATTGTTAATCTTTTTGATCCGGCTACAAACTCCTGAAATTCTTTGGCGTCGGCAAAATCCAGATAGACGCTCGCAAACCTCATATAAGCCAGATCGTCTAGTCTAAGTAGCCTCGATAATACCATCTTTCCAATATCACTCGATTTAATTTCCACTGTTTTTCGGTTTAAAAGTTTTGTTTCAATCTCATCCACCAAGTTTTCAATCTCATCTTCCTCCACCTTTCTCTTATAACAAGCCTTTTTTATTCCCTTCAGTAATTTTTCTCTGTCATACTGCTCCACCCTACCGCTCTTTTTGATTACTTTCAAGTCGATGTTTACTACCCGCTCATGAGTAGTAAATCTCTTACCGCATTTTTTACACTCCCTTCTGCGACGAATTCCATCCTCCCCAGGAAGTCCTCTACTTTCGAGAACAGATGTTTCTTCGTTTGTGCAGTAAGGGCAATTCATAATCAACACAATATTTAGTGTCGAATATCATCATGAAACACTACCCCTAGTAATGCAACTATCACTTAATACATCACAAAATATCATTAAGGCCGATCTCCGCAAAATCTTCTTCAAATCCGTGTTGCCTTGATATTATAGGTAAATGGTGTTACACTCTTCCCAACAAAACTTACTCAACCTCGTACATTCAAAAGGAGATCCACAATGGACAGCTGGCTTAATGACGCTCTTTCTGAGCACCAAAAACAGTTAGATCTTGAAACTGCTACCACAAACACAGAAAGGAGAAAGAGAGACGCTTTAAAAAAGACCGCTGTCGACTACATGAAAAACAGTGGTATCTACGAAATAATTGCCCAATACTTCCGCGACCTTAAAAACTCGGAAGTGGCCGAAAAAGCCCTCGGACTCAAGGGTAAAAACACCGTCGACTACGAAATAACATCATTTTCCGGACACTTTGGGGATCTTTCCACTATCGCCTCATGGGTAGAACAGGGAAAAATAACGAGCGACGGTGATACTCCTGATATCTTTCACTGTGCGGGGAACAAATTCGACTCAACAATCAATCTTCCAAATGGCAAGGTGGTCTGTTTTATCACCGTGTCTGTAATCTTTTGTCGAGACGAAAACGGCACCTTTACCCCGCTTGTTACTCTTACCCTCTATTATGGCGACCACGTCTGCAGTGCCAAGAACGTCCTGACCTTTGATAGTCCCAAACCAGCAGCTCTCTATTCCTGGCTAAAGGCCAAAACATCCGCCCACATAAATAAACTGTCTCCCTCCCCCTAAACTTACTCCATCAAAGTACCCCCGCTTTAGCGGGGTTTTTCTTTACCCCAAAGCTGCCAAATTCATCCCCAAACGAGCCAACACCGACCCTGTCACGTTCCCCGACCTCACCCTTATCCAAGCGTTGATTACTCCACTTGCCAAAGCCACGAGCATCACTCCCAAGATTTCCTCTCTTGTTGCCTGATATACAAATAATAGTATTGGCAAACGAATCACTGCCGTCATCAAACCCACCATGATCAAATTGAACATTTTTCCTCTCCGAATTTTCTCCAAATACCCAGCTACAAATCCACTAAAAGTTAGTTCTTCGGTCACTGCCGTCGCAAACGCTATTCCCATCAAATTAAAGTCAACCTGGAAACTTCCCAAACTTTTAAATTTCAAAATCAAAAAGTAAAACACACCGACCATCAAACCTAAAAGCAATGACTGTCCCCACTTTTTTCCAAACATCACAACTTTTTCTCTCAACGCCAGATTCCACCAAAACAAGGGAATCAACCATAATACCGGTTTAAACCACAACTCCTCCACTACCTCAGGTAATCGTATGAAGTACCTAAAACTACCCCACATTAAAACCAGATATATATAGTAGTACGACAGGCGTTTCACTCTTTCATCGTACCATAGCATATATAATGTTACCTATGGCCCTCACCAGAAAACAGCTTTTACGTACTATCGAAAAAAGCTATCAGAAATGTATTAAAACCCGTCGTTCTCGCCTTATTTCCGTTGCCTCAATCTTAGCCGGTTTATTTCTAATTAGTTTAGTTTTCCTCCTCAAGGACGTTCCCAGCCCAGCTAAATTAGTCAAAACACCTGCCCCCATCAGCACCCAGATCCTCGATCGCAACGGCAAAGTTCTTTATGAGGTTTACTCGGATTTCAAACGTACTCCTGTTACTCTGGAAAATATTCCCCTTACCGTTCAGCAAGCTACTATCGCCATTGAAGATAAAAATTTTTATCAACATCACGGGTTAGACACCGTTGCTATTATTCGTGCCACCTTCAACACTCTAACGGGAAAAAGGCTTGAAGGAGGTTCAACTATCACTCAGCAACTGGTTAAAAATACCCTCCTCTCTGACCCAAGACGCACCATTACTCGCAAAATCAAAGAGGCCATCCTCGCTCTTGCCACCGAAATTACCTACAGCAAAAATGAAATTCTCGAACTTTACCTCAACCACGCCCCTTATGGCGGAGCCGTTTATGGCATCGAAACCGCCTCCGAAACTTACTTTGGCAAAGAAGCAAAGAATCTGACTCTCGCCGAGTCGGCTCTTCTTGCCGGTCTTCCGCAATCTCCCACACGTTACTCTCCTTTTGGAGCCAATCCTGAGTTGGCAATTGCCCGTCAACAAGACGTTCTTCGTCGTATGGTTGAAGACAAATATATAACTAAAGAACAAGCCGAAGCTGCTAAAGCCGAAAAACTCAACTTCCTCAAAAAAAACATTACCATCAATGCTCCTCACTTCTCTCTCATGGTTCGTGACGCTCTGGTTCAAAAATATGGCGAGGACAAAGTCAATCTTGGAGGGCTAAGAGTGACAACCACTCTCGACCTTGACCTCCAACAATATTTTGAGGCTTCTCTCTCCGCCGAAATGAAAAAAATCGCCAAACTCAAGATTAGTAACGGCGCTGCTGTTGTAACCAAACCCAACACTGGCGAAATTATTGCTCTCATTGGTTCCAAAGACTACTTCGACAACGATATTGATGGTCAGGTAAACATCACCAAGGCCCTCCGCCAACCAGGAAGTTCCATAAAACCCATAAACTATGCCACCGGTCTCCTTAGAGGTTGGCCGGCCAGTACCACCTATCTCGATATCCCCACCTGTTTTGGCGTTACCGGTCAGAAACAGTACTGCCCCAAAAACTACGATAACTCTTTCCGTGGCCCTGTTTCTATGCGTCAATCTCTCGCCAACTCATACAACATTCCGGCGGTCAAACAACTTGCCCTTAACGGTATCGAACCTTTTATCGCCACGGCCTCCGCTATGGGCATCTCCACCTGGACCGATTCCAAAAATTACGGCCTCTCTCTTACTTTAGGTGGCGGAGAAGTCACCATGCTCGATATGGCCAAGGCCTTTGGCACCTTTGCCAACTCCGGTGTGACGGTTCCCCTCATCTCGGTTATCAAAGTAGAAGACTATACTGGCAAAGTATTAGAGCAAATTGACACCGAAAAAATTTCCAATGCTGTCTCGGTCATGCCCGAAAACTGGACTGACTTTTGGCAAAATCAGTCTCAACCAAAAACCGATCTCTTACCCACGGATCCCCGTGTCACTCTTCCCCAAGAAGTAACCTTCATCATCTCCGACATCCTCGCTGACAACGGCGCTCGCAGCGCCGCCTTCGGTTCTACCAGCCAGCTGGTTATTCCCGGACACACCGTTTCCGTTAAAACAGGAACCACTAACGACCTCAAAGATAACTGGACCATCGGTTATACCCCTGATTACTTAGCCGTCACCTGGGTTGGCAATAATGATAACTCTTCCATGAGTTATGTTGCCTCCGGAGTCACCGGGGCTTCTCCTATCTGGAACAAAATTATGAGGAGACTCCTCAAGGATGTTAAGGACAAGCCCTTAGTCAAACCGGAGTTGATCACCAATTTCCAAGTCTGTAATCTCACCGGTCTCCTTGCCCAACAAGAAAACCAATGTGAATCACACAACGAGTTCTTTATCGACAACATCCTTCCCCCAGGGCAGTCTGCCTATCCTACAAAAATGCAGGTCTGGGTTCGCCGTTCAGATAAACAACCGATTCTTCCTGGAGATGAAACTGTTGACCGTGATCTTGAGGAACACACCGTCGTTTCCGATCCTTTCACTCAAAATTTCTGTCTGGACTGTGCTTATCCTGTAGATGACAAGGGTAAAATCTCTTGGCCACAAACTATTATTGATTACTCAAAATTTCAATATAAAAACATTACCCCTGCCAATTTTCTAAATACTGTTCCCACCAATGCTCCGTAAAATAAAAATATTTTTCCTTTTACTCGGATTGGCATTATCCTCAATCACCGCCTATGCCGTCTGGCGGAGCACTCTCCCTCTTGTTAGCCCGATTGCTCTTATCGACAGTATTATTGGAAACTCTCCTGCCATAAAATCCGACAAAGTTATCTATGGATTTTTTCCTTACTGGAACTTAAAGTATGCCGAACAACTAAACATCAAGTCCCTCACTCATTTTGCTTACTTTGCCATTGACCTTAAAGAAGACGGTTCTATTAATAAAAAGGTTAATCTCGTAGAGTCTGAACCTGGTTGGAACAAGCTTAAATCCAAGGATACCAATAAACTTTTCTACCAGTCAAAACTTCTTGGTCAGAAAACCGTTATTGTCATCACTGCCATGCAGCCGGAAATCATTGAGTCAATTCTTAATTCCCCGGAAAACAAAAAAGCAGCCGTTACTTCCATCATGAATATTTATAAAGACTTCGGTTTTGATGATATCAACGTCGATTTTGAATATGTCGACATCGGCAACAAAGCTTTAAGAGATAATTTTGTTGACTTTATTACCAATCTTCGTCTTGCTTGTGTTTCATATAAAAGTCATTGTCAAATTGACATCGATATCTTTGCCAGCGCTGCCGAAAAACCCCGTCTTTGGGATCTCAAACAACTCGAACCTGTAACCGACAAATTTATTGTCATGGCTTACGACTACTATCGAAAATCATCGACTCAAGCTGGACCAGTCGCCCCGATAAGAGGCAAATGTACTGGCACTTTCTCCAACGAGAAAGACTGTCTTGAAGAAGATGTTCTTTCTCATATTTCTCAAATAAGTAAACTTATTCCCTCAGACAAAATTATCCTCGGAGTACCTTTCTATGGTTATGAGTGGCAAACTGCCTCTACCAATTTCCTGGCCAATACTTACCCAGGCACTGGATCCCTTGCCACATATCAACGGATTCAATCTCTTTTCCAAGATACAAAGGTTTCTTCCATCTCGGCTCAATGGTCAAATTTAACTCTCAGCCCCTACCTCTCCTACGAAGAAGATCAAAAAATCTATCAAATTCATTTTGAAAATGCTCAGTCCCTGGAACAAAAAATTAAGTTTGTCGAATCAGCCAATCTTGGTGGTATTGCCATCTGGGCACTTGGTTATGAAGGCACCTCACAAGATTTATGGGAACCCATAAATTCTCTTTTCCTCCCCTAGTCTTTTCCCCTTTTTCGTTCTAAAATATAATCAGCTTGTAAGACCCGCCCTTTGAACAACCCGCCTTCCCCATGGCTAAAAAAAGACACTTTATTCAATCAAAGAATTTTTTATCACGTCTCGGTACTCCTGTCTTTAAAATTGTTCTCTGGTTGATTTTAATTTTTGGATATATCTTTGTCTTCTTTTCCAAACTATTCTCCACTCCTCTTCCCCAAGTTAGTTTTCCCAAAATTTCCTTTCCGAAAATCTATTTCCCCCATATCTCACTCCCCAAAATAATTTTCCCAAAAATTGTTCTTCCTCATTTTCCCAAAACTGTTTACCCCCAACCAAGAATCAATTTAAACTCCCTTCGTTCGTATCTTTTCTTCTCCCTTGGAGTTATTTCATTAGTTTGCTTCATCTACGTTGAGTTTTTTTATGGACTCCCCGGTCCAAAGACACTAACAGATTATCCTTCAAAACTTACTACCCAAATCCTAGATAGAAACGGCAAACTTCTTTACAAAATTTACAAAGACGAAAACCGCACCTTGGTCACTCTTGACTCACTTCCTCCTCACGTAAAAAACGCCTTTCTTGCCGCTGAGGACAAAGACTTCTATCACCATAAGGGTTTCTCCGTCTCCGGTACACTCCGCGCACTGTACAAAAATATTACCGATAACAAGACGGAAGGTGGTTCTACCATTACTCAACAGTTGGTCAAAAACACTCTCCTGAACAATGAAAAAACTCTTACCAGAAAAATCAAAGAGCTCATTCTCGCCGTCGAGGTCGAGTACACCTACACCAAAGATAAAATTTTTGAGATGTACCTCAACCAGGTCGGTTTTGGTGGACCAGCCTATGGTATTCAAGAAGCCGCCAGACAGTATTTCAACATTGATGCTAAAAATCTAAATCTTTCGCAAGCCGCTTTTCTGGCCGGACTTCCTCAAGCCCCTAGTAAATACTCCCCCTTTGGTAACCAACCAGAGCTAGCTAAAGAAAGACAAAAGTTTGTTCTCAACCAAATGCTCAAGCTGAACATGATTAACAATGTAGATTATCAAAAAGCCGTCGACCAAAAACTTGTTTTTAACTCTGCCAAAATCGAGATTAATGCTCCTCATTTTGTAATGTACATCAAAGACCTCCTTACTAAAGAGCTAGGTGAAAATGTCGTTAATCAAGGAGGGCTTGTCGTCACTACCACTCTGGATCTGGACCTTCAAGAAAAAGCTCAGCAAATCGTCACTTCTGAAATCAGTAATTTAAAAAAATACCAAGTCAACAATGGTGCTGCCCTAGTCACTAATCCCAAAACTGGAGAAATTTTGGCCATGGTTGGTTCCAAAGACTATTTTAATCTTAACGAAGATGGTCAAGTCAACCTAACCCTAGCTTTACGTCAACCAGGAAGTTCAATTAAACCCCTTAACTATGCCTTAGCGTTTGAAAGTGGTTACGGACCTGGAAACGTTATTGAAGACAAGCCCATTTCTTTCAATCTTCCGGGACAAGAACCATGGACTCCTAAAAACTATGACGGCAAATTCCATGGGTTTGTAACCCTGAGACAGGCTCTTGGTAGTTCCTACAATATTCCTTCAGTTATTCTCCTCTCCAAAAATGGCATCCAAAACTTAGTTGACCTGGCCCAAAAAATGGGTATTACCTCCTGGGATGACCCTGGCAGGTTTGGACTTTCCATGGCCCTTGGCAGTCTGGAAGTTAGAATGGTCGATCTGGCCACAGCCTACTCAACTTTTGCAAACTCTGGTATAACCACACCCTTAAACTCCATCGTCAAAATTGAAAAGTCTAACGGTGAAAAAATCTATCTTTCTACCTGTCCTCAAAAAATAGAGGCTGTCGAGGAAAGCACTTCCGCTCTCGCCAAAGACAGTAACTGCTCTTCTCATCAATCGGTCTCCCCCTCAACTGCCTATCTCATCTCCGACATTCTCGCCGATAACAGCGCTAGAGCTCCGGCTTTTGGAGCAAACTCGGTCATCAATATTAAAAAAACCAAAGTTGCTGTCAAAACCGGAACTAGTAATGACCTCCGCGATAACTGGACCTTTGGTTACACCAACGACTTTCTCGTTTCCACCTGGGTTGGCAACAACGACAATACTCCCATGTCTCGTATTGCTTCGGGTATTACAGGAGCTTCACCTATCTGGGCAAAAATTTTCAACATTATTCTTGAGTCCGCTCCTCAAATAACCAAAACAGACACCACCACTCCAGCCGAACTCATAAAAATCCCCATCTGCACCCTTACCGGCACACTTTCTTGCGAAGGCTGTCCTACTAAATTTGAATACTATAAAAAAGGTACCGAACCCAAAACTACCTGCGACCCAGCCAAAATAAAAGAGATGCTATACCCCACTCCTTCGCCATCAACCGCCCCCTCTCCTCAAATTCTCTAATAACTAGAGAGTTATCTCCACGTAATTTTTACTTTTTGATTTCTCCGGCGTTGGTTTTGCCTGACCTTTATTCTCCGTTTCAATAATCATTGGTTCTCCTTTTAAAATACTGCCAATTTTTGGCGCCAACCAAAAACCTATTGTAATTACCAAAATAATTATCAGTGACCAAAACACTACCTTTCTCTCGGCAGCTCTTTCCTCTTTAGATTTCTTTCTTTTCTTTTTTTTAGGCACTCCATCTCCCACATTTTCATCTTCCTCACTGGGAATTTCAATATCCATATCCTGCTCTTTAATTTTTGTCATTTTCTTTCCAAACATCGATATTAACAAGACACTTGGGCTGTCTACCCTCCAAAGTATCATTCATGCTATCTGTTACAATTCTGGCCATTGCTATTCTAGCTTCAACTGTTGCCGATGCCGTATGTGGCGTCAATACTGTATTGGGAAGTTCATAGAGTGCGGACGGAATTTTTGATTCATCTTCAAAAACATCCAGACCCGCTCCGGCAATCCACCTTTCTCTAAGGGCTGCAATCAAAGAGACTTGATCCACTATTGGACCTCGAGACGTATTAATTAACAAGGCCGTCGGTTTCATTAATTTTAATTCCCGCTCTCCGATCATATGTTTTGTCTCCTCCGTCAAAGGCACCGACAAACTTACTACGTCTGCCAATTCCAATAACTGATCTAGGGTGTGATAAACCACTGAATACTCTTCCTCAAACTCTTCATCTCGATGACGGTTAAAGTAAATTATTTTCATTCCCAAAGCTCCGGCCATCCTGGCCGTCCATCGCCCTATTCGCCCAAGACCCACAATTCCCATCACTTTATCTTTGACTCCTGTTCCCAAAAGTAAGTCCGGTTCCCATCCCCTATACTTCCCAGCTCTCACAAATCTATCTCCCTCTACAATTCTTCTAAAAAGTGCCAATGTTAATGCTATTACTTCCTCGGCTACAGCTTCCGTTAGTACCCCTGGTGTGTTTGTCACACAAATTCCCCTCTTAGTTGCCTCGGCGACATCAATATTGTCAAAACCAACCGCATAATTACTGATTACTTTAAGAGTAGGTCCGGCCGCTTCCATCACCTCCGCGTCGATCTTCTCGGTCAGTAAGGAGATAATTCCTGACACCCCCTTTACACTTCTAAGTAAATCTTCTCTACCGATATCCTTATTTTGCCACACCACCACTTCATACTTCTCTTTCAACTCCTTAAGATACTTATCCAAAAAAACATGCGTCACGAATATTTTCTTTTTGTCCATATCTTAATTAAAGCACACGAGGTACCGCATTGTACTCAAGTTCCCTTCAAGGCATACCCAGGGTTTCCTCCACCATTTTTAGTTTTTTCTTAAGCCATTTCTCCATCTCCTTCTTATACAACAGTCCCTCTTTTGCTCCCAACTTGGTCACCACCGAACCACCGTTAGCCAATCCCATTTTCAGCACCTCCTCAATCTCTTTTCCTTGTAATAGACCGGCTACCACTCCAGAAACAAAAGCATCCCCGGCTCCTGTATCATCAATCGATTTATTAGGATATGCCTCCATCTTCATCCACCTTCCCCCCTTCCACATCCCCGCTCCTCTATTACCATCGGTAATCATCAACAATCGTGTTCCTGCTTTCGCAAACTTACTCACCAAAACCTCCTCCTCTTCAAAACCACCCCCCCAAAACTCCGCAGCCTCCATTCGATTTACGTTAAACAAGTCAATTTTAGGCAAAAGACGTAGCATTCTCTCTTTTTGTTCCAACTCCTTTTTCCCCGGATTAACCCCAACTTTAATTCCGTGATCCACGGCAAAGTTCACTAAATCCTCCAGTAAATCTATTTCTCCCCCCAAGCTGGATATCTGAATCCAATCGGCTTTTTTAATTTCTTCCCAGTTAATTTCGTTTCTCTCAATCTCACCGCTTTCCCCACGGTACGTCACAATCGATCTTCTTCCATCCGTCGCCACTAGCACTGCTGAAATACCCGTCTTCCCTCTAGTTCTTTGTAAGAAAGACAAATCCACGTTTTCTTTCTCCAATTCTTTTATCAATATTTCACTCAGCTCATCATCTCCAACCCTGCTTATCATTTTTACGGCTTCGCCCAGTCGATGCAAACCAACCGCCACATTTGTTCCTCCACCTCCACTCACCAGAACTCCATTTTCTGCCTCGATTTTTCCCCCCATCACTTCACACATCGCCACTCCACCTTCAACCTGATGGCTCTTTAAAACTCGCAGACTTTTTGATTTCAAAAGCACATCAATCACCGCCGCGCCAATAACCACTACTTTCTTCATATCTTTATTCTAAACTAAAACCAACCACCCTTTTGTTATAATTCGACTAGTCTATGCAAAGTTCATCCTTTATCACTGTTATTGGAGTACTGTGTTTTGTTTTGGTATTTGTCTATCGAATTCAAGCATTGCACATCAAAAAAATCTGGCATCTCTCCCTTCAACAAATCATTTTTCTAATTCTTATCCCCGGACTTGTCTTCCCTATGATCTTTTCCTATCTGCAGTCAATGATTCGCCTACCCAGAAGTGATACCTCATTTTTTCCCGACGGTTTTTTGGTTAACATAATTTTGTTATCCGTAATGTTTTCCTATGGTGGTGTTGCTATCCATGCCGTTACCAAAATGCTTTCCGGATATCTCAAGGACAAAAATAGCGAACTCGCCCAAGTGAACAAATTTTTTCACTTAAATTTTTCTCACAATCTAATCTATAGCGGCATTGTCATTTCTTCGCTCGGTATAACGCTACTGGAAATAAATCACGTACCTAATGATGGAATAACCAATCTTGGTTGGGGAATTTTTCGCGGAATCATTCTTGGACTTAGCTTTGCTATCTTCATTTATTATTACACTCGAGCGTCATCAAACATTTACCGTG
>Ga0265296_1003481_pt1 | contig 14557 bp, 10 predicted proteins | sample MunlanPumphouse1_FD_189073 | JGI IMG/M metagenome (GOLD analysis project Ga0265296, IMG submission 189073) | Groundwater microbial communities from a municipal landfill in Southern Ontario, Canada - Pumphouse #1 | ecosystem: Environmental > Aquatic > Deep subsurface > Groundwater | place... | reverse complement strand
GAAACAAAGGCTGAAATCGTGATGATGTCACAATTCGCGGATCTTGTGGGAATGACGATGGCAAGTGAGGCGGTAGTTGCAAAAGAACTGGGTATATCTTACGCGGCTCTCTGTTCGGTAGATAATTATGGCCATGGCATGGGGGAGAGAGAGTTAACCATGGAAGAAATATCGCAGCATAGCAGTAGAAATACCGAAACGATGATAAGGATTGTCGCAAAGTATATGGAAAGGAGACGGGGATGAAATTTTCCCAGAAAGGGGATGGCGGCGAGACAAGTTTACTTGGGGGACAGCGGATTCCGAAATACGATCCAAGACCGGACACCTATGGGACTCTGGATGAAGCCAGTTCCGTTCTCGGTGTGGCAAGAGCAACAACAAAAAATAAAAAAGTTAAAGAGATAATCCTCAATGTCCAGAAGGAGTTGCTGATCACAGGATCGGACCTATCCGCACTGCCTTCCGACGTTCATACCCTGAAGCGGAGAATCGGTAAGGATGATATAGTTCGTTTAGAGGAAATCATCGATGATCTGCAAGAAAACGTAACATTAAAGGACGAATTTATCTATCCGGGGGAGACCTCGGTTTCTGCCCAGATTGATGTGGCGAGAGCAATTATCAGGAGGGCGGAAAGAAAGGCTGCGGGACTCAAAAGGGAGGGTTTGCTCAACAATAAAGATATTCTCAGATACCTCAATCGCCTGGCTGACATGCTCTTTACACTGGCAAGATTTGAGGAACAAACAGGATATTAATGTAGTGGTCTAAGTGAAAGGATAGGGAAGGGGAGGATTGAGGTGATCGAGAGAGAGGCGAAGGTACGAACCCTCAGAGTTCCCATGGAAATTATGGAGAAAAAGGTCAGGGACAGGGGGAGCTACCTCCTGATTCTTAGGCTTCCTGAAAAGATCAGGATAGAAGTAGGAAAGCTCGGTGAAGTTGCATTTAAAGAAGGGTACTATATATATTGGCTCAGCAAAAAAAATTTAGCCATGCGTATCCAGAGACACAAAAGGAGGCAAAAGAAGTGCTTCTGGCATATTGATTATCTGAGGGCAATTGCCGAATTTCACATCGCCATCCCCATCCGCACTGAAGAATGTCTTGAATGTGAAGTTGCTCATTCAGTAAAGTCAATTGCCGACTGGGAAGTTGCACGCTTCGGTTCTTCAGACTGTCGCTGTAGTTCTCATCTCCTCGGGATGTTAAAAGATCCCCTGCAATCTTCCGAATTTATCTCTCTTCTTAACTACTTCAGAGCAGATAGACCGGTCGGTCAGGCACCGGAATAGAATCCTTTTTGTCTTTTATTCGGGATTCTGATTCATGAATTCCGGGTTTTGAATGTTTAAGGAAAATCTGTTATTTGCCATGGAAATTAAGGAACGATTGAGGATAGGGACGCGGGGAAGTGATCTGGCCCTGAAACAGACAAAATGGGTGGCGGAAAAACTGAAGAATAAATTCCCCCCCCTGGCAATTGAAGTCATCGTAATCAAGACTAAAGGGGACATCATGCAGGATGTTTCTCTGGTTGAGATAGGGGGGAAAGGTGTCTTTGTCAAGGAGATTGAAGAAGCGCTCCTCCGGAATGAGATTGATATCGCCGTGCACAGCATGAAGGATGTCCCCGCTGAGCTTCCCGATGGTCTGGAAATTGAAATCATCGCAGAAAGGGAAGACCCAAGGGATGTCTTAATATCAAAAGATAACAGAAAGCTGAATGAACTTACCCGCGACGCCCGGATCGGTACCAGTTCATTACGGAGGGGATTTCAGCTGAAGAATCTGATGCCGGATTTGGAGATTGTTCCTCTCCGTGGTAATTTGAATACGCGATTAAGAAAAGCGGAAACGGACACTCTTCTAGACGGTGTTGTGGTTGCTGCAGCAGGGATAAAGAGGATGGGTTGGGTTCATCGGGTATCTCAGTTCATACCGGTAGAGATGATGCTGCCCGCCGTCGGGCAAGGCGCGCTTGGCATAGAACTCCGCAGGAGTGATACAAAAGTAAAAAATACGGTCTCTTTTATCAATCATGTACCAACCTGGCTGGAAGTAAGAGCCGAGAGGTCTTTCTTAAAATGGGTGGGAGGAGGCTGCCGCTTACCTATTGCCGCTTACGGAAAGGCGCAGGGTTCCGACCTTATATTAAGGGGTCTTGTGGGAGGGCTGGATGGCAGGGTAATGATCAGGGAGACTGTTATAGGACGTAAGGAAGAGGGAGAGGAACTGGGTAAGGATCTGGCCGAAAAGATATTATCGAGAGGTGGACGGGCGATTCTGGAATCAGTAGCAAATCATAATTTATAATATGAAAAGAGGGAAAGTTTATATAATCGGAGCTGGACCTGGTGACCCCGGTCTTTTCACTATCAAGGGGTTAAAATGCCTGCAGGTCTCTGATGTGGTTGTCTATGACCACCTCGTCGGTCGGGAGATCCTCTGCCATGCAAAGGACAGTGCCCGCCTGATCTATGCGGGAAAAGAAGGAGGGAAACACACTCTCAAGCAGGAGGAGATCAATCAGCTCCTGCTTAAGGAGGCGGAAAGTGGCCTGGTTGTGGCAAGACTCAAGGGAGGTGATCCCTTTATCTTCGGGCGTGGCGGCGAAGAGGCCCAGGCACTTGCACGGGCAGGTATTCCTTTTGAGGTTATTCCCGGTGTTACCTCTGCTGTTGCTGTTCCCGCCTACGCAGGGATTCCATTGACCCATCGTCTCTACACATCCTCCGTAGCCTTTGTAACAGGACAGCAAGATCCTACAATAGACGAAAGAAACATAGACTGGGAAGCATTAGCACGTATGGAGACTCTTGTTATCCTGATGGGAGTAAAAAATCTTTCTCATATCGTGTCTCATCTGATTAAGTGTGGCAAGGATGCCCATACACCGTCCGCTCTGATCCGCTGGGGAACAACAGCAGATCAGGAAACAATAACCTCTCCCCTTAAGGATATAGTGGCAAAAGCTGAAGCAAGACATTTTTCTCCTCCCGCCATTCTGGTCGTCGGCCATGTTGTAGAGCTCCGTAATGATTTGAACTGGTTTGAAAATACCCCCCTTTTCGGCAAGGGTATCGTGATCACAAGGCCTGAGGCGCAGGCTCATGAATTTGCCGCCCTCCTGCGGAGAGAAGGGGCACGTGTAATTTCATTTCCCGTTATCAAAGTCGTTCCTCCGAAGGATTATCAGAATCTTGATCGCGCCATCAGAGGGCTTGAAGATTATCAATGGATCATCTTCACCAGTGCCAATGGCGTGGATTTCTTTTTTTCCCGTTTGAAAGAAAACAAAAGGGACATCCGCGATTTGAGAGGTGTACGGATATGCGCTATCGGACCGGCGACACAAGCCAGGATTGAAAGACTCGGTATCAGGGTTGATCTCGTACCGGAAACATTTATTTCTGAAGGAATTTTGGAGGCATTTAACAAACTTGATATCAGTGGACAGAGATTTTTACTCCCCCGTGCTGAAGAGGCCAGAGATGTTCTCCCCCATGGATTGGCAAAACTTGGCGCCTCAGTCGATGTTATAACCGCTTACAGGACGGTCAACTCCGGGAGAAAAAGGGGTGAACTTGAAGAACTGATCAATCAGGGGAAGGTAGATGTTGTTACCTTTACCAGTCCCTCTACGGTGATAAATTTTCTGGAAACCATGGGAAGGGATTTTGTCCTGCCTTCGAAAATCAAGATTGCCTGTATAGGTCCCGTCACTGCAAACGCTGCACGAAATGCAGGCATTTCCGTGGATATCTTGCAGGAACAATATACAATACCTTGCCTCGTGGAGGCACTGTCAGACTACTTTCGCAACAGAGAGCTCTAAACTATCATAAGTCATCCGGATCAGCGCCTACTTCTTTATTGCCCAGCAAATTGCCAAGTGTCTTTTCAATATCGGTAATAGTATAAGGCTTGTTGAGCACGGCACTAAAGCCGTACTTCTTATATTCGGACATAATCTGATCGGATGCATAGCCGCTGGAAACGATCGCTTTAACCTGAGGATCTATTTCAAGCAACCCCTTAATTGCTTCCTTGCCACCCATTCCTCCGGGAACAGTCAGGTCCAAAATGACTGCGTCAAAGGGCTGTCCTGCCTCTTTGGCTTCTTTAAATCGCCCGATTACTTCAGCACCATCACTGGTAAGCTCTACTTCGCATCCAATGAGGCTCAGCATTTTACCGAGCATCTCTCTGATCATTTCCTCATCATCCATCACCAGTATTCTTTCTTTACCGCGCAATATGCTGCTGTCCATAACTAGTTTCTCCTCTGCTGTTATCTGTTTTTTAGAAGCAGGCAAATATATATGGAAGCTTGTTCCGACTCCCGGTTCGGATTCGACTGCGATATGACCACTATGGTTTTTAACAATGGAATAGGCGCTAGCCAGCCCCAAGCCACTCCCCCTCTGCTTGGTAGTAAAGAAGGGTTCAAATATCCTGCCAATATCTTCCCTTTGAATACCTACACCACTGTCTTTGATGGCTATATGGACATAGTTGCCTGCGAGTAGCGGTAAAACCGATCTTTTCTTAATGAGATAGTTCTCTGCTTCTATATTGATCTGTCCGCCTTTAGGCGTGGCATGGTCGGCATTGATGACGATATTACTGATTACCTGGTTTATCTGTCCCTCGTCGGCTTTTACCGCCCAGAGATTATCGGGCAGGAAGAAATTGGGTTTAACATTAGAACCTCTCAAGGCAAAACTGGCGGACTCCCGAATTAATTTGCCGATGGAAACAACCGTCTTGATTGGGGCACCGCCCCTGGAAAAGGTCAGTAACTGCTGAGTCAAATCTCTCGCTCTTACCAAAGCTTTTTCTGCTTCTTTGAGCCTCTCAAAGGCTTGTCCTTCCGGCTCCACATATTTTCTGGCCAGGCCGATATTACCCATGATACCGGTTAGATAGTTGTTGAAGTCGTGAGCAATACCCCCTGCCAATGTACCGATTGATTCCAACTTTTCAACTTTTTGGCGTTCCGCCTCCAGCAGCTTGCGTTCGGTGATATCCTGGTAGATCATCTGAAACCTCTCCTCGCCATTCCAAAGCACTCGTTCACGCAAGACTTCAAGATAACGGATTTTACCATCCTTGCGCATAATGCTTATCTCATATCTGGGAGGTACATATTCGCCTCTTACTCGCTTCTCCTTTCTTAGCCGGTGTTCAGTATAGCTATCCGGCGTGTAGCGCTTCTTAACCGAAATTTTTTTGAACTCTTCGAGGCCGGCATATCCATAGATGTGCAGAAATGCCTGATTCGCATAGAGAGTCTCACCATCGGCACTTATGATACGTATACCCAGCGGGGAATCTTCCAGAGTAGAACGGAAATTTTCTTCACTTCTATGCAGTGCTTCCTCTGCTTGCTTTAGCCGAGTCAGGTCGTCATAATGAGCTACGATTTTACCCCCGGGTATTTTATATACATAATTTTCCCGCCAGCCGGATATACGGTCGTCCTGATACAAGGCAACCGGGTGATGCTCAGGTTTACCGGTACGCCACACCCACTGGAAAACTTCAAATAGTCCGAATTCCCGTACCCCGGGGAAGACATTGAGCACGCTCCTGCCTATCACCTCATCACGGCTAATTTTCTCTATTCTCTCCGCGGCCCGGTTAAAATCGACGAGAACAAAATCCCGACCGTCATCAATTACCTCGTATACCGCAAGGCCGCTGTTCAAGTTATCGACCAGCTCGACATATTTCTGCCGAGATTCGGCGAGTTCCCGCCACATTTGATGTTCGCGCTCAATATTGTTAAGCCAGTGTTGAGCTTCCCCTTCGGCACATTTGTGGTTGAGAAATTCTTCAGGTGGAATGTAATAGAAATTATGATAGACATTATTCCCCCACACCAGTATGGGATGGGTCACGATAACACCCTTGATCACTTCCTGGTCGAACTTCCATCGGTCGTACTGACAGATAACAAGGCAGGGATAGTAAGAGAAGAAATCGCGATTGAGTTTGGCCTCATATTCCAGCAGTTTTTCCGAACCGGGATAGCCGCGCAGGACCCATGTCATCTCTCCTGTTAGCCGGAGAGCGGGATATCCCTCAGCAACAGCTTTTTCAGTTTCCGATATTAAAAGGGCAATCATTCTATCAGGATCGAAAAAACCTTCCCTGGTATATGCATCAGTTTCGTTTAGAATAGTTAGTTGGCCGGACTTCTCGGCAGTAACGGCATCAATTCCTTCCTCAACCAGGTATTTGCGAATTTCATCGGCAGTACTGGTATCTACAACATAGACACACTTCTCGTTTTGCTTAAGCCCGATAACAAGAAAAGGTATTACAGCATTTCTCCACTCTTCCTTCGATTCATAAATAAGGCACAGGTGGTCATGAGGTTTCAGGGTTTCAAGTGTTTTGACGAGGGTTATGTCTGCAGAATAGATATTTAATCCTTCCGTGCCAACGGAGGAGATGCCACACATCCCTTCCGGCTTGAAGAAGAATCTGTGTTCTGCCTCTTCATTTTGGGTGGGCGTCTTTTTAGCAATACCGTCTTTGGCCATCCGATAGCTTCTCCCGTAAGGTGCTTTTGAGGTTATCCCTAAGCCAAGTTTATACATTTTTTTCACTTTCAGTGTATTTTATATCCTTTAAAAAGTCAATACAAGTAATACTAGGTAGTTATCCTACTGATAGGTGAAACCAGACTTAGAAAAACTATTTCGGAAGGACTCAGGAAGTGGTATATTAGCTGCGAGGTGCAGTTCATAAGATTTCCACTTATTTGCAAAAGTTTAGTAAATTCAAAATAAGTTAAAATGGCTAAAATTAAAACCTCAAAACAATTTTCGGATTTAAAGTTTAGACCTTGTAGAGACTTTATCCCTTTTTTCTTCATAGCAATTCTACTCCTATTAGCGGGGTGTGCGATAAAGGTTGAGAAACCGACACCTATCCCACCAGCCCCACCGGTCCTCCTGGAGTTGATTTCCGAAGAGTATCTCCCCTTTTTTGACGATGATCTTGATCAAGCATCCCTCGAACTGGCGGTGGAAAGGAGTCTGCAATATTATGACAGAAAGACGAATTCTCTTTATCGCTATGGAAATGAGCAGTACACTTCCCTGGAATTAAAAGAATCTCTTCTCTCATTTCTGGATATAGTAAGAAGCCCGGGGGCATACGAACACAAAAGACAAAAAATCAGAGATACGTTTGATGTTTATCGGGCTGTCGGTTTTGATAATAATGAACCCGTTATCATTACCGGTTATTACGAGCCTATTCTGGAAGGTTCCCTCGAAAGAACAGAGAGATACAGATACCCGATTTACAGAACACCTGATGATACTGTAGTAGTTAAGCTGGGCAAATTCAGCAAAAAATATGGAAATGATCGTATTGTAGGAAGATTACAGAATGGAGAAGTAATCCCTCATTACACCCGTGCAGAGATTGACGGAACTGATGTTTTAAAAGACAGAAGTCTGGAGATTGTCTGGGTCGATGATCCTGTTGCTCTTTTTTCCCTTCATACCCAGGGTTCCGGAAAGATAAGACTGCCTGACGGGGGGATTATCCAGGTCGGTTATGCCCAGTCGAATGGCCATCCTTTTCGTAGTGTAGCAAGATTTTTACTGAGTCAAGGAAGGATATCAAAAGGAGAGCTCTCTCACCGGTCAGTCAAGAGATACCTAAGTGAGCAGCATCCTGATGAGCTCTCGGAGATTCTCAATCATAACGAAAGTTATATATTCTTTCGTATCCTTGAGAATGGTCCCTTAGGAGGACTTGGCTTTCCTCTCACCGCCGGCAGAACAATAGCTGCCGATCCTAAAGTCTTTCCGAGAGGAGCTCTTGCCTTTATCAGATCGCGAAAACCGCTACTAAATAATGGTAACATCGTCGAATGGCAGTCCTTTTCTCGTTTTGTCCTTTTCCAGGATACCGGTGGAATTATAACAGGACCGAAGTCTTTGGACCTCTATTGCGGAACCGGTAATGACGCTGAAGTACTGGCTGGAAGTCTGAAGGAAAAAAGCGAATTATATTTTCTGGTAAAGAAGAGAGACAATGTCCAATAAATATCGTTTATCAATAACCGATATACATGCAAAAAATAATAGGGAAGGGTAGGGAAAAAGCAACCATTCCTTTTTGTCTCTCCACCCGCTTGTCGGTTTCTATATGTGCGACCAGCGGAAACAATATATGTTCCACAGCGGCGAGGTGCCACCCTTTCCTTCCTGCCATTACTGGCAGCACATAAGGGTATTTCCGCCTTCAATACAGGAATACTCCTCTGTGTTCACCAATACAATTTTAGCAGGAATTCTTCCAAGACCTTTCGGGACGTATAGCGGGCGATATTTTATGTCATGGGATCTCTTAGCGTCTTATTTACCGTAGTTTCACACTTCCCTCTAAAATCCTACGAAAAACAATTTTGTCCCCGAGAAACGAAGAAACAGCAAAATTTAACAAAGTTTACATAAGATATCTTATAAGACGTATAAATATTTCTTATAATCCTTCCTCGGCTAATTTTTTTATTAATTGAGTTTGATTGTCGGACAGGTTTCGAGGAACGCTAACAATAATTTTAACATACTGGTCCCCCTTAGTCGTACCTTTTAATTTTGGAATACCATACCCCTTCATCCTTATCTTGGTATTATTCTGAGTACCCGGAGGAATTTTAATCCTTTTCGTGGAACCATCAAGGATAGGTACATCAATAGAAACACCAAGGACAGCCTGAGAAAAGTTGATCGTTTTTTCTACATATATATCGTTATTATCCCTGGTAAAAATGGGATGGGGAGGGATATTGATACTTAAATATAAATCACCGGGCATTCCGCCGTTGATACCAGGGGCACCCTTGCCTCCCAGTCTTAATTTTTTCCCCGCACTAATCCCGGGAGGTATTTTAACGCTGATCTCTTCGGTTTTGTTTTCCTTCTGCAGAGATAGTTTTTTTTCTGCACCGGACACAGATTCTTCAAGGGTGATCGACAGATTGTAGAGAAGGTCCTGTCCCCTCTGAGGCATTTGTCCGAAATGTTGAGTGCCAAAACCTTCAGTGAAAGGACCTCTTCTGTTCTGTGTCGTATAGGTTTTTCTTCCTCCCATACCGCCGATGTCGAAGCCTAAGTCTCTTAATATTTCGTTGAGATCAAAATTCCTGAATATATCCTCCCGGCTGAATCTCTGGCTGAACGCATCGGAACCAAAACTATCGTATTGCTGGCGTTTCTCATGATCACTGAGAACCGCATAGGCCTCACTTATCTTCTTGAATTTTTCTTCCGCTTCCTTATTATCAGGGTTTTTATCGGGATGATATTTCAAAGCCAGTTTTCTATAAACCTTTTTAATTTCTTTATCGTCCGCTTTTTTATCAACCCCCAGTATTTTATAATAATCTTCCGCCATAGTTTTTTTCTAACCTTTTCTTACGACAAAGTAGGTTCAACGTAGATCTTATTTTGTATAAGGATATTCATTACTTTTTGTTTGTCAAGGATATTCCTTTTGCATAAGCACGTTACTTATACGTTGTTCACAACATTGGACTAAAAGATTACGCTGTCTAAAGTATCAAGCCGAGTGTCTAAATCTTAGTTATTTATATTAGATCTATAATTTCTGCAACTGAGATAGTGGCAATATCCATGAATTTACTGGATCTCGAATTGTCCTCCGCTAACAAATCCATAACTCGAAAGAACATGTTTTCCACTATTTTTTCACGGTCATTATCCTTTCGTCTGATCCCAAAACGAATCTTTTTACGGTCTTCCACATTTAATTTGTTTATCAAGTTTTTCGTTGCCCAAATAGCCCCATAGCGGGCAAAATCGGACAGTCTACCGGTACAATTAACAGAGTCACCGAGGGCAGTAAATTCGATACCAGGTGAAGGGGTAATATGACTCAAATACTCCTGCCCCTCATTGATGCCTATGTTCAGATATAGATCATGAAACCACCCTTTGCGCATTTTCCATTCCATACTCAGTTTTTTCACTTTTTCTCTTAGCTCCAAAGCACAGTAAATGGAATTCGTAAGATAATCGGAGTTTGTATCTTTCATGAAATAATAAACGATGCCATCACCCGTATGCTTCCCATACACCCCATAATATTTTCTAAAAGTATCCTCCATATATTTCCAGAGCTGATTAATTAATAAAAAATATTCTTCAGGGGGTAAATTGGCGCAAATCTTTACTGAATCCTGTAAATCTGCGATAAGGACACAGAAGGAAACAAGTGTGGGAATACGTTGTTGCAGTAATTCGCCGAGTACCTTTTTCCGGTATGACAACAACTCAATTACGCCGTCCAGTAAATTATCGACGGGAACATACACAAACAATATCCCTTCCCTGAAAACGACTCGGTACGCACGATATGATCTCACGATACCATCGAAACCAGCGAGATTCAGATAAGCTTCTTTAATGGGATCTCCCGGCTCAGAACAAACTCGATCATATATTTTTTCTAGGACATGCAGCTCCATTTTAGAAATGCCTTCATAAAGTTCTGCCAGTGATTCTTTTGTATGCCTTGACTTTACAAAAAGCATATGAAACTCCAGTAAGTCATTCTTGTTGTGGTCATTATTGTACATCTCCATATTAAGAAATAATTTAAATACGCTTCTAGACCTAGTCTCTCTAATAGAGTGAATATCATGATGGAATATTTGATCTTCCGCTTCTTTACTTATCCATTGGATCTCAAATCTCTGGTTTAACAGGTAGGCCGGACAGTGGAGATCACTAATCGTTAACTTTAGTCCTTCATCTGTTTCCCGTAATGTATTTTCGATTGTGTCTTTTCGCCGCTCGTTGACCTTTTTGGTTGTTATTGATAGTGAATCGCTTTCAAGTGGACTGGCGGCAGATAAATCCTCTTTCCCTGTAGAGTGCACAGTTGAAAAATTATCTAATTTCTTAGCAATGTCTTTTATGGAATACCCCTCCCTTTTCATGCGCTTGACTATCTCGATATTTTCAATAATCTCTTGAGGAAAGTATCCAATTTTCTTGGCCCGTATTGTTGCACCTTCCGGCTTTTTTATAAGAGGCCTTGGTAATATACCCAGCTTGATGTAATTATTAAGTGTTGCCCTGGAAATCCCCGTTTTTTCGATGACCTCTTTGCTGTTTACAAGTAAGTTATTACCAAGAGAAGACATGGTCTAAGTACCTCCTTTTGTCTAATTATACTGTTTAGTCTGTTTATAAAGCCCCCTACCTTCCTGATTAACCATGAAACACAAGACGGCTCTACTTGTCAAGTAAATTATACTGTTTAATTATACCGGACAGGTAATATTACTAAGTCGCCTATACTGTATATAAATACAGTACAAATTGTATTTGTCAAGTAATTTGTAATAAAAATTTATGGCGAATTAGATTTAATTAATAATGTGATAGACAGTATAATATTATAAAGTATATTATCCGTGGCTCTTCTCTACTTCTTATCTGAAGAGGAGCGGCCGGGCAAATGTCAAATATGTAACAAGATAAGCGGTGATTGTAATAATATAACTGTTATGGTATTTTTATTTTATGGCCGAGAAAAAAAATATCCTTTTGATCAATCCATGGATATACGATTTTGCCGCCTATGACTTCTGGATGAAACCGCTTGGTCTACTTTATATTGCCGGGTTTCTTCGGAAAAACGGCTACGAGGTTGATCTTATCGACTGTCTTAATCCTCTGCACCCGGAAATGAACAACGAGGCGCACATCAGATTAGCCCGGAGAAAACCATCAGGCCATGGCAAATATCCCAAGGAAAGCATTTCCAAACCAGAACCCCTGAAAGATATCCCCAGAAGATATAACCGCTACGGCATTACCCCTAGGATATTCAAAAGGGAGATTACCTGCCGTAAGCAGCCGGATCTGGTCATCATTACCTCCATGATGACTTACTGGTATCCGGGGGTATTTGAAGTAATACGTATACTGAAAGATATGATCCCTGGAGCGCCAATCATCTTGGGGGGAAACTATGTAACCCTTTGCCCGGAACACGCATTACATTCAGGAGCAGACTTTACAGTTTCAGGTGAAGGAGAAAGATACATACCGAAACTATTAAAAGAAATGTTTGGAGAAGATCCTTTATTTATGCCGGATTTCGACAATCTCGATTCATACCCCTACCCTGCTCTCGATCTAATTCCGTATAAGGATCAGTTTCCCATTATAACATCAAAGGGATGTCCCTACCGATGTAGCTATTGTGCCTCTCATCTGTTAAATAAAGGTTTTAGAAGAAGAGATCCCCTTAAAGTCGTCAATGAGATCGCTTTTTGGAATAAAAATTTCGGAATTAAACATTTTTCATTCTATGATGATGCTCTGCTCGTCAATCCTGAAGATATAGCAATTCCTATGTTAAAAGAAATCGTAAGACAGCAGTTATCATGTCAGTTTCATTGTCCTAATGGCCTTCATCTACGGGATATAACGGAGGAAGTCGCTTTTTTAATGTTTCGCGCAGGGTTTAGAACTATCCGCTTCGGGTTTGAAACAGCAGATGCAAAAAGGCAGGCCGAAACAGGCGGTAAAGTCAACAACGAAGAGCTTCGGCAAGCCATCATTCATCTTAAAAAGGCCGGCTATAAAACAGATGAAATCGGGGTTTATCTGCTCTGTGGGTTGCCTTCTCAGACGGCCTCAGAGCTCCGTGAGACTATCCGTTATGTGCTATCATGTGGAGCGAAGCCTATTATTGCAGAGTATTCCCCCATTCCAGGAATCGCATTGTGGGATGTATCAATACAGGCAGCATCTTATGATATTGCCGGAGAGCCTCTCTATCACAATAACTCTCTGCTCCCCTGTCAGGGGAAAGAATTGACATTTGAAATGTATAGGGAATTGAAACTAATGACGAGGAATTGTTGATCTTATAACCATCTAGTTAAAGGACTGCTTAAAGGTATGAGTAATAACATTAAATATAATAAAGAATTTTTATCTAACAATTTATACTATATATGGAAATTGCCTTGCATCATTATTTTGTTGCTTTCCCTCTTCTGCCTGTGCAGAAATGCATTTTCATATGACCTTGAAAAGCGAGTACAAAAACATACCCTGAAAAATGGATTGAAGGTCCTGCTGCTTGAAAGGCATTTAAGTCCCACAGTAGCTCTTTACATAAGGCATAATGTGGGCGCAGTTGATGAAAACAACGGCAGAACCGGCACCGCCCATTTCCTGGAACATTTGATGTTCAAGGGAACTAAAACTATCGGAGCCATCGATTATGCAAAAGAAAAGATTATACTTGAAAAAATTATAAGAGCCGGACATGCACTCGATCAGGAAAAGATGAAGGGCGGAGACGTCAACTCACAGCGCATTGCCGAATTGACACACCGATTGGAGGTACTGCAGAAGAGGCATAAATCATTGATCGTAACTAATGACATTGACCGTCTATATACGGAAAATGGAGGAGTGGATATAAATGCATCCACGGGACAGGACCTGACAACTTATCAGGTTTGTCTTCCTGCCAATAAGATTGAACTCTGGGCAAGGATCGAAGCCGACCGTATGACCAACCCGGTTTTCAGGGAGTTTTATACTGAACGTAATGTAATAATGGAAGAGAGACGACAGAGAATAGAATCTGATCCTGATGGGAAACTTTTTGAGCAATTCTTCGCTGCCGCTTTCCATGCCCATCCCTATGGTCGGCCGATCATAGGCTGGCCATCAGATATGCTATTTCTGAGTTACGCCTATACAGAAGATTTTTTCAGGAAATACCATGCTCCAAATAACACAGTTATCGCGGTAGTAGGAGACATCGATCCGTCAGATACCCTTAACATCATCAAAAGATACTTCGGTTGTATTCCCCGCAGGGGAATCTACACTTCTTACATCACCGAAGAACCACCTCAAATGGGAGAGCGAAGAGTTGAGCTACTTTCTGATGCAAACCCGAGGCTGATCATAGGGTATCATAAGCCTGCCCTGCCCTCTTCTGATGACTATGCGTTCGATGTCATTGATTATCTACTTTCACGGGGAAGGACATCACGATTCTATAAGGCTATTGTAGAAAAAGCAGGCCTATCGGAAAGTATCCAGACAATAAATGGCATGCCGGGAGCAAGATATCCAAATCTCTTTACTATCTTTGCTACGCCACGCCACCCTCATACAAATGCTGAACTGGAGACAGCTATATATGCAGAAATCGAAAAGCTCAAGACAGAACCTGTATCTGAAAGGGAAATGAAAAAGGTAAAAAATCAATTAAAGGCTGACTTTATCGGAGGGCTCAATTCCAATTCCGGACTTGCCAGTGCCCTCTCCTATTTTGAGATTCTGGTGGGAGATTTTCGCTATATGACAGATCACATAACTGTTATAGAAAAGATAACACCGGAAGATATTATAAGAGTAGCAAGGAAATACCTAAACCAAGAAAACAGGACGGTTGCTATACTCAAACAACAAAAGTGATAAAACTATAATATTTCTTCAGCTTAAAAACATGCCTT
>Ga0265296_1003480_pt1 | contig 14561 bp, 14 predicted proteins | sample MunlanPumphouse1_FD_189073 | JGI IMG/M metagenome (GOLD analysis project Ga0265296, IMG submission 189073) | Groundwater microbial communities from a municipal landfill in Southern Ontario, Canada - Pumphouse #1 | ecosystem: Environmental > Aquatic > Deep subsurface > Groundwater | place... | reverse complement strand
TTCATATCGTTTATGATGCCAATCTACAAATGATATGCGAATGCTGCAAATATTATTCGCGGCATTTGCATAAGATTCGCATTATTGGCATCTTATATAATTATTTCTTTATAAATTCTTTTTATCTTTTTAGATTTTAAAGATTTTGAATCCGTTTCAATCAGGATGCCATTCACACCGCATTTACCTTCTTCAACCACATCCATTTTAAGCGGCCCTTCAATTAAGTAGCCGTTTACGACGTCCAAACTCTGTCCCAAAATGGAATCAACGGCCCCGACCATTCCGGCATCGGTAATGTAGGCCGTCCCGCCCGGAAGAATCTTTTCATCCGCGGTCGGAATATGGCTATGGGTGCCGATAACGGCGGTCACCCGCCCATCCGCGTACCGTCCCATGGCGACTTTTTCGCTGGTCGCTTCGGCGTGAAAATCAACGAAGATCGCGTCAAACTTTTCACCCTCAAAACTCTCCAAAATTTCATCCAACTTTGTAAAAGGATTGGTAAGGTCGGGAATCTTGGCAAAAACGCGCCCCAGAAGATTAATGACGAGAACGCGCCGGACGCCGGATGTCACTTCAATGGCGCCGGAGCCGGGAAAGCCGGTGGGAAAATTAGCTGGTCTTACTATAATTTTAGCATATTTCGGATTTTGAAACAAGTCAAACGCCTCCGGCTTGTCCCAAATATGGTTGCCGGTGGTAATGACGTCAACGCCGGCGCGTAAAATATCCTCGGCCGTTTTGACGGTGAGCCCGCAACCGTGCGCCGCGTTTTCGCCGTTGGCGATAATTAAATCCGGCTTCAGCTCCTTCTGAAGTTCGGGTATCGCTTCCGCGACTGCCTTTCTCCCGATTTTACCTATTAAGTCTCCAAGGAATAGTATCTTCATAGATCAGAAAATAGAAAGTAGAAAGATAGAAAATAGTATTTTATCTAACCAAAAAACTGTTTAAGATTTTCATTACTTCTTGAAGTATGCTCATAGATTTTTCGTAGTTAATCTTCGGGAACAATACTTTTGAAACCTCTATCTGGCTCTCGAGCTCCGAACCCGAACCGAAGGCAATGGCTATAAATTGCCGCTTTTCTCCGGCATGAAATCTGTGGTAACTTTCAGCTATATTGGAAGAAATAGAAATTACCGCACGACGCATTTGGCTGATTAAGCCATACGTTTCGGATTTAGGAAATTCTTCCGTAATCTTATATATCTCAACCGCCAAATCTCTCGCCTTCTGCCAGACCAACAAATCTTTAAATGATTTTGTTGTCATAAATTCTATTTTCTATTTTCTAGATTCTATTTTCTAACGTGCGTATTCGATCACGCGGGTTTCGCGGATGACCGTCACTTTAATTTCACCGGGATAATTAAGTTCCGCCTCAATCTTTTTGGCGATTTCTTTGGCCATCTGGTAGGCGGCGTAATCGTCAATCTCCTGCGGGCGGACAAAAACGCGCACTTCGCGTCCGGCCTGGATGGCATAAACTTTTTCCACGCCCGGAAAAGAGGTGGCGACTTTTTCCAGTTCCTCCAGGCGCTTTACATATTGCTCGTAAGTGTCCTTGCGGGCGCCGGGACGGGCGCCGGAAATAGCGTCGGCTACTTTATTAATGACGGCCTCCAGCGTTTTCGGCTTATCCTCGTGATGGCCGATACAGGCATAGGCGATTTCTTCCGGCATCCCGAATTTTTTCATGATGTTGTAGCCGATATCTGTGTGATTGCCCTGGACATCGTGGTCAACGGCTTTGCCGATGTCGTGAAAGAGCCCGCCTTTTTTGGCGACGGCGACATCAGCGCCGAGTTCTTCCGCCAGCACCGCGGAAAGATTGGCGACTTCGATAGAGTGCTGAAGAATATTCTGGCCGTAACTGGTGCGGAATTTTAACCGGCCGAGAATGGAAACCAATTTCGGGTCAATGCCGGTAACGCCGACCTGATACATCGCGTCTTCGCCGGCTTTTCTAATTTCAACCGCCAATTCTTTTTTTGATTCTTCAATCGCCTCTTCAATCCGGCCCGGATGGATACGGCCGTCGGCAATCAATTTATCCAAAGCGCGCTTGGCAATTTGCCGGCGGATGGGCGAGAAACCGGATACTGTAATCATCTGCGGCGTTTCGTCAACAATAATTTCCGTGCCGGTCAGCTGTTCAATGACTTTAATATTGCGTCCTTCCTTACCGATGATACGGCCCTTCATTTCGTCTGATGGCAGCGCGACCGATGTGGTGGTGGTTTCCGTGGCATGCGAAGAAGCAATGCGCTGAATGGCCGGCGTGAGGAGATTCCTGGCCTTTTCTTCCAGCTCCTCGGTGGTCACCTGGTCCATTTTGCGGATGCGCGAAGCCAGTTCGTCTTTGGCGTCACGCTCAACTAATTTAAAAAGCTCTTCCTTGGCTTCGTCTTTATTCAGGCCGGCGATACCCTGCAACTTGGCCATTTCTTGCTCGCGAATTTTTTGAATTTCGCCCTTCACGGCCTCAACCTGTTCTACTTTATCATAAAGCTTTTGCTGTTTCTCTTGGAACTCTAAAAGTTTTTGATCAAAAAGAGATTCACGCTGTTCAATTCTTTTTTGTGACGCAAAAAGTTCCCGACGGCGCTCTTCCTCGTCGCGCTTGGCATCATCAATAATTTTAAGAGCCCTGTCTTTCCCTTGGAGAAGCAGGTCCTGCTGTTTGGCCTTGGCGTCGGCGAGCATTTTCTCCGCGCGCGCCTCGGCTGATTCAACGCTCTTGCGAGCGACGAGTTTACGGATTACGTAACCGGCCGGTATGCCGATTATAAGCCCCGCGAGTAATGTTATTAAAAGTATTTCCATATTCTTCCGCAATCGTGAGAAGTTTCTCCAATGCCAAAACAGACGACTTAAGGCCGACTGTGTTTAAAATTTGGATTGATGAGTTAAAATTCATGGGTGTTCGCTCCTCCGACGCTCGATCCAGAAACTTCTTGTGAATTGCGCTAATTAATTAAGTGATTTGAGTCCTTTTGGACTTGATAATATCATACCACAAAACGGCATTTTTGGCAATGCCCATACGAAATTACGAAATTTTACGAAAATACGAAATTTTCGTAGTTTCGTATTTTTTCGTAATTTCGTATGGGTTAGTACTTTCGTATGGATGAAAAAATTCCCGCCGTTAGGCGGGAAGTTTCTTAATGCTGTTTATGCTTTTTGATTTCCTTTAACATTTTGTCAAAAACCTGTTTGATTCCGAGTTTAGTGGTATCCACAATAATATCGTAATGCCGTTTGTCATAGGTATTGATGTTGTAATATTTTTTGTAGCGGCGGCGGTCGCTTTTTTGCCGGTCATGGATGCTTGCGAGGACAGCGGCATAACTTGTGAGCCCCTTGCCCTCGTTTCTTTTAGCGCCATCTTTAGCCAGACTCTTCCAAATGCGGCGGGCGCCTTCGCGCGGGTCGCAATAAAGATAAACCTTGAGCGAGTTCGGGATAAAGAAAAACGAAGTCCGCCCTTCAACAATAATATTATCTTTCTTCCTTCCGAGTTCAGTTTGATAATCATCAACCTCGCGATCGGTGGATGGATCTTTTTCGCCGAGCTTATTATACTCCGTGAGCGTCATTCCTCGCTTTTTCGCGAGCGCGCGGCGGATTCCGCCCATATAATATCTCTTCATCTTCAGTTTTTTCTCCAACATTTCGGCAAGCGTGCTCTTTCCGGAGCCGGCATTGCCGGATATTGTAATAATCATAAATCCGTATTATCCTCCCCTTGAGACTTGATTCCCAAGTGAGCGAGGGAATTAAAGGCGAGGAGGGGTAAACTGTACAACTTAACCCCCTCTCGCTCCCCCTTCACAAGGGGGAGATAACTATTTAAGTTGATCTAAAATAATTTGTAATTCTTTGGGCAAGTCTTTGTGAAATTCCTTATGGATACCGTTTAAATCGACAAATGACAGGGAGGCGGCATGCAAAAACACGCGGTTAAGAGGAATCTTTTTTCCGCCCGAGGCGGATCCGCCTTTTGCGCCCGAGGCGCATCTGCCTCTGGATGAGGCGGAGAATTTACCTCTGGCTTTAGTATAAAGTTCGTCGCCAACCAACGGATGCCCCAGCGCCAAAAAGTGGACGCGAATTTGATGCGTCCGGCCGGTGATAATATTTATTTTTAAATAAGTATAACCTTTGTATTTTTTAATTATTTCGTATTTAGTGAGCGCCTCTTTTCCTTCGTCGGAATTTTCCGGACGAGCGGCCATTTTTCCGGACCGGCCCCGGCCGACCTTAAAAATAATATCACCGGCTTCATTTGTAAGTTCGCCATAAACCAGCCCCAGATATTCTTTTTTCACTTCGCGCGTGGCAAAAGCGATTTTAAAATATTCGTAGGCGCGGGACGTACGGGTGGCGATTAAAAGCCCGGAGACGTCCTTATCAAGCCGATGAACAATACCATATCGTCCGGGTTCGCCGGCATTTTTTATCTCCGGATATTTAAGCTGGAGCGCGGCTGACAGGGTTGGTTCACGTCTACCCGGAACCGCGTGCACCAAAAGTCCGGCCGGCTTATAAACAATCAGATAATCCGGATCGGCGTGGATAATTTCAATTTCCGGCTCGTTTATTTTTGATTCCTTTTTCGCGATTTTTACCTTAACCGCCGAAATTTCAATCACATCTCCGGTGCGCACAAAATGATGCGGCGTAACCTGCTTGCCATTAACCGTAATGCCGCCGGCTTTAATTTTTTTCTGGATCTCGCTCCGGGAGCCGTCGATTTTTCCAATCAAAAATTTGTCCAAGCGGGAACCATTGTCTTCTTTTTCAATCGTAAAATTCATTTTAGTTTGTATTATTAAATCCGAACCATTAAATTACAAATTCAAAGCACCAAATCCCAAATAAATTACAATGACCAAAATTACAAATTTTAAACTTTTAAAATTTGGATTTTTGATTTTTGCGCCAGAGGCGCATCCGCCTCTGGCGGAGAATTTATTTGGGATTTGTAATTTTGGATTTGGAATTTTAAAAAAACTGGACTAATTTTTTAAGAAACCCCTCCGCTTCTTTTTTATCTTTCACTCTTCCCGTCAATTGTTCTTCTCTTAATAATAATATAATTTCGCCGACTTTGGGCCCGGGTTTTAATCCCAAAATCTTCATAATAGAGTTGCCGTCCAAAATTGGCGGCGGCAATACTTTTTTGCCCTTGGCCATTTTTTTCATGCTATTGATTTTTTTTACAAATCGGTTGAGATTTTTTAAATCAGGGTTTCGTCCGTCCGGGAAAGTGGCCCTGGCGTCGGCAAAAGAAAGCGCCAGCAAGTCATCGCCGAAATATTTAGGATTGAAAAAATATTTTTCCAGCGTCGTTTCGCGCATCTGGTAGGGATTATTATTCCAGGTCAAAAGATGGCTGCGGATAAGCCATTCCACACGTTCGGTGGAAACGGAAAAATCCGGCACGGCGCTGAACTTCATCCGCTCGGCAACCTGGCGCCAAAGACGCGCGCCATACTCATCATGTTCGTAAAAAACTACCCGCTCCTCGCCGTCTTTAATGATTTTTTTCCGCGCCGGCGGTTTGCCGATGTCGTGGAAGAGGACGGCCAAAATTAATTCCGCTGACGGGGGGCCGAATTTTTTGACGAAGGCGGCGGCCGCGAGATTTTTGAGCGCAAGCATCGTATGCGCCCAAACATCGCCCTCGGCATGGTATTCGCGCGGCTGGCCGCACCCGGACATTTCTAATAATTCCGGCATTAAGACTTTTAAAGCGCCAAGTTCGCGATAAACTCCCATCGTTTTTACCGGATCGGCCGCAAGCGCTTTTAAAAATTCTTCGCTGACCATTTCGTACGGCGTTACCCGTTCGTGTTTAGCATCGATGACCCGCTCGTCATTCAGGTGCGATACCAATCTTTTAACCGCCGCAAGAGTTTCCTTTTCAATTTTAAATCCGAAGACAAGCGCAAAGCGGATGGCGCGCAAAATGCGGGTATAGTCTTCCTTAAATCTTTCCGCCGGCCCGCCGACGGTGCGGACGATTTTTGATTTGAGATCAACGAGGCCGTTCCACGGGTCAATCAATATTTTTTTCCGCGCGCTCCAGGCCATGGCGTTCCAGGTGAAATCGCGGCGGGCGAGGTCGGCTTCAATCGGCAGACTGGCGTCGGACTGGACGTCAAAATCGCGGTAGCCGCCGGTCCCAAAGGCGAAATCGCGCCGCGGCAGGGCAATGTCAAGCGGATTTTTCGGGTCCCCGCTTTGGAGTCCTTGCGAAAGCAAGGTTGCCCCACTCTCGCGGGGACTCCGACGACGAGATCCCGCCGACGGGTTCTCGATTGGGACGAATTTATAGACGCCAAAATTTTTTCCGACCAGATTTACTTCGCCGTGCTTTTTCAGGAAGGCGGCGAGCTTCACGGCCGGAACTTTGGTGACGACAAAATCGTAATCTTTGGTTGCCCGTCCCATCACGGCGTCACGCACCGCTCCGCCGACAAGATAAACGTCTGATTTCGGAAACTCTTTGAGTAATTCGCGGACAAACTTAAAATCAAGCCCCCGCCCAATTTGCCGACGGGCGCCGGCGCTGATTACGATTGATTTTTTCGGTATTTTTTTTGTCATTTCAGCTTGATTGCTTGGAATCATTGCGTTAGCAAGGCAACCCCGCTTACGCGGGGACTCCAAAGCATTAAACTATCTATAGGATAGCGGAAATCGAGCCAAATTACAAATGGTTGACGGATGCTGATTTTTTATATAAGATGGAAGCAATCAACCGCCCATAGCTCAGCTGGTTAGAGCACCAGACTTATAATTTGGGGGTCGATGGTTCAAATCCATCTGGGCGGACCAAAAAACCGCTCCGAATTATACCGGAGCGGTTTTTTTAATCAATCTATTATTTATTTACAGGCTCCCGATGCCGGACCCGTTGGGTTACACACTCCGCTGGCGCATTCATCATTATCACCGCAAGGCGAACCAGAAGGTTTGGAACTTCCAGCCACGCACTTACCCTGAAGGAGATCTCCTAATTTTTGAGCATTTCTATTTGGATTATCATTATTACATTTGCCACTTTGGCAGGTCACCGACAAAAAACAAGTCTCTCCGTCATATGAAGGTCGGCGACAGGCCTGTAAATCGGCTTTGGCGTCGGCTTCGGTTTTTGCAGTAAATTTCATCCAATTTTCAACCGTTACCATCCAGCTTGGATAGGTATCTTGGGGGCGATACTGCTCTCCGGTGCACGCGAGTCCAATTTTTGCCGCTCCACAATGAGCTTTATAGCATGAACCGTTGGCGCACTGCTTATCATCGTCGCACTTAGCGCCAATCGGACGCATAGTTTCGCCCATGCATTGTTTTATATCATTATCGCATGTCGCGGCATCCGGATCTTTACAATCAGAGCCGCTATTACATGGGCTTCCGCGCTTTCCATCACTGCATAATTTGCAATTTCCGGTAAAAAGAACTGTCGCGCAAAATAAACCTTCGTTGCATTTTCCGTCCGGGCATTGAGAATAAAGCGCTCCCGCTTGAGCCGACGGCGCCATACTACACGACTTTGATGCTACATCCCACTTACAGCCCGCCGAGGTTGTGCCCTGCGGCTTCATACAATCCCACCCCTTGTTCATCCCGACGGCATTCTGTTCGCAAGTTTTCTGCTCTTTGTATCCGCCACAATTAGCCACTTCGGAGAAGGCGAATTTATTTTGCTTTAACATTGGCACGCGGGGCAAAGATAATTTTACGAGCGCCGGACTTACGGTATTTAAAATTAAGTACGCGCAAAAGAGCAAAATCACTCCCAAAACGGCGTTACCGATCCGTTTTTTCGCTTCACCCACACCCCCGCCGCCGCGCGCCATTATATATTGTACGCCGCCGATCATCACCATAATAATCGCAATCATCAAAACAAAACCGAGCGCGTAATTATACGCCTTGGCCACATAGTCGCCGAGGTTGGCGATCTTTCCCCCGCCGATGCTGATTTGCGGCGTATAATCTATATTCTGTTTCGCAAAACAAAACTGACCGCTGGTTTTTCCGGCATCCGGCAGCCACTCGCCGCCGGCTTTTACGCAATCCGGCCCGGTCCAATCGGGAACAAAGAGAGGCTGCTTGGTTGCGGCCGCAACGTATTGTGGACATTCCGGAATCGTAGCGCAGGCGGTTTTATCCGCATATTCAACGCCTAAAGCATTAGAAAAATCTGCTACCCCAAAAACGCTTGCGTTGGGAAGGAACGTTGCGAGAGTAGTTGCAGTTGAGGCGGCGATACAGATATCTTTTTCATTAGAACCATTTACCTCGGTACATTTTCTGTTACCCGCGTACTTCACCATACAGCAGCCTATACCCCCGCCAGCACGAGCCGCCGCTGCCGAAACGCATAAGTCGGGGGTAGCCTGTCCATCAGTACATCCGACAAAAGTATCAGCTTTAAAAGTATTTATGCAAAGATTCAATGGCGCAGTATCCGGATTCTGCTTAAAGGGGGTATCCATTGGCACATTATCAACGGGCCCGCTTTTACAAGTCCCTCCCACCATTTTGCACCACACATAAAGTCCGTTCGGAGTACTATCTTTTGTACTATTACAAGGTATTAATGGGTTTGCCGCGGCTAAAACAAAAACGGGCGTTAATAAGAACCCCAATCCGATGATATAAAAAATTTTTAATTTTTTTCTCATAAAATTTACAGCTTCTTTTGCGCGATAAGATTTATTAACGCCTGCTCAAAAATATCGGCCGGAATGGCGCCGGGGATTTTTTCACCATCCACAAAAAAGGTCGGGGTTCCCGGAACGCCGGCGGCCACGCCATCGGCCACCTCTTTTTGCAGACGGATTTTATATTTGCCGGTTTGGAGACATTCCTGAAACTTATTTATATCCAATCCGGCATCCGCCGCGTATTGATACAAAGAATCCTTATCCAAAGCATCATAATGTGAAAAAAGTATATCGTGCATCTTCCAAAACTGACCCTGCTCCTGGGCGCAAAGCGCCGCCAGGGCGGCCTGCGGCCCGTCGGGATATTCCTCGTTTACCGGAAAAAAACGGAAAGTAAAACGCACCCGATCGGAATATTTCATCGCCAACCCGCGGAAGACGCTTGCTTCCTCGGCCGAATACGGGCAGGCAAAATCGGCAAACTCCACAATATTTACCAATGGGCGATCGGTACCGACGGTTGGCGCCGCGGCGGAATAGATTTTTGAAAGATCAACTTTGCCGCCGTCGGTTGCGCTGGCCGTCAGTTGGTATTTCCGGCTTTCCAGGGCCGCCACCGAATTTGCCCGCATTGTCAGATAGATGGTTATAAAATTATACAGAAAAACAGCCAAAAATCCCAAAAAAACGATTCCCAAAAGCCCGAGCGGAATCCCCCACGGCTTTTTATACCACGGCCGGCTGTCTTGAAAGTTAAGTTCCTCTGGCATTATTATCAGCATCGAAGCATCGAAACCTCGAAGCAAAAAGGTTATCTATTATATAGTATATCATGGCGAGGGTGATAACTTAAAACCCCGGCGCATGGTCGGGGTTGTGGAGTCCTTGCGAAAGCAAGGTTGCCCCGCTCTCGCGGGGACTCCAATTTTATAATTTAATTTCCGTAAGCGCCGGCAGTCCCAATTCAGCGCGGGAAAGGGTGATGGCGCCCCGGCGCTTGAAAGAACCGAGAACGCACCGCCGCGCGAGCTTAGCCACCGTTTCGGCCGGGGCGTGCGGGCACTCGGGCAGCGAGTCAAGTTGCGAGATATGTCCATCCGGGTCAAAGCCGTTTTGAATGAGATGGACCATGGTGCGATCAAGTACCGGATACATGGCGCCAAGCTGGTCTTCGTCCCCGCCGGAAATGCCAAGTCCATCGTCGGGCTTGGCGGCGAGGATGCCATCCGGCACGCCAAGATAGCGGGCGATGTCATAAAGCTCCAAACCCTTCATCATGTGCTGAATCATCCCAAAGTCGCCGACATCGCCGTTCATCGTCCAAAAAGCCATCCAGTATTCCGAAAGGTTGTCGGTGGAAAGCACTATTGCCCGCGTCATCATCCGCGCCGCGTGATAGGTGCCAAAAATCATCCGGAGCCGCGAGCGGATATTTCCCTGGGCAATTTTTTGCGACCAATCCCATTCATTGAGCGGTTTGGCGCCGCCGATCTCCTCCAGAATCTTTTTGATTTGCGCGTCAACGCCGGCCACCAGATTCGGCATCGCAAAATCAAGAGTTTCCGAGAGATCCAGGCGGATTTCTTTGGCGCCGAATTTTCGGATCGCTTCCCGACCCAAAATTTCGGCGTCCGGCTTGGAGTGACAGGGCATAATAAGACCGACCGAGGTGAGCGCAAAACCATCCGCCGCCGCGAGCTTTGCGGCGCGCTCCGCTAAGGCCAGGGTGACAGCGCTATCCAACCCGCCGGAACTGCCCGTTATCACATAATGAATTTCATGCGTCTTGCAATGGTCGGCCAGCCGCCGCGCCGCCTTGTCGCAAACGGTTTCAATTTGTTTTTGAGTGAGTTTGTATGGCATAACGGCTCCTTTCTTCCCCCGCGATTATCGTGGTGGAGAATTTGTTTAACAAAAAAACAAAATAATTTTTTAAATGTCGTCCCCTAACTGTCACGGTCGTGACAGTTAGGGACACAACGTTTATTCGCATTATCAGAAAGATCCTTCCCTCCCCACCTCCCTTCTGTAAAGTTTATGTCGCCGGATATAATCCCTAACTTCCGGCAGCACCAAATGGCCAATTGCCAGATTTTGACGGACCATTTCTCTGATTTTTGAACTGGAACCGCTCACGCCAAGTTTGAAAAAACGATGATGCGGCGGCAAATCATCCTGGCGATACGGAAAATCACCGCGGTCAGTAACGGAAAAATTAAGCGTTTCCCAGAGTTCCGGACCACGCTCCCAAACTTTGTGAATCAACGATTCACCTTTTCTACCGCCGCAAATCCAGTCGGTACCGATGATATGCCAAACCTCGCCCTCGGACTCAAACATCTTTTGGAGCGCGTGCGTGCGCGTAAATTTGTTTTTTAAAATATCAAAAAGTTCAACGCGGACTCCCGGCAACCCTCGAAAATTTAATTTCACCATTTCCGCGCGGTCGGCTGGCGCTATTTCGTTAACGGTTACCTTGTCCGGTCGTGGACCGCAAGGAATTATCACGATTTCGTCAAAATACGGCAGCAGGTTTTCCACGAGCTGGCGGTGATGCAGTCCCGGCGGATTGAAACTGCCGCCGAATAGTGCAATTCGTTTTTTGTTCATATTGATTGTTTATTTTCGCATTATCAGGGTGCCAGGAGGCAAGGACGCTTCCGCCGGCAGCTGGATAGATGGTGTCATCTATACACTATGTATCGGGCAAAAAAATTAGCTAAATACGATGCCACTCTACGAAATCCCGCGCCTTTTTATTTTTTTGACTTGGGGCGACCCGACCTCCGGGGACACCGGGAGCAACTTCGGGAGGTCGGGGCGCTTAAAAAGGTGCGGGAAATTCGCGGCATTCGCATATCATTTGTAGATTGGCATCGTGTCAATTATGAAAGAATATCCACAATCTTCGGTTTCCGGCTCTTAAATCTATACGACGTTGCCGGCCGGCAGGCGCCGCGGGCGATTTTTTCCCCCGCTTTTTCCAGAAGGCCGAGCGACAAAATCTTTTTTCTAAAATTCCTCTTGTCCATTTTACGCCCCAAAATACTCTCATAAACTTTTTGCAAATCGGTCAGCGTAAACCGTTCCGGCAAAAGCGACCAGGCGGCATTGGTATATTCCAGCTTCCATTCCAGGCGTTGCTTGGCGTAAATGGCAATTTCGTTATGGTCATAAGCCAGGCGTGGCAATTCGGAAAATTTCCACCAGCGCACGTCCGCGTATTTCGGTAAAGTTTTAAGAATAATTTTTTCCGAGGGGATGAGCGCGAGATAGGCCACCGAAACCACGCGGCCGAACGGATCGCGGGTGAGATTTCCGAAAGTATAAAGTTGTTCCAAATAGATATTTTGAACGTTTGTTTCTTCGTGCAAAATTCTTTTAGCGGCCGTATCAAGCTCCTCGCGCCCGCGGACCAGTCCGCCCGGCAGTGCCCACATATTGATAAACGGTTTTTTTGTCATCTGAATCAGTAAAATAGATAACTCGCCGTTTTTGACGGTAAAGATGCAATTATCCACAGCGACGCCGATGTGTTGTTTTGTGGGAGGTTTCATATTTATTAGGTTTGGTTGGTTTAGTTGGGGTTGTGGCAGCTCGTATCGTCAAACGTTTTAGTCTAACGGCTTTTCACCGATAACGTCAGACTAAACCGATACCGGCCGCGATACCCACACCCCCAACCCATTAATCCCCGATAGTTAGTGTATTCTATACACATTATAACATACCCGCCAAAATCTTGTCAAGGGTTTGACATACTAATTAAAATCCGCCATTATTTATGTTAACGGCCGGTGGCGATGGTCGCCTATGCCAAAGCTCCGGCGAACCGAAGGGCGGGAATGAAAATGAGCGAAAGAGACCGCGAAGATATTGAAGGTTGGGCGGTAATCATGGGAGTGAGTGTGTTCTTTACTATTGGCCCCGGGTTTGAGTGGATTTTGAAAGATATTTTCTTTTCTTTTCTAATCGCCGGATTGTGCTTTTTTACCGCCTTTATGCACTTTGTCTGCCTTAAGCGGACAAAAGTCCATCTTTTTCCGGCTATCACTTTGGTGATTGTCGGGATACTCATTCCAATCATCGCCATTTGGCAAGGACGCCTTTTTCAGGGGAGGTGTCCTTTTTAATTTTTAATTGCGCCAATTTTCACGAATTGCGCGAAGTTAATTTGGCGAAATTCGCGAAAATTCGTGAAATTTAGAATCGAATATTGACAAAATCCCCATAATCTGATATCATACTTATATATGAACATCGCACTTATCTTAAGTATCTCCCAAATCGTCATTGCCATTCTTATGATTTTGGCTGTTTTACTGCAGGCGCGAGGGACCGGCTTGGGCTCGGCTTTCGGCGGCGAGGGAAATATTTTCCGCACCAAGCGCGGAATTGAAAAAATCTTATTCTACGCGACTATTGTTTTAGGAATTCTCTTTGTCGGCGTCTCTTTAGCCGGCTTAGTATTATAATTATTTTGTCTCCCCCTGCCCGAGGGGGAGCGAGAGGGGGTGGGAGTTCGGCGCCAGATATTTAACCCCTCCGCGCCTCCCCTTCGTAAGGGGAGGATACGACGCTCTCCGCGTCTTTTTGACGCATTAAATCTTCGTGTCATTTAAAGAAAAAGCCAGTTTATATTTTTCCCGTATCGCCAAAACACTCCGGGAGAAACGGGCTCGCGCCAAAGCTCAAAAGAGCGAAAATCTGGACCGCGGGCAAATTTTGGCGTTCAAACGGAATAAAATTCCGAGCTGGAAACAATTAAAATATCTCCGCGAAGTCCTAAACGCCAAAGAAAGACTGGCGATGCAATTTTTTACCGGTCTTTTGGCGGCAGCGCTTATTTTTTTGGGCGCCCTTTGGTATTTTAACCATACCGCGGTAATCCCGGCCTATGGCGGAGAATACACCGAAGGATTGATCGGCGCGCCGCAAGCGATAAATCCGATTCTTCCGTCGGCTAACGATGTTGACAGTGATTTGACGCATTTAATTTATTCCGGCTTGCTTAAAAAAAATTTACGGGGCGAGTTCGTTCCGGATTTGGCGGAAAGCTTTGACCTTTCGGCTGACCAAAAAACTTATACTTTTCATCTCAAAAAAAACATCAAATGGCATGATGGCGAGCAGCTTGGCGTTGGCGATATCCTTTTTACAATCAAAATGATCCAGGACGCGGCGGTTAAAAGCCCGCTTCATGATTCCTGGCGCACGGTTAAGGCGGCGGCCATTGACGAACAAACAGTGCAAATTGTCTTAAACGCCCCCGCGCCGGCCTGGCTGGAAAACGCGACAGTGGGAATTTTGCCGGAACATTTATGGAACAGTATTCCGATTTCCGGCTTTGGTTTGGCGGATTTAAATTTGCGCCCCATCGGCACCGGCCCGTATATTTTTGAATCATTCAGCCGCGACCGGCGCGGAAACATTAAATTGTACACTCTGACCGCCAACCAAAATTATCTGCCGCGGCCGAATATTGAAAAGATCATCTTCAAATTTTTTTCCGATTTAAATAGCGCCCAAGTCGCTTTAAATAACCGCGGAATTGACGCTATTTCTTTCATCGGCAATAATTTTAAATCGCAAACCGTCCGCCACGACCTCAATTATTTTCCGCTCCAACTTCCGGAATATTCGGCGCTCTTTTTCAATACTAAAAATAATTTATTAAAAGATTCCGTTTTCCGCACGGCGCTCGCCCTATCCATTGACCGCTCCAAACTCGCCGCCGAGGCCCCAACCGGCGACGTTGAACCGATTTCAAGCCTTTTTGTCAATACGCCTTTTGCCCCGCCGCGGCAACTGGCGCCGCCGGATTTGGCAGAAGCCGCCGCCATTCTTGATAAGACCGATTGGAAATTG
>Ga0265296_1003478_pt1 | contig 14565 bp, 10 predicted proteins | sample MunlanPumphouse1_FD_189073 | JGI IMG/M metagenome (GOLD analysis project Ga0265296, IMG submission 189073) | Groundwater microbial communities from a municipal landfill in Southern Ontario, Canada - Pumphouse #1 | ecosystem: Environmental > Aquatic > Deep subsurface > Groundwater | place... | reverse complement strand
GTCACGGGTCGGCGACAGCGGCAGGCGCACTTCCTCGCTGCACAGGCCCAGCCTGGCCAGGGCGTACTTGGCCGGCGACGGCGAGTTGTCGAGGAACAGCGCCTTGTGCAGACCGATCAGACGGTCCTGCCAAGTCCGCGCCGTGGCGAAATCGCCGGCGGCGACCGCGTCATACATGGCGACCATGGCTTCAGGCGCGACATTCGAGGTGACCGAGATCACGCCGGCCCCGCCGCTGGCCGCATAGCCCAGCCAGCTGGCGTCGTCGCCGCTGATCAGGTCAAAGCGCCCGCTGATGTTGGCCCGCATCCAGCTGACGCGCGACAGGTCGCCGGTGGCGTCCTTGATGCCGACGACATTAGGGTTGCCCGCCAGATGCGCGACCGCCTCGTTCGACAGATCGACGCCGCAGCGGCCCGGAACGTTATAGAGCAGCATCGGAATCTGAACGGCGTCGGAGATCGCCTCGAAGTGGGCGATCATGCCGTCCTGCGAGGGCTTGTTGTAATAGGGCGTCACCACCAAGGTCGCGTCAGCGCCGACTTCCTTGGCGAAGGCCGACAGCTCGATGGCCTCATGCGTGGCGTTCGATCCAGCGCCGGCGATCACGCGCACGCGGCCGGCCGCGACGTTCACGCACTGCTCGATGACGCGCTTGTGCTCGTCCATGCGCAGTGTGGCGCTTTCCCCGGTCGTGCCGACCGGGACCACGCCATGGACGCCTGCGGCGATCTGGCGTTCCAGAAGTTTTTCAAAAGCCCCTTCGTCCACGTTTCCGTCACGAAGAGGTGTGATCAAGGCGGTGATCACGCCCTTGAACAAGGGGGCGGTCATTGAAACAAGTTACCTGCGCGGAGTTTCGGGCGGCACGCCGCCCTTTGAAGAGGCAGGGAGCGTAGGTTGCCCGCCGCTTGGCCGCAACCAGTGATGAATGAGGATCGGACATCTAATGATCGCGACGACCGTGGCCGCCGCACTGGCGATTCTGACTCCGTCGACCCAGGACGTGCTGAACAGCGCGCCTGCGCCCTATGCGTCCAGCCAGAATGCCGTCATCAGCGGCCAGGACATGGCCCTTTTTCAGCAAGGTCTGGCCTCGGCCCGCGCCCGTGACGTGATCGGCACGCAATCCATCATGGCCCGCATTTCGGACCCAACGGCGAAAAAGCTGGTCGAATGGGCCTTGGTGGACACCTCGGATCGTCAGCTCTCATTCGCCGATCTGGCCCGCGCCCAGACCGACCTCGCCGACTGGCCACGAGGTGATTCGCGTCTCGCGGCGGGCGAGCGCGCTCTCGGACGGGCCAACGCTTCGCCTGACGCGGTCATCGCCTTCTTCAACGGCGCGGCCCCGACGACCGCCGAGGGCGCCATCGCGCTCGCTGGCGCTCTCGAACAGAAGGGTCAGCGCGGCGAAGCTCAAACCCTGATCCGCGACTGGTGGCGCACGCGTTCGTTTGAAGAAGCGCAGCAATCCACGATCGCCAACCGCTGGGGCGGCTGGCTGACCACGGACGACCACGTCGCCCGGCTGAACATGCTGCTGCTCGGACCGCACGGCCCGGCGACCCGCGCCATGGTCGCCATGGTCCCCGCCGACCGTCAGGCGGTCGCCAACGCCGCCATGGCCCTGCGAGCCGCCTATTCGCCCGACGCCCTGACCGCCGGCCTGTCGCCCGCCGTCGCCAACGACCCGGCCGTGGTGCTGGAGCGCGCACGCCTGCTGCGCTCCGCCGGTCGTCAGTCCGAGGCCTTCCCCCTGCTATCCGCCCTGCCCCCCGCGCCGTCGCACAAGGAGGGCCAGGACACGCTGTGGAGCGAGCGCCGCAACTATTTCCTGGACGCCCTGCAACAGCGAAACCCGCGCGCTGCCTACGCCGCCATGAACGGTCACGGCTTCCCCTCGGGCGAGCGCAAGGTCGACGCCGAGTTCTTCGCCGGCTGGGTCGCCCTTACCAAACTGAACGACCCGGCCACCGCCGCCCAACACTTCGAGGTCCTGCGCAACAGCTCCTCCACCCCCATCACCCAAGGCCGCGCCCTCTACTGGCTGGGCCGCGCCGCCGAGGCGCGCGGAGACCGCACGGGCGCCCAGGCCTGGTACAAGGCCGGCGCTGAACACTGGCAAACCTTCTACGGCCAACTGGCCGCTGAAAAGGCCGGGATCACCACCCTGACCCTGCCCGGCGATCCGGCCCCCACGCCCGAGGACGTCAACCGCTTCGAGGGCAATGAAGTGGTCCGCGCCACCCGCATCCTCGGCGCGGCGGGCGAAAAGACCCTGATGCGGGTTTTCGCCTACCATCTCGACGACACCCTGCCCGCCTATGATCTGGCCCAGATGTTCGACCTCATGCAGGGTTACGGCGACCAGTTCGGCTCCATGATGGTCGGCCGCGCCGCCAGCCAGCGCGGCTTCGTCATGCCCGAGCGCATGTATCCCATCCGTATTCCGCCTCAGGCCTCAGGCGCCGCCCCGCTGGAGTTCACCCTGGCCATCACGCGTCAGGAATCCAGCTTCGATCCCATGGCCCGCTCGGGCGCCGACGCGCGCGGCATGATGCAGTTCCTGCCCGCCACGGCCCAGGGCGTGGCTCGCCGCATGGGCATCGCCTTCTCGTCGGAACAACTGTGGGACCCCGACGTCAACATGCGCCTGGGCAGCTATCATCTGGGCGAACTGACCAACAACTTCGGCGGCTCGCCCCTGCTGGCGACGGTCGGCTACAACGCCGGTCCGGCTCGCCCGCCGCAGTGGGTGGCCCGCTGCGGCGACCCGCGCAGCCAGCAGGTCGATCCCATCGACTTCATCGAATGCGCCCCCTTCACCGAGACGCGCAACTACATGATGCGGGTCATGGAAAACATGCAGGTCTATCGCGCCCGCCTGAACGGCGGCTCGGCCCCGCTAACGCCATCCGCAGACCTGGCGCGCGGCACGCCCCCCAACAGCGGCCCGCGTTCTTACTAGCCGTAGTTTGTCCTGCCGCCCTCTCGGATCGCGAGCGGGCGGCAGGCCAACTATTTATCTACAGCAGACCCAACCCCGCCACGGCGGGCTTTCGAGGCTCATTTCCAACCTTCAGCGCGCCGCACTCAGAAGCCAGGCTAGGATCCCTTCCTGGTCTTTGACATCGCAGCAACTTCGTCCCGCGCCGCCATCCCGCTCCATTGACTCCGTCATCCTCGGGCTTGACCCGAGGATCCAGCGCAGGGTCGTGCTCACCCTCGCCAAGGTCGCGCAGCCGGACAACCTGATCCTCGGGTCAAGCCCGAGGATGACGGGAGCATTGAAACCTCGCCCATTGCACCAATTGCACTGTTTTTTTCGCCGCACCGTGCAAATCGGCCCGCCGCTCAGCCGCCGCCGGAATGCCGTCGCGCCGCCAGTAGCTGCCCGTCGGGCCCCTTGACCCAAACCCCGCCCAGACGGAAGGCCGACCGCAGCACCTCGGACGACAGCGCCTCGACCGGCGGCGCGTCCGCGACCACGCAGCCAGCGTCCAGCACCACCACCCGATCCGCGACCCGCGCCGCCAGCGTCAGGTCGTGCAGGCTGACCAGCACGCCCCCGCCCGCATCGGCCCGCACCCGCAACCGCTCCAGCACCAGCAACTGCGCGTCCGGGTCCAGCCCGGCGATCGGCTCATCCGCCAGCAGCAAGGGTGCCTGAACCACCAAGGCCCGCGCCAGCAGCACCCGCGCCCGCTCGCCGCCCGACATCTCGGCCACGCCGCGCTCGGCCAGATGCCCAGCCCCGACCTCGTCCAGCGCCGCCCGCGCCCGATCCAGCGCCTCGGGGCCTGACAGGAAGGGCCCGCCCAGCGCCGCCACCTCAATGGCGGGCAGGTTCCAGGCGATATGCCGCTCCTGCGGCAGATAGGCCGCCCGCGTCCCGCGCTCGCGCTCGGACAGACGCCGCACATCCTCGCCGCCCAGCTTGGCCACACCGCTATGCAACGGGGTCAGCCCCAGAGCCGCGCGTATGGCGCTGGACTTGCCCGCCCCGTTCGGCCCGCACAGAGCGACCAGTTCCCCCGCCCCGACCGACAGGCTGACCCCGTCCAGCACCGTCGCCGCACCGATGCGCGCCACGACGCCGTTCAGCTCCAGCAAGGCGCTCACAGCCGCCACTCCCGCGCCGCGCGCCAGGCGATCAGGGCGAACAGCGGCGCTCCGACCAGGGCCGTGAACACGCCCAGCTTCAGCTCCTGATCCGTCGGCATCAGCCGCGCCGCCAGATCGGCCAGCACCAGCATCAGCCCACCCGCCAGCGCCGAGGGCCAAAGCAGCCGCCCCGGATCGCCGCGCACCGCCGCCCGCACCAGATGCGGCGCGGCCAGACCGACAAAGCCGATCACCCCCGCCACGGCCACCGCCCCCCCCGCCGCTACCGCCGAGGCGATCAAGGCCAAAACCCGCATCCGTCCCATCGACAGACCCGACGCCCGCGCGGCTTCCTCGCCCAGGGTCAGCATCCGCAAGCCCGGCGACGCCCCCGCCGCAAAGACAGCGGCCACCGCCAGCGCCGGCGACACCCAGGCCACGTCGATCCAGCTGCGGTTCTGCACAGAGCCCAGCAGCCAGTTCATCACCTCAGCCGAGGCGATGGGCGACGGCGACAGGTTGAATATCAGGGCCGTTAGCGCCCCCGCAAAGCTCGACAGCGCCACCCCGAACAGGATCAGCGCCTCGGGCGCCCGCATCCGGGCCGCTATGGCCACCAGCAACAGCCCCGCCAGCGCCGCCCCGATCAGAGCCGCACTCTCGACCAGCCCCGGAATGGCCGCCGCGCCCAGCACGATAGCCCCCGCCGCGCCCAGCGCCGCCGTGGCTGACACGCCCAGCACGCCGGGATCGGCGAGCGGGTTCCTCAGCAGACCTTGCAACACAGCCCCCGCCAGCCCAAGGGCCGCCCCGACCATCAGGGCGCAGACCGCGCGCGGCGCCCGCACCTGCCACAGCACCTCGCCCGGCCCCGACGTCGGATCGCTCAGCGCCTGCCCATACTGGGCCGCCGACAGGGCCGTCTCGCCGAGCACCACCGCCCCCACCAGGGCCAACAGGATCGCCGCCGCCAGCCCGAGGTTCAGGCTCAAATGTCTATTCATCGCGCGGCCTCCGCCAGCAGGGCCGCCGCGTCGGCCGCAAACCAGGCGGGGCAGCTCAGCGTCGCGGCCGGCAAATCCGCCACCGTCCGTCCGTGTGCGGCGCGCGCCACCACCGGATGCCGCCCCGCCCCCCCCCAGCCCGCCCGCCACTGTTGGAAAAAGCCCCGCACGAACAGCGCTGGCGGCGCCAAGGCGATCTTCTCGATCCCCAGCGGCTGATAGCCCGGCCCGGTCACGCCGTTGCGGAACCCCGCCGCCTTCAGGATGGAATCGATCAGCGACCCGGACCCGGTCGTATAGCCGCCGGGCGTGACATAGACGGCCTCGCGCCGCCGCCCGCCGCCCGCCGCCTGGGCCAGCCGCCGGTCCATATGGACGATCAGGGCCGTGCCCCGCGCCTCCTGCCCCAGCCCCTGCGACACGGACCTCAGGTTCTCGCGGACGCCCTCCATGTCGGTCGCGTCATTGATGACCAGCACCCGCGTCCCGCGCTTCTCCAGTGCCGCCAACAGGCGCGGCTCCCCGCCCCAGTAGCGGACCACGACATCCGGCTGGAAGCCGATGGCCGCCTCCAGCGTCGGCCTAACCCGAGGTCGCCCCCGCGCCGCGTCTCGCATCCAGGAATCCGGGTCGTCCGCCCGCGACGACAGGGCCAGTTCGGCCTCGGGCGCCAGGGCCAGGACATACTGGTCCGCGCACTGATCCAGCGACAGCACCCGCAACGGCCGCGCCTCGGCCACAGCCGGCGTCAGAACCAGAAGAGCCGCCAAGGCCCCGAAAACCGCCCTCACGGCCTGAGCAGGCCCGCGAACAGGGCGTCCAGCATCGTCCGGGTCAGATCGTCCCGATCCGCCCATTCGAAATAGGGCTTGGTGATCCGCAACGAGACAATGCCGTGGCCCGACGCCCAGATGGTCTGGGCGATGGTGGCGGGATCGCCCTGTATCCGACCAGCCGCCACCGCCTCCTCGACGACGGCCGCAAAAGACCGGAACAGTTCAGCTCCCGTCTCCTGGGCCACGCTTTGCGCGCCCTCACGCGCCTCGACGGGCCGGGTCAAATAGGTCAGGCGATAGGCGTTGGGGTTCTCGAACCCGAACCTGATATAGGCCTCTATCATGCGCCGCAGCCGCGCCTCAGGCGGCTCATTCTGGACCAAAATCTGCTGGTGCGAGGCGATCAAAGCCTCGAAAGCGCCCCGGCAGATCTCATGCAGCATCTCGCTCTTGTCGGCGAAATGCATGTAGAGCGCGGTCGACGACAGGCCGACCTCGTCGGCGATCTTGCGTATCGTCGCGCCTTCATACCCATGTTCGACGAATATGCGCTCCGCCGCTGTCAGGATTTCTGCGCGCCGAACATGGCCTTCGCCCTTTGGCTTGCGGGCCGAACGCGGCGGGATGGTCGAGTCTCCGGACAATCCAGAACTCCATAAGAGGACAGTGTCCTGCATAGCCTCTGGATCTGCGAATCACCAACCACTTGCCAGTGAACGAACGATGGTATTAGTTACCTAGATCTTAATATGATATGGCCGCAGCGGATCAGGGGGCTGAGATGCATGGACGCTTTCCCCTCGGGTTGAGCCACAACACATGCGCTGACGCTGCCAGGATCACGGCGACGCCGAAGCAGGTTGTCGTTCTAGCCGTCCTCCTTGGCGGCATGGCGGCGTCCTTATTGTTCTGGTCACCGACGATCCCGATCGCTTTCCGCGCCTTACAGATCGCATTTCTGATCCATATCGGTTGCCGTCTTGTGGCGCTGGTCATCAGTCAGCAACCACCGCCAAAACCGCCGGCGGAACCTACGATTCTGCCGCGTTACTCAGTCGTGGTCGCTCTTTATGACGAGACCGCCATCCTGCCCCAGTTGGTCCGGAGGCTGCGGAACATCGATTATCCGACAGAGCTTCTCGACGGCTACCTGGTGCTGGAAGCGCATGACCACGCCACCATCAATGCCGCCAATTCTCTAAGTCGCCCCTATTGGCTCAACATTCTGGTGGTGCCTCCCAGTGTCCTTACAACCAAACCGCGCGCTCTAAACCATGCGCTTGCCGTCGCGCGTGGCGAACTCCTTACCGTCTACGATGCAGAGGATGACCCGGACCCACTTCAGCTTCGAGAAGCCGCATCTCGATTTGCAGCCGAAGACAGTGAACTGGTCTGTTTGCAGGCGCCGCTTCGTATCCGTCGCCAACACAAGGCCAAGGATGCTTCGCCGTTTATGGACCGACAGTTTGCGGCCGAATATGCGGGTCTGTTCGAAGTCATTTTGCCTGCCATGTCGCGGCTAGGCTTGCCGTTCCCTCTGGGCGGGACAAGCAATCATTTTCGAGTTTCTGCCTTGCGCACCCTGGGCGGCTGGGACGCTTGGAACGTAACAGAAGACGCAGATCTGGGCTTCCGCATATGGCGTCGTGGCTGGCGCTTAGGCGTGCTCACCCGACCAACCTACGAGACACCGCCCGGCCCATTGCTGCACTGGCTGCCCCAACGGACGCGTTGGCTAAAGGGCTATATGCAAACCCTGCTGGTCCACACCCGTTCGGCGTCAGGCATGGGGTGGAGAGGTTGGCTTGCACTTACGGTCACCTTGGGCGCCGCTATCTCATCCTCAGCCCTTCACGCCCTGTCCGTCGCTATGATCGGCATGTTCTTTCTCATGGGCTTCTTGTCCCAGGAACTGCCTTCCCTACCCTGGTTTGGCCTCTCTTTGCTATTCATCGGTGTGGCGACGGCGCTGCTGACAAGTGCTGTAGGCGCACGACGCGCCAGTACGCCCTTCGGGATATGGGACATGCTCGCGGCCCCCTTCTATTGGTCCTTGCTTAGCCTGGCTTTCGTTCACGCCTTCGTTCGTTTGATCGCCGAGCCTCATCGTTGGGACAAGACGGCGCACCGACCGGATATCGCCCACGAGGAAACGGCGCCGATCCTTGAGCCATTGGTCGCCGAAGCTGGACGAGCAGCCGCCTGAGCGCCTATCAGCCGCAGATGGCTCCCGTTCTCTCCTCCACGCCCGAAACCCTCGTCACCCGAGGTTGGTCCGACTATGCGCTGCTCGACAGCGGTCATGGTCGCAAGCTGGAGCGCTACGGCCGCTACACCGTCGTCCGACCCGAGCCGCAGTGCTTCTGGGCCCCGCGCGATCCGGCGGCCTTCGAGCGCGCCACCGCCGTCTTCGATCCTCAGCAGGAAGAAGAGGACGCCGGCCGCTGGCGCTTTGACGCTCACGGTCCCATTGACGCCTTCCCGCTGAAATGGCGCGACGTGCGCTTCACCGGCCGCTTCACCCCCTTCCGCCACCTGGCCTTCTTCCCCGAGCAGGCGGCCAACTGGGAATGGATGGACGCGCGCGTCCGCACCCTGAGCCAGCCCAAGATCCTGAACCTGTTCGGCTACACCGGCGTCGCCAGCCTGGCCGCCGCAGCAGCGGGCGCGCACGTCACCCACGTCGACGCCTCCAAGAAATCCGTCGCCTACGCTCGCGAGAACGCAGAACAATCGGGCCTCTCGGATCATCCCATCCGCTGGATCGTCGAAGACGCCCGCAAGTTCGTCGCCCGCGAAGTGCGCCGTGGCTCGAAGTATGACGGCATCATTCTGGACCCGCCGAAGTACGGTCGCGGCGCCAACGGCGAGGTCTGGCGCCTGTTCGAGGACATGCCCGAGTTGCTGAAAGACTGCGCCGCGCTTCTGTCCGACGACGCCTCCTTCCTGCTGTTGAACGCCTATGCCGCCCGGATTTCGGGCCTGTCGCTGGCGTACGCCATGGCCGAGGCCACGCATGATCGCGGCGGACGCATCGACTGGGGCGAACTGGCCCTGTCGGAAGACGGCCCGAACGCCCGCGCCATCGGCCTCAGCTTCTTCGCCAGATGGAGCGCCTGATGTACGAGCGCGTCATCACATCCCTGACCAACGACACCATCAAGTCAGTTCGCGCCCTGCACATGCGCAAGGAACGCGACCTGACCGGCCGTTTCCTGGCCGAGGGTCTGAAATTCATCGGCGAGGCCCTGGATCAGGGCCGCGCCCCGGTCATGCTGCTGGTCGGCGAAGAGGCCCGCCCGCACCCCCTGCTGGACCGCGCCAAGGCCGAGACGGTCAAGGCCGGCGGCCAGATCATCGTCGTCACCCACGCCATCCTCGAAAAGATCAGCCGTCGCGACAATCCGCAGACGGTTCTGGGCGTTTTCGAGCAGGTCTATACCCCGCTGGACGCCATCAAGCGGGACGCCAAACCCTGCTGGGTGGCGCTGGAGCAGGTGCGTGATCCGGGCAACCTCGGCACCATCATCCGCACGGCGGATTCCGCCGGCTGCGGCGGCGTCATCCTGATCGGCGACTGCGTCGATCCCTTCTCGGTCGAGGCCGTGCGCGCCACCATGGGCTCGGTCTTCGCCGTCACCATCAGCCGCGCGACCAAAGACGAGTTCCTGGCCTGGCGCGCCCAGTGGCCGGGCAGCGTCATCGGCACTCGCCTCGATGCTCAGCACGGCTATCGCGACAGCCCCGTGCGCCATCCGGCCCTGATCATGATGGGCAATGAACAGGCTGGCCTGACCGACGAACTGGCCGCCGCCTGCGACCTGAACGTCAAGATTCCCATGCGCGGCCGGGCCGACAGCCTGAACCTGGCCATCGCCACGGGCATCATGGTCTATGCCGTGACCGACGCGGCCTACGGCACGAACATCTAGGCCCCCATTCCCGTCGTCATCCTCGGCCTTGTGCCGAGGATCCAGACACGCATCGCTCCAAGGTGAGCCTCGACGCCTGACACGGGCGAGGTCGAGTCTCTGGACCCTCGGCACAAGGCCGAGAGTGACGAACGACGGGGGAGCCTAAATCTCCCCCTCCGTCTTGATCCGGTTCATGCCCAGCAGGGCCACGATGGTCAGGACGGCGGCCACGGCCAGATAGGCGCCGACCGCCTGCAAGCCGTAGTGACCCGCCAGCCAGGTCGCCGCGAACGGCGCCAGCGACGCGCCCAGAATCCCCGCCAAATTGAAGGTCATCGACGCGCCGGTATAACGCACCGTCGTCGGGAAGGGCCGCGCCAACGCCGCGCCCAGCGGGCCATAGGTGCATCCCATCAGGCTGAAGCCAATGACGAAGAAGCCCACCACGCCCGCCAGCCCGCCGCTGCCGAACAGGGGCGCCAGCGCCAGACCGAACAGGCCGATGCCGACCGAGGCCGCCAGCAGCGTCCGCCCCTGCCCCCAGCGATCCGCCGCCAGCGCTGACAGCGGGATGAACAGGCCGAAGAAGCAGACGCCCAGCAGCTGGATCGGCAGGAACTGCTCGCGCGTATAGCCCATCGCCGTCGTGCCCCAGCCCAGGGCGAAGACGGTCATCAGATAGAAGAGGACAAAGGTCGCCATCCCCGCCAGTGTGCCGGTCAGCAGAGCGAACTTGTGCCGCGCCAGCAGGGTCAGGATCGGCGTCTCAACCCGCTCAGCCTTGTCGATGGCGGTCTTGAACTCCGGCGTCTCGGTGATGCGCAGCCGCACCCACAGGCCGACGAGGACCAGCAGCGAACTGGCGAGGAAGGGAATCCGCCAGCCCCAGGCCAGGAACTGCTCATTGCTCAGCGTCGCCGTCAGGATGATGAAACTCAGGGTCGACAGGATGAAGCCAATCGGCGCGCCCAGTTGCGGGAACATGCCGAACCAGGCCTTCTTGCCCGGGGGCGCATTCTCGGTCGCCAGCAAGATGGCCCCGCCCCACTCGCCGCCCAGACCCAGGCCCTGCCCGAATCGGCAAAGGGCCAGCAGCAGGGGCGCGATCACGCCTACGGACTGGTAGGTCGGCAGCAGGCCGATGGCCACCGTCGACAGCCCCATGGTCATCAGAGCCGCCACCAGCGTCGCCTTGCGCCCTACCTTGTCGCCGAAATGGCCAAACACGACCGCCCCGATCGGCCGTGCGAAGAAGGCGATGGAGAAGGTGGCGAAGGATGACAGCATGGCCGTCGTCGCGTCCTCGCCGGGGAAGAACAGGGCCGGAAACACCAGCACCGCCGCTGTGGCGTAGATGTAGAAGTCGAAGAACTCGATCGTCGTGCCGATCAGGCTGGCGAATAGAATTCTCCGTTTGGAGGCGACAGGCGGTGAGAGTGCGGCGTCAGTCACGCGAAATCCTTGCATTGATGCAAGGTCCTTGCGGTGCGCCGCCATCCATCGTCAAGCTGCGCCTCAGGTCCCGCGCGGCTTGACCCGGTTCGTGGGCGGGGCGTTGGCGGGGTCTTCCGGCCACGGGTGACGCGGATACCGCCCGCGCATCTCGCTGCGCACCGCCGCCCACGACCCGTTCCAGAAGCCCGGCAGGTCCTTCGTCACCTGCACCGGCCGCCGCGCCGGCGAAAGCAAGGACAGCGTCAACGGAACCCGCCCGCCGCCGACCGCCGGATGGGTATTGACCCCGAACAACTCCTGCACCCGGATCTCGACGCGCGGCCCGCCCTCGGCGGCGTAATCGATGCTGGCCGACCCCAGCGGCGTGGTCAGGCGCGGCGGCGCCAGATCGTCCAGCCTGCGCTGCAAGTCCCACGGGATCAGCCCGCGCAGGGCCTCGGCCAGCTTGCCGTCTCCGATGTCGCCCAGCGACCGCGCCCCGTCCAGCAGCGGCCACAGCCAGTCCTCGCGCAGGGCCAGCAGACCTTCATCCGACACGTCGGGCCAGCTCTCATCCAAGCCACGCAGGAAGGCCAGCCGCGCCCGCAGCGCCCCCGCCTGCTCGCCCCAGTTCAGGGCCTTCAGCCCGCCTGCCTCGACTTCGGATTTCAGCGCCGCCGTCATGCTCGCCCGATCTGGCGCGCCGACGACCTTCTCGTCCAGCACCAGAGCGCCGATCCGGCGAATGCGGCGGATCACCGGCTTGCCCGAGGGTTCACGCGCCAGTCGGTCCTCGACCTCGATCCGGTGCGCCAGATCGGCCTCCAGCGTGGTGACGTCCAGCGCCGCCGCCAGCCGGATGCGGTCGCGCGAATCCCCGCCGCCCAACTCGGCCACCGCCAGCCACGGCTCGCGCGCCAGATGTTCGGTCGGATCGAGGAAGGCCCCGCGCCCGGAGGCCAGCAGCACCTCGCCCGGCTTGCCCCGCGCCCGCGCGATCCGCTCGGGGAAGGCCTCGGCCAGCAGCAGGCCAGCGTCAGCCTCGCCGCCGCTACCGCCCCCGGCCGCCCGCGCCCAGCGCTCGGCCAGCTTCATCGCGTCCCGCGCCCGTGGCGCGCGATCCCGTTCCAGCCCTTTCAGTCTGTCATGCAGGTCGACGGCGTTCCCCCCCAGCCCCGGCTCGCTCAGCACCGCCGCGATCTTCGCCCCGCCCAAGGCGTCGTCCTGATCCGAAGCCACCGCCACCATGTGCGCCAGTCGCGGCGGCAGGGGAATCCGCGTCAGCCGCCGCCCGTGCGCCGTCAGATCGCCCTTGGCGTCCAGTGCGCCCAGCCGGGTCAACACCTTCCTCGCCTCCGCCATGGCCCCGGCGGGAGGCGGGTCCAGCAGAGCCAGCCCCTCGACCGACTTCGCCCCCCAGCGCGCCAGATCCAGCGCAAATCCGGTCAGGTCGGCTTCCTGTATTTCCGGCCGCTGATGCGGGACCAACCCCCGCGTCTGCTCCTCGTCCCACAGGCGGTAGCAGACGCCCGGCTCGACGCGACCGGCCCGGCCTCGCCTCTGTTCCGCCGAAGATCGGCTGACCTTGACCGTCGCCAGCCGGGTCAGGCCGCTGGACGGCTCGAACCGGGGCACGCGCGACAGCCCGCCGTCGATCACCACACGCACGCCTTCGATGGTCAGACTCGTTTCCGCCACCGAGGTCGCCAGCACCACCTTGCGCCGGCCCGGGGGCGCAGGTTCAATGGCCCGGTCCTGCTCGCCCTTGTCCAGCGCGCCATAGAGGGCGACCACATCGACATTCGGGTCGCGCAGCCGTTCGTTCAACCGCTGAACCGTGCGGTGAATCTCGCCCTGCCCTGGCAGGAAGACCAGCACCGACCCGGTCTGCTCGCCCAGGGCCAGCATGACCGCCCGCGCCACGGCGTCTTCGAATCGCTCGGCAAGGTTGCGGCCCAGGTAGAGGGTCTCGACCGGGAACATCCGCCCCTCGGCCTCGATCACCGGCGCGCCGTCGAGGAGTTTAGACACTCCCGCGATGTCCAGCGTCGCCGACATGACCAGCAGCCGCAGGTCGTCCCGCAGCACCGACTGGCTTTCGCGCGCCAGCGCCAAGCCCAGATCGGCGTCCAGACTGCGCTCGTGGAACTCGTCGAACAGGACGGCGCCGACGCCGTCCAGCCCCGGATCGTCGAGAATCATCCGGGTGAAGACGCCCTCGGTGATGACTTCGATGCGCGTCTCGGGACCGATGCGGCTTTGCAAGCGGGTGCGATAGCCGACCGTGCCGCCCGCCTTCTGGCCCAGGGTCGTCGCCATCCGATCCGCCGCCGCCCGCGCCGCCAGCCTCCGCGGCTCCAGCACCAGCACCTTGCGGTCGCTTAGCCAGGCCTGATTCAGCAGGGCCAGAGGCACGACCGTGGTCTTGCCCGCCCCAGGCGGGGCGGCCAGAACGACCGCGTTGGTGGCGGCCAAGGCCGCCTTCAGCGGCTCCAGAACAGAGTGAATCGGCAGCATCACATGGGCCTTAGCCGCAACGCCCCGGGTCACGAAAGCGTCGTCATCGCTTCATCGTTCGGAAACCGCGTTGCGCGCGGGCCGATCCATGGTTAGCGTCCGCCTCCAAGAAGGCAGCCCGGGGAGGGCCTGCCGCATACATCTCATGGGGGCGCGACTTCATGTCCGCAGATGGCGTAAAGCCAGCCGGAAATCGGCTATTTCTTAAAAAATCGATCGGCCAGATCCAGAAGGAAGCCGCCAAGAGCGAGCTGAAACGGACCCTCGGCCCGCTCAACCTGATGAGCCTGGGCATCGGCGCCATCATCGGCGCCGGCATCTTCGTGCTGACGGGTCAGGTGGCTTCGGCCAACGCCGGCCCGGCCATCATGCTGTCCTTCGTGGTCGCGGGCGTCGCCTGCGGTCTCGCCGGTCTCTGCTACGCGGAACTGGCGTCGACCATGCCGGTCTCGGGCTCGGCCTACACCTACGCCTACGGCACCCTGGGCGAGGTCTTCGCCTGGATCATGGGCTGGCTGCTGGTGCTGGAATACGGCGTCGCCGCCTCGACCGTCGCGGTCGGCTGGTCCGGCTATGTCGTGTCGATCCTCAGCGACTTCGGCATAAGTCAGCAGATATTCCCGACGATAATGTATGCAGGCGGCGAAGGTCCCCAGTGGGCCACCCCGCTGGTTCAGGCCGTGCAGGGCGCCGCCGGCGCCAGCTTCCCGATGACGGGCACGTTCAACCTGGTCGCCGCCATCGGCATCGCCTCGGTCTGCGGCCTGCTGGTGCTGGGCGTGTCGGAATCGGCGAACATCAACAACGCCATCG
>Ga0265296_1003477_pt1 | contig 14568 bp, 13 predicted proteins | sample MunlanPumphouse1_FD_189073 | JGI IMG/M metagenome (GOLD analysis project Ga0265296, IMG submission 189073) | Groundwater microbial communities from a municipal landfill in Southern Ontario, Canada - Pumphouse #1 | ecosystem: Environmental > Aquatic > Deep subsurface > Groundwater | place... | reverse complement strand
GGGGACTGAATAACTTTCTCCTTTATGAAAGAGAGGGGCTGAATAATTCATTTTTGATGGTTTCATAAAAAGTCTAAATATGCTCACTCAATGAGCTTTTTGGGGATTTTTAAATCACTTCGCTAAATCACAAGAAGTTTTCGCCTGCGGCGGATCAAAGCCTTATGATTTTTAACGCTTAAGTAATTTAAAAATCTATTTCCCAAAAACCTCAAATCCGTTCGCATATGACTTTTTACGAGTATGTCATTTTTGGCTGCATGAGATTCTTAAACAAAAGAATAAACACGGAAAAGACTATGTCAATCGGAAGGATCTGCTATATAAAGATTTTGTTATGTAGGAGAGCAAGTATTGCCCCCCTGCATAACAAAAGGGTAAAAATTGGGGTTATCTTTTCTTTCGTTTTGCATTTTTCTTTTCAAGCAGCGCCGCGTGTGCTGCAGCAAGCCGCGCAACCGGGACCCTGAAAGGGGAACACGAAACATAAGTCAGCCCGAGTTCGTGGCATATCAAAATCGATTTGGGATCCCCTCCATGCTCACCGCAAATTCCGCATTCAAGATCAGGTTTAACGGATCGTCCTTTTTTTATTGCAATCTCCATCAATGCGCCTACGCCGTCCCTGTCAATTGTGGCAAATGGATTGTCCGGGAGAATACCTGAACCGAGATACTCAACCAGAAATCCGGACTCGGCATCATCTCTCGATATTCCGTAAGTTGTCTGGGTAAGGTCGTTTGTTCCGAATGAGAAGAAAGAGGCATGCTCAGCAATCTTGTCGGCAGTCATGGCTGCGCGCGGAAGCTCAATCATGGTTCCGAATTTGTAATCGATATCCATATCATTTTCATTCATGACTTTTACCGCTTCAGCCTCAAGTGTTTCGCGTTGTACTATAAGCTCATTAACATGGCTTGTAAGCGGTATCATAATTTTCGGATATACCTTTATGCCTTCTCTGGCAACAATACATGCCGCCTCGAAAACAGCCCGCACCTGCATTCTGGTAAGATCCGGAATATGTATTCCAAGCCGGACGCCTCTCATGCCGAGCATAGGATTATATTCATGCAGGCTTTCGACCCGTTTCAGAATATTCTCTTTTAATTTAATCTTCTGCAGGAGTTCGTCGATTTCGGAAAGATTACCGGCATTCTTTATCCGGATCTTTAAATCGGAAAGATCGCGCATCAGGTCAACATGATTCGGCAGAAATTCATGCAGCGGCGGATCAAGCAGACGGATAATAACCGGAAGGCCGTCCATAACACGGAACAGCCCTGCAAAATCCTCCCGCTGAAAAGGGAGAATGGCATTGATTGCTTCGCGCCGTTCGATAGGAAAATCGGTCATGATCATTTTCTGAATAAAAGGCAGGCGCTCTGGTTCAAAGAACATATGCTCGGAACGGCAAAGCCCTATACCTTCCGCACCGTAATCACGGGCACGCTTTGCATCTCTCGGATAATCGGCGTTCGCCCAGACCCCAAGCCTCCTGAATCCGTCTGCCCATGAAAGCAGTTTTATAAGCCAGGGATCCTTTATATCCGGGATAGTCGTCGAAAGTTTATCTAAATAGACTTCACCGGTTGTGCCGTCAATTGATATCCAGTCCCCTTCATGTACTATTGTATCCTTTACACTCATCCTGCGCCGGCCAAGGTCTATCATGAGTGAAGACACACCGACAACCGCCGGCTTCCCGAACTGGCGGGCAACAAGAGCCGCGTGGCTTGTCCGGCCGCCGCGTGTGGTCAAAATACCTTTTGCAGCAAGCATTCCGTGAACATCGTCCGGACGGGTTTCGGGACGAACCATGATAACCTGTTTGCCCTCTTCCCTTGCCCATGTTTCGGCCCGGTCGGCATCGAAAGCTACAACGCCTACTGCAGCCCCGGGAGAGACATTGAGCCCGGTTGCCAGCAATTTGCCTTCAGCCTTGGCGGCTTCAGCCGCTTTTCTGTCAAACTGGGGATGGAGAAAGAAATCAATCTGCTCCGGAGAAACCCGAAGAACAGCTTCTTCAAGTGTGATAAGCCCCTCATCGGCCATATCCACGGCAATTCTCACGGCGGCTTGGGCGGTTCGCTTTCCGTCCCTTGTCTGAAGCATCCAGAGTTTGCCTTTTTCCACCGTGAACTCCATATCCTGCATGTCGCGGTAGTGTTTTTCAAGCCGGTTCGCCACTTCCTCGAATTCAAGGTAAGCAGCAGGCATCTCCGCTTTCATTTCCGAGAGATCCCTGGTCAGCCGGATACCGGCAACAACATCTTCCCCCTGGGCATTTATCAGATAATCTCCTTCGATCTGCTTTTCCCCGGTAGAACCGTTGCGGGTCATTGCAACTCCGGTTGCGCTGTCATTCCCCATGTTTCCAAAAACCATGGTCACTATACTTACCGCAGTCCCGAGATCATGTGAAATGCCTGCCGCATTACGGTAATCGACAGCCCTCTTCCCGTTCCAGCTCTTGAAAACAGCTTCGGTTGCAAGGCTCAGCTGCTCATACGGATCCGTTGGAAAATCTCTTTGCGCCTGCCTTCTGAAAATTCTTTTAAAATCTTTAGTCACGGCCTTCCATGCATCGGCGGAAAGCTCGGCATCGCTTGCGACTTTTGCCGCCGCCCTTGCAGCGGAAATCACTTCTTCGAATTTTTCATCGGGTATTCCCATTACAACGCTTCCGAACATCTGCACGAGGCGGCGATACGAGTCATATACAAATCGTTCATCCTCTATGTGCCCCGCCAAACCTTTTGCAGTTTCATCATTAAGACCGATATTGAGTACGGTATCCATCATGCCGGGCATTGAGAATTTTGCGCCCGACCGGCAGGAAACAAGCAGAGGATTAAGCGGATCTCCGAATTTTTTTCCTGTTGCAAGCTCTATCGTTTTCAGAGCCTCTTTTTCCTGCTCCCACATCCCCTTCGGGAAAACCTCTCCTTCGGCCAGATATGCATTACAAGCCTCTGTCGTCACTGAAAAACCGGGCGGTACAGGAACTCCTATACGGGCCATTTCAGCAAGATTTGCGCCTTTCCCTCCGAGCAATCCCCTTACGTCATCCCAGTCTCCGCCGACATACGCCTCTGCAAGATCAACTTCATTAAACAGGTATACCCACTTCTTGGACATTTTGATCACCTCAGTTGTTTTTCATATTCCTTTATCATATTAATCCCGCTTCCAACGAACGCGTCAAGTTAGATGAACTGGTTGGAAGTCATATGCGAACGGATTTGAGCTTTTTGGGAAACAGATTTTTAAATTACTGAGCGTTAAAAATCATCCGCCTAGGCGGATGATTTAGCGAAGTGATTTAAAAATCCCCAAAAAGCTCATTAAGTGAGCATATTTTGACTTACAACCAGTTCATCAATTTTCATTTAATGATTAATTCCTGATCTCACGCCTCAAGCCTCATGCCTTCTCTGTTTTGCCTTTCCGCAATACGGGCAAAATTTGAAATCCCCCTTTAATCTTTTTCCGCAATTATAGCACACCGCTTCCTTATCACCCGGAAAAGATTCGTGCCCGTATCCGAATTCTTTTACTTCCTGCTCACATTTGTCGCACATTACAAACGTTTCGCCTTTTTTTACCCTGAAGAGCGGAATAAAAAAGAGGCTGAAATAGTGGTCTGTGCGCTTGTAATGTGCCCGGGCCAGACCGCAAACGGGGCATAACTGAGGTTTCTTGTCGACAAGAGTTGTTTTCGGGGAAATGCCTGCTATAAGAAACATCGCTTAAAATGACCTTGGCTTGCAGATAATTTCCCGGATTCGCATATTAAACAGGTCCGACTGGTTTGCGGGCTTGAGCACCAGAGCAGAGTCAGCGCCCTTGTTGGTTCCCCCGACAGCAATTATGTCTTCACCGGAGAGGGCTCCCGCATCAGCCGCCATAATGGATATTTCAGCCGCAACTTTCACTCCCTGTCCGAAGAGCCTCAAGGTTTCGGCGATAAGAAGAGCGGGATAAAGACCTCCGAACTTTTTGGCAATCGACCTCTCTACTCCCGATAAGGCATGTGTTGCCGAAATGACAACAGCGCCATTATCCTCAAGATATTTTCTTGCAGAATCGGGCATCACAACCTTAAAAGGTTCCATAAAACCACAATGATAGGTAACAACAACAACTTTAAACCCTTTAAATATCTCAAGAGCTTTTTTCGCGGTATCTCCTTTGGAAGATGCGACGGCTACCTCTTTTATCCCTAAAGCTTTTCCTCGCTCATATGCAAGCTTCAGAGTCTTTCCCGTATTAATTTTTCCCGGTTTATCAAAATACATGTTGACCTCCTGTGTAACATATTGTTGAACATATATTAATATTGGCTTGTTCAGTCAATATCTTGTTTTATCCAGCTTATTTTTTATGGACTCGTAATAAGTCGAAATTCAGACGGCAAAGTAAAAAGCTCATTATGCAAGGCGCACGAATCTTGAGGAATGAAGCGTACTAACTGGTACGCTGCAATGACGAAAGATGAAGTGCAACACGGCAGAATGACTTTTTACGAAGCCGTCATTTTTCAAGGAGGTTTATATGGACGAAAATCAGCTTGAAATACTTGATATCTTAAAAGATATTTTAAAAGTACATTCAATAATAGCAACCGAACTGATACAGCTTGTTGAAAATTCGAGCGCGCAGTTAAGAGGAGAAATACCCGATTCGTGCAAAACGGCGCACATGGAGTTAAGAAAAGATATTGTAAGAATCGCTGAAAAATGGAATGAAGGGTGCGAGGTTCTGCGCTCCCATAATATCAGGCACGAATGAAGGTATTTCTTGCGTCAGAGTGTTGCGGCCGCATACATACGGAGGCTGACGGATGATCATAGATTTTCATACGCATGTTTTTCCGGCAAAGGTATCCGAAAACAGGGAAAAATATTTTACGCCTGAACCGGCTTTTAAACTCCTCTACACATCTCCCAAATCAAAACTAGTCGGAGCCGAAAGACTGATAGAGGTCATGGATGAAAGCGGTATAGATAAATCGGTCATTTTCGGTTTTCCCTGGCAAAATGAAGATATCTTCGTAATGCATAACGATTATATAATGGATTCAGTCCAAAAATATTCCGATCGCCTTATCGGATTTGCATGTTTTGACCCGTTCAGCATAGCGGCTGGAAAGGAGACCGAAAGATGCCTTGAAGGCGGGTTATCGGGCGTCGGAGAGCTTGCCTTTTACAATTCAGGCATAGACGAAGAATCTTTACAGAGGTTAAATCCCATAATGGAGATTTGCAGGGAAAAAGGCATCCCCGCATTAATCCACACAAACGAACCGGTAGGCCATTATTATCCGGGCAAAACCCCGAATACACTTATTGAGATATACAACCTGATTAAAAAATTTCCGGATAATAAAATTGTTCTTGCACACTGGGGGGGAGGAATATTCTTCTTTAATCTTTTGAAAAAAGAAGTGAAAGAGAGCATGAAAAACATCTATTTTGACACGGCCGCATCACCGTTTCTTTATGATCAGCAGATTTACCGGCAGGCAAAAGAGATCATAGGCTCCGAAAAAATTCTCTTCGGCAGCGACTTTCCCCTCCTTAAACCTTCAAGATATTTTGCAGAGCTCGGACAAACAGGGCTTGAAAAGGAAGATATCGAAAAAATATGCGGGATTAATGCCGGAAAACTCCTTTTCAAATAAACCGTCAACCCGCCGTCTATTCCTCCGGCAAACGCACGGGCACACTCTGGATTACCGCATCATCCTCTTCCATCTGCATACCTTTACAAATTACCGATTATGCCGAGTATTCCATGGATAAAAGCAAAAAAAACAAGGGCGATACCTGTTTTCTTATGTACTCCGAAAGGCACCTTAATATAATGAAGGCCGGATAAAAGCTGGAACAACAGCAACGCCAGATTGAATAATCCTCCGATAAGGATTATCGACACTCCTCCAATCGTCATAAACAAGCTCCTTGAACCCTCAATCCATCGACTTTAGCCGATGGCCGTTGACTATAAAACCGTCATCATCATTTTACGGCAATGGAAGCTTTCGCGATACCGGCGCTTCCGTGAATATTGCAGTTTGCTTCCGCTTCTATTTGAGCAGGCTCATTTACCGTATATTTTATTTCTTTTGTGAAATTTTCCGATTCTGGTGTGTTTGTCGCCGAAAAATCCCACCTTGCAATCTCTTTCCCGTTTATCTTAATGTATGCCCATTTGGTATGATGAAGCATGTTGTTCCCATGGTGGGTCACGTTTAACTTAATGGTAACTTCTGTGCCTTTTGCTGCGGATTCCGGAGCAGTGATTGTTACCGCAGATTTGTCCGCCAGGGCAATGCCTGTTGAAAGCAAGAAAATTGCCGTAAGACAAAATAAAACATAACAGGTTTTTTTCATGATTGATCTCTCCTTTATAAAAAGCTTATTTTGATAACATGGTTTTTAATATCAGATATCCCTGAACAGCAGATACAATTAATGTTGAAAAAAGTAAACCAAGAGAAACAGGAAGCGTAAATTCCCCGTGTCCTGTAAGGATAAAATAACTATGTATAATGAAGGCAAAAATTCCTCCGCCTGCAAGCAGTAGGGAGAAGATATGTCCGGAAATTTTCCCTTCAAGAAGTTTCTTGAAACCGTAAAGGGCAATAAGCAGGAGAATAAAATTTGCAATTAAAAATCCCTGTATGCCGCCCGGGAGATGGAAAAGCTCCCATTCCTTCCAGAAAGCCGAATCAATCTCATGCGTAAATAAAAGCGCAAAGTTGATAAGATAAAGGTTCGTATTCCGGGCGTTAAGGTCCATAAATGCAACTCCTTTGTTTAGGCTACATTAAAAATAGGAGTCATAGTTTGTTTATTATAAAATTCCGGTATTGATTATAGCAATATCAAAAATATATTCCGATTGAATCGTTATTCCAAACAATTGAAAACAACCGGATGATTCCGTTCAATTCGACAAAATTATGACAACTTCAACAACTACAATCGAATCTTGATATTATCATCAAACTTTGTTATATAAAAGCGAAAGTCGAAATCTGCTGGAGCAGCAGAGCGCCTGATTTGAAAAGAACATAAAAAAAGAGCGTATAAAAAATTGAAAAGGAATGATATGGTTAAAAAATTATTACTTGTAATTATTGCTTTATCGCTTTTATGTTTGCCCGCATGTTACAGTGCCGGAAAAGCAACCGGTAAGGCCGTTAAAAAAACTGAAAATGTCGTAAAAAAGATCGAGAAAGATACTGAAAAATTTGAAAAAGGCTACGAAGATGGAAGCAAGTAAAAGATCTTTCTATTTTATCACCTTTTGCATTATCCCCGAGTATTGATATTGATCGAGGGACTAAACCTGACTCGTAAAAATATTTAGGCGAGTTTATTAATAGTTGTCCATAATATCAGAATTTTCGTTTGAATCTGCCTCTGCCGATTTTTTACGGGCGTGCCCTGATTCCTATCTCTTATCAAGATAATACAAAACAGGAACGGTCATGCGGGAGAAGAGAAGAGGGGGACAAATGCGGGACTGACTTACGCCTGCCAGAGAATTTTCTGGCCTTCTCGTCAGAAAATCATCGCGGCCGGTATCATCCTTAAAAATCTTGGTCCGCTCTATTTCCCGGACAACAATATGATAAATAAAGATCCCCGGGCATTAACTCTTGCTTTTCTTATCATACTACCCTGATATTATTATACATTAATATTATAAACTTTAAATGTAAGGGGCGTTCCCCCGATATCCCCAAAGCGGCGGTTTTTACCGCTCATCGGGCGATCTCCACGCAATGAAATGGTCAAGGACATCTATGCTGCCGACCAATTCGCGAGCGCGTTTCAGCCGCTCCAATATCTTGAGCCTTTCGCTGTCACTCAAGTTAGCGGCTCTCCGTTCGGCATCCTGGAAAAACTGCTCAATGCGGTTTGATTCCGCCCAGCCATCGATAATCTGAAGCAGTTCTTCTCTGCTCTCCTTGAGCGCCTTGGCAGCCAGGCGCTCTGCTTCTTCCCTGCGCCACTGCTCATGTTGTGCCTCCCACTGTTGGCGCTCTATCTCAGCTTGACGCTCTCCTTCTTCGACGAGACGAGCAACACTCACAGCTGCCCGCTCAAGTTCTTTGACGATCGCCTTGATTTGACTACGCAGATCACGATTCTTGGTTTCTTGCCAACGATTGATCCACTTGGCCCTCGGATAAGGCGAGTAGGCTTGTAAGCATAGTCTGCCGGTTGGGAAAGCTTTCTTTGTCGTCCAACTGCGATCGAACGCATACCGTCCCCGTTTGGGTAGGACGTAATCCTGCTCTCGAATGTATTTACCGTTGACGTAGCGGACCTCCACTTCTTCAGACATCTCTATAATCGTCAGGCCGATCGCTACTGTACCGATGTACACAACGGTGCAGCGATATGGTGACCAAAGATTATTATATCCGCGATTCCGCCGAGGTTCTTCGTGTTCGTCGACTTCAGCCCTGTACAATTGCTCTCCGTTTGGTGCAATAACAACACGATAACCATATTCTTCAAACAGCGAGAACAGATGGTTGGCAAATGTCAGTGCTTTATCGAGGCTTGTCTTGGTGACAGCCAAATCGACTAGAAGTTTTTTGGCTGGTTTGAGATAGTCACCCTCATAAGAAAGGCGTCCAGCCTCGAAATGTGCTTTTGCCCCATTGATTAGGGGATGTTGGCTTGGCCTGGACGTGGATGGTCTGGGGCGCCTTTGGGTGGACGTGGAAGGCGGACAAGGTAGCAGTCTATCCACTTTGATGGGTTGTCCGTCTCGCGACCACACTAGCCCATTGCCTGGTCGAGCATCGGGCAGAGGAGGTATCGGCGAAACCTTGCCAACCGCCAGCTTGGCCCAATATCCGCGTTCTGGTCTTGGAACGTTGAGGAGGGTACAGACCCTGGCCATGTAGCTTGACGAAACACCGTATCGAGCTGCTACTTTGAGCATGGGCTCGGACCAGACGAGCGCGTACAGCGCCTCACGCGTCAATGGTGTGAATGGCGCCGTTTTGTTTACATCGCAACCGGAAGAACCTATTTCATCTGTTGCCATAGCTCAAGTTGACGTAGGAACACTGTTCTTCTTTCCTTCCCCCCAGACGCGGGCGAGGGTGGCCGGGATCTTTTTCTCGAAGCGGGCGATTAATTAATTCTCTATATTGTAATATTCCCTGTGATTGAAGCTCCGGTACAATCCGGCCTCTTTCAGGAAGTGTGTAGAGATTTGATGCGCTTTGTTTGATATTTTTTATAGTGAAAGACAAAAGAAAGTAGCCATGATGAGGAGTATCCTTGGGGCCAAAGTCGTTTGAAATCCCCCCTCGCCCCCCTTTAAAAAAGGGGGGTTGTGGGGGGATTTTAGAACAACTGCGGTAACGCCCGCCAATTCATATATCAACTTATCAATATCGTTTACTATAGTACAGTTAATGCATTGGGAGGGATAGCTTAAGAAATTGAAGCAGTTGATTCACCCTTCTATCACCTGCCTCACCTTTACGGCCAGGGCATTGATCGAAAACGGCTTTTGCAGAAATGCCGTGCCATCGTCGAGCACCCCGCAGTGAGCTATAACATTGGCCGTGTATCCCGACATGTAAAGCGTCTTTATATCCGGATACAGAGGCGTAAGTGCCTCTTTGAGCTCCCGCCCGTTCATCCCGGGCATCACCACGTCCGTAACCAGCAGATGAATCGGACTGTGATACTCACGCGCAATAGTCAGTGCATCTGCCGGAGTTCCAGCCGAAAGAACCTTGTAGCCTTGCTCCTCCAGGATTGTACCGACAAATTCAAGGAGCATTTTTTCGTCCTCGACCAACAGCACGGTTTCGGTGCCCCCGGGAGTTGTCTGTTCCTGCACCGCATCTTTAGTCTCCGCCTGACCCTGACAGCAGGGCAGATATATTTTAATAGTTGTGCCGTGGCCCGGCTCACTGTAAACATTTATAAACCCGCCGTTTTGCTTTACGATGCCGTAAACCGTAGAGAGCCCCAACCCGGTCCCGCTTCCCACCTCCTTGGTAGTGAAAAACGGCTCGAAGACGTGCGAAAGAGTTTCTTTGTCCATTCCGGATCCTGTATCGCCGACAGTTAGCAGAGCGTATTTTCCGGGCACAAAGCCCGGATTAACCCGGCAATAAGCCTCATCGAGCACCGCGTTTCCCGTTTCAATGGTCACCGTTCCCACCCCGTTTATTGAATCACGGGCATTGACCAGAAGATTGGCAAGTATCTGGTCGATCTGGGCAGGGTCTATCTTCACCGGCCATGGATCAGTTCCCGGTTTCCACACCAGCTCTATCTCTTCTCCGATAAGGCGTTGCAGTATTTTAATCATTCCTGCCACCGTCTCATTCAAATCAAGCACCTTCGGACTCACGGTCTGCTTGCGTGCAAATGCGAGCAGTTGCCTGACCAGATCGGCGGACCGCTGAGCTGCCTGCTTTATCTGGATCAGGTTTTCGTCGGCGGAAGCGCCTCTACTGATTTTCAGCATGGCCAGTTCCGCATATCCCATTATCGCCTGAAGCATGTTGTTGAAATCGTGTGCTACCCCTCCTGCCAGACGGCCCACAGACTCCATCTTCTGGGCCTGGCGGAGCTGTTCCTCCAGGGTTATTCTTTCGGTGATATCCTCGCAGGCAACCAGATTTTCGCCTGTCTTCAGACTTACCGGGATGAAATGAATGATCTTCCGGGAACCATCTTTGCAGGTGACATCAAAAATCCGGGGCCTCTTTTCGCCCGGTACGTATGCCTTCAAATCCTCAATCCAGGCTGATATGACCTGATTTCTGTATTCCGAATCAGGATATGCCAGCTCAAACCATCTTTTCCCGTCAGGAACATACTCCAGGTCATAGCCGAAGATTTCAGTAAACTTGGGGTTTGCGTAATTGAATTTTCCGTATTTATCTATCATCAGCATCCCGAAGGGCGCATTATGAATGAGATTATGAAACCGCTGCTTTTCGTGCTGCAGGTCCTCTTCAGCCTGCTTGCGTTCTGTAATATCTCTCACAATGGCCTGTATAAATTGCCGGTCTCCCAATTTAAAACAGCTTAGCGAGACCTCGGCATCAAAGGGCGTTTTATCCTTACGGCAATGTTTCCAGTAAAATCGTTGAGGCTTTCCATTAAATGCGGCGTTGATGACTTCCAGGGCCTTTTCTTTCGAGTCTCTGCCGTCAGGTTGCTGCTGTGGGCTGAATTCCCAAGGTGTATGGCCGACAATGTCACCGCTTCTCTCACATCCGAACACATCCAGGGTCTTCTGGTTACACTCAACAAACCTGTCCTCTTTCATAATAAAGATTGCGTCATTAGCTCCTTCAAAAAGTGTGCGATACCGCCTTTCCGCTTCCCGTGATACTTCTTCTATTTTATTGCGTTCAGTAATATCCAGTGCCGTGAAAGTGACACCGGCTGAAAGATCAGCACGGTTAAAGGGTGTGGAACTGAGCAGAACGTCAATCACAGTGCCGTCTTTGCGGCGCCAGCGCGTCTCCACAGAACCGGTGCCTTTTTCCGCGATCTGGCGGTATTTTTCACTTCCGACATAGTCGTAATCAGCCTCGGTGGGGTAAAGCATCCTTGAGTTTTGGCCCACAAGCTCCTCACGGCTGTAGCAGGTCATATCGCAGAGAAGGTCGTTGGCATCTTTTATTATGCGATCAACCACCACACCGATTCCGACCGGCGCAGCCAGAAAAATACTCCTGAGTCTGCTTTCGCTTGCCAAAAGCCGGTTTTTAAGGCTTTGTGAACTTTCTTCGGCCATAAACATCCTCTTCTTTTGATTTTAGAGAAGGCCTCAATATGGCTTTTTCAAGGTCATCAAAAATGACTGATAAGACATGAATAGCATAACATGCTAATTTGTCAAGAAAGTGAATTGCCCCGCAGATGTCTGCGGGGCAATTCACTTATTCAGAATTTTTAGACTCGGAGAGTCAGGAGGAACGGGTACGGCCTGCCCTTCGGTTTCGCATCGCATTTGCCGGCGTGCGTTCAGGATATGACGGGCTTAACCCCTTGGAACCCACCCTTCGGTTCCGCGTCGCATTTGCCGGCGTGCGCGCAAACTCAGAGTCTTTCCGGGGAGCCGGAAGGCTGTAGTTGAAGCCGTCTATTGTATTTCGCCTGAGCGGGCTGCCAAGAATCCTTTCGATTGCCCGCACAGTCGCCGTATCATCTCTTGTAACAAGAGTGAACGCATCACCGGTTTTCTCGGCCCGGCCGGTCCTGCCTATGCGGTGGATGTACGCCTCCGGTGTGTCGGAAATGTCGTAGTTGATGACATGTGATATCCGGTTCACGTCGATCCCGCGTGCGGCAATATCGGTTGCCACCAGAATCTGGTAGGTGCCGTCGCGGAAGCCTTCCATGGCAGCCTGCCGCTTGTTCTGAGAGAGATTCCCCTGCAATGAAGCGGTTCTGAAACCGGCTTTCGACAGTTGTTCTCCCAACCGCTTTGCGCGATGTTTTGTTCGGGCGAATACGAGCACCGACTCCGTATCTGTCCGGTGCAGCAGTTCGAGCAGCATTGCCGTTTTGAGATGCTGTTCCACCGGATAGAGAGCGTGGCTTACCAAAACCGGCGGAGCGGTTTTGCCCACCTGAACCGTGACCGGATCATGCAGCAGCTCGCGGGCCAGCTTCTTTATCTCATCCGGCATTGTAGCCGAAAAAAGAAGGGTCTGCCGTTTGCGCGGAATATGTTTTAGTATCTGCCGGATTGACGGCATAAATCCCATATCGAACATTTGATCCGCTTCGTCGACAACCAGAACCTCAAGCCCGGATAGATTAATTGTCCTCCGGTCGATGTGGTCAAGAAGTCTTCCCGGGCAGGCAACGACAATTTCGACGCCCTTTTTAAGCTTTTGCATTTGCGGGTTAATCCCGACACCGCCATATATGCTGACGCTGCGGAGGCCTGTCTTCCGTCCCAGGGTATTGATGGCCTCGTTTATCTGTTCCGCAAGTTCACGGGTTGGGGCAATTATAAGTGCCCGGACTTGTCCGCGCCCGCCGGACATAAGCCTGTGCAGAATAGGTAACGCATATACGGCTGTTTTGCCTGTACCGGTCTGGGCCAGACCCATGACATCGCGCCCCGACATTACAGGCGGAATCGCCTGCTCCTGTATCGGCGTCGGCGCAACATAACCTGCCGCCCTGGCGCCTGCCGCAACATGCGGATGAAAATTAAATTTATTGAAACTCATTGTAATCCTTTCGTTGTGTGTTCCTGAAAATAAAAAAAGCCCCGGATGTATTCCGGGGCTTACAATTTAATCGTTATAATCCAGAAACAGCGTTTATTGGCACGCAAACTAACAGCTCTTTCGCACCGTGTCAAGATAAGTTATTATCTGATGCAAAATATATGGAATCACAAAGCAGCGTATCAATTTGATTCATAGACTTTCAATTACCCTTTGAACATTTTCCGGCAAATATTTTCCGGATACGAGAGCGCCTTCCTTCAGCTTATGAATCTTATCCGTATAAGACGGTTTTTCTTTCCGATAGATAATTCCTATGGGAATTTTATCTCCCCACATCCCTGCAAGCTCCATGGCTTTATTGAAATCATCAGGGATATATTCTTCTTCAAAAAGATCCCAAACCCGTTTTCTGTACCAGTCGAATGTATTGAGATGGTTGAAAGAGACGCATGGTTGAAGGATATCAATGAGACTGAGTCCTTTGTGCTTTATTCCCTCCTGAATGATCCTGCTCAAATGTCCGGTTTTCCCTGAAAAACCTCTGGCGACGAACCCGGCGCCAAGAGACAGCGCAATGGATACTTTATATCCGAATGATCTTCCTGATACATTCTTTATGCATACAAGCTATCCATAAGCTGCTTGTTAATAAATAATAAACCTTTTAAAAATCCAATCTTGATATCTTATATATTTAATGAGTTATAAATTATTACAATCATTTTATAATAATTGGCATGTGTATTGCTATAATAGAAACCAAGTTCGTAAACAGAGAATGTATTAAAAACTATAAAACAATGAACAGAATATAAGGAGGCATTATGAAAAAAGGATTTTTGGTAATTTTGGCTATAGCGGCAGTTGTTGCCTTAAGCGTTACAGCTTATGCAGGCTGGGGAATGGGATACGGACCGGGCGGAGGACAGTGCCAGGGAATCAGAGGCGGCGGCTACGGCCCCGGTTCCGGAAACATGATGGGAAACATCAGCGAGGATGAAGCAAAGAAAATTAACGATGAGCGCGACACATTCTTCAAGGCAACCGAAGATTTAAGGCAGGATATTTATGCAAAGGAGATGGAATTAAACAGCGAGCTTGCCAAAAAGAATATCGATACTGAAAAAGCTGCAAAGCTCCAGAAGGAGATATCCGAGCTTGAATCAAAGTTCGACCAGAAACGGCTTGACCACATGATAAAGATGAAAAAGCTGAACCCGAATTTGGCAAGGGGTTTCGGCGGCGGATGTCCCGGAGGGCCCTGCGGACGGTAATATCAAGTCAGGAATGTATTATTAACCCCTCCG
>Ga0265296_1003476_pt1 | contig 14568 bp, 12 predicted proteins | sample MunlanPumphouse1_FD_189073 | JGI IMG/M metagenome (GOLD analysis project Ga0265296, IMG submission 189073) | Groundwater microbial communities from a municipal landfill in Southern Ontario, Canada - Pumphouse #1 | ecosystem: Environmental > Aquatic > Deep subsurface > Groundwater | place... | reverse complement strand
CATTTTGTAATTCACGGTAATATGATATAATTAAAATATGACAGAAGAAAATATAAATAATGATGATGTTTTTATAGAACTCGCGAAAGCAAAATCACAACCAATGAAGATAGAGGACGACGATGAAAATGATCCTTCCGATTTTGACGAGGAAGCGGAAGGACAACTCACTGTTGATGTTTATCAAGATAAGGATGAGATTGTGGTTCAATCAACGGTTGCCGGAGTACACGAGGACGATCTAGATATTCACATTACGAATGAGTCGGTAACAATACGGGGCAAGCGTGAAAAAACGCAAAAGATAGAGGATAAAGATTATTTTTATCAGGAATGTTTTTGGGGGAGATTTTCACGGTCTATTATTCTTCCCGCGGAAGTTGATCCGGAAAAATCAACAGCATCGCTAAAAAATGGCGTATTGACTATTAGAATGCCAAAGTTGAATCGTCAGAAGATAAAGAAATTAAAGGTAAAAACGGATTAAAAGAAGCCCCCGTCATACGGGGGTTTTTAATTGATTTGTAAAAATTTTTTCTTTTATATTTTCCAGCGTCCTTCCCTCATTGAATAAATATTCAATGAATTCTGTTTCTGCCATATGGATTTCATGATATGGGTGCATACCAAGAATTTCTGGTAAAAGTCCTTCTGCCCACAAAACATGTTTTTCCCGCTCCTTATTTGTCGTAAAAGAGACGTGATTTATTATTTCTATAAGACATCTTACTGAAAGGGTCTCCCCGGTATTTTCTCCAAACAATTCAATAAGTTTTTTGGTTGAAAATTTGTTTTCGTTGTGCAAAATTTCCACCATTTTTCTTGGGGAGCGCGGAAATGGAGTGGGCGAAACAAGCGCTGAAAAAACCAGATCAAGAGCTGTTTTATTATTTTTCATTAAGGAACCTCCTTTAAATAGAGTTTATTTAAAAAATAACTGTTTGGAGTATAGTGTAAATTTCTCGCCTCTGTCAAACTCATTTTTAAATTTTTCAAAACTTGCCGAAGCGGGGGAGAAGAGAATAGTCGTATCTGTTTGAATATCAACTTCTTTTTTAACGGAGATTAATATTTTTTTGAGGTCTTCAAAAATAAGAGGGGACGCGCTTTTGAAAAATTTAATTTTTTTAAGCTCGGAAATCATTTTTTGTGTCGCGCTCCCGTTTAGGAAATATATTCTATTTGATTTAATATATTTTTTTACTTCTTTCGCCCAGTATTTAAAGTCAAGGTTTTTATCTGTTCCGCCTGTTATAACAAAACAGTTTTTATTTGAAAATCTTTTAAGCGCCGCAGTCATCGCGTCAGGAGACGTTCCCGCGGAATCATTTACAATAATAAGGTTTTTCTTTTGTAAAATAATTTGCTCCCGATAGGGTATTGAGGGAAGCGAGGTAATGCGTTTTTTGAGCGTATTCCATGGAATTCCAAACAAATGTGACGCAAGAAGCGACCCCATAAGATTTTGAAGATTATGTTCTCCTTGATTATTTCTAAACGCAATTAATTTTTGTGCGGAGAAAATTATTTTTTCTGTTTCCCCGTTTTTAAAGTAGAGAAAGTTTTTTTTGATATATATCCCGTTTTCATTTTTAAGAAGTGGTTTTTGAGAGAAAAAAAAGATTTTTGCTTTTGGATTTTGTTTTAAGAAAAATGGAGTCCACTCATTGTCTTTATTAAAAATTAGGTTCTGTCTTTCGTTTTGATTTTTAAAAATATTCGCTTTTGCAAGCGCGTATTTTTTCATACTGCCGTGGCGGTTCAAGTGATCTTGATAAAGATTAGTAATGAGGGCGATATTGGGAGACCTTTTTATATGATTTGCGATTTCCAGTTGAAACGAGGAAAGCTCTAAAACAGAGGGTCGTTTTTTATTACCACTCATTTTTGAAAGAAGTTTTAAAAGCGCCTCATCTGACGAATTTCCACCTGCTTTTGTTTTCGGATATTTTGAAGAAATGAAATGGGCGATCCAGTTTGTTGTTGTGGTTTTTCCGTGTGTTCCGGTAATCGCTATAACAAATTTTTTTGAATACTCAAGAAAAAATGCCAAATCGTTTACAATTAGTTTTCCCGCTCGTTTGGCAATTTTTAAAAATCGGTTTCCTTCTATTTTTACGGCTGGATTCACGACAATGATATCGTTCAGTTTAAAATCACTCTCGTTATGTTTTCCTAAAACAAATTTTATTTTTAAAGCAATAGTACCAAGCTCTTTTATAGATTGTTGAAGTTGTTTTTTTGTCTGAAGATCCGTGATTGTGGTTTTAGCTCCTTGCCTAACGAGCCATTTTACCGTTGAAACGCCACCGCCTAAAACACCAAGCCCAACTACTAATACATTTTTATTTTTTAGTAATTCTTTTTGCATATCGTATATATAGTAGTGTTTGTACGAGTAAAAAAACAACCGCGCATTAAGGAGTTGTTAAATGATTATTTAAGAAAGCCGCGGGAGACCTCATTCAAACGGGATTTGTATTTTCTGTTTTCTCTTCCGAATCTATTGAAATAGATTCTTGCGGCGCGGTTGCGATTCCTCCATCCTGAATCTCATCGGGACGCGCTTGTGAGCGGACATCAATTTTCCATCCGGTAAGTTTCGCGGCAAGACGAACATTTTGTCCGCCCCTTCCAATCGCGAGTGAAAGCTGATCATCTGGGACAAGCACCCGCGCTTCTTTTCTGGAAAGAATTTTAACACTCACAACTTTAGCGGGTGAGAGAGCGTGAGTAATGTATTCCTCTGGATTTTCAGACCACTCTATAATATCAATTTTTTCGTTTCCGAGCTCATTCGTAACAGCCATGACGCGCGTTCCACGTTGTCCAACGGCGGACCCAACCGGATCAACTCCGCTCTCTTTTGAATAGACCGCTATTTTTGTTCTACTTCCGGCTTCACGCGAGATGTTTTTTATTTCAACCGTACCATCGGCGATTTCAGGAACTTCAAGTTCAAAAAGTTTTAAAACAAATCGTGGGTGTGAACGAGAAAGGATGATGCCGGGACGGTGTGGATCGTTTTGCACTGTCACGATATAAAATCGAAGGCGCTCTCCCGCGCGGTAGTGTTCACCGGGAATGCTTTCGTTGTTGAACATAATGCCAATCGCGCGGCCGATATCAACATATACGTTTCCTCTTTCAAAACGTTGTACAACGCCGCTTACAATTTGATTTTCCTTATCAGCAAATTCATCACGAATTGAAGAACGTTCCGCTTCGCGAAGGTTTTGAAGCACCACCTGTTTAGCGGTCTGCGCGGCGATACGTCCAAAATCAGCGTGCGTTTCAAGTGAAAACTCAAGCTCATCACCCGACTTCGCGTCTGATTTTAATTTTCGCGCATCATCAAGAAAAATGTGTCGGTCTGGATTATAGCGCGGAAGAACATCTTCCGTATTTTCTTCCGTTTTAGGCGCGATCTCCTCTTCTTCGGTTATAATTCTTACTTCGGAAGTGTCTACAACAGTTTTTATCTGCCAGAATTTCAGATCTCCGGTCTTCATATCAAACCTTGCCTTGATAACTTCAGACCTCTTTCTATATTCTTTCTTGTATGCCGCGGCAATAGCCGATTCAATCGCGGTAAACACCTTTTCCGGTTGTATGCTTTTCTCCACCGCTATCTGCTGTATCGCGGAACTTAATTCTTTTAAATCCATATATTAATTGTAGTGTATTGCGTTTCTAATAAATAGCCGCTCACAAAGGAGCGGACCACCATTTCAACTTAACATATATATTATATTCCCACCGTATCAGTTTGTCAAATTTACCCTCCTCAAGTTTTAATTAGTAAATCTTACCATTTAGGTCGGATTATTTTTAATCGGGGATTTAAAAATAAAAAAATAAAGGCACTTTGAACATTAATAAAGTGCCTTTGTCTATAATGGGAAAAAATAATCTTTTTTCGTTAGCGCGTCGTAATGACGCTGTTTTTTTGTATTAAGTGGCTGAATTCTTTTTCTGTAGAGTTCAATAACCGCAATACTGTTTTTTTTGGAATTACCTGTTAAACTTCTACAAACAGTATACAACATCCAATAAGTTCGGTCTTGTGGATAACTATTTTGAAGTAATTAAAAATATATAACTGATATAGCATACAACAAAAAATAAAATTATTTTATTATTCTGACATTTCTTGATAATTTAAATCCAAAACGACCAGCTAATATTTAGTTAAATATTTTTAGTGCTGTTATTCGCTTAACTGCTAATGGCATATTCCTTCTTCCTTGTCCTACTGGATAATATGTAGGATAAATATTGAATTTCTTAGTATTTATTTTCAAGATCTCCTTTTGTTTTTCTTTATATCTACCAACTAAAATTTGTTTTCTAAGTAAAATAGAACTCACCTGATTTCCAAAAGTGATAATATTTTTTGGATTAACCAGTGTTATTTCTTTTATCATAAGATTTAGATAATCCTTAAATACATCATTTTTCAGTGGTCTCGCGTCTATTTGAGTACATTTTGCAAGATTGGTTATATACACCCTTTTTCTTGCGAGTTCTCTATAGATCTTTTCTGCAAAATCAATTGACCAATTTTCAGGTTTTAGCTCTTTAATTTTTTGAAATGTGCTCTTAGAAATAAAACTTAACTCATAAAACACTTGCCAAACACTTTTAGTTCCTAACCACGGCGCTCTCAATCCCTTCCAATTTTTATAAGCAGAAACATTCTTTCCGGTCGGATTCATAAAAATAAACATTATATCTGGATTTTTTATATGTCCCGCCCCATATATAGAATTTAGTTTTTTATCCCCGTGTAAAAGTTGTAATTCATCAAACTTTTTGTGAAGTTGTTTTAATTGCATGACTTGCTAATTTTATCACAATTAGTCGTATAGAATATTTTGGTTCCAATAACATACCAGACGGCCGGTGTTTCAACGAGCTCGGTACAGGCCAAAATTATATACAATCTTTTCTACTAAACTAAACACTCATGTTCCCTCTTGCTTTAGAAACACTGGGATATTTTTTTTGCAAAATAGATATATACGCGGCAATACCAATCATCACCGCGTTGTCGGTATTAAATTTCATTGGGGGAGCCATAAATTTTACCTTTAACTTTTTACTTGTTACTTTCAACTTTTCGCGAAGCGATGCGTTTGCCGCAACGCCGCCGGAGAGAAGAATTGATTTTGCTCCAAATTCTTTTACCGCGCGCTCGGCTTTTTTAACAAGTACTTCAAGAGCGGCTTCCTGAAAACTTGCCGCCACGTCATTTATTTGTTGTTTGTTGTAGGTTGTTTGTTGTAAGTCGCGTAAATAATACAATACCGAGGTTTTCAAACCAGAATAACTAAAGTCATAATTTTTGTCATATATCATAGGGCGTGGAAATTCTATAGCGTGTGGATTTCCTTTTTCCGCCGCTTTTTGTATTTCCGGTCCGCCCGGATAGGGAAGTCCGAGCATTTTTGCCACCTTATCAAACGCCTCGCCAACAGCATCGTCTCTCGTTTCTCCAAGTTTTTTCCATTTAGTTAGCGAATCCATTTTGAGGAGAATCGTGTGTCCGCCGGAAACAATCAGAGCAATAGCGGGGAAAAGTTTTTTGATATTTTGTCCGCTAATTGGCGGATTTGATTTTTTATTTTTCCGGGATTTATCTGGAATTTGAAAATTGGAAATTGGAAATTCAGTTTTTTGCGCTAACAAAAAACTGTAGAGGTGTCCCTCTAAATGGTTTGCTCCTATAATTTTAAGTTGTTTGTTGTGAGTTATAAGTTTTTTGTAAAGGTTTTTCGCAAACTCAATGCCAGTCCAGAGCGCCGGTTCAAGTCCGGGACCAATAGTAACAGCCAGCGCATCTAATTTTAAATTTTTAATTTTTAATTTTAAATCAATTTTTGAATTATTTAATTTTAAATTTTTAAAAATCTGTTTCAGTATTAATGGAAGATTTTTGGCGTGTTCACGCTTTGCAAGATTTGGCACCACGCCGCCGAACGGACGATGAATGGCAATTTGAGAGGAAATAACACTTCCCAAAATTTCAAATTGTGGATTAGAAAGTCCGCCACGCGCCTCAATCACGGCGAGCGCGGTCTCATCGCAAGACGTTTCAATGGCAAGGATTTTCATATATAGCAACTTTATCCTTTTATTTATTTCTTCTCAAGGTTTACCCTCCAAAATTTTCTGAAAGAAAACTTAGGAGGGTTTAGGATTGTTTCTTTGCAAAAAACTGCTATACAATGAAACGGAATGATACGTATATTAGAGATTATGCCTGGCGCTCTCTCATGGGCGACGCTTTTAGGGCTTCTTTTTCTTTCATGGAAATCTCCATTTGTAGTGGCTATTTTTATAGTGCTCTATGACCTATTTTGGCTTCTTAAGACGTTGTATCTTTTTATTCATTTGAGGATTTCATTTCTCGCCATGAGAAGAAATATGAAAACTAATTGGCTCCATAAACTGCGAGGACTTGGTACCGAGTGGGAGGATGTGTTTCACCTCGTTGTGTTTCCTATGTCAAAAGAGCCGTATAGCGTGGTGCGTGAAAGCGTTAGAAATATTGTTTCGGCGAATTATCCCGCGGAAAAGATTCTTCTTGTGCTCGCGCTTGAGGATCGTGGAGGAAAAGCGGATCAGGAAACGGCGCGAATGGTTCAAAAAGAGTTTGGCGGGCGGGCGCGCAGATTTTTTATTACGACGCATCCCGCGAATATTCCGGGCGAAATGATTGGAAAAGGATCAAACGAAACATGGGCGGTAAGGCAGGCGATAAAAGAAGTGATTGATCCGCTCGGTATTCCATACGCGCGCGTGATTGTTTCTGTATTTGATATAGACACGCGTCCGGAAAAAGAGTATTTCGGAATTCTCACTTACCGCTTTCTCACGGTGGACGATCCACAGCACGCGAGCTATCAACCCATTCCGCTTTTTATGAATAACATTCGCGAAGTTCCTGTGTTCGCGCGCCTCATTGGATTTTCTTCAAGTTTCTGGCAATTTATGCAACAGGGACGTCCGGAACAACTCGTAACATTTTCATCACACAGTATGCCTCTGAAAGCGCTCATTGAGGTTGGATTTTGGGATACGGATATCGTGTCAGAGGATTCTCGCATTTTTTTTCAGTGTTACAACCATTACAATGGAGAATGGAAAACAGTTCCGCTCTTATATCCAATTTCAATGGATTCGGTTTCCGGGTCGGGTGTTTTTGATTCGCTTAGAAATTTATACAAACAGCAACGCAGGTGGGCGTGGGGAATTGAGAATGTTCCTTATGTGTTTATGAATTTTTGGAAAAACAGACAGTTGCCTTTTAAGAAAAAGTTGTTTTGGAGTTACGCGCTTATTGACGGATTTCATTCATGGGCGACAAGTTCGTTTATCATATTCCTTTTTGGTTTTTTGCCGAATGTATTGGGCGGGTCTGATTTTCATACAACAATTCTTTCGTATAATCTCCCGCAAATTACAGGTCTTATCATTAATCTAAGCACATTTGGTATCATAACATCCGCGTTTTTGAGTATTATCCTTCTTGAGCCGCAGCTTAAATTAGAAAAGCGCAAATGGTATTACTATATTCTTTATTTCGCGCAATGGGCGCTTATCCCTGTTACATTTATATTTTTCAGCGCGCTTCCCGCGCTTGAGTCGCAAACGCGTATGATGCTTTCTGGTCGCTTTCGTCTCGGATTTTGGAGAACTCCCAAAGTGATTTCAAAATAAATATGACAGAAATAGTCACACAAGCGATTGTTTTGTCGGTTTTTCCAACCAAGGAAGCCGACTCAATTGTTTCTCTTTTTACCAAAGACCTTGGAAGAATTGATGCTCGGGTGGTTGGCGGAAGGAAGCCATTATCAAAATTTTCTCCGCATTGTAATCCGATAAATCTCGTGCTTGCGCGCGTTGTAAAAAAGAATTCATATACCATTACCGATATATTGACTGAAAATCGGTTTGAAAAAATCCGAGGCGATCATGACGCGTATGAGAAGGCATTAAAAATAATAATAATATTAAACAAACTTCTCCCATTTGGATTAGCAGATGCCGAGTTGTGGCACTATGTGATTCGTTCTTTTTCCGAGAATCTTCCGAGTATCGGCATAATGCTCAAAATTTTGGGGTATGATACGCGACATGCGCGGTGCGGAATGTGCGAGAGTGTTTCCATTGCGTTATTTTCGCGCGAATCCCAGATTTTTTTATGCGAAATATGTGGTGGGAAATTTCCAGAAAGTGATGTACTATATATAAAATAGGGTAGATCTGTTGCCTAATAATTTTCGTGACGAAATGTTTATATTTTGAGCGAGACGAAGTGAAAATTTTTAGGCATATACAGTTGTATCTGGCAAAGAATTTTCACAAGGTCGTAGCCAAAATATAGATATTGTCGCCCTACTAGTGATCTGCCGTAGGCATGACAGTAAAAAGATTATTAGGCAGCGGGTCTAATAATTAAAGCATACACAATTATATGTCTCTTGATGATCTTGAGCGCGAGCTTTATCAAAAACAACTAAAAAACACTCAAAAGGAGAAAAAGGAAATTATATCACCGAAGGAAAAGTCGGTTTTGGAAACAGCGCCTCGCGATTGGGGAGTGGTAGACAACGCTGAAAAACAATCGCATTTTCATATTTCAAAAAATTATCTTATTACCGGAATAGGTGTTCTTGTTGTCGCGACAATAAGCGCGGCGGGACTTTTGTTTTTTAATTTTTTACAAAGAAACGATAAAAATGTTACTATTGCCATTAGCGCTCCAGCCGAAGTTGTTCGCGGTGTTCCATTTGAAATAAAAGTAAACGCGACAAATCAACTTGATATTTCTCTCACGAACGTGGTATTTGATCTGCGTCTTCCGCAAGGCATTATTCCATTTTCTCAAAATAACTCTAATATGGGAAAAGCGATTATGACGGAACGTGATGGAGAAGTTGGGGGAGGCGATCTCGCAAAAAAAACATTTACCGTTGTTCCTATAGGAGACATCGGATCAATACAAAAGATAACAGCGGGGCTCTCATACTCAAATGGAAAAGGAAATGAATTTCGAAACCAAGAAACGCGGGATGTCTTAATAAATGACTCCGCGCTTTCTCTTGACGTTAGAGGTCCGGATAACGCGCTTGGGGGTTCGGCGATTGATTTTGACGTCATATACAAAAACAATTCGTCATTTGATTTTTCCGAACTTGCCATTCAGGCGCAATATCCTCCCTCATTTAAATTTATCTCGTCAGATATTCAGCCGTCATCATTAAATAATTATTGGAAGATACCAAGCGGACTGAAGGGCGGGGCGGAAGGGAAAATTACCATTCACGGAGTGTATGACGGATCAAGTGATTCGCAACTCGTGTTTCCCGTTACGATATCGTCTAATTTTATAGGGACGGAATATAATTTAGTAACAAAAAATTTAAGCATCGCAACCGCGCCGTCTCCGGTATCACTTACGATTACGGCGAATAATAAAGACAATTATATCGCCCGCGTCGGCGACACGATTCGTTATATAATCAGGTATCAAAATCTGAGCGGAGTCGCGCTTTCAGATGTTGTGATAAAAGCGACTCTGCTCGGAAATCTTTTTGATATTTCAACTGTTAATACAAATGGAAATTTAAACTCAATTAGCAATTCAGTTATATGGAATGCTTCGCAGATTTCATCATTAAAATTACTGGATCCCGGGGCGTCAGGGCAGGTTGGTATAGATATAAAATTAAAATCCACTTTTCCAACCGATAGATATTCGGAGAAAAATTTTTATGTTCAGCTCAAAGCGCAGTTTGATTCTCCGTCGGTGCCGTACTATCTCTCCGCGAAAAATACGAGCATTTCAACATCGCTTGAGACAAGAATCGGCGGCGCGATATTTTTGGATGCTCGGGCATTCTATAGAGATTCATCGTCTGGTATAACAAACTCGGGACAGTTTCCACCGAAGGCAAATACCGCGACACAATACACTATTTATTGGCGCGTAAAAAATTTCGCGACAGACGCGCGCGATGTAAGTATCAGCGCATCTCTTCAATCGGGCGTTATATGGACCGGCGTAGTTGGAGGAAACACGAATGCTCCCGTGTATAACGAACGCACCGGAGAGATAACGTGGAACATTGATAAAGTTTCCGCGATGAAAGGTATTTTCACCGATCCTATAGAAATAGTATTTCAAGTTGAGGCAACGCCCAACATTACACAAATTGGAAACTATATGCCGCTTCTTTCAGAGACGATTATTAAAGGAACGGACGATTTTACCGGGCTTGAACTTGCCGCGCGAGACAATCCGCTTACAACAGAACTTCCTGATGATACAACTGTCGCTTCTGGAAAAGGAGTTGTGGTACCATAACGATAATTTTAAATTTTAAATTTTAAATTTTAAATTAAACACATGGATATATTTGAAAAAATAGGAGGTTTGGCAAAACGTCGTGGTTTTATTTATCCGGGATCCGAAATTTATGGCGGTCTCGCGGGTACGTGGGATTATGGTCCGCTGGGCGTGGAATTAAAACGCAACCTCAAGGAGCAATTCTGGAAATCAATGACGCAAGAGCACGAAAACGTGGTCGGTTTAGATGCCGCGATTATGATGAATCCAAAAGTATGGGAAGCGTCCGGTCACCTGGACGCGTTTTCCGATCCGCTTGTGGAGTGTAAGAAATGCCACAAGCGATTTCGTCTTGATGAAATCGCAAATAAGAAATCTGAAGCGCCAAATTCTAAACAAATTCGAAATCCGAAATCCAAAATTCAAAACAAAGAAGGAGAAACACATTGCCCGGAGTGTAAGGGGGAGCTCACCGAACCGAAACAATTTAATTTAATGGTTGAAGCGTTTTTGGGCGTGATTGAGGGGGAAAAACAAAAGGTGTATTTACGCGGAGAAATCACGCAAGGCGTGCATGTAAATTTTAAGCAGGTGCTTAATTCAACGCGTGTCAAGATTCCGTTTGGCATCGCGCAGATCGGGAAAGCGTTTAGAAACGAGATAACGCCGGGAGGATTAACATACCGTTCGCGCGAATTTGAGCAAATGGAACTTCAGTTTTATATCGCGCCAAAAGATGAAGAAGGAAATAAATGGATGGAGTATTGGAAAACGAAACGGAAAGAGTGGTACGTGATGCTCGGTATGAAGGAAGAAAGTATAAGATTTAGAGAGCATGCTCCAGATGAACTGGCGCATTACGCTCGCGAGGCGTATGACATTGAGTATCATATTCCGGATGTCAATGGTTCGGATAAACTCACCGCAAGTGATTCGGCGGAGCTCACCGCAAATTGGAAAGAAATGGAAGGGATTCATCATCGCGGCGATTGGGATTTGTCTCGTCATCAGAAGTTTTCAACAAAGGATTTAACTTATTTTGACGAAGAGACGAAAGAGCGTTTTATTCCGTGGGTTATTGAAACATCCGGCGGGGTTGATAGGGCAGCGCTATTTTTCTTGATGGAGGCGTATACCGAAGAAAAAATTTCAAATGACAAATTACAAATTTCAAAAGAGGAGGGAAAAGAAGAAACACGAATAGTGTTGAAGCTCCATCCGAAACTTGCTCCGTACAAAGTGGCGATCTTCCCGCTTTTGGCTAATAAATCGGAGTTAGTTGAAAAGGCGCAGTCAATTCACGATATGCTTAAAAAATTATGGATGGTTACATTTGACGCGCGAGGAAACATCGGCAAACGTTACCGCTCGCAAGACGAGATTGGTACGCCATTTTGCGTTACTGTTGATTTTGACACATTAGAGGACGATTCGGTTACGGTTCGCGATAGAGATACTATGAAACAAGAAAGGGTGAAGATTAGCGAGCTCGCGGAGTACTTGAGAGAAAAATTAAATTAAAATACAAAAACAATCGCTAAAAAACCTCTGTTTGTAAGGGTTTCTCGTATTTGACATTTTTATAATAGTGTGATAAAATTCAAACATAATAGAAACTAGAAATAGTGTTGCTATTATGTAAATTAACAATTTAATCACATTTTAAGGAGGTATGCGATGAAAACCATCGTGAGCCGTACATTATCAATACACAAGGAGCATGAAGTGCTTCTAAAGCTGGAAACAGCAGGTCTGAACGAAGAATTCGCCCAGAAGGTCATAGACTCCAAGGGCAACGATCTCGCCTTGAAAGTGGTGAGACTCATCAGTAACGGAGGATTCGAAGCGACGACGAGTCAGAAGCGCGCCCGTGAGATTATGGGGCGCAACACATTCGGCATTGAGGAAGCGATCCAGCACTTCGGGGTTACCCCCTCGAGGCAACAGATCGCCGGTCTTTCGGAAATCCCGTTCAGCGAGGCGATGCTCGAAGCGTGCAAGGACACACACGTGTTGGTCGCCGTCTTCCAATTCTCAATACTCGAGATTCGTGGTCGGGTCCCTCAGGACCAACGCCTGTTCTACAATCAGGACTGGTACAACAACCAGGCCTTCGCCAAGAAGAGGGGCGAGACGGAGTGGAAGCTCGTTCGCAAGACGCCAGTCGCAAACTCGACCAACAAGACGTGGTCGGAACAGCAGGCTCTGCTCGCCAACAACGAGGAAACACCGACTGCCCGCATGATGACCTACACGATCATCGGCCATTTCTTGGCAACCGGCGAACGCTTATTCGAGAACGTTTATGTTCGGTGCTTGGATATCGATTCGTACGGCATCCGGGTCGGTGTCGGCGACTTCGGTTCGGATGGGCTGGACGTCGACGACGACTTGGGCGGCGACCGTGGCCGCGGCGTCGGTTTGTCTTCTGCCCGGAAGTTCAACTGATCTTTTATAAACGGCAATTTATTGCCGTTTTTTTATTGGTGAGCTATTATTTCTCTATATGAAACAAAAAGAATATGAGCTGATAAAGCTCAAAAATGGATTGCGGATTTTGCTTGTCCATCAAAAACAATGTCTTTCAACCACTGCGCTTGTGGTTGTTGCCGCTGGGTCAAAATACGAACATAAAAATTTAAACGGAGTATCGCATTTTTTGGAGCATATGTGCTTTAAGGGAACAATAAAACGTCCAAGTCAGATGGATATATCACGCGAGTTGGATGGTCTGGGCGCTCAATATAACGCGTTCACAAGCAATGAATACACGAGCTATTACGCGAAGGCAAAAAATGAAGTTGCTCCAAAAATTTTGGAGATTGTTTCTGATTTATATCTAAACCCCATTTTCAAACCGGAAGAAATTGAAAAGGAGAAGGGTGTGATTATTGAAGAAATAAATATGTATGAGGACTTGCCGAATAGAAAGGTTCAGGAATTATTTATGGAGACGGTTTATGGAGATCAGCCCGCCGGATGGAGTATCGCTGGAACAAAAGATATTGTGCGGAGATTAAAAAAAGATGATTTTATAGAATACAGAAAAAAACATTATTTACCGCAATCAACCATAGTCGCTCTTTCTGGAGGATTTTCAAAAAAAGACGTGATAAAAAATATAAAAAAGTATTTCGGATCAATGCCAAAAGGCCCAAAAGAAGGAAAACAAAAAGTAAAGGAATTTCAAAAAAAACCGGAATGGAAAACATTTTTCAAGGAATCCGATCAGACGCATCTTGTTATGGGTTTTAGAGCGTTTGATATTTTTGATAAACGGCGTTTCGCTCTTGAAGTACTCGCGGATATTTTGGGCGGAGGTATGGGATCGCGTCTTTTTCAAGTTGTTCGCGAGAAACTTGGGGCGGCATATTATATAAACGCGCATACGGACCTTTACTCCGACCATGGTCTTATCGCGATGTCTGCCGGCGTAAATCACAAAAAACTTGAAGAGGTTATTAATGCGTCGCTGAAAGAATTTGCCCGCTTTAAAACCGAATTGGTGGGGCAAGAAGAATTAAAACGCGCGAAAGAGCATTTAGTGGGTGGAATTTTTCTTTCGCTTGAAACATCAGAACAGATAGGATATTACTATGGAATGCAGGAAATTATGGGAGAGCCGCTTATGAGCCCGCGTGATTTGGAACAAAAGGTTCGCGCGGTTACGGCAGAAGAAATAAGGGACGTTGCCCGTTCGCTTTTCAAAAACAATAAGCTTAATTTCTCGGCTGTTGGTCCGCTAAGGGATAGGTCATTCAAAAAAATATTATCTATATGACCTTTTACACAATAACTTTTCTGCCACAATTTCCAGATTTTAACTGTGGCTTTGCGGAACCCGTCTAAAAGATAATTTCCTGTCGCGTTCTAAGATATTTTCCAGTATCCGCAAGGAGCAAGGAGGAATGTGTGGCCATAGCGCCACACAGACGACGAGCAACGCGGTGGGACTGGAAAATATCAAGAACCCTTTGGGATATGGTCAATTTAGTCCATCGCTTCGTCACTCCTCCTCTCTGTATCACCTTAGGATACACATTCGTCGTCGTTTCTTGCGTTTGTCTAAATTGACTCATATCGCGACTGGAAGTATCTTTTAGACGGGTTCTGTCTTTCAGCGTATACGCAAGTATATGCCTCAAAATTTTCTCTTCGCCTCGCCCACCAAAATTTTTCTTTGAAAAACTTAGGCGGGCGAGCTTAAAATT
>Ga0265296_1003475_pt1 | contig 14570 bp, 10 predicted proteins | sample MunlanPumphouse1_FD_189073 | JGI IMG/M metagenome (GOLD analysis project Ga0265296, IMG submission 189073) | Groundwater microbial communities from a municipal landfill in Southern Ontario, Canada - Pumphouse #1 | ecosystem: Environmental > Aquatic > Deep subsurface > Groundwater | place... | reverse complement strand
ATTTTTGAAGCTATGACGCATCTCTATGAAAAAAGAGAGCCAATAGACCTTCTCACTCTTTCTTCAAAACTAAAAGAATCTGTGGATTTAGACAGAATAGGCGGAATGAGTTATCTCACAGAGATTGTAAACTCCGTCCCCTCTTCTTCAAATGCAGAACATTATGCAGAAATGATTTCTAAAAAGCATACTATGCGCAGACTTATTGAAGCTGCTGAAGGTATTGCAAAAATAGGTTATGACGAAGAACAAGGAATTGAAGAACTTTTAGATAAAGCTGAGAAAAAAATATATGAAGTTACTAGCAAAAATCTTTCCGGAAAATATGTAGAAATGAAAGATGTTTTGGGTGAAGCAATGGAAAGACTTGATAGGCTTCATAAAACAAAAGGAGAACTTCGCGGAGTTCCCACAGGATTTAAAGATCTTGATAATAAGCTTTCAGGTCTTCAAAATTCAGACTTAATAATTCTTGCGGCAAGGCCTTCTATGGGAAAAACTTCTCTAGCTTTGGATATTGCGAGAAATGCAGCTATCAGACACAATATTCCTACAGCAATATTTTCTCTTGAAATGAGCACGCAGCAGCTTGTAGATAGAATGCTCTCAGCCGAATCTCGCGTTGATGCTTGGAGGCTTCGAACAGGCGCTCTCAATCTTGAAGAAGAATTCGGCAGAATAACAGCTGCTCTCGATCCCCTTTCAAAAGCTCCGCTTTATATAGATGATCAAGCAGCGAATAATATTTTAAAAATTCGCTCAGTCGTTCGCAGATTGAAGCATGAAAAAAATCTTGGTCTTGTTGTTATAGATTATTTGCAGCTTATGACGCCAACCCAAACAAAAGGCAATGATAATGTTGTTCAGCAAATTACAGAAATTTCCCACTCTTTAAAGCAGCTTGCAAAAGAATTTGATATCCCAGTACTTGCGCTTTCTCAGCTTTCTCGTGCAGTTGAACAAAGAGGCGGAAAGCCAAGACTTTCAGATTTGAGAGATTCCGGTTCTATTGAACAGGATGCAGATGTTGTTATGTTTATTCATCGCGATCAAAACGATGAAGGCGGAGGCAAAAAACAAGATGCGGAAATCTTGATAGAAAAACACAGAAACGGCCCTACAGGCAGCATCAAACTTTTCTTTGACGGCGACAAATCTTCATTCTTATCTATAGATCATGGTGCACAATTTGGAGATTTTAATAATACTGAAGGCGCATTTTAATAAAATTTCGGATAAATGAATTCAATCGATAAACTTATAAAAATATTTGCAGAGTTTCCTGGTATCGGTCCAAAACAAGCAAGAAGGTTTGTTTATTTTTTGATAAATAAAAATGAAAATTATATAGAAGAGTTAAAAAATGAAATAACTGAGCTAAGAAAAGGCGTAGTTTCCTGTTTTGACTGCAAGAGATATTTTTTCTCAAAATTTGATGGTCAAAATCTCTGCAGTATTTGTTCTGACAAAAGCCGTGATACAAGCATTCTAATGATAGTAAGCAGAGATATAGATTTAGAAAATGTAGAAAAGAGCCATCCATTTCTCGGAAAATATTTTGTGCTTGGAGGGTTTGTGCCTATACTCGATAAAAATCCTGAACAAAGAATTCGTCTTAAAGAACTTTTGGCACTAGTTAGCAGAATGTCAGACAAGGGCTTGAAAGAAATAATACTTGGTCTTGATGCAAATTCTGAAGCAGAATATACGGCAAATATTTTAAAATCTTCCCTTTCTCCTATAACAAGCAAATATTCTATAAAAATATCAGAGCTTGGCCGCGGACTTTCTACTGGTACAGAGCTTGAATATTCAGATCCGGAAACTATTAAAAATGCTTTGAAAAATAGAAGTTAGTTTAAAATAAAAAAGCTCGTTTACTCTTTTGAGCAAACGAGCCATAGGACTTAAACTAAAATTTTTTTCAGATACATTTTAAGATAAATACCGGCGTAAAAAATCGAATTCTCGTTATCGTTACGCCTTATTCCTAGATTTTTAAGTGGTTTTCCATGACCGCCATAATCTACGAAGTCTTTGATGGAAATTGTATGATAACCGCGTTTGGCATATCTTTTCTCCCACCTCACTAGCTTTGTAAGTATGTAATCAAAGTCTACAGCTATAGCAAAGTGTTTGTAACTTAATGCGTTTCCAAAAATCATTCCGGCTTTAACATAACGCCCTTGAACGTATTTATCAATAAGTTTTTCAAGCATTTTCGCAATCATTTTTGTCCCCCGTTTTATGATTATTGAAAAATTTCTTCTAACAAAACATTACACTAATTGATTAACTTTATCAACATAAAAAAACAGCCCGCTTACAAAAGTAAACGAGCTGTTATATTTTTTTGCTTGCCTAGATCAATTGTCACACCTGCCTAGATTCAAAGACTTGATTTTGTCTCGGGTGGTGCCGATAAGGTCTGAAATGGCGGCAACTTTATAGCCCATGTCCCCTACTTTTTTTTCAACAGCTTGTTTGGGCGAATCAGCGGTGGTATGCACGATAAGAACATCTTTTTCCTCTTTTCCACCCAATGAATTATTGAGGTTATTTGAAACAAAGACGTAAGTCGTGGTACTCATAATTGTCCCCCTTTTTGCAGGTTATTTAAATAACTCTGCCTATAGAGTACACCTAATAGGTTTATTTGTCAAGAGTTTTTTTATATCTATTTTTTCCTATCTATACAAGCCTTTATAAAGGCAGTAAACAAAGGATGTGGAGCTAAAGGTCTTGCTAAGAATTCTGGATGAAATTGCGTACCGAGAAAGAACGGATGAACTCCTTTAGGAAGTTCGGCGATTTCCATAAGAACTCCATTTGGAGATTTGCCGGAGAATACTAGTCCCGCATCAGTAATTTGTTCCACGTATTCAGGATTAACTTCATATCTATGTCTGTGTCTTTCTTGTATTACATCTTGGCCATAAGCATTGTGTGCAATAGTGCCTTTCTCTAAATGGGCGTCATAAGCTCCAAGTCTCATGCTTGCGCCATAATTGCATTCTTCTAATTTTTTCTTTTGATCAGGCATTATGTCTATGACAAGATTTTTAGAACATAGATTGATTTCAGCAGTGTTTGCATCTTTAAGGCCTAAAATATTTCTCGCATATTCTATAACCATAAGCTGCATGCCATAACAGAGTCCGAAGTAAGGAATTTTATTTTCTCTAGCGTATTGAATGACAGCAAGCTTCCCCTCTATTCCTGATTCTCCAAAACCTCCAGGAACAATAATTCCGTCAAATTTTTCTAAAGCTTTAAAATCTGCTTTGTGTTTATTCTCGCCTTCATAATCACGAGAGTTTACAGTATGTATTACTGCTTTTTTGCCTAGATTGTAAGAAGAATATTTTATTGCTTCAAGAACGGAAACATAAGCATCTGTAAGAACAAAATCTCCTGTATTAAAATATTTTCCAACAATCGCTATGTCTATGGTATTTTTTGTATTTTTTACTTTATTTGCAAAATTAATCCATTCCCCTATTCCTATTTCATTTTTCTTTTTGCGCAAATGTAAAAGCTTCATGAGTATATGGCTCATATTATCTTTTTCAAAGTTTAGAGGAACATCAAAAACACTTTCAATATCGGGAGCAGAAATAACTTGTTCTGCCGGCAAACTGCAAGAGATAGCGATTTTTTCTTTTCTTTTTTGATCCATAGGAACTTCGCTTCTTGCAATAATAATGTCAGGATTAACTCCATATGAATAGAGTTGCCTGATAGCGTTTTGAGTTGGCTTGGATTTCATTTCACCTAGTTTTGAAGGGACAGGCATGTAGCTTACCATGACAAAAGCAACATCATTTGGGTGACAAACTTTCATAACACGAGCTGCTTCAATAAACATTATATTCTGATAATCTCCGACTGTTCCTCCTATTTCAACAACTGTAATATCAGACTTGTTTACTTTTGCAGATTTTTCAAAACGATGAATAATTTCATCTCTTATATGCGGAATTGCTTCTACACACTTTCCGCCGTATTTTAGAGCCCTCTCAGCTTCTATAACATGCTTATAAACCATTCCAGAAGTAATGTAATCGTCTCCAGTAAGGCTTCTGTTTAGAAATCTTTCATAATTTCCCATATCTTGATCTGTCTCAAGTCCTGAATCAAGCACGAATACTTCGCCATGCTCTACTGGATTCATAGTTCCAGCATCTACATTCAAGTAAGGATCAACTTTTAGAAGATTTACGATAAAGCCTTTTGACTGCATTATGGCTCCGATAGAAGAAGTTGTAATACCTTTACCGACTCCGGACATCACGCCTCCTATGACAAAAATATATTTGTGGGATTTTTTGTGTTTTTTTTCCATAAGTCTAATTTTATCAAATTAAAAAATAAAAGACATGCAAAATTAAAAGTCGCGCCTAAATGGCGCGACTTTTAATTTATTTGATTGAATCAATTGTTACTTTGAAGAATGGCTGTCTGTGTCCGTTTTTCTTGAAGTATCTACTTTTCTGTTTGTAGTGTATTACAGTGACTGTTGGAAGTTTTCCTATTTCTTCTATTGTTGCTTCAACTTTTGCTCCTTTTATAAAAGGTGTTCCTATTGTGGTATCTTTTCCATTATCTACCAATAATACCTCTTCAAAGGCGATTTTGTCGCCAACTTTAGCTGTATTTGAAAGCTTTTCTATCTTTATAGAATCGCCTTTAGAAACTTTAAATTGTTTTCCTCCTGTTTTTATTACTGCAAATTCCATAGCCCAATATACTACACAAAAAACAAAGATTTTGCAAGTGGAAAAAGTCTAAATTTAATTTTTTATTTGAGAAATATGACTGACAAAACAACAATAGCAAGTATCACGCGATAATATATAAAAATATCTAGAGTATGTTTTTTTAAGAATTTCATTAAGAAATCTATAGCAAAAATACCAACAACAAATGCTGTCAAAGATCCGAAGAAGAGGTCAAGATTGTTTGTTGCTAAAAAACCTGTATGAGAAATACTGATGAATTCTTTTAATCCTGCACCTACAATAATCGGAACAGAAAGCAAGAAGCTGAATCGGGTTGCTTCTTCTCTATTAAGTCCCATAAAAAGTCCGCCAGAGATTGTAGCTCCTGAGCGAGAAAATCCCGGAACTAAAGCTAAACACTGAAATACTCCAACCCAAAAACCTTTCTTTACGGTAAGTTCTTTATTTTTTGTGGCAATTTTTTCTGCAAAAAACATAACTCCGCTTCCAATGATTAATACTATACACACTAAAACAGCGCTGCGAAAAGTTGTTTCCATATATTTTTGCAAAAGCAGTCCAGCAATGACTGCGGGAATAGTTCCTATAACTATTGCCCAGACAACAGTTTTATCTTTTTTCTCTACAATTTTTCCTCTGATCATAGAGAAAAAAACTTTTATAAGATGCCAGATATCTTTCCAAAAATAAAGTATCACGGCCAAAATGGTAGCGAGCTGTAATACTGCATCAAAAGCCAAATCACCGCTTCCCTGCCAGCCAAAAAGGTCACGGGCAATTATCAAATGGCCTGATGAAGAAATAGGTAAAAATTCCGTTAAACCTTCTATAAGACCCAAAATTATTGAAGTAATTACACTCATTATTTTAACAATTAAAATTAATATGCTACAATTGTCTCACATTTATTAATTAAAACAAAATTCAAAAAAAATATGCAAGAACAAAAAAATAATTTAATAATTCCTATTTCTATTCTTTTGGCAGGTTTTTTAATTGCTGGGGGAATATATTTATCAAACAAAGATAAAACGCCTGCAGTAAATACAAACACTGTACAACAGTCAGATATAAATATAAATCCGGTATCAAGTACAGATCATATTCTAGGAGATCCGAATGCTCCTATTGTTTTAGTAGAATTTTCTGATACAGAATGCCCTTACTGCAAAATGTTTCAAACAACTATGCAGACAGTCATGAGTACTTATGGCAAAGATGGAAAAGTTGCTTGGGTTTACAGATATTTTCCCCTTGATTCATTGCATTCAAAATCAAGAAAAGAAGCAGAAGCTGCTGAATGTGCAAATGAACTTGGCGGAAATACGGCTTTTTGGAAAATGCTAGATACTATTTATGCAGAGACTCCTTCAAACAATGGACTTGATGCCGCTAAGCTTCCAGAATTTGCAAAATCATCTAGTGTTGATGTGACGAAGTTTAATACATGTTTAGCTAGCGGAAAGTATGCGAGTCTTGTAGAAGCTGATTTACAAGATGGTATAAAAGCCGGTGCACAAGGAACACCTTATAATGTTCTTATTTTAAAAAATAAATTATCTAGTGATGCAGAAAGTACAATAAATAATTTTATTATAAAGAATAATTTGGCAGAAAATGTGATAATTTCTGCCGATAAAAATAAAATAGTTTTGAATGGCGCACTTCCTATAGAAATGGCGAAGACTATATTTGATACTATTCTTAAATAAATAATTTAAAAAATAAGGGCGGTTCGCTTCGCGAACCGCCCTTTTTAAATTACATTTTCATCAAACTCTTTAATTTACAATATTTACAATCTTTTTCATTACATTTTCTTTCCCAAAATGACAAATTTGCAATTTCCGAAGCGGTATTCTGAATAATTTTTATCAATTCTTTTGTATCTTCATCGGTAATTGTGAATTTTTCCTTTTTGTAATCTCCTTTATTGTTTGGTTCAATAAAATCAAGTTCTCCTGTTTCCATCTTGTATTTTGGTGTTCCGGAAGAATCTGGAGGATAATTATCAAGTAAGATTTTATAAAAAACTAATTGTCTTTTATAATTTCCATCAGAATTCTTTGTTTTTCCTTCAATATCGTTTCGAGTCATCGGCTTCTTAGTCTTGTAGTCCACGATGTTTACACAACCTTCATTTGTTATCTCAACTTTATCAAGATTTCCTTTGAGAAGAATTTTTTCTTCGCCAGTTGGCTTATCTGGTAAATCAATAAAAACTCCGGCAATTTTGAATTCATTAATTATTGATCTTATCCATGTGTTATTGTAAAAATCATAATAACCAGAAAGCGACACCATGCCTTTCTCTAGTGTGTCAGAAAAATCATTTTCACCTATCGGTTGTTTTGCGAGATATTTTGAAAATAAATCCAATAATTCTTTTTTACTTAAATCTTCATCATTTTTATATTTATCAAAAAAGTGTTGCAAAGTGGCATGTACAGCCGTACCGTATGACTGATGTTTTGTTGGTGCTTGTGGCAAGCGAACAAGATTTGAAAAGAAATATTGCCAAGGACAAGTAAGATAATTACTTAAAGCAGTTACGGAAAGACCTTGATCAAAGAATATTTTTCTCAAATATTCTTTATCTTTCAAATCATCTTTTTTGTTTTTCCCTGGCAAAAAATTATCGAGTTGATGAGTGTCATATTTTTCCTCAAGTTTTGTTGTGTTTTTCTCAGTAATAAATGCCTTATCTATCTCGCCAAGAAACTGCGATGGAAGCTCTGGCCTACCGTCTTCGGACTGCTTTGCGTAGGACAAAACAATCTCCTTTTTAGCACGAGTGAGAGCCACGTAGAAAAGGCGGCGTTCGTCATCTATGGCCTCAAATTCGCCAAAATCTTGCCAATTATGGGGTAGTTTGAACTTCCGCATCTCTCGCTTATTGCCCCAATGGCCATCAACTAGATTTGCTATATAAATATAGTCAAATTCAAGTCCTTTTGACTTGTGAGCTGTCATTAGGTGTACTGCCGATATGCTCAAAGACTTACCTTTTGTTCTTATAATTACATTGTGTTTTTCAAGAACGTCAAGATAATTTATAAAATCATTTAAACGATATTCTTTATGACTCAACACTAGATCTTTCATTTGTGTGAATAATTTATCTAGCCTAACTAATTTATCAGCAGAATCAGCACTTCCCATGATGTGATTCAAAAAACCAGACTCTCTAACAAGTTCTTCAAAAAAATCTAATAGGTTGGTATTTTTTGCAGATTTTGTCCACGATTCAAGTTTTTTATATAAATCCAGCATGTTTTCAGTATATTCAACACCAGCTTCATCTAAATATTTTTTATTATGTATGACATCTAATATTGAAACTTTATTCTTTTTTGCATATGCCAAAACTTTGTATAAGTCTACATAATCTACATTAAGATAATCTATGAAAAGAGTTTGTGAAAGTAATTCATCATTACCGAGATCATTGATGGCTTTCATCAATAAAACAATTTTAGCTATATCATTGTCAGAAAAAAGCTCTTGATCAGATTCAATAGCAAAAGGTACGCCAACTTTTTCCAAAGCTCTAGCGATATTTTGAGCATCACGATTTTCTCTATACAGAACTGCTATATCAGATGGATTTATATCACCATTAATTTTTTCTTGTATACTTTCAGCAATAAAACGAAATTCATTTTTTGCTTTTTCAAAAGCATATAGGTTTATAGGAATATTTTGATGATTTGCTCGTGCCTGAAGTTTTACTCGAAATTCTGAACCTTGTTTATTTTTTTCTATCAATGAATGTGATGCGTCCAAAATAGTTTGAGATGAACGATAATTTTCTTCTAGCTGTATTAATGTTGCACTTGGATATAATTTTTTAAAATATAAAAAGTTTTCCAAAGATGCACCTTGGAATTTAAATATGGCTTGTTTCTCATCACCCACAATAAAGATATTTGGATTTTCATGGAAACCGGAAATAAGTTCCAATATTTTATTTTGAGAATTATTGGCATCTTGATGTTCATCTGCCAATACATACTGATATTTTTCTTGTAATTGCAGCAATAAATCTTTATTTGATTCTAGGGCTCTTATAACTTCAAGAATCATATCTTGATAGTCATAAAGTCGTTCAACTTCAAGAGCTTTTTCATATTCTGTATAAATTTTTTGTAGTTCAAGATTTTTCTTAATATTTTTTTCAAGATCTTTATAAACTCCTTTCATTTCACCTTTATACTTCCCTTTTTCATGATACAAATCTGGAGTCTCATCAAAAACTTGTTTTTGTTTTTTTAAGATGTTTAGTAAATCTTTTGGACTGATGTTTTCTTGCTTAAGATTGTGTATTTCGCTTATAACGGAGCTTACGTAGTGATATATATCGCCGTATGGTTTCAATATTTCAAATTTATTATCATCAATTATTTTTTCAATAATCTTAATTTGATCAATGTCGCTTATGTTGTTTGCTCCTATTATTCTTGGAAATTCTTCTGGATAATTTTTAATAATATCATTGCAAAAACCATGAAATGTATAGATATTTACTTTGTATGCAGAACTTCCAATAATATCAGCAAGTTTTTTTCTCATCGAATATGCTCCGGATTCTGTGAATGTTAGTGCTAAAATACTGTCAGCATCTGTGTCGGTTTGTTTTAAAATATTTGCAATTCTTAAAGTAAGGATAGATGTCTTTCCCGTACCTGGACCTGCAATTACCATTACTGGTCCATCAATTGTGTCTACAGCTAATTTTTGTTGTTTATTTAGTTCTTTATAACGCTCGGTGAAATTCATAGTTAATATTTTAACACAAATCAGCCGGATTTTGCTTTGCAAAATCCGGCTGATTTATATTTTTTTAACGCAGATCAACTTGGGAAGAAATAATCTTCTGAGCCAAGTCGAGTTGTGTTTAGAAGTCCGCGGAGACGGACACTTATAGCGTAAAGAAAACCCGGCATTTTAAAAGCAGTCCTTCAACCGCTTTTAAAATTTTTCTTAATAACTCTGAAGTCTATTTATTTTCTCATGCTGTCTTATCTTTTCATGAGCTTTGGCTTCAATTTGTCTGATACGCTCTCTTGTGACACCGAACTCAAGTCCTACTTCTTCAAGTGTGTGAGTGATTCCGTCATTCAATCCATGTCTCATTTCAAGAATTTTCTTTTCTTTCAAAGAAAGATCATTTAATATTTCTTTTACTTGGTCTGAAAGAATTCTTCTTGAAGATTCCTGATCTGGAGAAAGTATTTTATCATCGGCGACAAAGTCTCCTAGAGTTGATTTTCCATCGTCTTCTTCTCCGACAGGAGCTTCTAGAGATATCGTATCTTGGTCAATCTTTTCAATCATGTAAACTTTTTCTACATCAAGACCCATTTCAGTTGCAATTTCTTCTGAAAGTGGTTCTCTTCCCAAATCTTGAGAAAGTCTTCTATAAACTTGCTTATATTTTGCGATTGTTTCTACCATGTGCACTGGGACGCGAATAGTTCTTGACTGGTCTGCAAGAGCTCTTGTAATGGCCTGGCGTATCCACCAAGTTGCATAAGTTGAAAATTTAAAGCCTTTAGTCCAATCGAATTTATCTACGGCTTTGAACAAACCGAGGTTTCCCTCTTGTATTAAGTCCAAAAGCGTAAGATCAGCTGATCTTCCTACATATTTTTTGGCGATCGAAACAACGAGTCTTAAGTTTGCCTTTGCAAGAAGATTTTTAGCTTCCATGTCTCCTTGTTGGATTTTTCTAGCAAGATCTTTTTCCATAGAAGCATTGATAAGTGGATATTGTCCTATTTCTTTCAAATATATTTGAATGGAATCATATCCGGCGTCAGCAGAACGCGTACCGTAAGTAGCATATTTTTTTATTTGTTCATCATCAACTTCAAGCATTCCTCCTCCTTCAAGCACATCTATTCCGGCAACGACTAATTTATTGTAAAGATCATCAAGAAAAATAACATCATCTTCTATTTTTGGGAATTCTTTTAAAATTTCATCATAAGTAATAAAACCTCTTTCTCTTCCTTTTGTAATGAGTCTTCCTGCTTTTACATCCAATTCCTTTTGTTTTAAGGTAACTTTTGGTGCCGATTTTGCTTTTGATGCAGTCTTGGTTTTAGAAACTGTCTTCTTTAAAACTTTCTTGGCTTTTTTGATAGGTTTTATTTTACTTTTAGAAACTTTTTTTATTTTTTTAATTTTAGGCATATTTTATTTCTTGATTATTTCTTATAAAAATTGTTCTTCTCATTTCTAATCTCGCTCAACTTCTGCATTATTTCTTTCAACCTTATCGATATGGAACTTATCATTTCTGCAGTTTTTTCTTTTTCGGCTTTCTTTAAGTTTGTTAAAAGTTTTTCAAGTTCTTTTTTAAAGTGTTCTTCGCGCAAGTTTAGAATGAGATAATCGGTTTCTTTATGCAATATTTTTTCGTCTGATTTTTCATAATATCCTTCTGCTTCAAAAGCCAATTCATTTATTTTATTTTTATACTCCTCTTCAAACTTTAAATATTTTTCTTCGCCTATTATATTTTTTATTTTTTCCCGCACGTTTTTTGTATCAATTTTTTCACTTTCCTGTTTGGCGATAATGCCTGCCAGACTTCTCTCTACCGAACCTTTTCTCAGTACATCTTGGCTTATTTCTTTTTCTATAGTCTTGTTTTCCAAGTGTTCATTTTGAGTTTGAAATTCTTCATCTAATTTAACTTTTTTCAAATCATCCCAGATAAAATCTTCCTTTATATTTATGATATCAGATATTTTTTTTACATACCTGCTTCTTTCTGTATTTCCATCAAGCAAGTAAACATAAGGCAAAATTCTAGTTTTTATTGCTTCCCAAAGCTTCTTTTTATCTGATATTTCAGCTTGTACTCTGTTTAATAGAAAATCTATGAGAAAAATAGAGTTTTTAATTACATCTTTGAATTCGTCTTTATTTTTGAGTATAAGATCAGCCGGATCAAAGCCCTTTGGTATCTCGGCTATTTTTACATCCATTCCGCAAGAAAGCGCGAGAGCCCAACCCCTTTCCGCTGCTTTCGCGCCGGCATTGTCGGAATCAAAAGACATTATTATTTTGTTGGAAATTCTTTTAAGCAATGCTAGATGTTCACTTGTCAGTGCTGTTCCTGAGGAAGCTACCGTGTTCGTAAAGCCAGCTTGATGAGCCATAAGCAAATCCATTTGTCCTTCAACTAAAATAGAAAAATCAAATTTTCTGATTGATTGTTTCGCTCTGTCATATCCGTAAAGCACTTTTGATTTGTCAAAAAGTTCTGTTTGCGGACTGTTTAGATATTTTGCAGACTGGCCATCATCATGAAGTATTCTTCCTGAAAATGCTACTACTCTTCCAGCACTATCAAAAATAGGAAACATTATTCTTCCACGAAATCTGTCATAAGTATTTTTACCTTCTGTTTTTGATATTCCAGCTCTCTCTATTTCTTCATCCGTAAAACCTTTTAATTTTAAATAATCAGAAATGGATCTCCATTCATCTCGAACATAGCCGATTTTCCAATTTTTAATCGTATCATCATTAAGTCCCCTTTTCTTTAAATAAGTCAGAGGAATTCCTGCCTGCACAGGCAGGTCTTCTAACAAGTTTTTTTGGAGAAACGTTGTTGCTGTTTCAAGCAGCTGATACAATCTTTCTTTTTTGTCTGTTGTTTTTGAAGAAAATTTTTCTAGAGTAACACCTGCTCTGTCAGCGAGTATTTTTAATGCGCCCAAAAAATCTATTCCTTCAAATTCTTGTACGAAAGTAAAAATATCTCCCTTTGCCCCGCATCCGAAACAATAATAGCTTCCTCTGTCCGGAGACACAAAGAAAGATGGTGTTTTTTCATTATGAAAAGGACACTTTGCTTTTAAGCTGTTGCCGGCCTTTTCTAGTTTGATATAAGAGCCGACAACTTCCTCTATTTTTAATCTTTCTTTTATTTGTTCTACGGAAGATGACATATATTTTTTATTTACCCGAGAAAATTTTTGCTGATGAAAATGTGTTGATTTTATATGACTAGGAAGTTTTTATATAGATTTATCTTTTAAAAAAATAATTTCTATATTAATCTCTTATTTTCAACACGTCAGCAAAAACTTTAACGGGTGAATCACCACTCCAACACGGAATGCTAACAATTAATATTCCGTTTCGTCTTCAAACTGTTTTTGCACTTCGCTTATCATTTCATATTTCTTACTGCCTTTGAAACCTGTACCAGCTGGAATTATTCTGCCGATAATAACATTTTCTTTTAGACCTACTAGATTATCTTTCGTACCTTTTATAGCTGCATTTATAAGGATTCTTACTGTGTGTTGGAATGATGCTGCTGAAAGGAAGCTGCTTCTTGAAAGAGATGATTCTGTAATACCCATAACCAAAAGCTTTGCTGAAAGCGGTTCGCCTTTCTTTTCTTTAATTTCTTCATTTTCCAATTTCAAATCCAATTCATCTATAACATCTCCTATGCTGTAATCTGAAGATCCAGAATCAGTTATAACTTTTTTAGAGAACATTTGTTTAACTATTATTTCTATGTGTTTTCTAGCAACTGCGGCACCTTGCAATTCATAAGGCTTGCTTACTTCTGTAATGATATATTCTATAGCTTTTTCTTTTCCAGCAAACTCAAAAATTTCATCTATATCAGCAGAACCATCTGTAAGTATTTGTCCTTTTGTAATCTTGTCTCCTTGCTTTACAAAGACAACTCTCTTAGGGTTGAATACATATTCAATTTCTCCAGATTTTTTTGATTTTTCTTTATCTTCTAAATCAGGAATTACTGTAATTATTTTTTCTTTGCCAAAATCTTTTACTGAAGAAACTGTTCCGCTTACTGTAGCAATAATTGCAGGATTTTTTGGTCTTCTTTTTTCAAATATTTCCTCAACTCTTGGCAAACCTTGAGTAATATCTCCACCAGCAGAGGCTGTTCCTCCAGAGTGGAATGTTCTCATTGTAAGCTGAGTTCCAGGTTCTCCAATAGCTTGAGCTGCAATAGTTCCTACGGCTTCACCTACATCTACAAGTGCGCTTCTACCAAGATCCATTCCGTAACATTTAGAACAAATCCCATGCAATGTCTTGCAAACCAAAGGAGATCTTACAGCCACGCTTTCTACTTCCAATTTATCTATTGCCTGAGCATCAATTTTTGTAAGCAATACTCCTTTTTTGTATAGAACTATTCCATCTTTATCAATAATATCTTCGGCTAATATTCTTCCTCTGATATTTTTTGCTATAGAAGAACCTGTATCCTTTCCAGAATTTTTGCTTATAACAATACTTTCTTTTGTTCCACAATCTTCTTCTTTTATAATAATATCTTGAGCGACATCAAACAGTCTTCTTGTAAGGTAACCTGCTTTAGCTGTGTTTAGCGCTGTATCTGTAAGACCTTTTCTTGAACCGTGAGTAGTAATGAAGTATTCAATAGGCGTTAAACCTTCTTTTGAGGAATTAATAACTGGAAATTCAATTGAGTCTCCCATAGTATTTTGAATAATACCTTTCATACCAGCCATCTGAACAAGTGATCCTAAAGATCCTCTAGCACCTGATTTCCACATATCATAAACAGAACCATTTTTATCCAATGAATCTGGAATAAGTTTTTCTAATTCTCCTTTTGCTCCATGCCATATTTCAACATTTTTTGTTACTCTCTCTTCTTCTATAAGCAAACCTTCATTAAATTGTTCAGTTACTTCTAAAGATTTCTTTTTGGCTTTCTTAATAATTTCTTCTTTTTCTTCAGGAATCTGAATATCATCTATTCCCCAAGTAACTCCGGAATAAGTAGCATATTTG
>Ga0265296_1003474_pt1 | contig 14575 bp, 13 predicted proteins | sample MunlanPumphouse1_FD_189073 | JGI IMG/M metagenome (GOLD analysis project Ga0265296, IMG submission 189073) | Groundwater microbial communities from a municipal landfill in Southern Ontario, Canada - Pumphouse #1 | ecosystem: Environmental > Aquatic > Deep subsurface > Groundwater | place... | reverse complement strand
ACTCGCCCGAGCTGTCCTCGCCCTTCAGGATGCAGGACGGGTATTTCCAGGTGACGGCCGAGCCGGTCTCGACCTGGGTCCAGCTGACCTTCGAGCGGTCGCCGCGGCAGTCGGCGCGCTTGGTGACGAAGTTGTAGATGCCACCCTTGCCCTCGGCGTCGCCGGGATACCAGTTCTGAACGGTCGAATATTTCACCTCGGCGTCGTCCAGGGCCACGATCTCCACGACCGCCGCGTGCAACTGGTTCTCGTCGCGCATCGGCGCGGTGCAGCCTTCCAGATAGGAGACGTAAGAGCCCTTGTCGGCGATGATCAGAGTCCGCTCGAACTGGCCGGTCTGGCTGGCGTTGATGCGGAAATAGGTCGACAGCTCCATCGGGCAGCGCACGCCCGGCGGGATATAAACGAACGATCCGTCCGAAAAGACCGCGCTGTTCAGCGCCGCGAAATAGTTGTCCGACACGGGCACGACCGATCCCAGATACTGACGCACCAGATCAGGATATTCGCGCAAGGCCTCGGAAATAGGCATGAAAATCACGCCGACCTTGGCCAGTTCGGCCTTGAAGGTCGTGACCACGCTGACGCTGTCGAACACCGCATCCACGGCATAACGCGGCGCGCCCTCGACCCCGGCCAGCACGGCCTGCTCGCCCAACGGAATGCCCAGCTTGGCATAGACGGCGAGCAGCTCGGGATCGACCTCGTCCAGCGACTTCGGACCCTCCTTCTGCTTGGGCGCGGCGTAGTAGAACAGGTCCTGATAATCGACCGGCTCATACTCCACCGAGGCCCAGGTCGGCTCCTCCATCGCCAGCCAGCGCTCATAGGCGGCCAGACGCCATTCCAGCATCCATTCCGGCTCGCCCTTCTTCTCGGAGATGAAGCGGATGATGTCGGCGTTCAGGCCGCGCGGCGCATATTCCGTTTCGATGTCCGAGGTGAAGCCGTGCTCATACTTTTCCAGAGCGGCGACAGCATCGACAGTTTCCTTAACAGCAGCCATGACTTACGCGACTTCCTTCACGCGCTCAGACAGGCGCGCTTGATGCTTGTTCCAGGCCGTGACCCAGGCCTCGGCGAACCGGTCCCAGTCGCCTTGCGTCGTGCCCCAGCCGCCGGAGATACGCACGCCCCCGGTCGCCAGATGGTCCAGGCCCATGGCGCTGATCGCCTTCGACGGCTTCACCTTGCCCGACGAACAGGCCGAGCCGGCCGAGACCATGACCCCGACCAGATCCAGCGTGATCAGCTGCTGCGGGCTATCCCATCCCTCGACGGCCATGAACAGGGTGTTGGGCAGGCGCGCAACCGCGCCGCCGATGATCGTCGCGCCCGCGGCCTTGACCTTGGCCTCGGCAGCATCACGCCAGACGACGTGCGACATGGCCGCGTCCAGATCGCGCGCGGCGCAATCCGCCGCTGCTCCAAATCCGGTAATGCCCGGCACGTTCTCGGTTCCGGCCCGCAGGCCGCGCTCCTGGCCCGCGCCATGCAGGATGCGCACGGCGGCGACGCCTTCCTTGAGCACCAGCGCGCCCACGCCCTGCGGTCCGCCCAGCTTGTGCGCCGACAGGGTCAGGCTGTCCGCATCCAGCGCCCGCATGTCGACCGGAACCTTGCCCGCCGACTGGATGGCGTCGACGTGCAGCCAGCCGCCCGCCGCGCGCACCAGAGCCGCCGCTTCGGCGATGGGCTGGATCACGCCGCTTTCGTTGTTCGCATGGTGAATGGCGACCACGGCTCGGCCCGGCCGCGCCAGCGCCTCGCCCAGCCAGACCAGATCGACCACGCCGTTGACATCGACCGGCAGGACCTCGACCGGCGCGCCCGAGGCTGTCGCCGCCTCGGCCACGCACGGATGCTCGGTCGCGCCGACGATCAGCCGCTTACAACCCGCCGCCAAAGCGCTGACGATGGCCTGAGCATTGGATTCGGTCCCGCCCGAGGAAAAGACCACGGCGGTCGGGTCGGCCCCGACCAGTTCAGCCACCTGCGCCCGCGCCGTCTCGACCCGCGCCCGCGCCCGACGCCCCGCAGCGTGGACCGCCGACGGGTTGCCATTGTCGGCCAGGGCCTTGGCCATGATTTCCTGCACTTCGGGCCGCACCAGACCCGAGGCGTTGTAGTCGAGGTAAATGCTCACGCCGCCGCCTCCATGCCCACCGCCGCGGGGGCGGCCCCCATGCGCGCCTGACCCGTGCGGTTCTGGATCACGTCATCCAGACTGACGCTGGCGAGATAGCGGTGGATCTCCTGGCCCAGGTCTTCCCAGAGGTGGTGAGTGATGCAGCGTTCGCCCTTGATCATGCAGCCCTTGGGCGATCCGGCGCCGACGCAGCGGGTGGCGCGGATAGGCTCGTCCACCGCAAGGACGATCTCGGCCACAGCCGTTTCGCAGGCTTCGCGCGCCAAGCGATAACCGCCGCCGGGACCGCGCACGCTCTTGACCAGACCGCTTTTACGCAGCCGCGCAAACAGCTGTTCCAGATAGCTGAGCGAGATTTCCTGACGCGTGGCGATCTCGGCCAGCGACACCGCCCGGTCCGCGCCGTTGCGCGCCAGATCGGCCATCGCCATCACGGCGTATCGTCCCTTTGTCGACAGGCGCATAGAAAGCCCTCAAAAATTTCACGCTTTTCGGGGCTCTTGTGTTAGAACCCGCGCCCTTACAGACAAGTGCGCAACGCTGGCTCGACTTAGAAAGTCCTACTGCGTTGGTCAAGTATTGTCCGCTCGCGAAACGACAGTTGAAGACAGGATTCTGCTGACCCATGCCTGAAGTCATTCTTCCCGGCGCCTCGGGCCGCATCGAAGGCCGCTACTCCCCTGGCAAGCGCCCCAACGCGCCCATCGCCCTGATTCTGCATCCGCACCCCAAGGCGGGCGGGCATATGAACAATCCGGTGACGGTCACCCTGCACCAGTTGTTCGTCCAGCGTGGCTTCGCCACCCTGCGCTACAATTCGCGCGGCGTCGGCAAGTCGCAGGGCGAGTTCGACAGCGGCATCGGCGAGTTGGCCGACGCAGCCACCGCCCTGGACTGGTTGCAGACCAACAACCCCGCCGCGACCCAGACCTGGGTCGCCGGCTATCAGTTCGGCGCCTACATCGGCATGCAACTGCTGATGCGCCGCCCGGAAACGGACGGCTTCATCTCGGTGTCGCCGCCGTCGAACATGTATGACTTCAGCTTCCTGGCCCCTTGCCCGGCGTCCGGCCTGTTCCTGCACGGCACCAACGATACGGTCGTGCCGCCGGTCGAGGTCGAGCGCGTGGTCAACAAGCTGCGCACGCAAAAAGGCATCGTCATCGACTATGAACTGGAAGAGGGCGCGACCCACTTCTGGCAGGATCATGTCGGCGCGGTCGAGCGCCGCGTCGGCGCCTATCTGGACAAGCGTCTGGAAGAAAAACCGGCCTGATCGAAGGCCTTATGTGTCGGCCCGGGTTTCGGCCCGGGTCTTCCATACCGACCACACAATCCCTGCGGCCAGGATGGCGGCCGTCACGCCGAGCGAGATCGCCGGCGGAAACTTTTCCAGCCCCAAGAGCGGGGCGGCGATGACCTTCCCCCCGATAAAGACCAGCAGGATCGCCAAGGCCTGCTTCAGATAGGCGAAGCGGTGGATCACCGCCGCCAGCGCGAAATACAGGGCTCGCAACCCCAGAATGGCGAAGATATTGGACGTGTAGACGATGTAGGGATCCGTCGTGATGGCGAAAATCGCCGGCACCGAGTCCACCGCAAAGATCACGTCGGCGAATTCGATCGTGACCAGGGCCAGAAACAGCGGCGTGGCCCGCCAGACCCATCGCCCCGCCTCGTCCTCGCGCACGAAGAACCGGGAGCCATGCAACTGATCCGTCACCGGCACGCGCCGAATCAGCCAGTTCAGCACCCCGCGTCCTGCCTCGCCGTCGCTGCCAGGCTCCGCGGCCATCATCCGCCCGCCGGTGAAGATCAGAAAGGCCGCGAAAACGTACAACGCCCACTCGTAGCGGCTGACCAGCGCCGCCCCCGCCGCGATCATCACCGCCCTCAGCACGATGACGCCCAGCACGCCCCAGAACAGCACGCGGTGCTGATGCAGACGCGGAATGCCGAAGGCGCTGAAAATCATGGCGATGACGAAGACATTGTCCATCGCCAAGCTCTTTTCGATGGCAAAGCCGGTCAGGTAATCCAACCCGCTGTCCGCCCCCAGCCGCACCCAGACCCAGACCCCGAACAGCAGGGCGACGCCGATATAGAAGCCCGACAGCAGCAGGCTTTCCCGCACCCCGATCTCGTGAGCCTTGCGATGCAGGACACCCAGATCAAAGGCCAGCAAGGCGACCACCACCACCAGAAAGCTCGCCCACATCCAAGCGGGCTTGCCCATCCATTCAACTGCCAGGAAGTCCATCCGCGCCTCTAGACCGCATGTGTCGCCAGCGTCCGAACGGACGACCGGCGCGGCCCGACATCACGACCTGCGCCGCCAGAGGGGCCCGGTCCGCTAGACGCTCAACGCAGCACGCGCTGGGATGTTCACCCCGCGAGCGCTATGGCGTGCAGGGCGGATAGTGCGCGAAGTTGGCCTGGTATTCCGCCAGCGTCTGCGGGAACCCCATCTCGGCCCGGCGCTTGTCGGCGTTGGCGGGATCTTCCAGGTTTTCGAGATCGATCACCCAGCGACCGTCCTTGCACGTCATCTGCGTGCCATAGCGCTGCGGGCGGTTCTCGTTGATAGCCAGGCGGTCATACATCAGGCCGTACCTCGGGCCATCGACTTCCCCCGTCGCCACCAATGGCTCAAAAACCGGCACGAAGCGCCGCCATTGTTCGATGTCTGAGTGCTGGACGATCAGGAAGGCCGCTCCTGCGGCCCGGTCGCCGTAGACGCTGTTCAAAAACCACCCCTCAGGCGGCAGCATGGCGATAAGCTGAGACAGATGCGTCCGGTCGATTTCCTCGATGGGCGCCCATGCTGCGGTTTCAGCCGCCTTGCGCTCCTCCTCCGGTAAAGAGCTGACATCGACAGAGATAGAGGCGCGTCGACCAACCTGATCCAGCAGTCCCATCCGCTCCAGTCTTTCGCGATCGGTGGCGGCTGGCGGCAAGGCTGCCTGACGTGATTTCTCGGCCTCGACGGCGCCTTTCACCGCCTGGATCAGGGCGGTCGCCGGATCGCTGGGCGCGGGGGCCTCCGCGTCCACCTGCTGCCCGTACGAACTGAGCAAGGCCAAAGCCAACACTATTGCAATCATCTACCCCTCCCAACTTTCAGAGATAGCGCGCGCTTCAGATGGCCGAATTTTGGCGTATCAGTGCTCGCCTTCGGCCGCCGCGATGGCTGAGGGTCGGTGCGCCCGCACGCACCAGACGACGCTGATCACCATCAGCATCGTGGCTATGACCTCGAACACGGTGGGGCCGCGCTGCTCCCACAGGAAGCCGTAGAGGAAGGCGAAAAGGGTCTCGGACACGATCATCTGGCCCAGCATGGTCAGGGGCAGTAGGCGGCTGGCCTGGTTCCAGAAGGCGTTGCCGATGATGGAGGCGAAGACGGCGACGGCGATGCTGGCCCCGATCAGCCGCACCCAGGCCTCGCCCGACCAGACGCCCATGGTCAGCACCGCCGGGACGACCAGCAACAGCGCGAACCCGCCCGTCACCACGCCGGTCAACAAGGACCAGTCATGGGGCGACACAGCCGGAAGACGCGCCATCCAGCGGCTGTTGCCGACCGCAAAGGCCGACCACGACAGCAAGGCCGCCAAGGCGCAGGCCAGGCCGATCAGGGTCTGAACGCCGTCGTGCCCCCCGCCCCCGCCTCGGCTCAGGGATTCCCAGCCGATCAGCCCCACCGCCATCGCCGCGACCGCGATGGGCGGCGCCACGCGCGACAGCGGCGGCGAATCCTTGACCTTCATGCCCCACAGCGCCACCACGACCGGAACCATGCCGACGATCAGGGCCGAGGCCCCGACGCCCGCGAAATGGACGCTGACCACCAGGAAGACGAAATAGACGATGTTCCCGGCCAGGCTCAACCAGGCCAGCGCTCGCCACGCCTTCCAGTCCAGCGCCGCCATGACCCGTCGCCAGCGCGGGGCGATCAGCAGGGCGGCGATCAGGCCATAGGCGAGGTATCGCCCCGCCGTCAGCATCATGGGCGAAGCTTCGGGCGCGACCTTGGGCGCCAGGAAGACCAACCCCCACAAAGCGCCCGCCGCCAGACCACTGGCGACGCCCCAAAAGCGCTGGGACTGCATCAGGCTCACGGTTCGCCCGGCTCCACGATGCGGCCGCCCGTCATGGGCTCGGGCACGCCCGTCGTGCCGGGAAAGCTGATCGGCAGGCCCAGCAGGCAGCGCGCGGCCAGGAAGGCGAAGGCCTCGGCCTCGATGGAGTCGCCGCGCCAACCCTCGTCCTCGGCCGTCGTGACCGGCACGCGCGCGCGCTCGCGGATCGCCGCCAGCAGCACCGGGTTATGCCGCCCGCCGCCGCAGGCCACGACCTTGGTCGGCCGTTCCGAGCAACGCGCCACGCCCAGGGCCGCCGCCTCGGCCGCAAAGGCCGTCAGCGTCGCCGCCGCGTCTTCCAGCGACAGGCCCGCGACTGCGTCCAGTGAGAAATCAAACCGGTCGAGCGATTTCGGCCCCGTCGCCGCAAAATAGGGATGCGCCAGATAGCCATCCAAGACGGCCTGATCGACCGTCCCCGCCGCCGCCAGCTTGCCCCCCTCGTCCATGCGCTTCTTGCCGCGCGACTGGACCAGCAGGTCGACCATGCCATTGGCCGGGCCGGTGTCGAGGGCCTCCAGCCCGCCGTCGGCCCGAACCAGGGTGATGTTGCCCACCCCGCCCAGGTTCAGCACAGCGACCGGCCCGGTCAGGCCCGACTTGCGCACCAAAGCCGCGTGATAGACCGGGGCCAGCGGTGCCCCCTGCCCGCCCGCCGCCACGTCGGCGCTGCGGAAATCATAGGCCGTCCGCACGCCCAGCCCCTCGGCCACGCTCAGGGCGTCGATCAACTGCACCGTCCGCCCCGGCAGGTCCGGCGTCGGCGCCTCGTGCAGCACCGTCTGGCCATGCACCCCGACAATATCCAGCCCGCTGGCCTTGACCCCGTTCACCGCCATAAAGCTGAGCGCCGCCGCCAGATGGGCGTCGGCCACCGCCATGCGGGCGTCCTCGAAGCTGTCGGGCTCCTCCTCGTCACGCTCCCAGTCCAGGGCGTCCTCGATGGCGTCCTCGACGATGGCGCGCGTCTCGGCGTCCAGCTTCATCTCGCCCGCTGGGCCGAAGCTGATGATATTCTCGCCGTCGGTTTCGATCACCGCCATGTCCACGGCGTCGAGCGAGGTGCCGGTCATGAAACCGAGCACGCGAAGGGTATTTGTCGAGGAGGAGGTCGTCATGCCGGGTTGACTGCCATGTCAGCCACGCCGTAGCTAGCGCCCATGATCGCCGCCCGCGCCCTTTCCGGCCTGTATTACCGTTCGCTGAGCTAGCGAGCGGCCGCGATCTCGTGCCGCCTTCGCTGGCGGTGCGACTTCCTCGACAAGGAAGACGGCCGCCGGCATCCCTGCTACGGAGCCGTCCATGACCGACCAAGCCTTCAAGTCCGACTTCCTCAAGACCCTGCAATCGCGCGGCTATATCCACCAGGTGACCCACCCGGCGGAGCTGGACGAGGCCGCCTCGACGGGAATCGTGACGGCCTACATCGGCTTCGACGCCACGGCGCCCAGCCTGCACGTCGGCAGCCTGATCCAGATCATGATGCTGCGCCGCCTGCAGCAGGCCGGGCACAAGCCCGTCGTCCTCATGGGCGGCGGCACGACCAAGGTCGGCGATCCCACCGGCAAGGACGCCTCGCGCCCGCAGCTGACCGACGAGACGATCCAGGCCAACATCGCCTCGATCAAGACCGTATTCGAGAAGTTCCTGACCTTCGGCGATGGCCCGTCCGACGCTGTCATGGTCGACAACAATGACTGGCTTTCCAAGTTCGGCTACGTCGAGTTCCTGCGCGACTACGGCACGCATTTCACCATCAACCGGATGCTGAGCTTCGACTCGGTCAAGCTGCGCCTCGAGCGCGAGCAGCCGATGACCTTCCTCGAGTTCAACTACATGCTGATGCAGTCGGTGGACTTCCTAGAGCTGAACCGTTCGCTGAACGTGACGCTGCAGATGGGCGGCTCGGATCAGTGGGGCAACATCACGTCTGGCGTCGACCTGGTGCGCCGCGTGGATCAGAAAGCCTCCTTCGGCCTGACCACCCCCCTGCTGACCACGGCCTCGGGCGGCAAGATGGGCAAGACGGCCCAGGGCGCCATCTGGCTCAACGCCGAGCAACTCAGCCCCTATGACTACTGGCAGTTCTGGCGCAACGCCGAGGACGCTGACGTCGGTCGCTTCATGCGCCTGTTCACCGACCTGCCGCTGGACCAGATCGCGCTTTACGAAGCCATGGAAGGCGCCGGCATCAACGAAGCCAAGAAGGCCCTGGCCGACGCCGCGACCTCCATGCTGCACGGGTCGGAGGCCGCCCACGCCGCCCGCGCCGCCGCCGAGGCCGCCTTCGAAAAGGGTCAGCTCTCGGCCGACCTACCCACCGTCGAGCTGCCGCGCGACGAGGTGATCGGCGCCATGATCGCCGCCGTCGTCACCAAGGCCGGTCTCAGCACCTCCAACGGCGAGGCCCGTCGCTTGGCCCAGGGCGGCGGTCTGCGCCTGAACGACGAAGCCATCGCTGACGGCGCGCGCCTGATCGAGGCCTCGGATGTCAACGCCGACGGCGTGCTGAAACTGGCCGCCGGCAAGAAGAAGATCGTTCTGGTCCGCCCCATCTAACTCGCTCATCCCGGCGGATGCCGAGATACAGTGTTTTGGCTTTAACCGCAGCGGTGGGTTCGCTGCAAATCACTCAACCGGCGCCGCCGGGGCTCTCACTGGGTCCCGGCATCCGCCGGGATGAGCGGAGATTAAGATGGTCGAGATCACCGAGAACCAACCGGCCCCAGCATTCGTCCTACCGACCGATGGCGGCGGTCAGGCTGCCTTGGCCGACTTCGCTGGCAAGTCGGTCGTCCTCTACTTCTACCCCAAGGCCGACACCCCCGGCTGCACGACCGAGGGTCTGAACTTTTCTGCCCTGGCCGATCAGTTCGCCGCCGCCAACACCGTCGTCATCGGCGTCTCGCGCGATGCGGTGAAGAAGCTGGACCGCTTCAAGGCCAAGCACGACCTTAAGGTCGTCCTTGGCTCGGACGAGGACGGCGTGGTCTGCGAAGCTTACGGCACATGGATCATGAAGAAGCTCTACGGCCGCGAATACATGGGCGTCGAACGCGCCACCTTCCTGATCGACGGCGCAGGCCTGGTTCGCCGCGTCTGGCGCAGCGTCAAGGTCAAGGGTCACGCCGAACAGGTGCTGGACGCCGCACGATCCCTCTGAATCAGCGTTAGGCGTAATGCTTCTCAGGCCAAGCTTGCCTCTGTCGTCGACCTGACCCTAACTGCTGCCCAAGGGGCTATAGTAGGATTAGGCCGGCCTTGCTGGCGAGATGCGGAGAGCACCATGTTCAACAAGAGCAAGCCGTTCGACAACGGTTCTTCCAGTGGCCCGTCCGGCGGAATGAGCATCCCGCCCGCACCGGAACCGACGCTCGCCGCCACGCCTTCGGCTGCACCGACGATTGCGCCCCGCGCGCCTGAACCTTCGCGTCCGGCGGCCTCGTCGCGCTCATCCAGCCTGTCGACCCTGTCGTCCGGCGTGAAGTACGAGGGCAATATCTCGGGCGCAGGCGAGCTTCAGGTCGATGGCTCGCTGAAGGGCGACATCCGCGTCGTCCGCGTCACCATCGGCGAAGGCGGCTCGGTTGAGGGCACGGTCCACGCCGACGTCCTGGACGTGCGCGGCCGCGTCTCGGGTGCCATCGTCGCCAAGCAGGTCAAGCTGTTCGCCACCGCCCGCATCGAGGGCGACATCACTCAGGAACAGCTGTCGATCGAACAGGGCGCCTGGTTCCAGGGCCGCTGCACCCAGGCCAAGCGCGACACGCCGGGCGCCTCCATGCTGGACGCCCCGGAAAAGCCCGCCGCTCTCTCAGCCCCCAAGGCTGACAAGACGGAAGCCAAGCCCGCCGTCTGATCGGCGCGTCCGATATAATGAAAAGGGGCGGCCTGCGGGCCGCCCCTTTTTTAGTTTCCGTCGCGGGTCTCGCCGACCCGGGCCGCCAGCGCTGCGCCCATGAAGCGATCCAGATCACCATCCAGAACCCCTTGCGTGTCCGAGGTCTCGACCTCAGTGCGAAGGTCCTTGACCATCTGATAGGGCTGCAAGACGTAGGATCGGATCTGGTGACCCCAGCCGATATCCGTCTTGGCGTCGGCCACGGCCTGAGCCGCCGCTTCGCGCCGTTGCAGCTCCAGTTCGTACAGACGCGCCCTCAGCATCTTCCAGGCCATTTCACGGTTCTGATGCTGCGACCGACCCGCCTGGCACGCCACAACGGTGTTGGTCGGAATGTGCGTCAAGCGCACCGCCGAGTCCGTTTTGTTGATGTGCTGACCGCCCGAACCCGACGCCCGATAGGTGTCCGTCCGCACGTCGGAGGGGTTGATGTCGATCTCGATCGTGTCGTCCACAACCGGCGAAACGCCGATGGAGGCGAACGAGGTATGCCGCTTGGCCGCCGCATCGAACGGGCTGATCCGCACCAGGCGGTGCACCCCCGATTCCGACTTCAACCAGCCATAGGCGTTGGGGCCCTCGATCAGGATGGTGGCCGACTTGACCCCCGCCTGTTCGCCCTCTTCGTAGGCCTCGATCGTGACTTCATAGCCGTGGGCCTTGGCCCAGCGCGAATACATCCGCAGCAGGATGCCGGCCCAGTCGCACGACTCGGTGCCGCCGGCGCCGGAGTTCACTTCCAGGTAGGCGTCGTTGCCGTCAGCCTCGCCGGACAGCAGGGCTTCCAACTCGGCACGGCTGGCGCGTTCCTTGACGGCGCGAAGTGAAGCACGCGCGTCTTCCAGCGTCGCCTCGTCGCCTTCCTCGTCGGCCATGTCGGCCAGCATGACGCCGTCCTCCAGGCCGCTTTCCAGCGAACGGACGCTGTTGATCTGGGCTTCCAGTCGCGAGCGATCGCGGCTGACGGCCTGGGCCTGGTCAGGGTTGTTCCAAAGGGTCGGATCTTCGACCCGAGCGTTCAGCTCATCCAGTTTTCGAAGCGAGGCATCCCAGTCAAAGACGCCTCCTGAGCAGAGCGACGCTCTGCTCGATGTCGGCCTTCATGGCCTCGACATCCGGTCTCATCGCAATCTCCTGCGAACAAACGCCTTCCCTCAAGCAGGGCCGCACCGCGTGCGGACCGTAGGGAAAGCAAGAACGTCCCCCTCAAACAGGGTCGCGCCGCGCGCGATCCGATAGGGGAAGGACAATGACAACGGCGCGCCTGCGGACAGGCGCGCCAGATTGATCAGCCTACCTAGAGCCTCAGTAGAGTCCGCTCAAGTCCTCGGCCGGTTCCTTCTTGGGCGGCGGGGGCGCGACGGCGGCTGGCGCAGCGGCGGACGGGGCCTGCGCCGCCTCCTGCTCACGACGGATCACGTCAGTATAGTTCTGCGGACCCACGGGTTGGACGGGACGCGGCGCCTCCTCGCGAATCTGGCGCTCGGTGCCGGGGCGGAAGGCTTCCTCGATGCCGTTGACCGTGCGAAAGACAGCGTTCTTGGGCCGCACGAAAGGCCGCGCTGGACGTTCTTTCAACGCCGCCTGCATGAAGTCGGTGAAGATCGGCACGGCGGTCGCCGCCCCAGCCTCGCCGCCGCCCAGCGAACGGTTGTCGTCGAAGCCGACGAAGACGCCCACCACGATGTCGCTGGAGAAGCCGACGAACCAGGCCGAACGATACTCATTGGTGGTGCCGGTCTTGCCGCCGACCCAGCGACCCAGGCCTCGGGCGCTGGCGCCCGTGCCGCGCTGAATGACGCCTTCCAGCATCGAACTCATCTGATAGGCGGTGATCGGGTCAATGACCTGGGTCCCGCGATCTTGCAGGCGCGGCGATTCCTGACCGCTGAAGCCCCGGCCGCAGTCACGGCACTGGCGACGATCGGCCCTGTGGATGGTCTGGCCGTTTCGGTCCTGAACCATCTCGATCAGATAGGGGTCGACCCGACGCCCGCCGTTGACGAAGGCGGCGTAGGCGGCGGTGATGCGGTAAGGCGTCGTCTCCCCTGCCCCCAGCGACATGGCCAGGTTCGGCGACATGTCGTCGACCACGCCCATCTTCTTGGACAGATCGACGACGTTCTTCATGCCCACCGCCTGCGCCAGGCGCACGGTCATGACGTTGCGCGACAGCTCCAGCCCGCGACGCAGGGTCTGGGGACCATAGTACTGGCGGCTATAGTTTTCAGGCGTCCAGCGGCCGCCGTTGGCGCCGCCGGGGAAGCTGATCGGCGCGTCCAGAACGATGCTGGCGGGATTGAAGTCCCCCTCCAGCGCCGCAGCATAGACGAAGGGCTTGTAGGCCGATCCCGGCTGTCGCTTGGCCTGGGTCGCGCGGTTGAAGCTGGACAGGGCGTAGGAATAGCCCCCAACCATCGCCAGAACGCGGCCCGACTGCGGCTCAATGGCCACCAGGGCGCCGTTTACGGCGGGCACCTGCTTGAGCGCGTACTGACCGCCCTGCGGCTCGACGAAGATCAGATCACCGCGCTTCAACGGACGGTTGGCGTTGGCCCAGGCGGCGTCGGAAACGACCAGAGAACCCGTGCGGTCGTCTCGGGCGGTACGAATGCGCACATTATTGCCGACGACACTCTCGACAGCGGCAGGCTGCCAGGTGCGGCGCTCGGGCGGCGTGTTCTTCTTCAACGCCGCGGCCTGCCAGCCCTCGGCGAAATCGGTCGTGCCCCAGGCGCCGCGCCAGCCGTGGCGGCGGTCATAGCGTTCCAGGCCGTTCATCAGGGCGTCGCGCGCGGCGGACTGCAGCTTGGGGTCCAGCGTCGTGCGCATATAGTAGCCGCCGCGGTTGACCTCTTCCTGACCGAACAGGCCGATCGCGCGACGGCGTGCCTCCTCGACGAAGAAGTCTGCGTCGGCGTACTCCGCCCGGCGGGGCGCCGAGCGGGTGTTCAGCGGGCGGCCCAGAGCCGTCGCAAGCTCCTCCTGCGTCAGCCATTTGTTGTCGGCCATCTCGCCCAGAACCCAGTCGCGGCGGCCCTTGGCGGCGCCCGGATGGCGTTTCGGATTATAGTTGTTCGGCCCCTTCGGCAGGGCCGCCAGGAAGGCTGCTTCATCCGCCGTCAGCTGGTTCAGCGACTTGCCGAAATAGTTGTAGGCCGCTGAGGCCACGCCATAGGAGCGATAGCCCAGGTAGATCTCGTTCAGGTACAGCTCAAGGATCTGCTCCTTGGTCAGGGTCGCTTCCAGCCGGCTGGAAAGGATCGCCTCCTTGAGCTTGCGGTTCAGGCTGGATTCGTTGGTCAGCAGAACGTTCTTGGCCACCTGCTGGGTGATGGTCGAACCACCCTCGAGGCGACGCCCCGCCACGACGTTGAACACGTTCTTGAACATGGCTCGGCCGATGCCGGACACGTCAATGCCGCCGTGCTGGAAGAAGTGGCTGTCCTCCGCCGCCAGGAAGGCGTGGATGACCTGTTCCGGCACCTGGTCATAGGTGACGTAGATGCGCCGCTCGTCCGAAAACTCGCCGATCAGGGTGCCGTCGCCGGCGAAGACGCGCGTGGCCGTCGCCGGACGGTAGTCCGCCAGCTCGGACGCATCCGGCATGTCGTGCAGGACCCAGGCCGCATAGATGGCCACGACCAGCCCGGCCACAGCGATACCGCCCAGCAAGGCGACGCCCGCCATAACGAACCAGCGTTCGGCTATCTTCACCGTGAACTCCGCAAGACGCGCCCCATAGACTGTCGTTTATCGCGCGTCGGTCCTGCCGCAAAGCGGAACCGCAGCACCTCTGGCCTCAGCCCTTGTCGCGCATCAGGCGGGCCTTGTCGCGCTGCCAGTCGCGTTCGGCCGAGGCCTCGCGCTTGTCGTGCAGTTTCTTGCCCTTGGCCAGCGCGATCTCGAGCTTGGCCTTGCCCTTTTCATTCAGGTACAGGCGCACCGGAATGATGGTCCGCCCGTCGCGCTGAACGGCGCCGATCAGCTTGTCGATCTGCTTGCGATGCAGCAGCAGCTTGCGATGGCGGCGCGGCTCATGATTGAAGCGGTAGGCCTGTTTGTAGGGCGGGATGTCCGAGTTGATCAGGACGATCTCACGCCCCTCCACCGCCGCATAGCTTTCGGCGATATTGGCCCGGCCGGCACGCAGCGCCTTGATCTCGGTGCCCAGCAGCTGGATCCCGGCCTCGATATAGTCCTCAAGGAAATAGTCGAAGCGTGCGCGCCGGTTCTCCGCGATCACCTTCCTGGGTGTTTCAGCGGTCATCAGGCGACCCCGGCCTCCGTCATGGCCTGATCGACCTGCGGTTTGACGGCGTCACGGGTCGGCGACAGCGGCAGGCGCACTTCCTCGCTGCACAGGCCCAGCCTGGCCAGGGC
>Ga0265296_1003473_pt1 | contig 14576 bp, 12 predicted proteins | sample MunlanPumphouse1_FD_189073 | JGI IMG/M metagenome (GOLD analysis project Ga0265296, IMG submission 189073) | Groundwater microbial communities from a municipal landfill in Southern Ontario, Canada - Pumphouse #1 | ecosystem: Environmental > Aquatic > Deep subsurface > Groundwater | place... | reverse complement strand
CAGAATCCCCGTGCCGAGCGCGCCGCCGAGCTGCCGCGTAAAATTCATCGCTCCTGAACCCTGGCTCAGAAGTCGTGGCGGAAGCACCGTCAGGGAACCCGCGCTGAGCGACGGAAACACGAAGCCCAGACCGACACGGCTTATCACCGTCCACCACGCCAGCGTCCAGAAGGCCGTATCGACATTGACGTGCGAGAGGAGCCACGATGCGTAGGCGAAGATGGCCATGCCAAGACCGATGAGCACGCCCGGGGGCGCCACGTCGCTGAGTTTTCCGGCAAGGGGGAACACGAAAACGAGCGCGAACCCCGCCGGCATGAGAAGAAGTCCGGCCTGCGTGGGCGTAAGGTTCTGGATCTGCTGGACGAAAATGGGCAGCAGATAGGTCGATCCGAACAGGCCCGCACCCAGCACGAAACTGACGACACAGGCTGCGGCGAACGGCCCGTTGGAGAACAATCGCAGATCGAGCATCGGATGAGGGGTCCGGTGTTCATGCCATAGGAAGGCTCCACCGGCTGCGAGCGCCAGAGCGATCTCACCGATCACGATGTTGGAGTCCCATCCCAGGCGCTGGCCGCTCGAAATCGCTTGAAGCACCGACAGCAAGAACACGGAAAGATACAGGATCGCCGGCCAGTCGAGCCTTTGCCGCTCGAGATCCGGATTCCTGGTCGGCAGGAACAGATTGGCGAGAACGATGCCGACCACGCCGAACGGGATGCCCAGATAGAAGAGGAAGCGCCAATCGAAATTGTCCATCAAGACGCCCCCGACCCACGGCCCGAGCGCTGGCGCCAGAACCACGCCGATGCCGAAAATGCCCATCGCCGCCCCTCGCTGCTGCGGCGGGAAGACCTGGAACATCACCACCATCGCCAGCGGCTGGACGATCCCCGCTGCCAAACCCTGGAGGATGCGGGAAACGACCAGCACCGTCTGGTCCGGCGCAACGCCGCCGACGATGGAGCCGAACAGGAACAGCGCCAGAGCGCCGATCATCGTCAACCGCTGTCCGAACGCCCGTTCGCACCAGGCCGTCATCAGCATGGTGACCGTCATGGCCGCCAGGAAGCCGGTCGACAGCCACTGGGCCTGAACGGAGTCAATGCCGAACTGGCCCATGATCGCGGGTATGGCGACATTGACGATCGTCGAGGACAACACGACCGCAACGGCGGCCACCATCGCCGTCAGGGTGGCCAGCCAGCGATACCCGGGACCAAAGCGAACGAAAAAGGCGTCAGTCGACGACATCGATCGTCGCCTCGACCATCATGCCGGGGCGCAATGGGATGTGTTGCTGGACGATCTCGAGGCGAACCGGGATACGCTGGGTGACCTTCGTGAAATTCCCGCTCGGATTGGGATTGGGAAGAAGGGCGAACTGACTGGTCGCGGCTCCGCCCACTTCGGAAACCCGAGCATCGAACACCTGGCCGGGATAGGCGTCGATCTTCACTCGCGCAGGGGCTCCCACGGTGATCTTGCGGACATCAGTCTCCTTGATGTTGACGTCTATCCAAATCTCCGACGGATTATGGTACATCAACAGTCGTGTGCCGGCGGTAACAAACTCGCCCGCGTCAATGAAGGTCTGGTCGATCACGCCATCGAATGCGGCGCGAATTTCCCGACGGCCGAGATCCAGGGTCTGCTGACCGCGCTGAGCCCGCAACCCTTCCTTCTGAGCGTCGAGCGCGGCGACCTGCGCCCCCAGCACCTCGACCTCACTCGTACCCTCGCGGGTGACGCCGACCTGGGCTCGCGACCCCGCGATCTGAGCCTGGGCGCGCGCAGCGTTTTGTTCGGCCGCGCGAAGACGGGCCTGGTCTTCGTCAAATCGGCTCTGGGCGACCAGCCCGCGCTCGAACAGGGTCTTGGACCGATCGAAGGCGCTACGCGCCGCCGCGACTTCCGCCTGCCGGGCCAGAGCATCCGCCTGGGCCGCCGAAACGCCGGCCGCCGACACGCCCATCTGCTCTCCGACCCGTCTGACGACCGCGGCCTGTTGCGCCCGGAGCTGGGCCTGCTGGGCCTCGATGCGCGCGATCTCCGCATCGATCCGTTCGAGCGCCAGGCGGGAATCAGCCGGATCGATGCTCGCCAGGATCTGCCCGGCGCGGACCCGCTGGCCCGCCCGGACCTGGAGGTCAACGACCCGCCCAGAAACTTCGCTGCTGACCGCGATCACATGGGCGGCGATCCGTGCGTCGGTGCTGTTCACCTTTCCGGCGCGCAGGGTCAACCAGCCGACTATCACCGCCAAGCCGATCAGCAGCACGGCGATGATCACAACCAGCTTTCGTCGACCGGGTCTTGTCTTGCGGGCTTCGGCGGCGTGAGGGGGCAAGGCGTCGGCGCTCATAGGTCTTCCAACCTTCTGTTGATATGCTCGATCACCCGCGAGGCCGTGGCCAGGTCCGCCTCGGACAAGCCCTCGGTGATTTCGCGCCGGACCTGCTGGGCGATTTTCAAAATTTCGGCCAACACGGGCGTGGCGGCCTCGGTCAGGTGCACGGCATTGACCCGCCGGTCTCCGGCGATCGCCTCGCGACGTATAAGGCCGCGGCGCTCCAGGTCGTCCAGTTGACGAACAAGCGTCGGGGGTTCGATGCCGATCCGCGACGCCAGCTCCTTCTGGCTCAGCCCATCTCCGGCTTTCTCCAGTTCGAGAAGTGCGTGCCAGCGGGCCTGCGTCAGATCGACATGCTTGAGGCGCTCGTCGAGGCGGTTGCGCCATCGACGACCTGCAAGCGCGATGGCCCGGCCGAGAGTGAATTCAAAAGGCATGGCCCTGGCGAATAGCTTGCAAAGCATTAGCATGCAAAGCATATTGCTTGGATGCAATCCCGCTTCTCTGTCGGCGGCCACTGGGCCGCAAACGACCTTAAATTCATGGTCTGGTTCGGCCTTTCCAGTGGCCGCGCTAAATTGCTGTCCGCACTTTGGGCGGCCCAGGGCGACCTTGTGGAAACGCGGTCTCTTGGGCTCAGTCGGCATACTGTGTACGTCTATGTAAGCGATCTGCGGACGGCCTTGTATCCGGGGGCGATCCATACAAGGTCGAAGTTCGGCTACGCCTTGACGATCAGCGGGCTGGCCGAATGCGCGGCTGCGTTGGAAGCCATGTCCAGGGACGCGTTGGCGGCTGGGTGCGCCGCTGGACGAATTGCGGCATGATCGCCTACTCAGGGCTGCTTTTTCCAGCACTAACCGTCGTGGGCTCCCGGTATCGACCGCAAGCTTCGAGCACGGCCACGACGACGACGGCGTTTGTGGACGCCACCTAGGCCAGGCGTTTGGCCGCCAAAAGATTGGGTGGATTCGCCATGGGGACGTCTAAGTGAGATGGATTGAAGCGCATCCGTGTTGGAGGAAGATCATTGCGAAGCTCCCTAGTTTTTACTGTTTTGATTTCCGGCCTGGCGGCATGCCAGACAGCGCCAAAAGTCCAGTCTGGGTTCCTCTCGTCCTATGACGGATTGACGGAGCGTTCGGACACAATTCGCGCTTCCGTTCGCGAAAGGCGCGACGATGCGGCAGCCGAGGCGATTGATCAGCTGTTCATAGAGCCGAGCGTTCTTCACCCCGGCGCCGCGGACGACCTTTCCGACGCCGAGACGGCCTTGGTGTTGGCGGAGGCCGATCGTCAGATCTGCTATGAGCTCAGCGAGCGGTTCACTGTCCTGTCGCAACAGGACTCTTCGGCCGCCCGGGTTCGGACGGCCGTCACCGGTGTGCGTCCAACTGGCCGGGCCGCTTCTGCGGGGTCAGCCGTGGCGGGTTTCTTCATTCCCGGTCCGATCGGAGTGCGCGCACCGGGTTCAACGGGGGGGCTGGCCGTGGAAAGTGAGTTGATCACGACGGATGGTCGGCAGGCGGCCGCCTTGGTCTGGGCGCGCAATGCGAACGTGATTGGTACGGATTCTCCATCACTCTCGCGGGTCGGTGATGCGCTTCAACTCGCCGAGCCCATGGGGGACGCGGTCGGCGATGCGTTTGCGCCGAGAGACCGGAAACCTCGCAAGATCGCCGATCCGGATCCGTGTCGCCGGTTTGGGGCACGCGTGCAGCCCGCCGGCTTTCTGGCAGGCATGGCCACGGGTCTGTACTTGCCTGAACTCAGCGGCGCGGGCGCAAGGCCGGCGGAGCTGACCGAGCGCCCAGAACATTAGGCTCTGACGGGCCCTTGACTGGCCGGCGACCTCTCCGGTCGCCAACCCGTGCTGATTTCTTTACTTTCGACAGAATGACGAGCGGGCGCGCCTGCCCGTCCTGACAGCGCTCGCAATCGGCGGCTAGAACCGCACTGCCACCTTTGACGGTCTTGATCTTCCTGTAGCTTCCTGCCGCGTCCTGATTGCTTGCGACGCGGGTTTCGTGGATTTTCTCGGCCAGGCGGCAGGGTGTGGTCTATGACGATGGGCATGCTTGTCCCGCATGGTTTGATCGCCCTCCTCCGGGACACTGACCCCATCGTTTCGGGGGGCGGTTCGGGACGCGCTTTCATCACAGCAACGTGATAATGAAATGCCGCTGTGCGCCTCCAGCCTGATCAGGGCAGGACGTCGGGAAAAGTTCATTGGGGTTACGGAGTTCAGACCCGGTCCAAGCCAAAGCCGCCGCCAGGGCGTTCATGCCGCACCAGCGGTCATCCGCCATGAAGCGGGCCTCAAACTTATCATACGGCATCTCGGGGAGGAGGGACGATCGGCCCGTTGAAATTGTATTACAACATCGATCCAGTCCTCGGTCGTGTCCTCGCCAATGCGGCAGTTTTGCTGGGGGGACGGGTCGCAAATGCGGTCATGGGTCTGGCGGCGATCGCCCTGACGGCGCGCGCGCTCGGGCTGACGAGCTTCGGGGTGCTGATCCTGATCCACGCCTTCGCCCAGTTCCTGGGCGAGACGGTGAAATTCCAGTCCTGGCAGACGGTGCTCCATTATGGCGCGCGCCCGCTGGCCGAGGGGCGACCGGCGGATTTCGGCAAGGTGCTGCGCTTCACCCTGGCCCTGGACGCGATCGGGGCCATCGTCGGGGTCGCTGTCGGGCTGATCGCCACCCTGGCGTTCGGGGATCGGCTGGGCCTGTCGCCTGAGCATCGCCCGGCGGCGGCCCTGTATGTCCTGTCGGTGGCCTTCATGGTGTCGGCGACGCCGATGGGATTGCTCAGATTGCTGGACCGGTTCGATGTCCTGGCCCGACAGACGGCGCTGGTCGCCCTGGTCCGGCTGGTCGGGTGCGGGATCGGATTTGTGACGGCGGCGTCGATGCCGGTGTTCCTGGTCTTCTGGGCCGCAGGCGTGGTCGCCGGGTTCGTCTATATCGCCTGGGCCGCCTGGTCGGAGCTTAAGGCGCGCGGCCTGCTATCCGGCCTGACCTGGCGCGGCGGCCCTCTGACCGAAGGGATGCCGGGGGCCTGGCGGTTCGCCTGGTCGACCAACCTCAGCGCTACGGTCGACGTGGCCTTCACCCATGTGATCACCCTGGCTCTCGGGGCCCTGGTGGGACCGGCCCAGGCGGCGCTCTGGCGGATCGGACGTCAGGTCGCCGACGCCATCGCCAAGCCCGCCCGGCTGCTGACCGCCTCCCTCTACCCCGAACTGGCGCGTCTGCACGGCGGCGAGGGCGGACAGGCCGGGATGTGGCGATTGGCGCGAGCGATCGGTCTGCTGGCGGGAGCGCTGGGGGTGGTGCTGATGGGGCTGACGCTGGGCGGCGGCGAATGGCTGTTGCGGATCACGATGGGGCCGCAGTTCACCCAGGCCGCCACCCTGATGACCTGGCAGGTCGGGGCCGCCGTGATCGGTCTGGTCGCCCTGCCGTTCGAACCGATGCTGGTGTCGCTTGGTCGGGCGGGCACGGCGCTTTGGGTCCGGCTGCTGGTCTGCGTCGCCTATCTGGCGTTGCTGGGACCGGTCGTGACGCGGTTCGGCGCGCTCGGGGCGGCGGTCGCGCTGGTGATCGCGTCGGCGCTGATGGCGCTGGGTATGTTCGTGTGCGTATTCCATAATCGGCGGAATCACCCGCAGGACGGGGCAGACGACGATCAGAAGGCACAGGCTTGACCTCCCCCACTCCAACCGCGCCGGACCGCCTGGTCCACCATGCCGATTTCCCGACCCTGACCCAGGCGCTGGATTTCGCGGCGATGGGAGAGACGGGCGTCACCCTGTATGGCGGGCGGGGGGAATGCCTGCGGGCGATGACCTATGCCGAACTGCGGACCGAGGCCCTGGTCCTGGCAGGTCGTCTGCTGGCCGGCGGCCTGAACCCCGGCGACCGGGTGGGGCTGGCCGCAGAGACCGACGCCGACTTCATCTGCGCCTTCTTTGCCTGCCAATATGCCGGTCTGGTGCCCGCCCCCCTGCCCCTGCCCGCGCCCTTGGGCGGCCGCGCGGTCTATGTCGAGCAGATCGCCCGGATGCTGGGCGCGGCCCAGGCCTCGGCCGTGTTCGGGCCCGCCCCCTACGCCGAATGGCTGCGCGAGGCGGCGGATCAGGCGGGCGGCATCGCGATCGGGCCGTTGCTGGACGAACTGCCTGAGGCCGTGGATGTGACCCTGCCCGACATCGGCCCCGACGACCTCGCTTATGTCCAGTTCTCGTCCGGCAGCACGCGGTTCCCGACCGGGGTGATGGTCACCCACCGTTCCCTGATGGCCAACGCGGTGGCCATCACCCGCGACGGGCTTCAGGTCGTGGCCCAGGACCGCGCCGTGTCCTGGTTGCCGCTCTATCATGACATGGGGCTGATCGGCTTCCTGCTGGCCCCGCTGTGTTGCCAGATGACGGTCGATCTGTTGCCGACCAGCGCCTTCGTGCGGCGGCCCCTGCTGTGGCTGGACCTGATATCGCGCAACGGCGGCACCGTCTCCTACAGCCCGACCTTCGGCTATGAGCTCTGCGCCCGACGGGCCGAGACGGGCTCGTCCGCGACGTTCGAATTGTCCCGCTGGCGGATCGCGGGCGTCGGCGGCGACATGGTCCGGGTCCGCCCTCTGACCGAGTTCGCCGAGCGGTTCGGCGGGTCGGGGTTCGATGCCAGGGCCTATGTCGCCAGCTATGGCATGGCCGAGGCCACCCTGGCCGTGGCAATGGCTCCGCTGGGCCGCGGCCTGCAGGTCGAGACGCTCAATCTGCTGGACCTCGAAGGCGATGGCGACGTCATCGGCGGGGCTGTCGATGAGCGATCGCGCGGTTTCGTCCGTTGCGGCCCGGCCCTGCCCGGGCACCGGATCGAGGTCCGCGATGCCGACGGTCGATCCGTCCCGGACGGCCACGTCGGGCGCATCTTCATCCAGGGGCCCAGCCTGATGCGGGGCTATTTCGGCAATCCCGACGCGACCGCCGACGTCCTGTCCGGCGACGGCTGGCTGGAGACCGGCGACCTGGGCCTGATCGTCGATGGCGAGATCGTGCCGACCGGGCGGGCCAAGGATCTGATCCTGATCAATGGCCGCAACCTGTGGCCGCAGGATCTGGAATGGAGCGTCGAGGCTGAACTCGACAGGGTCCGCAGCGGCGACGTCGCGGCCTTCCACATCTCAGACGGCGACGCCGAACGGGTGGTCGTGCTGGTCCAGTCCCGGTACGGCGATGCAGAGGCCCGCGAGACACTGACGAGCGAGGTCGCGGCCCTGCTGCGGGCCCGGCACGGGGTCGAGGCGGCGGTGCATCTGGTCGGGCCGCACGACCTGCCCAAGACGACCTCGGGCAAGCTGAGCCGGACGCGTGCACGGGTGCTGTTCCTGGCCGGAACGTTCGACGGCCTGCAGGCCTGACGACCGTGAGGCTGCGCGTCTCCATCACCGGAGCGACTGGTTTTCTAGGCCGGCATCTGGTCAGGGCCTTTGCCGACGCGGGCTGGACCGTGCGTGTGCTGGCACGGCGCGATCCCGTCGCTGCGGTTGGCGATATCGCGGGGCTTGAGGTGACGCCCGGCGATCTTGAGGACAAGGGTGCGTTGCGGGCTCTGTGTCACGGGGCCGACGTCGTGATCCATGCCGCCGGCTTGGTGAAGGCCCGGCGCGATGAGGATTTCCACCACGTCAACGCCGAAGGAGCCGACCGGCTGGCCAGGGCAGCACAGGCGGTCGCTCCCAATACCCATGTCATCCTGGTCTCCTCCCTGGCCGCGCGGGAGCCCCAGCTGTCCCCTTATGCGGCCAGCAAACGGGCGGGAGAGGTCATGATGGCGGCCCGGTTGGGCGACCGGCTGACCATCGTCCGGCCCACCGCCATCTACGGCCCCGGCGACCGAGAAACCTTCGCCCTGTTCGCGGCCGCCGCGCTAGGATGGCCCCAGCCTGTGTTGCATCCCAAGGCCTGCATCACCCTGGTCCATGTCGCGGACGTCGCGCAGGCCCTGCTCGCACTGGCCCAGCGCTCACCCCGTTCGGCGTCGGTCGCGATCTGCGACGATCGCCCGGAAGGTTACAGTTGGGCCGAACTGACCGTTGCGGCGGCCCGGGCCGTGGGGCGCGAACCCACCACATTTCGCATCCCCGAAAGCGCCCTCAAACTCGCAGGCGTAGTGTCCGGGCTGTCCCGGCTTTCCGGTCGCTCTTCAGTCCTAACGCCCGGAAAGGCCCGCGAAATCCTGCACCGCGACTGGAGCGTTTCACCAGAAGAACGCGGGCCGGCACCTGCTGTCGTCTTCCCCCTTGTCCACGGATTCACCGACACCGTAGCTTGGGCGAGACGCGCGGGCTGGCTCTAATGGGACAAACGAGCATCAGACGTGTGACAGTTCTCTGGCAATTTGTCAGAGAGCCGATTAGGCAGTGGATGTTGGAGTCCCATGGGTAGGCGCGCGTGAGCCAGTCGGCAGTGACGGACCTGACGGTCCATCAGATCCAGCAGGCGGTCGAGTTGGTGCTCGGACGTTCTGTGACGATCGACCGTGACACCGACATCGCGCGTGATCTGGCGGTCGATTCCCTGGCCTTGATGAACATCGTCATGGAGTTGGAGGACGCGTTCGACGTCTCCATGCCGCTGGACCGACTGGCGACGGTTCAGACCATCGGCGACCTCGCCGACATAATTTCATCCCTGCGTCAGGCGGCCTGAAGAATGGCTCTGTTCGATCGATATCTGCCTCAGGTCGAGGCCTACCAGTCCATCCGCGCGTTCGGGGCCGACCCGTTCAGCATGCGGTTCGATGCCATCCTGTCGCCGACAGAGGCCGAGTACGGCGGGCGACGCGTCATCCTGCTGGGCACCAACAACTATCTGGGCCTGACGTTCGACCCGGCCTGTATCGAGGCGTCGGTCGAGGCGACGCGGACCTGGGGCACCGGCACGACCGGCTCGCGCATCGCCAACGGCAGTTTCGACGGCCACCTGACCATGGAGACGGCCCTGGCCGCCTTCTATGGCCGGAAACACGCCATGGTCTTCACCACCGGCTACCAGGCCAATCTGGGCGTCCTGTCGTCCCTGGTCGGGCGCGGCGATCATCTCATCCTGGACGCCGACAGCCATGCCAGCATCTATGATGGGGCGCGGCTGGGCCATGCCGAGGTCATCCGCTTTCGTCACAACGACCCGGAGGATCTGGCCAAGCGCCTGCGCCGTCTGGGCGATGCGCCCGGAAACCGGATGATCGTGGTCGAGGGCATCTATTCGATGATGGGCGACGTCGCGCCGCTTCGCGAGATCGCCGCGATCAAGCGCGAGACGGGCGCCTATCTGATGGTCGACGAGGCCCATTCGCTAGGCGTGCTTGGGGCGACCGGCCGCGGCCTGGCGGAGGCGGCGGGTGTCGAGGACGACGTCGACTTCATCGTCGGCACCTTCTCCAAGAGCCTGGGCGGGATCGGCGGCTATCTGGTGTCCGATATCGCCGACTTCGACGTGCTGCGGGTCGTCAGCCGCCCCTATATGTTCACCGCCTCCCTGCCGCCGGCCGTGGTCGCCTCGACGCTGAAGGCCCTGGAGCGGATGCAAGCCGAGCCGGGGCTGCGATCGAAGCTGGCGGCCAATTCGCAACGGCTGTTCGACGGACTGAACGCCATGGGATTCACCACGGGCGCGACCGCTTCGCCGATCGTGGCGGTGGCCATGTCGGACACGGCCGAGGCCCTGGCTTTCTGGAACAGCCTGCTGGCGCAAGGGGTCTATCTGAACCTGGCCCTGCCGCCCGCGACGCCGGACAGCCGGCCGTTGCTTCGCTCCAGCGTCAGCGCGGCCCATAGTTTCGACCAGATCGACGCCGTTCTGGACGCCTTCGCCACCGTCGGCCGGTCGATGAATCTGGTGGCCCCCGCCGCTCAGCGTACCTCCCGCTGAGCCCGGCGCTTTAGCCGCCATAGCCGGTAAAGCACCCCCGCCGAGGCCAGTACCGGATGCCGAATCCGCCACGGGGTCAAAGGAACGACCAGGCCAGTGTGACGCTCGATCTTCCACGCCGCGTACTGGGTCGCGCCGGTGAAGGTGAAGGCCGCCTTGATTAACCGGGCGATGTTCAACGGCTTGCCCAACCGCCGTCGTCGCCGCCATTCGCTCAGGATGCGGTGGCGCTCTGTCGATGTAAGCGACGGGGTCAGGCGACCGGCGTCCTGCTGAAACGCGATCCCGCTCGCCGTCCAGGCCAGCGGCAGGATGGCGGCATAGCGATCCGGATCGAAACCGACGATCTGATCCTCGCGCCCAGCACGCTCGACCCGAAACTCGGCGCGATAGGTCTGGGCGAACAGGGCCCGCCACCAGACCAGCAACTCGCCGCTGCCCGGCCCCAGCACGGCGGCATAGCGGGCGGCGGTGATGGCCGAGTCGGCGACGGCGCGCGCCACCGCATGGCGGTCCGCGTCGCCCCTGGTCCAGACGAGGGCGGAGGGCTGGACGAACCGGGTCCAGATGGTTGTGTCCAGCCGCCGGCCCGTCGCCGCCTCGGCAAATGTGTTCAGCGGCAGCACGGCGATCTTGGCCCGCAGCACCGCTTCGCCTTGGTTCCATTCGCGGAAATCCACCTCGGGCCACAGCTTGCGCTCACGCCAGCCGCGCAGGCCGGTCCGGTGCGGCCCGTCGGTCAGGATGTAGAAGTCCAGCACCCCGTCCAGATCGCCCGTCCGCAGGATCGACCCATAGAACAGTACCGCCGCCGTATCCTGTTCCGCCGCCAGAGCCTGGGCGAAGGCCTGCACGGCCTCCGGAACCGGCGTGGCCAGGTCGCGCGCGGCCAGATCGATCAGGGGCTGGGTCATGCGGTCACGAAGGTGACAGTGGGCCCCTGACGCACCGTGACGTACCCGCCCGGATAGACTTCGCCATCGAGCACGAAGGGCTCCAGACCGTGGAGCGAAACCGTCTGCGGGCTGTGCCGCCGATAGCCCGCCCGTTCTAGCCAGATCGGTTCACCCCCGGCCAGTATGGCAACCAGGGCCGGAATCAGCCGACGCGGCGGGGCATCGACGTCGAGCAGCTTCAGACCTGGACGCGGTCGTCCGAACGGTCGGAATTTCAGCGGGAACCGTTCCAGGGTGCTGGCCAGGACGAGGAACCGCTGTCGGGTCTCGCTCGCACCGCTGTCGAGCGCCAGCCCCAGCCGCTCGCCCGCGCCGAACCCCTGCGCGCCACCGAAAGCCGTGCTGAAGACGGCTCCGATCAGGGCCGCGCCCACCGCCAGGCTGTCAATGACCCCGATCCGGTGCGCACCCGTCGCCATCTGCGTGGCCCCGGCATAGGCCCCGGTGCCGAAGACGAAGCCGCGGAGCGCGGGTGAGGCCTCGCCATCGCGGGAGACCTCCAGCATGGCCCGGGTCGCACGAAGCTGGGGTGAACGCGCCGCCGCGATCGCCGCCTCGACCGACCAGCGCGGGGGGACACCCAGGTCGCGCGCCAGCACATTGGTCTTGCCGTGCGGCACGACGGCCAGCAGCGGCAACCGGCCCTCGAATGCTGGCCAGGCCCGTGTCAGCACGTCTCGCAACGTCCCGTCCCCGCCATCGACGATCAGCAGATCGACACCGGCCTCCGCCATCCCGGTCAGGGCCAGCGCCAGGGCCTCGGCCGTATCGGGGGCGGCATGGATCACGTCCGGCGACACAGGCCCAGGCGACCGGGCGCGGTTCCTGTGGCTGCGCGGATTGTGGATCACCCCGACCCGCATCACCCCTCCAGCCAGGACACCAGAGGACGCCGCGCGCCCAGCCCCTGAACGATCTGGACCGCGTGGACGACCAGGCACAGGGCGGTCCAGACGCCGACGGCGATCAGGCCGATGTCGGGCCGACCGACCAGGGTCGCCGCGCTCAGCAGCAGCAGATTGGGGTTCCGCCGCGCCGTGATCAGCCGGAAGAAGCTGTCGAACCGCCGCCAGGCGTGCATATGCATGCCGAACAGCCGGATGAAGATCCCCTCCTCGATCCGCTGCGCGACATAGCCGCCGACGATGACGGCCAGTAGCAGTTCCGGATGCGGCAGGTCGAACCCTGACGCCTGCACCCCGGCCAGCCACGCCCACCACCAGAAGGGCGGATGGATCAGGTCGATGCCATGGTCGAAGACATTGCCCCACGGCGACGACCGCAGCGTGACCCGCGCCAGCTTGCCGTCGACCGTATCCAGAAAGGTCATGACCCAGGCCGCGACCAGCCCCCAGCCGAACTGGCCGATCCAGAACAGATACATCGCCACCAGCACCAGGATCAGGCTGGCGAACGTAACCTGGTTCGGGCTGATCCCGGTCAGGGCACACCAGCGGGTCACGATCCGCGCGGGAACCGGCCAGACGTATTTGGTCACCAGATCGGTGATTCCCTTGTACGATCCCTGGAACAGCCGGGCCTCGACCGCGCGGGCATTGCCGGCGTCCAGCCGCTCCAGCACCGGGGCCTCGCGTTTCCTCAGGGCGCTGTTGTAGGTCAGGTCTGCGGGGTCGAGCCGGGTCAGGTCGCGCAAGACAGCGGATGCAGCATTTCCAGCCAGCAGGGCCTCTGCGGCGACATCGGCGTTCGCCTCCCGCACATGGGCGGCGACGGGCGCACCTTCGGCGCCGATCATGACACTGTCGGGCCTTACGATGACGGCCTTGATCAAGGCTTCGTCGAACACATGGTCGGCCCGTGCCAGGACCACCGTGCCCGAACCCGCTGACTCGCCCTGCGAAACGCCCGCCCGCGCGAAGATGCGGCCCAGCCGTTCGGCCGAACTCATGCCCCAGATCCGCGACGAGCCCTCACCCAGCACCCGCGCGCAAGGCGTGGCATCCGTCATCTGCTATACGCCCCGTTGTCGGCCCGCTCCCGGGGCCCGAATCTTCATAAAACAACTGCGGCCCGCCGTGGCCAGAAACTCATCCGATTGCCCCGTTTTCGTCTCGCCCACTTCTCGGACCCGCATCTGCCGCCGCCTCCGATGCGGCTGGACGAGGTGCGGCTGAAGCGGCTGGTCAGCGGCCTGGCCTGGCGTCGCAAGGTTCATCATCATCGCCCCGAGGTCTTGGCGACCCTGGTGGAGGATGTCGCCGCGACCGGGCCGGACCACATCGCGGTCACCGGCGACCTGATTAATTTCTCGACCGAGGCCGAATACGCTGCTGCGTCAGATTGGCTAGGCACGCTGGGCCCCACCGCCGATGTCACGGTCTCGCCAGGCAATCACGACGCGCTTGTCGGAGCCCCGAACCCTGCGCGATTCGCTCCTTGGCGAACCTGGCTCGGTGATGAAGGCGATGGCTTCCCCTTCATGCGGCGACGCGGCCCGGCGGCCATCCTGAACCTGTGTTCGGCCATCCCGACGCCGGTGCATCTGGCCCAGGGGCAGCTTGGAGCCGATCAGATCGCGCGGCTGGAGGCCGAGCTGACGGCGGCGCGGCAGGCCGGTCTGTGTCGGATCGTCCTAATCCATCATCCGGTCGCGGACGGGGTCGTGGCGGATCGCAAGGCCCTGACCGACCGGCCTGCGCTTCAGGCCATGCTGGCGCACGCGGGGGCGGAACTGATCCTGCACGGCCATGCCCACCGATCGACCGTGTCGTCGGTCGCGGGACCGGACGGACCGATCCCGGCGCTGGGCGTGCCGTCCGCCTCGATGTCGCCCGGTCAAGGCGAGGCGGCGCGCTGGCACGAGATCGCGATCACGCCCTGCGAGACGGGCTTCGATATCGACATTGCCGCACGCGGTATTCAGCCGGACGGTACGATGGCAAGCCTCGGCGGCTATCGTCTGGCAACCGGCATCAAAGGCGAAATCAGCTGACCCGGACAGCCATAATGGCGTGACTGGCAAGGATAGGGCGAATCGCAATCGCGAAACGGCGCTATTCTAATATGACCGTGCGCAGTCAGGGATAGCGGGTCTGGATCCGGATCGTGTTGTCGCCCGGCGTCACCGCGAACCGCACCGAGCGGAATGACGGCAGCCCCAGCCGCGCAGGCGCGTCGTTGGAAAAGCCGAACCCCTCGGTCGGGCGACCGATGGCGCTGCGGTCGAAATCGCTGTCGCCGTCGGCGTCGTGATAGATGACCACCGCATAGGTGCCCGCCTCCGGCAGGTTGAAACAGACCCGCGTCGTCGGCGCCACCGCCCGCGTCCGCACCCGCAGCAGCTTGCCACCGGGAGCCAGGA
>Ga0265296_1003472_pt1 | contig 14577 bp, 8 predicted proteins | sample MunlanPumphouse1_FD_189073 | JGI IMG/M metagenome (GOLD analysis project Ga0265296, IMG submission 189073) | Groundwater microbial communities from a municipal landfill in Southern Ontario, Canada - Pumphouse #1 | ecosystem: Environmental > Aquatic > Deep subsurface > Groundwater | place: Canada... | reverse complement strand
AGCGATTTTTATCTGCGTTCATCAGCGAGAAATATTTTTTTTAACAGCACTGATTAGTTACAAATATGAAATTTCCTTCCCTTATATAAGATAAAGAATCCCGCAGATGCGGGACTCTTTATCAAATTAAGAAATTAAATGAATAAATAATTACAAATTTATCCTGACACCAATACTGTGTGTGCCCTGGAATGGATTTGATGCCCTGTAAGAATAATCAAGACCAAATGAAGATCCTTTTTCCTTGTTTAACGGGATTTCAACAGTAAAACCAGCGCTTGGACCTGTATATACTGATGTTCTTTCCGAATTTTCAGTAGTACCTTTTGTGGATTTATAATCAATGCCTTTTTCATAACAATAACCCATTCTCAGCATAAGGTAGGTCTTTAAGCCATATTCAAGTCCCAAAATATATTGGTCTTTCGTAAAGGAGTTGGATGTAAAGTTGCCGGCAGCAGTAAGCCTGTTGTTATTGTTAATATGAAAGTCATAAGCGGCTCCGATATTGATCAATGAAGGCAATTCAAATTCGGCAGAACGCTGTTCAACTGTAAACTGGTTCACGTTTCCTGGAATAAAACCTCTGAAAGACAAACCGTCTCCTTTGAATTTCATGCGAGGTCCAACATTTTTAAGGGCTATACCAAACTTGATATTTTCTTTTTCACCGGTTACATATTGTATTCCCGCATCAAGGGCTACTCCCTGTGCTGTTGCATCAGATATTGATTCGGAAATTATCTTGAATGTAAGACCGCCATAAATACTGTTTGAAAAGGCTTTTGCATAAGAAATTCCAATGTTCATTAAATTAGGTGAAAAACTACCGGCTCCGCCCTCAGGTAAATCTACCGTGGTTCTTTGAATTTCACCAAAAGTCATTGAAGTAACGGAAAAGCTGAAAACGCCTGTTTCTCCTACTTTTTGAGAAAATCCGAAATTATTGATATTAACGCCTGAACCTTTCAGCCAGCTTGTCCTTGCGAAAATCAGTTCCGTTTTCTTTGTAAAAGCAGTTCCTGCAATATTCATGTACATGGATTCGAGTCCACGAACAGTAGCAGAGTTTGCGCCACCCCATCCGGAACTTCGCGCCCATGGATTTATCAATAATTCCGACGCTCCTGCCTGCCCAGATCTATCTTCATTTCCAGCTGTCAGGCGAATTACAGGAAATAATATAATTATTAATATCACAAGGGCTGAAATCTTATAAATTCTTTTCATATCTGTTATTTATTATACGTTTCTACTAATTTAATTACATTATTAGAATGAGTTAAGGTCAATTGGTCTTAGCGTACCGAACCATTTTAACACCTTTTCACCAACTCCGTCAACTTTAACATAAATAAGATAAATTCCGCCTGATATTGGTATGCCGGCGAAGTTCTTAAGATCCCAATCAATAGATGTTTTAACTTCATCTTTGGGGTACTGCCTGACAAGTACGCCATTAATAGTATAAATAGACACCGAACATTTTTCAGGAAGATTAATGATCTTTACCCTATTGTCAAGTTGGTTTTCTTCGTATCCGCAATAGCCGTAATATGGGTTCGGAACAACATTTATCAGGTCCAGGGCAGTTTTTGCAGTTTCAACATTATCTGTTTCAGTCATAATATCGTCAGTGGAGAAATTATACATCGGGTAGTCGTTATTTAAAGGATTGGATGATCCATAAGTAGAAAATTTGGTTTTATATGGTTTTGCAACCCTGATCCTTATTTTAACTTCATTGGACAACCATTCTTCATTAGAAACTGACATCGGGATACCCGCATACAATATATCTTTGAATGCATTCCTTTTGTTAGCATCAGTAGGATTAGACAGACGATTGCGCAACCACTGACCTTCATCATAAGCAGGACAATGTATGGAGTCCGATGGAGTAGTATTTTCGTTATGACCAACAATGTAAACAAAATGTTCCCCTCCCCAAAGAATATTGCCAAGGTCAGTTGAATAATTAGAAGTTGGATTAAACATCATATCTCTTCCTTTTTCGCCAATAAGCCATGAATTTTCTCCAAACATAATATTCAATCTTTCACCGGTTTCAATATTGATTGCATAACCCGGGAACCAGCTCATGCCGGTCCCTGTACCCCCTATTGATTGTCCTTTTCTTAGGTCAAATTTTTTTGCGCCACCTTCTGACAGGGTAGAATTAATATCCTCACACATTTCTAAAACGACACATCTTGTCCATTTCGACTGATCAGGTGTTAATACTAAATCTACACTTGCAAGATTTTTAAGGAGATTAAAAGTATGAAAAGCAGGGTTGTCCCATGCAACACCATATCCTTTAATTCCTGTACCTGGATCTTTGTATGCGCGGGCACAAAGCCTGTATGGCGCAAATGTTCCTTCCAGTATTTTTTCATAATTTCCTTGCGGGTCTAACCAATACAGAGTTCCTGGATTGGGGTTTGCAGGAGTAGGATTATAATCTGAATTATCAGGATTAACGTCATCTTTCGTTGTACCTGAACGTATCCAGTTCCATGCCCCACCTCCGTCAATGTCGGGAACTCCGGTTAACCAGCGTTTGGAACTGTCAACATAAGAAATAGTAGCTTCAATGAATCCGTTATTTTCAGCGGTATATGACAGTACATTGTCAACAACTTTATAGCTGCCGGGAGCATACGTTTGTTGTATTGTAATGGACAAGCCTAAGTCTAATAACAATTGCTCGTTTGCCACCGTAATGGTTTTATCTGAATAATAAACATCCCCTGTTGTATTATTCGTTAAAGTCCATGAAGCTGTATCGATTGATGAAACAGTATCAACATTAAATTTTAAAGTAAAATTACCGGACTTTACGTTTAGCGGATCAACAACTTTAACATCAACAGGCCCGCGTGAGTTTTCGTAAGTGGGAGTTTCATATTTGCCATCTTGCAATATTATATCCACTGTTGCCTGTGTAAAATCCAGAGTTAACCCTCCGTTGCCTTGCCCCTCAATTCTCGTGATCTTCGGACCTGTTCCATATTCGGAATTCTGAATAGTACCGTTTGCTTCAGGAGAAGGATTGTGCGGAATTGCAGTAGAAACCTTAATGTTTTTACGACCTGCCAGGTACACTTTTTTCTGGCCGTTGAGACCACTGATTCCGGGTAATTGTGAGCCAGGCTCCTGAGAATATTTTATATAGTTATTATAAGCATAAGCAAGCGCCAGGTAGTAATATTGTTTGTGGTTTACAAGGCGTTTGTCGCCGCTTGCAAATTGATCTTCGGTAATTTTAAAAGAATGACCAATACCTTTGTTTTCACCGTCAACTTCTGGAACAGGATCATTTCCACCAACAGCTTCATCGTAATAATAATTTACGAGTTGCCCGATTGGATTGCCTTGTTTATCAAAGTTTTTAATATCGCATTGAGCAATTTCACGGGCTTTGTCAGGGTCGTGAATTTCGGAAACGGAAACGGTGGCATCCTTTAATTGGAAAACCTGGTATCCTTCAAATAGGTACACTGAATCATAACGTTGACCTAAATATATATCAGGTGAAACAATTGAAGGGTCCCATTCGTTGTATAATTCATTGTAGTTATTTGATGTTTTCTTATTTGTTAAATAGATAATAATTTCTTTATTAAGTTCCTGTATAGTTATATCCGGAGCATCAGGTCCATTAACTACTTTAAAGCAGTTATCAAACAAACGCTGGCATTTATCATCAGTAATTCTTAGTAATTCAACTGAAGCCCAGGCGCCGCCCTGGCTGGCTCTTGCCCATGGAATACCAACAGTAATGTAATTTACCGCGCCCGGCTCAAGAGTAAATGGCCCTGCAGACTGCATAAAACGGCGGTCAGCTGGTGTATTACCAGCAGTTACTTCTGTCCAGTATGTTGGACCGTTAGGCGGATTGCCACCTGTACCCCAGTTACATGGGTCGGAATCACCGGGAAACATAAAATCACATTCCGGACCGTAAGCGCCAGCACCGGTATGAGCATTTCCGCCATATATCATTTTAGTTCCGTCCTTCCAGATACCTTTCAGGAAATTGTAATAGTCAATAGCAATTTCGGGGTCGGACTGATAATCAGCGCCTCCATTGTTGTGATAGACGAATCTTCTCATACCAAAACGTTCATTGTCAACGATAGAGTCTCCGAAGTTAACACCGTTGATGCTTACGTTGCAAATCTGTACGCCGTTTGCGTCGTATTTAGGATTGTCAATTCCATCATCATCCATGTAAGGACCCTGGAAGAAGTCAGCGCCAACAGCAGGTGGTTGAGAGCCGTAATCCTGAGGTTTTCCTGTTCCATCCACGTCATCACCATTATAGCAATAGCCCAGACCTCTTCCAACGTCGCAACCGATATAATCATCATTAGCATCGCCAAGGTCGGTGTCTATCCATTGGCTGAAGTATGTTTCGGTAAGACGGTAAGTTGAGCGGTTAATGATTTCATAACTATAAAAGGTCATATTGTTGATCTCGTCATTGGTTGCAAAGGCAAAAGCCTGTGCACGAATTTCGAAACCAATTGGTGAACCCTGAGATTCTGTATGAACATTTCCTTTATCGTTGAATACCCACCATAATGTCTGGTCGCCTTTCAGTACCTGGTCAACAAGTATCCCATTGCCTTCAGCAGTTGCAACCGGAGGGTTTCCAATATTTGCAGGATTGGTTGGACATAATGAATTATCTAAGTCATAATATGGATAGTCGCCATCTTCCCAACCATAAGTTCCATCATTATTTCTGTCGAAGAAGGGAGCTAAATAATAGCTCTGTTTTTTAGAAGGATCACCATGTGCAGGCCAGTCTGTAATAGATAATGGAGGTGACTGATAATCAGAGGATGGGATAAAAACTCCGGTAGTAGGGTCGCAATGCTCAATGAATTCATCCACTTCTTCACGGGTGATGGCAAAGTGTTTGTCGTATTGTACACAGGTAGCAGCATCCACAGCTGCTGTACCATCGGTTGTAAGAGGACCTGTCCAGTAATCGACACCAACCTGGCGGTACCGTTGTGCGGCAACTTTCAACTGACCATTAACATCAATTCCTCCGATCCAAAGGGCGGCGGAGAACAATGATGTTTTGCCGGAACCTTTGGGAACTTCGTATTTTGCAACATCTATGAGGTCCCACCACATATCGCCACCCGTGTTGATACGGGCTCTAACGTTGTTAATATCCATATCTTTGTGTCCTGTGGCGGGAGAACAGGCTTCAGCAGTTACTTTGTTCGTATTCTGAGTTTGTTTGTTGCCGGCAGTTGTGTGATATTTTTCAGCCAGAACAAATTCAGTTACAATCAAACTGAAAACCATTGAAAAAATCAGGTGAATATTGTTTTTCATATTGCGATATTTTTACATTTATAATTTATGTTACTATTTAGGTATAAAGGTATAGGTTATAAAGGTATAGGGTTAAAATTGTTGGTATTTTTTTGAGAGTTAACAAATTTAATATAACCATTGAACTTAGCGGTGGATTTCCTTATACCTTTTACCTCTATATCCATATACCTAATAATTTATGTTTGTGCAAACGTAGTATTAAAAGCTGAAAGAAACCCCCAATCGAATTCTTCTTGGTAAGCTATAGTTACCCGGATAGTCAACATAAAGAGAATATAAGTCCCTGAATGACTGATGACAAATTTGGCCATTGATAGAAGCCTGATATTCAGCAGCAGCAAGGTAACCATCGTCGCTTGGATTCCCGGTTGCCTGATATACTGTCATAATATTTTTCGCGTTCAGTACATTCAATACCTGCAGATAGGCATTTAAATATGCTTCTTTCCTTTTTTTGGCGTCTTTCTTACCAAATTTTACAGTAATATCCTTATCAATTCTGGCATCCATTCTGAACTGCCAGGGTAATCTTGAACCATTCAGCGAACCTTGCAGAACAGTGTTGCTTCCGCCGAGTACAGATACAACCTTACTTGATCTGGAATAAGGAGTACCGGAACCTCCCTGAAAAGTGAAGTTAATGCCTGTGCTTTGTAATATCGGGATAGTTTTGACTTTATCGCTTCCCTTGATTTTCCTTGTCCAGACAGGCCCGTTGTAATGTTTACCTTCAGAAAAACGGTAGTCGACTACGCAGGTAATTGCATGACGGCGATCATCGTCGATAGGAACGGTTGTTCTAAGGTTCGGCTGGCCGGATGTTACAAGGTTAATGCCTGATGTTGCAGAAGAACCTGTAGCATCAGCAAACTGAATTGTATAACTTGCTTTTAACCAAACATTGCCCGTTCTTCTAAGGTCATAAGAAATTGTAGCACCTTTATTAGTACCAAAGTCAATGTTGTTAAAGGATATATAAGATCTTGGATAAGCATCGGTAAACCTATAATACTGAACTTGATTTCTTAATTCGATATAATAAGCGGAGAATTTTAAAGAAGAAGAGTTGCTAAGCTTTTGTTGGAATCCCAATTCATAATCAATGGTCTTTTCCGGTTTCAGGTTAGGGTTAGCGATTTCATTGTTTGTATTTGCGAGAAACAGGTAATCCGTTGGATCGAAACGTGTGCCGGTGGTTGGCCTTTGTGTTTTTACATCATAATGGGCAAAAAATAATGCTTCGTCAGAAATTGGAAATGAGAAAGAAATACGGGGCATAAAGCTTGTCTGAGGTTCATAATCTTTAAAAGCGCCGGCTTTTACTTCTTTACTGTTTGGGTCAACTAAACAGGGGGCGATACCCTCAGATGTCTCTATTTCAGAGGGGTCGGCAATTTCAGTTCCCTGTGCATTATACCAGGTGCTACCGTTTCTATAACCGTTCACAGCAGTGGGATTCTTCAGGTCGTTTACATAAACCACATAATCAGAACCCACACTTGACGGATGAGTAATGGGATTCCCGCCTAATTCTGTTACTTCGGCAACGGTTTTTGTTTCATACAAGGAGAACGGATCTTTCAGAACTTTCTGGTTTGCATCGAAACGATCGATACGCAATCCAACATTAAATATCAGGTCGTTAAAAGCGAATTTATCCTGAATATAACCGGCCATATAAATTGGTTCGAAAGCGCCTATTTCACGTTTGTAATTCCCATAGTCATCTTTTGCAGTGAAAAAATCTTCAAATGAGGGTTTATGATCAAGCTTCTTTCCTGTATAATCATATCCATAATATGCCACATAACTATTTCCATAATTTAATAATTCATCTGCACTGAACATATCAATAGAGAATGTGGAAGGATCTAAATTATCCACATCAATCCAGTCAAGTCCATTAGGATCCAAACCAAGCTCAAGTCTTAGGTTTCTGTCAAAAGTTGACTGATCAGGTCCAAGCAGCCTGTCGTACCAAACCGTATCCTGAAAAACACCATTTACATCATAAACAGCATGAGGATTAGCCTTATCAAGCTGTACGATATGTTTATTCGCCAACTCGCGCATCCTTGTCCATAATCCAACAGGGCTGTAACCGTAATACCTGTCAATACGTTGTTCGTACTGCAAACCAAACTGGATAGCATGGTTCCTGATATCTGCTGAACCGTTTGCATTGATACCAATTTGTGAGGCATTGCTTACTTGATAAGCGTTATATTTAGTGCCAGTATTAGCCCATAAACCGTAAACGGCATCAGGTTGATCTCCATTTAGTAAAGCGTATCCAGCGCTTCCAAGTAGAACATCATCTTTATTCCGATGATAATCTGATTCAGGGTACATATCGTAATACTGCTGTGTGTAATTTGCAAGGTCAGGATTTATTTCAGATCTTTCGAAATCAAACAATGTATCGGCGAAACCGTTATGAACCAATATATCATTATAACCAAGAGTAGTGTCTGAGCCTCTTTCATAAGACTTTATTTTATATGTTTTGAATTTGCCAACATAACCATAATTGAATAAATTGTCTTTATGTTCGGCATCCTCAACAACCTGAGTGTACTTGGAATAGTCAGCCTGGATGGAATAATATACGTTCTTTACAGCAGATTTACTGTTGTTATCTGCAGGGAACCGCTGTGTAAATCTTCCATACACACGCCATGTATTGTCAGTAACAAGAGGATTGTTTTTATTGTTAAACAAAGAATAACCGTAAAGCCATGCTTTGTAACGGCTGTAATCCATCGATCCGCCAAAGGTAAGGTTTGTGTTTGCCGTGGTTCTGACATCAATTTTACCGGAGAGATTAATTCCCTGATTGAGGGCGTTTTCTTTTGCTTTCATTTTTTGCAGGTCTTCTTTCGTAATGAATTCGGAATTCAGATACGAACCAAATCCTGTACCGGAAGGACGAAGCGGTTCTTGTGCCAGTTTCAGGAGAACATCATCTTTCACTTTCCATGTCCCAATATTTGATGGGGATCCATCTTTCACAGAAGCTAATTCACCTGAAATAAAGTAACCCAAAAGCGATGATTCGGAAGAAGAATCTTTATCCTTAAGCAGTGGCCCCTGAATATTAAATCCCAAAAGGTTGTAACCATAGGCATCGAGAAACTGTGAAGTCATGACTTCAGCGCCGGCTCCAAATTCACGTGAAGGCCCTTTGGTTGTTATGTTTACCACACCGGCTGTAGCATCGCCATATTGCGCAGGGAGGCCACCTGTAATAACAGTAACTTCTTCGATTGCAGCCTGTGGTAGACTTGAGGAACCACGAACTCTAACTCCGTCAATGTACATAACGGTACCTTCGGTACGCGAACCTCTGATACTACCCATTTCACCGTCTTTTGAAAACACCCCGCCTACTGTAATAGCCACTGATTCTGCAGAACGACCGGGCATCTTTGCCATTTCTTCCGATGTCATTGTGCCGCCGGTTTGGGTCTGGTCCTTTGAGATCAAGGGTACTTTGTAATCTACTTTTTCGAATGTTTTAAGCGTTTGAATGGATTTTTCCATAGCGACATCAAGGAAGGTTATTTTATCGCTATTGATAATTACGCCAACAATCATCAAAGGCTTATAACCTACATAAACTGCCTTAACGTCGTATTTCCCGGTAGGTATGGGTTTGATAGTATAATTTCCATCAATATCGGTGTTAACTCCACCATATTGTTTGCCTCCCTGCTCAATCACAATACTTGCAAAAGGAATTGCTTCTTTCGTGTCTTTGTCGGTAATCTTACCTTTTAATGTCCCTGATTGAGCAAATACCAGCGCATTCGTTGCCAGCACAATCGCAGTGAAAACGAGTAACTTTCGTAGCATATCTGTAATTTTATAGTATAAAATTTTTATGATTTTAAAGGCGGTAAAGTTAAAAATAAAAAAATACATAAAACAAATATTTTCTTTTCAGCATATGAATATTTTTATATGTGCTCAAATGTTAAGGGCTGAATTCAAGTTCGAAGTGCAACAAATTTACAAAAAATTTCAATGAATTTAAAAGTTTCGTAGAAAAATCGGCAGACTGAAAATTATACCGATTGGTATTATTTAATAAATATACCGCAAATGGCTATAATTTACTCACAAAATTTTTATTTTTAAAGGTGTTCGTGAGATCGCTTCGCTAAGTTGAGTTTTTTGCTACACCAAACAGTCATCGATTTATAAACTATAAATGACTTAATGACAATTCATGACCGTTTAAAGTATAACCAGTTTTTCATTAGCTAAATCACATCATAATGTTAACACCTTAACAAGCTCTGGCACACCTTTTCCTGCTTTTTCTTTAATAACTATAAGGTTTCTTATTCCTGCAACCTCAGCACCATTCGGATCAATAAGGTATTTGGGGACATGGTTCGGCACATAGTTCAGCAAACCCGCAGCAGGATAAACATTCAGTGAAGTGCCTATCACTATGAAAATATCTGCCTCAGATGAAAGTTGCGCAGCAGGAACAATGTTGGGAACGGCTTCACCAAACCAAACGATATGCGGCCTAAGTTGCGAACCTTTCTCGCAACAGTCACCCTTTTTCAATTTCCATCCCTTTATTTCATAGACCAGATTTTCATCAACTGTGCTTCGTGCTTTATTCAATTCACCGTGAAGATGAAGAACTTTTGTTGATCCACCACGTTCATGCAGGTCGTCCACATTTTGAGTGATGATCTGAACGTCATATTTTTTTTCAAGTTCAGCTAAAGCAAAATGTGCAACATTTGGCGAACATTCATACAATTGCTTACGGCGCTGGTTATAAAATTCAAGTACAAGGTCGGGATTGCGCTCCCACGCTTCAAAAGTAGCCACATCTTCCACCCTGTACTCTTCCCACAAACCACCGCTGTCGCGGAATGTTTTGATGCCACTTTCAGCACTGATACCGGCTCCTGTGAGAACAACAATTTTTTTCATTTGAGCTAATTTTTTCAAACATACATGAATTTTCAAAAATATACAAATATCTGATGAAAATTCATTGTTATTACACTTACATTCTAACGAATAAAAATCATACTGTTCACTATACAGGCATTACTAATGATTTTCCGAGGCGTTGATTTGAGTATAAAAAGAGATTCCTCATTCCGAGCGATAGCGAGGAATCTCTAAAAAAAATGTATAGTTGTTTTTCCTTTTTTATAAAAAATTATTGCATCATCTGAATTTCACCAAAAATTGTACTTTTACAAACTTTAATTATTACAATAAATTTAAAATTTAATTTTAAAAATATGGAAACCATCAAATTAAATCTCGAAAACCTGAACAAGGTATTTCCTGAAAATTTCACACAGGAACAAATAGCAAAGGCTAAAACGTTGTTCCTGAAAAAACTTTCTGAAGAAGCTCATAAGTTTTACGGGGGAAAGATACAGACTGTTCCAAAAGCTCCGGTTGCAGGTTTTAATTGGTTCAACGTATGGTATACACCGGGTGTATCAAAGATTTCCACAAACATACGCGACAATAATGTTGCTTCGTACGATCTTACAAACCGTGGTAACCTTGTAGCAGTGGTCAGCGACTCTACAAGAGTTCTGGGCGACGGTAACTGCACACCTTCGGGAGGTCTTGGAGTGATGGAAGGGAAAGCGTTTCTCATGAAATACCTGGGAGGTGTTGATGCTGTGGCATTATGTGTTGACAGTCGTAACGAAAAAGGCGAAAACGATCCGGATAAAATTATCCAGTTTGTTAAAATGTGTCAGCATAGTTTTGGCGCTATTAACCTTGAAGATATTTCTCAACCAAATTGTTATAAAGTGTTAGATGTTCTCCGCGAAGAATGTGAAATTCCCGTTTGGCATGACGATGCGCAAGGCACGGCATGTGTTACATTGGCCGGATTCATTAATGCGCTGAAACTTGCAAAGAAAAAGACATCTGATGTGAAGATTGTTCTTTTTGGCGCAGGGGCTGCCAACACAACTATTGCAAGACTTCTTATTGCCGATGGCGCTGATCCTAAAAAAATTGTAATGTTCGATACAAAAGGTTCTTTGCATAGCGACAGGAAAGATATAGAAGCCGACAAGCGTTTCTACCGCAAATGGGAACTTTGCGTAAGCACCAACCCCGGTAAAATCAAGACCATGGAAGAAGCTATAAAAGGCGCTGATGTATTGATTTCCTTGTCGACTCCCGGCCCTGAGACAGTTAAAAAAGAATGGGTAAGATCAATGGCCGAAAAGTCTATTGTTTTTGCTTGTGCTAATCCTGTTCCTGAAATATATCCTTATGCTGCTAAAGAAGCCGGTGCATACATTGTGGCTACAGGCCGCGGCGATTTCCCAAACCAGGTGAACAATTCAATTGGATTCCCTGGCATTCTGAAAGGTGCGCTGATGGTAAGAGCCAGCAAGATCACGGATAATATGGCTATTGCTGCTGCTCACTCACTGGCTGATTATGCAGAAAAAAGAGGCATTACTCCTGAAAATATCGTTCCTACTATGGACGAAACCGGAGTATTTCCGCAAGAAGCCGCCGATGTTGCCATGCAGGCAATAAAAGATGGTGTTGCACGGGTTACCATTTCAAGGGAAAATGTGTTTGCCAAAGCCAAAGCAGATATAGAATATTCACGAAGTCTCACAAAAAATCTTGTTGACACAGGTTATATTCAAAATCCTCCGCAACAGATGTTACAAGATGCACTGAATTGGTCCATTAAACAGGTTTCTTAGAAATTGTTTTAACTCTTGTTATACTTCAGTTGAACGAGTTTGCAACTTTTTGCAAACTCATTCGTTTAGTATATACTATTTTTCGGGGAACAACAGATGCAGGCAAATTTGGGTTTTGCCCGTCAAATCACTAAGCTGCCTGTTATTAGGCAGTACCACGAAATAAAACAAAAAATATAGTTTTTAATTTATACAATTTTTCTCTTATAATATACTAAAACATGATATCTTACATAGAAGGAAATCTTACTGAAAAAAAACCGACCTACGCCGTAATTGATTGCGGTGGAGTTGGATTTTTACTTTTCATATCTCTTAACACATATACAAAGCTACCTGACCTGAATAAAAAATGCAAATTACACACACATCTGGTGATAAAATCGGAAGCAACTACGCCTATTGGTCTTGTTATGTATGGTTTTGCTACAGAAGACGAAAGAAGTATATTTCTTGAACTGATATCTGTATCCGGTGTTGGAACAAATACAGCCAGGCTGATACTTTCATCGCTTACAACCACAGAAGTTATATCGGCTATTTGTAATGGGGATATTTTTACCTTCAAAAAAGTGAAAGGGATTGGAGAAAAAACAGCACAACGTATAATAATTGATCTGAAAAACAAGATAAGCAAAACGCCTCAGTCAAAAGAATTTTTCCTTTCTCAAAACAATACTTTAAACAATGAAGCGTTAAGTGCATTAATTATGCTCGGATTTAATAAGAGTTCCGCCGAAAGAGCAATAGAAAAAGTCATTAAAAACGAGGGATTTAACCTTAGCCTGGAAGAAATGATCAAACAGGCGTTAAAACTTTTGTAAAAAAACAAAGTATAAATATACTAAAAACGGGATAAAACTGTACATAAAATAGGTATATGGTATACAAGGTATAAAGGCATTGGGTTTGTGCGCCTTATACCTCTATATCCTATTACCTCTATGCCTTTTTAAAATGTTAAAATTATGACCATTCAAAGTATATATTTATTTAAGAAAAACCGGATTTGGTTCGTACAATAAAATATATTATCCAGGTTCTGTCCTTGCTATTTCTGATGTTCATTGTGTGGGGATCGAGCGCTACTTTTATTGCACACCACACAAAATTCTCTTTTCCACCTGATACTATTATCAAGGATTCATTGAGCGATGACACAATTGTTCTTCCATATCCTTTTATCAACGGATATACATATCCTTTTAACGGAAGCCAGGATAGCAACGCACTTTACCTCCACGACCCGCCAAATATTACGAATGATATAGAATACGACCCCGCAACCAACTCTTATATTTTCAACAACTCCGTGGGTGATTACGATATTACTCCTCCGAATTCCATGACTTACGACGACTTCCAGAATTACGATCTTGACCAAACGATGAAAGCATACTGGAAGGAAAGAAACAATGCAAGCGGTATAGAAAAAGGGAAATTGGGCTTTCCGAAACTTCATATTGGCGGAGAAGCATTCGACAGGATATTCGGAGGAAACACAATAGATATAAGGCCTCAGGGTTCTGCAGAACTAATATTCGGGCTGAATGCCATGAGGCGCGACGATCCTTCGCTGGATGTTAAGCAGCGCAAAACAGCAAACTTCGATTTTCAGGAAAAGATACAGATGAATGTTACCGCCAAAATCGGTGATAAAATAGAACTGGGAGTAAACTATAATACCGAAGCCACTTTTGATTTTGAAAATAAAATGAAACTCGCATACGAAGGCAAGGAAGATGAAATTATCAAGCTGATAGAGGCCGGTGATGTTACATTGCCATTAAACAGCACGCTTATTACAGGAAGCCAGAGTCTTTTCGGGCTAAAGACGAAGTTGCAATTTGGCAAAACCACGGTAACAAGTGTTTTTTCGCAGCAAAAAAGCAAAACATCTACCATCGAAGTTTCTGGCGGAGCACAAACAAGCACATTCGATGTTAAAGCAGATCAGTACGAAGAAAATAAACACTTCTTTATTGCTCAATACTACCGCAACAGATTCAATGATGCAATGAAGAACCTGCCAATTATCAACTCTTCCGTTAATATTACCAAAATGGAAGCTTGGGTAACAAATATCGGAGCTGCCACCACTGATAACAGGAATGTAGTTGCATTCATGGACATTGGGGAATTTAGTCCGTATAATCCATATATACATCCTTTGACATATCCAACTCCATCCAATAAATCAAACGATCTGTATCAGCAAGTCAATGTGAGTCAGGTAAGGAATATCAATACGTTAAGTGCATTCCTTAGTGGCAGTCCATTCAATTTTGTTTCCGGGTTGGATTTTGAAAAAGTGGAACTTGCCCGAAAACTGTCATCAACAGAATATACTTATAACAGTAAGCTCGGATTTATTTCACTTAATGGTGCATTGAACCCCGATCAGACTCTTGCGGTTGCATTTCAATACACGATCATTGGCGATACAACTGTTTACCAGGTAGGAGAATTTTCAACAGAT
>Ga0265296_1003471_pt1 | contig 14583 bp, 16 predicted proteins | sample MunlanPumphouse1_FD_189073 | JGI IMG/M metagenome (GOLD analysis project Ga0265296, IMG submission 189073) | Groundwater microbial communities from a municipal landfill in Southern Ontario, Canada - Pumphouse #1 | ecosystem: Environmental > Aquatic > Deep subsurface > Groundwater | place... | reverse complement strand
CTGCGCCCTTGTCCTCTTTATCGGTGAGGGCAGCTAGTTCTTTATCAGAATAGAGAAAAAGCTGCTTTCCCTCCACTTTTACCCTGTAGATGGGCATTTTTTTGCTCTTTGGGTGCCTAAAACTGATGTATTTTGCAGTTTCTACTCCCTTTTTTCCTAAGCTTCTCCCTATCTTATCCAGCTCCACCAATAGTCCCAAAAGATCCTTAAACTGATTATCCGTGAAGTCTTTCTTTTCTTTTAGGCAGGCAAGTTTATGCCCTTCTCTGCCTAAATCCAAAAGCATCTCGTCCATCTGCTGTTCAGTCTGGATATATTCTTCGCGCTGGCCTCTTTTGATTTTATAAAGCGGCGGCTGGGCGATATAAACATAGCCGCCTTCAATTAATTTAGGCATTTGCCGGTACAAAAGCGTAAGCAAAAGGGTGCGTATGTGCGAACCGTCCACGTCAGCATCGGCCATGAGCACTATTTTATGGTAGCGCAGCTTAGAGACATCAAACTCTTCTCCTATACCGGTGCCTAAAGCGGTAATAATCGTGCGCACTTCTTCGTTGGATAAAATTTTATCTAAGCGCGATTTTTCCACGTTTAAAATTTTTCCCTTGATCGGCAGAATTGCCTGGAACCTGCGGTCCCTGCCTTGTTTTGCCGAACCCCCGGCACTGTCGCCCTCCACAATATATAATTCGCATAAAGCAGCGTCGCGCTCAGAACAGTCGGCTAATTTTCCCGGCAGGCCAGCGCCCTCCAAGGCGCCTTTCCTGCGGGTTAACTCACGCGCCTTGCGCGCTGCCTCGCGCGCGCGGGAGGCGACAATCACCTTATCGACGATTTTATTGGCCACCGACGGGTTCTCTTCAAAATAAGCGGCCAAAGAATCCAGGCTCACCGAAGCCACCAACCCCTCTACTTCAGAATTTCCTAATTTAGTTTTTGTCTGCCCTTCAAACTGCGGGTTAGGAACCTTAACACTGATCACCGCGGTGAGGCCTTCGCGCGTGTCCTCTCCGGAAATCCCGATATCATCCTTAATTAAATTTTTCCCTTTGGCATATTGGTTAACCGCCCGGGTCAAGGCCGACTTAAAACCGGAAAGATGAGTTCCCCCCTCGATAGTATTAATATTATTCGCAAAAGAATACAGGGTTTCGGCGTAGCTGTCGTTGTATTGCAGCGCGCCCTCTAGCACAGCCCCGTCCTGCTCTTTCTGGAAATAGATTACCTTGCTGTGCAGAGGGTTTTTATTTTTGTTCAGGTAATCCACAAAAGAAACAATGCCGCCGCCGAATTCAAAAATATTTTCTTTTTCTGCGCGCTCATCCGTCAGCTTAATCTTTAGGCCTTTATTTAAAAACGCCAATTCTCTTAAGCGCTGTGCTAACGTGTCATAAGAAAATTCGACCTTGTTAAAAATAGTTTTGTCGGCTTTAAAGGTAACCTTGGTGCCGGTAGAGCTGCTTTTGCCGATAGTTGCCAGCTTGCTGACGGTCTTTCCCCGTTCATAACGCTGGTGGTAGATTTTCCCGTCGCGCTTAACCTCCACTTCCAGCCAATCGGAAAGCGCGTTTACCACGCTCACGCCCACGCCATGCAGGCCGCCGGAAACTTTATATGCGCGATGGTCAAACTTGCCTCCGGCATGCAGCGTAGTCAAAGCCACTTCCACTGCGGGCTTCTTCTCGGTTTTATGCATGTCTACCGGGATGCCGCGGCCGTTATCCGCGACACTGACGCTGTTATCGGAATTTACCGTTACTGATATGCTGTCGCAATAACCGGCTAAGGCCTCGTCCACGCTGTTATCCACCACTTCATAAACCAAGTGGTGCAGGCCGCGGGTGCTGGTATCGCCGATATACATCGCCGGGCGCAGGCGCACCGCCTCAGTACCTTCTAATACCTGTATAGTAGTAGCGTCGTATTTCTTTTCCTTTGCCGGCGGCTCGGCATGGTTTTGCGGCTTCTCTAGCTTAGCTTGCTTTTTCTTCTTCATGATAAAGGAAAGTGTAAACTCATAACCACTTCAAAATCCCAAGAATTCACCGCCGAAGGCGATTTTCTCGACTTATTCTCCGAGAGTAAAACGAATATCTTTCAGCGCTGCGCAACACTGCTGGAATTTCTTCAGCAGCGCTTCTTTTTTCAGGTTCAAGGTATAAATCCAGCTTGAGGAATCTACGTTCAACCCCAAGATGCCTTTTCTAAAATATTTAACCTTTATATGCTTGAGTTCTTTTTTTGTCAAGGTTTTTTTTAGCCAGGCCTCCGGGGTGTTATCTTCCTGTAGTTTTTTCGCGCTTAAATCCCGGATGACTTTTATTATCGTATCTTTCAACAATTCCATGCTAACTCAGGCGCATGGGCAAAACGATATAAACGTATCCGTCTGCCCGGACCACCCCCGGCTTTTCCGCGTCGGTTAACTCCAACTCCACCTTTTCACTATCCAGATTCTTCAAAACATCGACTAAGTAATTAGGATTAAACCCAATCACCATCTCTTTGCCGGAATACTCCACGGCAACTTCTTCGCGTGACTCCCCGACATCCGGCGTGGATTTGGAAAGCACTAATTTATTTTTAAAAACCTCCAGTTTTACAGCCTGATAATCCGGGGTCACCAAAAGCGCCGCCCGCTTAACCGCCAATAATAACTGCTCCCTCTGGGCCTTGATTTTGTTCTCGGACAACGGCGGGATTACCTGCTGGTAGTCCGGAAATTCCCCCTCAATTAAACGGGAAATTATCTCCACTCCCCCTAAATCAAACAACGCCTGATTATTGCCGAGAACCAAAGACATCTCTCCTTCGTCTTTTAAATTACGGCTTAACTCGTGGATGGTTTTAACCGGGATAATCACATATAACTCTTTCTCATTATTGCGGGTTAATTGTTTTTCGTTAATCGCCAAGCGCTTACCATCGGTGGCCACCAGGGTTAATTTATTGTCTTTTACGCGCAATAAGATGCCGTTTAATATATAACGCGTTTCATCAACAGACACGGCAAAAGAAGTTAATTGCAGCATCCGCTTTAAGCTGCCCTGGTCGATTTTTATCACCTCTTTATCTTTAAACTCCGGAAGTTTAGGAAATTCCTCGCGGGCTAAACCCATAATCTTAAACTGGCATTGTTCGGTATCAATGATTACCAGATTGTTTTTCTTTGTAGAGATGGCTATGTTATCTGCGGGCAGCTCGCGGATAATATCATTGAATTTCTTCGCTGGAATTGTGATCGCCCCGGGTTCTTGATTATCCACAGTTATTACACAACTTATCCCGATATCCAGGTCTGTGGCAGTTAAGCGTAACTTATCTTGCTGTGTTTCCAAGAGGATATGAGACAAAATCGGCAATGCCGCTTTTGTAGTAATTACATTTTGTACTGTTTGTATGCCTTCGATTAAGGCACTCTTTTCCGCTTTAAATTTCATTGTTATTCTCCTTCTATTTATATTCTAAAGATATTTAAATCATATTAGTAGTAATGGGGTTGCGTTTCTGTTAAAAAAACCGTAACCCTTTATTTATGTATCCAACTTAACTAAACTTAACCTTGGGATAACCTGCGCATTTACTGCTTAATCACTTGGATAACCCTTTCCACTCTATTTTTAAATTCAGGGTCAGCGCAAAGCATTTCTTTGATTTTATTATAGGAGTGTAAAACTGTGGTGTGGTCCTTACCGCCAAAAACCCCGCCGATTTCCGGCAGGGACAAATCAGTTAACTCCCGGCTTAAATACATTGCAACCTGCCGCGGGAAGACTATAGTTTTATTCCGCCGCCGGGTTTTTAAATCCGCTAAAGAGATGCCAAACTCTTCAGCAACGCAGCGTTGGATAAAATCTACAGTAATAAGTTTTTTTGGCTCCTTTAATAAATCCTTTAATACCTCCTGGGCCAGGCTTAAAGTAACCGGTTTTTCTTCCAACAGCGCATAAGCGATGGTGCGGATCAGCGCTCCCTCTAATTCCCGGATATTGGTTTTAATCAGCTGAGCGATAAAAAAGATGGCGTCATCCGGCACAGCTACCGGCTCCCTTTCGATTTTTTTCTTTAAGATTGCCACCCGTGTCTCCAGATCCGGCGGCTGGATATCGGTAGTCAGGCCCCAGCTGAAACGCGATACCAGCCGTTCCTGCAAATTGGCGATTTCTTTAGGCGGCCTATCCGAGGAAAGCACGATTTGTTTATGCGCGTCGAAAAGCGCGTTAAAGGTATGGAAAAATTCTTCCTGCGTTGATTCCTTGCCGGCAATAAAATGCACGTCATCAATGACTAAAATATCCGCACCGCGGTATTTTTGCCGGAAGGCAGATGTAGAATGGTGCTGGATAGCGTCGATTAATTCGTTGGTAAAACGCTCAGATGGCATATAACAGATTTTTAAATTCCCTTGTGCCTTATTGCGGATATGCTGGCAGATGGATTGGATGAGATGGGTTTTGCCTAAGCCCACCCCGCCGTAAATAAATAAAGGGTTATAGGCTTTTGCCGGCGCTTCAGCTACAGCCAAAGAATAAGCATGGGCGTGGCGGTTTGACGGCCCGATGACAAAATTCTCAAAGGTATAGCGCGAATTTAGGTTGCCGGCTGCCTGCGGCTCCTGTTTGATCTGCGCTTGAGCCACGGGCGCAGCAATTTGCCCCGGAGGCGCAGCTTCAATAAAGACCGCGATTTCGCTGTTTGGGCTGGCATTGCGTAAAGCCTCTTTAATTGCCACTTTGTAATTCTTTTCTACCCAATCCCGGAAAAAGATATCCGGCGCCTTCAGGCTCAGCCCAGCATCCTCTGCCTGGCTAGCCTGTAAAGGCAAAATCCAGGTTTCAAAGGTAGTTTGTCCTAAGCAGTTCTTGAGGTGGCCTTGCGCCTGCTGCCAACTTTCTAGGATATTAGCCATATTAACAGTTTATGCACAACTTGTATAAATCTGTGGAAAACTAAAAAGTAATTAATGCCCCGAGTTACCTGCCAATTTTTCCGCGGGAGTCTCCGCGGCAAAACCCTAACGCTACAATATTATAACAGAGACAAAACAACTTGCAAGTAAAAAACTTAAGTGTGCAATATTATACAAGATTTTTCTTCGGCGTCAACAAAAAGCTGTAATTGTGCGCTGCTTGCCTGCTATGGCAAGTAAAAGTTTATCCTCTTTAAGCGGGCAACCCGGGGGGAGGAAGGCGTCAATTTCCGACGGAAAATCAATGCTGGTTTACAAGTTTGCGCTGGCCTGTGGATAAGGCGCGCTGGTTTAACTTGACCGGAAATATTTTCTATGCTACAATTCTCTGACTTTAGAAAGCAGATGTTTTAGTCCCTTGCTTAAACGCTAGCCCCGCGCTTGGCTGATAAAGTAGCAGCGGGTGGGCTCCCGCGCAAGCTCGTGTCCCCGCTTCGCGGGATTTCACTAAATGCGCCGAAGGTGCGTAATTGTGTTCAAAAATTCGCCCTTGACTTTTGCGAAGCAAATGTCAAGGGCTCATTTAAAAGGAGACAGAAACGATGAAAAAAAATCTGACCACCCCGACTAATATAGTAGGTAAACGCAGGCACGGGTTTCGCGCCAAGATGTCTACCCGCACCGGCCGCCAGGTTCTAGCGCGCAGGCGCAAAAAGGGCAGAAAAGTACTCTGTCGATGAGTTGGGGGAAAATCGCGCTTTGCCTAATCGGGGTGTACCAGAACTATGTCCGGGTGTTTTTACCGCAGGCCTGTCGTTTTGAGCCTACATGTTCGGAGTATGCCCGTCAGTCAATCCAAAAATATGGTTTTATTAAAGGAGCTACACACGGCTTAAGAAGAATCTTGCGTTGCCATCCTTTTTCCGGCAAGGCAGGAATTGATCCGGTGTAAGGAATAAACTATGGAAAAGCGATTAATCTTCGCGGTAGTATTGTCTTCTTTGGTTTTAATGTTTTGGTCAGGGATATTTTCTCCTGCGAAACGTATTGCGGTAAAGGAAGTTGCACCACAAAACCTCACAGCTTCTACCCCCCTGCCGCCACCTGCAATAGATGCTCCTCTCGTGGCGGAACTTGAGCAGGCCAGTACCCTGAAATACGAAAACAAAAATTGCGAAATCACTTTTATAGAAAATTATGCCGCAATTAAAGAGATTACTTTTAAAAACTTCCAGAATCATAAAATGCCCCTGGGGTATGGATTTTTGTTTGGAGGCAAAGATTTAAACTTTAAAAAAGATTTTATCAATGAAAATCAAGCTCGATTTGTCCAATCTGATTCAATTAAAAAGATTAGCAAAGATTTTATTTTTTCTAAAACCAATAACACCATTAGTTTAGAAATCAATGTCCAATCTGAGTCTGCTACCCCATTAGTTTTGAACTTGCCTTTAGTGTTAGGAATCCAGGATTTTACTGCTAATAACGCCCAGACACGCTACCAAGACATGGTTGTGGCTGTAGCAGCTAAAGAAAAACCTCTGTATCTTAGCCCGCGCAAAAATCAGGAGTTTTCAGGAATAAGGTTCTTAGGTTTGCGCGATAGATACTTTTGCGCGATTATCTCGCCTGATTTGGGTAATTATACTGCCGTGGTCAAAACTCTTACTCCGCAGATTTCTGAAGTTTCTTTACTCCCTGCGGAAATCAAGCTTTTACCTAATCAGTCTTGGAAAGGAAATTTTGCTATCTATTTGGGGCCGCAAGACTTGCGTATTATCAATAGCCTGCGTCCAGAATGGTCAGCGATGGTTAATTTTGGCTTTTTTGATTTTATTGCCCAGCTTTTATTGCAGTTGTTGGCCTTTTTAAACGGCGTTTTTCATAATTTGGGCGTGGCAATAATATTGCTTAGTGTTGTTGTCTATCTTGTGCTTTACCCGTTGACCTTGAAGCAGATGCGTTCAATGAAAGAGATGCAGTTGCTTCAGCCGAAAATCGAAGAATTACGTAAGATCTATAAGGATAATGCGCAAAAGCTGAATAAAGAGATTATGGAATTGTACAAGAAGCACAAAGTCAATCCTTTTGGCGGCTGCTTGCCCTTGATTTTGCAAATGCCGATCTTTTTTGCTTTATACCAAGCTTTATCGCGTTCCATTGCCTTAAAGGGCGCGACTTTTCTCTGGATTAGGGATTTGTCTGAACCGGATCGGCTATTCTTGCTGCCCATGTCAATCCCGGTTTTGGGGAATGAGATTAATATTTTGCCGATTGTCATGGCTATAGGCATGTTTATCCAGCAGAAAACCTCTATGGTGGCCACTAGTGGCACGTCTGCAGAGCAGCAAAAAATGATGCTGATTATTATGCCGGTGATGTTCGGGTTTATCTTTTACCATATGCCTTCAGGACTGGTATTGTACTGGTTGATTAATAGTGTCCTTACTCTGATTAATCAAATCCGTGTCAGTCACGCCAAATGAAAGCTAAATTAAGCATTGAAATAGAAGGTAAGACTGTTGAAGAAGCCGTGCAGAAAGCGCTCAAGGAATTAAAACTGGCGCGGAATAAAGTAAAAATAGAAGTGCTCTCTGAAGAAGAAAAAGGCTTATTTGGCATGCCCGGCGCAAAACCGGCAAAAGTGCGGGTGAGCTTGAAAGAAAATGCTTGACAAAAGAGAATTTTTTTAGATAATGTGCTTAGTTTAGAAAATAGTTCCGCGTGAAAATGTGTCAATAGGAACAATTAACACAGAAAGCATATTATGCTAAATCCTTGGTATGTAACTGGTTTCTGTGATGGAGAAGCAGCATTTACTTATAGTAGAGCAGGAGGAAGTTTTGGAATATATTTTGGCATAAAACAAAGAGAAGATAATCGCCAAATTGTTGAAGATCTTCGAGCATATTTTAACTACATCGGGCAGATTTACTGGAATAAAGAGTCTCTGCCTACTAAAAATAGCGGGCATACTCAAGCTGCAGCGTACTATCGGGTAACGAGGATTGGCGAACTAAAAATCGTTGTAGACCATTTCGATCACTATCCCTTGCAAAGCAAAAAGAAGTTAGAGGCATATAAGGTATGGCGAGAAATGGTGTTGTACAAATTGGAAAATTATCGGGATATAGATTATGATACGCTCAGAGTTTTAGCAGAAAAATTATCTAGCTTAAATTCGCAAAGCAGGGCTTTTCAAGTGCGCACAAGATAATGAGTAAGATAATAGCAATCTGTAATCAAAAAGGCGGCACCGGCAAAACCACCTCGGCAATTAATATTTCGGTTTACCTAGCTTTACTGGGGAAGAAAGTCTTGTTAATCGATTTAGATCCCCAGGCCAATGCCACTAGCGGTATTGGCGTCAATAAACACACGATTCAAAAAAGTACCTATCATGTCCTTTTGGAAGAAATGGAAATTGCCGAAGTGCTCCAGCCGACGGCAATCAAAGGGCTTTCTTTAGCCCCTTCTAATTTAGACTTAACCGGGGCGGAAGTGGAGTTGGTCAGCGCTTTAGGCAGGGAATACCGCTTGAAAAAAGCCCTGCAAAAAGAAAGGGAGAATTTTGATTTTATTCTGATTGATTCTCCGCCTTCATTGGGGCTATTAACCATCAATTCTTTGTGCGCTGCGGATTGCGTGATTGTGCCGGTGCAATGCGAATATTATGCCTTAGAAGGATTGACGCAACTCAATAATACAGTTAAGCTTGTGAAAGATAATCTCAACCCGGGGCTTTATATTGAAGGGGTGCTTTTAACCATGGCAGATTACCGTACTAATCTTACCAAAGAAGTGATTAGTGAGGCGAGGAATTATTTTAAGGACCGGGTATATAAGACGGTAATCCCGCGCAATGTGCGTTTGACTGAAGCGCCGAGTTTTGGCCAGCCGATTGCTTTATACGATAAGGCTTCTTTAGGAGCGCAAAAATATGAGGAACTCTGCAAGGAAATCCTAGGCATCACATAGAGATTGCTGAAAAACACTTTGTCGCGAATTACCACGAATAGTTCCGGCGTTAATTCGTGGTAATTTGGTTTTAATTTCGCGGTAATTCGTATAAATAGTTAACGCCGAAAAACTCCTGTAGTTGCCCAATTTATTGGGCTTCAACCGAAGCCTGATAAATCAGGCAACTACGATGGGCCCGATGAATTGGGCAACTACAATATATGGTATGGACAGAGGGTTTTTTTCAGTAGTAACTAAACAAAAGGTCTTTTTAACACTCTCAAACTGGAGAATAATTATGGAAAGAAAGGCATTAGGTAAAGGTATAGGAGCATTGATACCGGAAAAAGAAGCAGGCCAGCGTAAAGATGAGATTATCTATGTCCAATCTGAACGTATTAAGCCGAATCCCTTACAGCCGCGCGAGGAGTTTGACCAGCAGGGCATTGAAGAGTTAGCCCAGTCAATTAAGGAAAAAGGGGTGATCCAACCGCTGTTAGTCAGGCGCAGAGGGGATAATTATGAATTAATTGCCGGGGAACGCCGGTTGCGCGCTGCTAAAACATTGGGGCTCAATGACTTGCCAATAATAGTCAAAGATGTAGAGGACCGGGATTCGCTGGAATTAGCTTTGATTGAAAACATACAGAGAGAGAGCTTAAATCCCATTGAAGAGGCGCGTGCCTTTCAATACCTGATTGATAAATTTCAAGTGACCCAGGAAAAAATCGGCGAGACTTTAGGCAAGGCCAGGGCGACAGTCGCCAATATCTTACGTTTATTAAAGCTGCCTAAGGAAATTCAGGAAGAATTAAAGAAGGGCAGGCTGTCCTTTGCGCACGGCCGCGCGCTATTGGAAATCGAAGACGAAAATCAGCAGCGCCGCCTGATGCAGGAGGTAATCAGCAAAAGTTTATCCGTGCGCGAACTGGAAACTTTATTAAAAATGCGACGGCCAAAAATGCCTAAGCGTAATATCGGGCTAGGTTCGCGCGAGCCAATTGTGGCGGTATTAGAGGAAGAGCTGCAGCAGGTTTTAGCTACTAAGGTCAGGATCAGCAAAAGAAAAAAACGCGGGCATATTACTATCGAGTTCTATTCGCAGGAAGACCTAGAGAGGGTAGTCAATAAAATCAGAGGGGGGTAATTTTCTATGGCTGAACAGGCGGTATTAATCCTTGTCAAGCCCGACGGGCTGAAAAAATCTTTAACCGGGAATATACTGACGCGTTTATCCGAGACCAAATTGGAAATCGTGGCGGCAAAAATGGTGCGTGTTTCCGATGAGCTGGCCCGGGAGCATTACAAGCACCTAAAAGATAAACCGTTTTTTGATGACTTAATTAAATATATCCGCGGGGAATTCCATGGCCGGCACAAAGTAATGGCCTTGGTATACTGGGGGGAGGGTGCGATTATTAAATGCCGGGAGTTAGCCGGAGCGACTAATCCCGAAGAGGCAGAGTCAACCTCTATACGCGGCTCATACGGCAGGATTACCACTATGGGAGTTTATGAGAACGTGATTCATGTTTCTTCCCATGAGCCGGAGGCGGAAAGAGAAATTAAGTTGTGGTTCCAGCCGGAGGAAATCATCGTCGAGCTCTATGCCGTGAAAGATATCGTACTGAGGGAAGAAAAAAAGAAAACCTGGGCTTAATAAACAATATGAAGGAGCAACATGTTAGAAGTGGATATCAGGGTATCAGATTATCAGTAAGCAGGTTATCAGGATATCAGGTGATCAGGAAAATCTGATACCCTGATACCCTGATATTCTGCCTTCTGATATTCTGGTATCCTGATAAGCGCATTTAGTCGGTAGAAGGCGCTTATTACACGGGAGCTAAAAATATGCAGAGCATGACCGGTTTTGGCGGCAAGGAAAGCGAAGTAGCGCCTTTTGGAAAAATTTGCGTGGAGCTGCGCAGCACAAACCATAAATCCCTGGAAACAGTGATCCATCTTCCTGAAGGTTTATTGTCTTTAGAAGACAGGATAAAGAAACAAATCGAGGCAAAGATTAAAAGAGGCAGGGTTACTTGCGTGGTGGCTATCGTCGGAGGAAAAGCCTCGGGTGTTTTTATCAACAAAGGGCTATTGAGGAGCTATCTAAGCGCTATCAGAAGCACAAAAGAGGAGTTTCATATCCGCGACGACGTCAGTATCAATACTGTAATACATTTGCCAGGAGTTTTATCTCTGGGAGAGGAAAGGATCTCCAAGGAAAATGTCTGGCCGCGCCTGAAGATTCTAGTGAATCAGGTTTTAGCCGAGCTGCTGAATGCCCGGAAAAAAGAAGGCAAGGCCCTAGCAGGATATTTATCCAATAAGGCGCAGGCCCTCAGGGCAGAGTTGGAGATGATTAGGTCCAGGTTTAAAAGGGCAATCAGGGAAAAGATGAATTCCTTTAACAGCGACGAAGAACGCTCCAGCTTTTTAAAGAGTTCCGATATCACCGAAGAGATGGACCGCTTAAGTTTTCACGTCCGTAATCTTAAACACAAACTCGGCAAAAGCGGGGCTATCGGCAAAGAGCTGGATTTTATCGCCCAGGAAATGCAGCGCGAGGCCAATACCATGGGGGCAAAGTCATTTGACGTGAATATCTCATCAAGAAGCGTGCAGATGAAAAGCCAGATTGAAAAAATCCGCGAACAGGCGCAGAATATAGAGTGAGGAATCCACTGGGTTCAGGGTTCAGGGTTCGGGGTTCAGGCGGGAAGTTATTTATAATTTCCGGGCCGTCAGGCTCTGGTAAGACTACATTGTTGGAGCATCTCCTTAAGGATAAAGTTTTAAAAGGGAAGCTGAAGAAATCCGTTTCTATTACTACCCGGCCAAAGCGTTCTGGCGAAAGGCAGGGCAGGGATTATTATTTTCTCAGTGAGGCGGATTTTCAGAGGGCGCTGAAGGCAAAAAAAATCCTTGAATGGACAAAATATTTGGGTTATTATTACGCAACGCCGAAGGTGCCTCTGCGGCAGCAGCTTAAAATTGGCAGGCACTTGGGGCTCTGCCTGGATTTTAAGGGTGCAAAAAAAATAAAGAGTTTTTTTCCTAAAGAAACAGTAACGATTTTTATTTTACCGCCTTGCCTGGATACATTGAAAAAGCGTATCCGCGGGCGTTGCCATAAGACCGGAGACGAAGAAATCCAGAAACGTTTGAAATTAGCGCGGCAAGAGCTGGCAGCTGCCGGTTGGTATGATTATTCTTTAGTGAATAAACATTTGCCGCAGACGGTGGATGCTTTGAAGGGTATTATTCTAGCAGAAATTAAGAGGAGGGTTTAATGGGTTATATTGGCAGGGAACAACTTTTGGATAAAAGCTGTGGATCGATTTACAAGCTGGTAATTTTAGCCTCGCAAAGGGCTTTGGAAATTGCCGAAGGCCAGCCGAAACTTGTGGAAGCAGCTAGTTCGGTAAAGCCTTCCACGGTAGCGCTGATGGAAATCGCCGCCGGTAAGATTTCATGCAGGGTATTGAAATCTTAAGGGTAGAAAAGTGTTAAAAAAGAAAAATATTATCTTAGGGGTAAGTGCCAGCATAGCTATCTATAAAGCCTGCGAGATATTACGGCGCTTACAGGCAGAAGGGCAGGCGGTAACGGTGATTCAGACGCCGGAAGCTCAGGAATTAATCAAGCCGATTGTTTTTCAGAGCCTTTCCGGCAATAAGGTTTACGCGGATTTATTTTCCTCTCCCGAGGCCTGGGAGATAGAGCATATTTCTCTAGCGGAGAAAGCGGATCTAGTTTTAATAGCCCCGGCCACCGCTAATATCATTGCTAAAATCGCCGGAGGGATCTGCGACGATTTATTGACCTGCGTAGTCTGCGCTACCAAGGCGCCGGTTATGATTTGTCCGGCGATGAATGAAGGGATGTATTTGAATAAAATTACTCAGGGGAATATTGAGAAACTAAAGAAGCTGGGATATAAATTTGTGGCGCCGCGCAAAGGCAGGTTGGCTTGCGGCAGCGTGGGGGCCGGCTGCTTGGCAGAAGTTGAGTTGATAATTAAGGAAGTCAAAAAAATTATTTGACACTTCGACTTCGCTCAGTGTCAATCCTGAGCGAGCAAAAGCGAGTCGAAGGATTGATATATGGCGTGGTAGCCAAGTGGTAAGGCAACGGTCTGCAAAACCGTTATTCACCGGTTCAAATCCGGTCCACGCCTCCAGTAAGCATTGTTCATTGTTGCGATAACCTTCGGGTTGTTCGCGCACGAATTTTTTCGCCGTGCCCTGCGGTTTACGTCTCGCCTTCGCTCGCAAATCTTATAGGCAGCAGGGTAACTCGGCTTCGGCTCGCCGTAATCCCTTGGGCACAAATGCCCGAAAAAATTCTAATTGTGCGCTCACAATCCCTCGGGTTATCGCCAAGTGATAACGGGCAAGTGGTGGAATGGCTTACACGATGGACTTAAAATCCATTGGCCGCAAGGCCATGAGGGTCCGACTCCCTCCTTGCCCATTAAAATTTTCGACAAGGAAAATTTTAATGGCACTCAAGGGAGCGTTAGAAACCCCGACAAGGGGTTCGCCGTAAGTAGGAAAATGAGGAAATATGGATAAAGAAATAACTGCAACTAAAATAGCGATTTTCAGGAAACGCGAAATCAGAAAGGCCATCCATAACAATGAATGGTGGTTTGTGGTTGAGGATGTGGTTCTGGCTCTGTCTGATTCGAGCGACCCGAAGCAGTATATCCAAAGGATGAAACAGCGGGATGAGGAACTCGCTAAAGGGTGGGTACAAATTGTACATACCCTTGCCATTGAAACCGCAGGTGGCAAGCAGCGGATGATTTGTGCCAATACCGAGGGGGTTTTCCGTATTATCCAGTCGATCCCATCTCCCAAAGCCGAGCCATTTAAACGCTGGTTGGCTCGGGTTGGTTACGAGCGGATTCAGGAGATTGAGAATCCGGAACTTGCCACAAAGAGGACAAGAGCGCTATATAAGGCAAAAGGTTATAGCGATGATTGGATTGAGAAGCGAATGCGCGGAATTGCTATCCGTGAGGAACTCACCGGTCAATGGCAGACACGCGGCATCAAGGAGCAAAAAGAATACGAAATATTGACCGCTGAAATATCAAAGGCGACTTTCGAGATGACTCCGTCCGCTTATAAGAAACACAAAGGGTTGAAGCGGGAAAATCTAAGGGATCACATGACTGACTTGGAGCTTATTTTCTCAATGCTTGGCGAGGCATCAACGAAAGAGATAACTGTCAACAAAGATGCTCAGGGGTTTGTTGAGAATAAGCAGGCTGCTTTTGAAGGCGGCACTGTTGCGGGTAACGCTCGAAAAGAGCTTGAGCGGAAAAGTGGCAAGAAAGTTATCAGCAAAGAAAATTATAGAAAACTACCGCAAAATAAAAAGCTATTGAAGTAGGAATGCGAAACATTGGTTAGCCTAAGACTTAATTACACAAAACATCCCGATAACTATTAAAACTAACACGACTTTGTTAAAATTAGCTGTAGCAGGAATTTCTAAATCGCTCTGATTTTATGGAAGCGAAGTATTCTGTACGTAATAAATCGTTCTTTCTCAGCGCAGCATAGGAAGAGAATTCAATAAGCATAAGGAGCGCGCGCTTGTAATCATTACAGCTGGATGCGTTACAGGAAATAGTCTTGTGTAGATACGCATTCTGTTTTATCCAGTAGATAAGCGTCCAGACTAATAGACAGAGCATC
>Ga0265296_1003470_pt1 | contig 14584 bp, 12 predicted proteins | sample MunlanPumphouse1_FD_189073 | JGI IMG/M metagenome (GOLD analysis project Ga0265296, IMG submission 189073) | Groundwater microbial communities from a municipal landfill in Southern Ontario, Canada - Pumphouse #1 | ecosystem: Environmental > Aquatic > Deep subsurface > Groundwater | place... | reverse complement strand
TTATAAGCTCATCTACCTGTTCCTTCGTCAAATACTCCTCTCTCACCGCAATCTCTCCAAATTTTTCGCGTGTTTCTTCCTGTATTACTAATATCCTCAGGATATTATCATCTGTGAGCCACCCTTTGTCTTTAGCATGCTCTCCAATCATTCTGTTATTTCTTCTCTGCAGCAATCTTGCACTAATAACAGCCTTAGCTGTTATTAGACCTTTTTCCATAAGATATTTTCCGAAGCGAAGATATTTATTCATAATTCATAATTCATAACGACATGAATATCGTTTGAAATCTGCACCATTATAGCAAATTTTAATCATGCGTGCTTCAGGAATGAGGTCGCAAAAAGATTGTATCGTTCGGGGGCCACATTTAAAGCGCCCATTTAAAAGAAGAAAAAAAGAATTTATGTTTATTTGGACTTTATTTCATTCCCCGGTGGTAATAGGCCTTGGGAAAAAATAATCTTATCGAATTTACGATTGAGGGTTTTACTCTCAAAATTTACCATCTGAAGGCCGGGTCTGAAAGACATATTCTGCCCTACCACTACTTTCATTTTGGGGACTGCTAACCATAGTTTTTTATCGCTTTTCTCAAGACAGACATAAGTGTATCCACCGCTGTCCATTGTTTCAACTACCTTACCCGATAATGCAGATGTGTCTTTTATCTTTTCTGTCGGCTGATCAGCAAAAATGCTTTTTCCGGTGGTCGAAAACACAACACTTAAAACCATAATTGATAATATTACTAAACGTTTCATGTTACACTCCTTTGCCGGTTATCTTAACGAATACCAGTCCTTCCTTATATATTCTCTCTCATAGACATTGTTCTTTCGCTTCAAAAATAGCTTGCTCAATGCTTACGGTTTTTTTCGACCAGTTATGAGAAATACGGTAAATGGTCGCACTCCTCCATCAGAAACCGGTTTCATTACTTCTGCCGCCGTCCTGTCCCGGATATCGCCGAATCCCGCATCCATATAATACCGGCGAAGCTCTGCCCGATCAAAGCCGAAGTGGAATATACCGTCATTATTGTCGTGAAATCTACCATCGTCAAGGTCAAGATCGGCAATACAAAGATATCCGGAAGGCGCAACAATCCTGTAGAATCGATCAATTAGAGATCTGATTTCTTTAACATGATGCAGGGTCATGCCGCTTACAATCAGATTATAATTACCTCCCAGAATATTGCCCTTTTCAGTGTCTATGTATTGAGTCCTTACATTGGGAAGATTTTGTTTGTCGATCTTTGCTTTAAGAACATTAATCATTCCCTGGGAACTGTCAACTCCTGTTATGGAATGGACTACCGGCTGCAACCGGAGGGTCAATAGCCCTGTGCCGCAACCAAAGTCCAGGACATCCATATTGGAAGTCAACACGATTTCGTCTGATATTGCAGCTACTATATCGTTTGCCAGCTTGACCCGTGCCGGCGCCTCGTCCCAGGTGGCTGCCTCCTTGTCAAAATCGCGCTTTTCGATGTTCATTCAGACCTCTCCGCCTTATTGATAAGTTTTAAAGTATCAGAATATCAGAAGTTTGTCAATTTCAACGACTTGCTCGGAGTGAATTAATAAATAGGCAATTAATTTTTTCTAAGTGAGGCTCTTGCAAAAGTCCTAAAACAGGCCAATTTGTCATTTCGAGTGAAAGGAGAAATCTTTTATAATCAATTGGATATAAGATTCCTCACCTTCGTTCGGAATGACAATCTGTGACTTTTGCAAGAGCCTCAAGTATTAGGGCATAAAAAGATGATCCCGCACTTTTTCATGATATAATTTAAAAAGGTGTTGATGAATTAATAAGGGAGGTATGACATGGCCGAGATTAAATGGGAAAGGGATTTTGAGACTGCTATAGCGAAGGCGAAGAAAGAAGGCAAGCCGGTGTTCCATGACTTCTGGTTCGACGGGTGAGTCGGCTGCGCTGCAATGAATGCGGGTCCGTATTCAGATGAGAAGGTTCAGAAGTTCATTGAGGAGGAGTACGTCCCCTTAAAGAGCGAGTGTTTCTGGAAGGAACGGACGGAACTTATGAAACAGTTCGACATCGCCTGGACTCCTACGTTCCTGATTCAGGACTTCGGGGGCAGGGTGCACAGAAAGCTTGTCGGATACATTCCTGTAGATGACTTTCTCGCACAGCTGAAATTCGGCAAAGGCATAGTCTTTTTCGAGAAGGAACGTCATGAGGAGGCGGCAAAACGGTTTAGGCAGGTCATTGAAGAGCATCCCAACGCGGGAGTGGCTCCCGAAGCGACCTTCTTCCTTGGCGTCGCTGAATATAAAAAGACTCACGAGGCAAGCGCGCTTCGCCGGGCATACGACACACTTACTGAAAAGTATCCTCAGAGCGAATGGGCGCGCCGGGCTCAGCCATACTCGGCGATACCGAAGTAAACAAGCTTCTCTATTTTTTAAATATCCGCTCAAGGTAAAATTAAATGATAAATTGAACACTATAAAAAGGGGGCTTCAATGCAAAGAAGGGAGTTTCTAAAGTATTCCGCAATAGCGGGGTGCGGTTTATTTCTTGGAGAAAGACTCGATTTAATCACTCCGGCAGAGGCGGCTGAACGCTATGATTTAGTCGTTGCCCGGGGAGCCGGGAAGTCCGCCTCATTCATTACAAAAGCCGCCGTTGACGCTTTCGGAGGTATGAAGAGATTTATCTCAAGGGGGGATGTTGTTGTAATCAAACCTAACATCGGATGGGACAGGACCCCGGAACAGGCTGCTAATACCAATCCTGAAGTAGTTGCCGCCATTGTGAAACTCTGCTTTGACGCAGGCGCCAAAAAAGTCAAAGTCTTTGACAGAAGTGTAAATGATCCGCGGAGGTGCTACAAACAAAGCGGTATTGCGGATGCCGTATCTTCACTCGGCGCCGAGGTCAGCTTCGTTGACGACAGGAGATTCAAAGATGTATCGATAAAGGGACAAGTTCTCACCTCATGGCCGTTATACACCGACGTATTAGAGGCCGATAAGCTCATCAACATTCCTGTTGCAAAACACCATGGCCTCGCAAAACTTACGATGTCGATGAAAAACTGGATGGGTATCATGGGAGGACAAAGGGGAAGAATTCATCAGAAAATTGGTGAGTGCCTCGCTGATATATGTCTGGTAGTGAAACCCACTCTTACGGTACTCGACTCGATTCGGGTTCTTACCACAAACGGTCCGCAGGGTGGAAGCCCGGCCGATGTAAAGAGATTGGATACGGTAATCGTCGGCATAGATCAGGTCGGCATTGACTCCTACGGTGCTACCCTGTTCGGCATGAAAGGGAGCGATCTTTCCTATGTGAAAGCGGGTGCAGCGGCAGGACTGGGCGTTATGGACCTTTCCAGGCTGAAGATTAAAAAGCTGAATGTCTAAGAAGACCCTCAGAAAGATTACCCAAGGCCTTTTCCTTCTCCTTTTCCTCTTCCTCTTTATTCAGACTGAATCAAAAGGTAATGATACGCTCGGCTATCCCGTCAAACTTTTTCTGGACTTTGATCCATTAATTTTTATTACCACCCTACTCGCCTCGCATGGCCAAAAAATCCCTTTGGCCTTTTTTCTATCTCTGTCGCTCATTCTCGCAACAGTGGTGCTCGGCAGAGTATTCTGCGGATGGATATGCCCGCTTGGCGCCCTGCACAACATCGTCGGCTCGCTGAAAAGAAGATATCCACAAAAAATACGCGCCGGGTGGTACAAAGCAAAGTACTATATCCTTTTCGTGCTTATCGCATCGTCTATCTTCACCCTTCAATTAGCCGGAATCATGGACCCTATATCATTTCTGATCAGATCTTTTTCCCTGAGCATATTCCCTCTCCTGAACCACGGGATACGGGCTTTCTTCGACTCCATTTACAATGCGAACATACCCGTAATAGTTAACCTCTCTGAACCGGTTTACGATTTCCTGAAAAGACGCTTTCTCTCTTTCACGGAGACTTACTATCTCCAGGCTGTTTTTATCGGCTCCCTGTTCATAACCATACTCAGCCTGAATTTTCTCGAAAGGAGATTCTGGTGCAAGTACCTCTGTCCATTGGGGGCCCTGTTGGGACTTCTTTCCCGATATTCATTGCTCAAGAGGGAAGTGAGCGAGGGATGTACCTCCTGCGGCATCTGTACAAGCCGCTGCCAGGGGGGTGCAATTCATGAAAATAATGATGTTTGGAATAACACGGAATGTCTTGCCTGTTTCGACTGCGACGATGTATGCCCTCAGAAAGCGGTAACCTTTAGTCTGGGGAGAAAAATACATCCATCCATGGATCTTGGAAGAAGGCAGGTGATGCTTTCCTTTGCCTCAGGAATGCTGACCGTGCCGCTGGTCAGGTCAACGCCTTTTTCTCGAACAGACTTTTCGAATTCCGTCTTGCTCCGGCCTCCCGGTTCACTTGAAGAAACGGAGTTTCTTAAACGGTGCGTGAAATGCGGTGAATGCATGAAGGTCTGCCTTACAAACGGACTTCAACCTACGCTTCTCGAAGCAGGGTTGGAGGGTCTTTGGTCTCCGAGGCTCATCCCGAGGATAGGATACTGTGAATACCGCTGCACTCTCTGCGGGCAGGTCTGTCCTACGGGTGCGATACGGAAATTGCCCCTTGAGGAGAAAATGAAAACAAGGATAGGTCTTGCCATGATTGATAAAGGAAGATGCCTTCCCTACGCACATTCGACTCCTTGCATCGTCTGTGAAGAGGTCTGCCCCACGTCTCCGAAGTCAATATGGTTCGAGGAGTCGATGGTAAAAGATAGAAGCGGTAAGGAAATAATAGTCAAACAGCCTCATATAGACCTTGACCGCTGTATCGGCTGCGGAATCTGCGAGGCAAAGTGCCCGGTCGGTAACCGGCCGGCTATATATGTCACGAATATCGGAGAATCGAGATCAAAAACAAACCGGCTGCTTCTCCTCTGATGGGTTTCAGCCTGGTCTTTACTGCGATTCTATGCCTGACGGTCTTTTATGTTCTTCCATCCGAGGCTCTTGCAAAAGTCCTAAAACAGGCCAATTTGTCATTTCGAGTGAAAGGAGAAATCTTTTATAATCAATTGGATATAAGATTCCTCACCTTCGTTCGGAATGACAATCTGTGACTTTTGCAAGAGCCTCATCCAATAACTCTTATTCAATTTGATCCGGGAATAATAAAATAAAAATTATTTCCATATTGGGTAGCCTCATAACCTGCCACACCACCGTGCATGTCTATAGCATTTTTTATGAATGTCAAACCATGCCCTGTGCCCGGTTTGTTTGAAATATTACTGCCACGATATCCCTCTTCAAATATCTTTCCCCGCTCTTCAACGGCAATATGTGGTCCTGTACTGAAAACGTTATATTTTATTCCATCTTTGCCGTGCCCAAAGTGATCAGGGATGATCTCATGACCATATGATATATATTTCATTTTTTTACCTGTTTCAGTAGTTACTTCTTGCGTGTATTTAAGGGCATTTGAGAAAAGGTTAGCATACACCTGGGCTACCAGTCCAACATCCACGACACTTATGATTTCTTCATCAGGGATACCGCTGAGGCGATCATCTATTGAGACGCCTGCTTTTTGAAATTGTTCTATGTAACGTTCCAATTGAGGTTGTACTACATCTTTTTTCATGTTGCATGCTTTAGTTCGAAGTACAAGCTTTCCCTGGTCAAAATGGCTTCTTCGAAATAGTGTTTCAAGAAACAGGCTCATATTTTTATAGTGTTTTTCGATATTCCCTATCTCTTCCATTAACCCTTCGTTGATCCCGGCCAATTCCTTCAAAATATTTTCAATAACGGTCACATCACATTGTCCGTTCGTTAAACATTCGGCAAGACGATTTTCTATCTCCGCGTTATTCTTTATTTTCCCATTTAGACGTTTCAGGAAAAGCTGATAAACCATGTTGGGCACTATTACATTATGTTCAATATCGGAGACAAGGGAGCGAATAAATTTCAGATGTTCAATGTTTTTCCGGGTAAGAAATTTATTATGCATATTGAAACCGATTCGGTTTGCATATTTTTCAAAAAAGAGTTCATTGTGCGTATTTATATCATGAATCTGAAATATCACTAATAGCCCAAGAACGCTGCCTATGGCCTGAAAAGGGAGCTGATCGTTCGGGAGGGTTTTCCCGCGTATGGTCAATACAAGGCTTTTATTGGTTGTATAATAAGGACTTTCGCCGGGCTTAACCTCGGGGGGAGGAGGAGTATGTAACTGCTCTCCCCGGTTAGTTGTTGCGCTGAGCAGCAGAGTATTTGTTTTAGAGTCCATAAGATAGAGACGGGCATCAAGGTTGAAAAAACTTTCAGGAATTGCAACACACAAGTTATAGAAATCTTCAACATTGTCAAACTCTTGCGCAAGATCGAAAAAGGTCATCAGTGCAATATTTTCTATTTGCGAGAAATCATAACGCCGGTAATCATTCTTTTTATTTTCGATCCGTTCTAAAATACCTTCAAATACATTCATAACAGAATCCTCGATATAGTAAAGTTTTCTTTTTTTTATTTTATCATAATATAGTGACTTCAGATAGAAGAAGCGGCTGGAATTACTTAAAACATCAAGGATGCTCAGTGCAACGAGACAAAAAGGAAGAGTCTCAGTTACCAAAAGGACCCGGGTAATCACTGCTTGTTTTTTTTCGGAAATCTTTTTTTATCGATTGCCGGAGTGTTTATCGGCAGGTGTTAGAAACGTTTTTGTTTTTAGGTATATCTAAATTATTTTTCTCGGCTCCTTCATCAAATACACCTACTGGATGGTTTACAATAAGTGCGAAGTACATCTGCACATAGACAGCATTTAGATCCGGCACTGTCTATGAAGGAGACATCCTATTTATTCTGGAACACATCCCTTATAGCATCAATAAGTAATTCAGGAGCTTCCTCTTTCGAAAGATACCCGGATGCGCCTTCTCTTATTGCGAGATCTTTGTAATCTTCCGCGGAATACGTACTTAATATCAGAACAGGTATTTTATTCCCTCCGGCTTTTAATTCCGCCAATACCTCAACCCCGGTTTTCCTTGGCATATTAATATCCAGCACAATGACGTCAAGATTGTTTTTCTCTACTTTATCGAGAACTTCCTGCCCATCAGAGGCTTCAGCAACTACAACAATATCCTCCGTATCGGAAAGTATCAGCTTCAGTCCTTCGCGCAGTAGCATATGATCATCAGCGATGAGAACTCTTATCAAGGCTCTTCTTCTCCTATCAAGTCTGCGGGATTTGCCTGAATCGCAGGGATTGTGAAGTAAAACGTCGCCCCCTTTTCAGGCTCTGACTCTAACCAAATTCTTCCTCCATGCCGTTCAACAATCCTCTTGCAGATTGATAGGCCAATGCCCGTACCCGGATATTCATGCCTCGAGTGCAGACGCTGAAATATAACAAATATGCGCTCAGCCTGCTTCGGATCAATGCCTATGCCGGTGTCCCTGATTGAAAATAGCCATTCATTTCGTTCTCTCTTGACTGCGATGTGGATCTTGAGCGGCTCCAGGCTACGGAACTTGACCGCATTGCCGATTAAGTTCTGGTACAACCTGGTCAATTGGGCGGCATCACCCATTACAACCGGCAGTAAATCATAGGTCACTTCGGCCCCGCTTTCCTCAATGGCCGAACGAAGATTGTTCAGCGTCTGTTCCAGGACCACTGAACAATTTGCAGGGCTGAAAACTTTATCCGTTGCGCTTACCCGTGAATATTCCAGCAGGTCCTTAATGAGCAGCTGCATCCTCTTGACGTCATCAACAACATAATCAATATACTCATCAGCCTTTTCATCAAGTTTGCCCTTGTACCGCTTCTCCAAAAGTTTTATGAAACTTTCAATCCCACGCAAAGGCTCCTGCAGGTCATGTGAAGCTACAGAGGCAAACTGTTTTAAATCTTCATTGGAGCGCTTCAATTCTTCCTCTGCCCTCTTGCGCCCGGTAATATCACGGCAATTGACTACAATACCATTTACTGCCGGATTATCAATAAGGTTGTTTGCCATTATTTCAAGAATACGCCATGAGCCATCTTTATGCCGGCAACGTGCTTGCAAGAATAAAATGAACCCGGGGTCTTTGATTAGCTGATTAAATGTTTTCATTACATCAGGCAAATCATCAGGGTGAATAAATTCAAAAAAATGTGTCCCAATTAGACTTTCCCGCTTATATTGGAGCACTTGTTCCAATGACGGGCTTGCATACCGAATTGTCCAGTCTGCTTCAAGAATGGTGATAATGTCCAAGGCGTTTTCAGTTAACAGCCGGAAATATTCTTCACTGCGTCTTACCTCCTCTTCAGTCCTTTTCTGGACGAGCGCAATTGAGGCAAGATGAGCGAATGCTGTTGCCATGTGGGCATCATTAGCAGTGAACCCGCCCGGTTTGTTCGCAAGGCCAAGCAGCCCGAGGACTTTTCCCTCAACAACCATAGGAGCAAACAGGACACTACTAATGGCTGTGTGGCCCTCAGGAATAAATTGCATCCATTCACTTTTAGGGAAATCATTATCGTATATTGTCTTAGCGTTGCGAAAAACTTCTCCTCGCAGTCCACGAATAGGCATGGGTAAGGTTTCATCAACTGCGCAGGGCAGACCGCCGGAGTCTAAAAAGAGGACTTCATTTTCCATTCCATCCTTACTCACGAGTGCAACATAGCCTGAGGTAGCTCCGATTAATTTCTTGCATGAATTGAACAGGGATTCTGCTGCTCCTTTAAAATCATGATACCTGGCAACCGCCTGGGAACCTTCCAGCAGTCCCGAGATTTCAGCATGACGCTTTCCTAAATCTGCAAGAGCAGCCAACAGCTCTGTATCCGTTCGTTTGCGGCTGGTTATATCAATACATGATGTTCTGCATACATTAACACCTCCGGAGTCCAACACCGCTATGCTTTCTAATTGTGCATAAATCTCGGTACCTTTTTTTCTCTTCAGCCTTATCTCACAGGTCTGTCGGTCGTCGCTTTTAAAGACCTTCCACAGATGAGAATCAAATATCTCCCTGTCTTCCTTAACAATATAAGCCCGAAATGGCTTGTTAATGAGAAGGCTCCTTTCAACACCTAACTCTTTTGCAGCAGTCAGGTTTGCTTCAAGCGTCAATCCGTCTTTGTCAAAGGTAAAATAGCCGACAGGGGCGAAGTCATACAAGTCAGAGTATTTTGAGCGTGATTCTTCAAGTTCTGCCTGTGACTTACGAAGCTCGTCATTCTGCATTTCCAGTTCAATCTGATGCACCTGCAGTTCATGGATTAACTGCCGGGTTTCCTTATCAGACATTGCCTTGGGCAGGGTTATTTGAGATTTTAGTTTTTCCTCTGCTCTTTGACGAAGTTCAGAAGGCTTTTTCTGTTCCGGTTTCTTTGATTTCATCCGGTCCCCTCTTTCTCTTTGCTATCCGGCAGCTTCGGTTGCTCTCTTCCTGTAATATCCTCTATGGCAAGGAGAATGAGCTTCCGTTGGTCTGCCTGATCGATCATGCGTGCATTCAGGAGTATCGTCTTCTGTCCGACGACCGGGAAATTGTGATTGACTTCAAAGTCATTGAATAAATTATTTTTTGGAATAATCTCCTCCAGGAGTTCACGAAGTTTTGGTATATTCCATTGACCGTTTCCAAGATTGTAGATAAGGATATGTTCAGTCTCTTCCTGTGAGGTCTTGAAGGTCTTATAGAAAGACCTGTTCGCTGATACTATTCTCAGAGTCTCATCAAGGATCACAAGGGGCTCACGCACTGTTTCAACAATGCTATCGGCATAGATCCTGGCAGATTCTCCCAACTGCTCTGCCTTCTTACGTTGGGTTATATCCATAAACGTGATAACAACCCCGTCAATGGTATTTTCAATTGTCCGGTAGGGCAGAATGTGCATGGAATAATAGTTGCCGTTTTCGGTCTGCATCTCGAACTCTCTTTTCTGTAAATCTTTCAGCACTGCCCGGACTTCCTGAGAAATATTGACCAAGGGGATTTTTGAAGTGATGTCACTGATTGGACGGTCTATATCTGTCTGGATAAGGTTAAAGAAGTTCGACATGGCCGGGGTGAACCGCTTGATTTTGAGATCATTGTCCAGGAAGATGGTGCCGATGTCTGTGCTGGCCAGAAGGTTATTGATATCGCTGTTGGCCCGTAACAACGCCTCTATCTTGTCCTGAAGTTCCGAGTTTACGGTGACCAGTTCCTCATTGGTCGATTGCAGCTCCTCCTTTGAAGTTGAAAGTTCTTCATTGGTGCTCTGCAATTCCTCATTGGTTGACTGCAACTCCTCATTTGCAGATCTCAGTTCTTCATTGGTTGTCTGTATTTGTTCGATGGTTGTCTGGAGGTACTCTTTTGTTGATTGAAGCTCTTTCTCAAGGCTTGATACCCTTAGACCCATTCTTTGAGGCCCGGCAGTCTTTTTCTTCTTCATTAACTGTTCAGCAGGAGGTGTTTTCTCCTCAAATACGACCATCTTTATTTTCTGTTTCAGAGTCTGCTGCGGTATCGTGCGCACTACCACGTCAATAGTCTGATACCCTTCTTTCTGTTTTATCTGGAGCGTTTCGCGGACAACAGACTTTTTTTGTTTCACGGCTTTATTGAGCGCTGCACTGAGCTGATAGCGAATGTCTTCGCGCGCCATTGTTATAAGGTTAAAGCTTGGCTCTCCGTGTGGTTGTCTCAGGTACCGGTCAGTTGAACCATGAAAATAGAGGATGTTATATTTTTCATCGATGAAAACACAGGGAGGGGCATATTCGTCAAGGATAAGCCTTTCTGCCATTTCCCGCATATTAATTTCTTTGAGAAAAGGCGGCTCCAGTGTTTTCAGGTATGCCGGATGAGCGTCATCACTCGGAGCACGGAGATAATCCGGCGCCTTCCCCACAACAATGCCTTTGCGCTGGAATATTTTCCACTTTGTATCAACCGGTGAAAAAAGACCGCTGAACTCTCCTATGGTCTCTGAGGAGCCTAAGAAAAGATACCCGTTCTGATTCAAGGTGTAATGGAATAACGGGATTACCTTCTTTTGCAGCACTGAATCCATATAAATAAGTACATTCCTGCAACTGACCAGGTCAAGTTTTGAAAAAGGAGGGTCTGAGATAAGGTTCTGGACGGCAAAGACCACCATGTCGCGAATCGTTTTCTTGGCCCTGTACACCTTGCCTTCCTTTATGAAGAACCGCCCTAACCGCTCTGCCGGCATGTCCGCTGAAATGCCCTCTGGGAATTGGGCTGTGCGGGCCTGTTCGATAGTCTCTTTGTTTATGTCTGTGGCAAAAATCTGTACGTTCAGATGTTTGTTCAACCTGTCCATGGCTTCCCGAAAAAGCATGGCAAGGGAGAAGGCTTCTTCACCACCGGCACAGCCCGGGACCCATACGCGCACTGCAGAATCAGGTTTTTTATGGTCTACTATGGCAGGGATAATTTTTTTGTCGAGGACTTCAAAGGCCTCGGGGTCCCTTAAAAAACTGGTCACCTCGATAATAAGGTCTTTAAACAGGCTATCCACTTCAGCAGGGGTTTCTTTAAGATAGTGGACGTAAGTCCGTATATCGGTAATTTTGTGGAGCGCCATGCGGCGTTCAACCCTGCGGTATATAGTATTCTGTTTGTAGTGGCTGAAATCGTGGCCGGTCCTGGACCGCACCAGCATTAACACCTTCTGGATAGCGTCAAGGTGTTCAGTGCCGATACCAATCTTATATCCTCTCACATAGGGTTGTTTTATATATCCGATGAGTTCCTTCGGCATCTTTTCTGCCGGCAGAACATAGTCTACAAGACCTGTTTCTATGGCGCTTCTTGGCATACTGTCATACTGTGCCTGTTCCGGATTCTGGACCATAACCATGCCGCCGGAACCCTTTATCTCCTTCAGTCCCAGGGTTCCATCTGATCCGCTTCCGGAAAGGATGATACAAATAGCATTTCCACCCTGATCTTCGGACAGAGAGCGGAAAAAATGATTAATCGGCAGCCTTACCCTGTGAGTCTCCACCGGGTCTGTCAACTGGAATGTGCCATTAAAAATTCCGACATCTTTATCCGGTTGGTTGAGATACACAGAGTTCGGTTCAAGCGCTACACCGTCCCCTGCCTGTAAGACCCTCATGGTGGTACGCCTCTTCAGAAGTTCATCCATGATGCTTTTGTGCTTTGGGTCTAAATGCTGGATAATGACAAAGGCTATGCCTGCATCAGGCGGCATATGGGTGAAAAAGAGTTCCAGTGCCTCCAGCCCGCCTGCTGAAGCACCTATACCGATAACAGGACATCCTGAAACAGGTCTTTTTTCTTCGTCCGCATATTCTGCAGCAGGAGGTTTTGATTTTGATCGATTAGACAGTTTCCCACGTTTTGAAGGTGTGACTTTTGCAGATTTCTTATCAGGCAAAGGTCGCTTGGAGATAGAAGATTTACGTTTGATCAGAGCAGTTTTCTTTGTGCCCACCATTATCCTCTTTTTTAATAATTATACCAAATACTATAGTTTGTAAGCAATTTTCTTGCTCCCTATCCGGTTAGGACATCAGCTATACCTAAAAGAGGATATATTTTTATTGATTTCTGAGTGAGAGTTGCGCCCGGGAGAGAGATAGAAGCTCCGGCGCTATTATTGATTAAACCGACTCATTCATTCTATATTTCCTTATGAGTGATACATGGCGGTTTATCGACTCCGGACCATGCGGCGCATCTTATAATATGGCCCTGGATGAGGCTGTTGCCGGCTCTGTCAGAGCAGACTATGCGCCTCCTACGCTGCGATTCTACGAATGGGATGTGCCTTCCATAAGCATCGGATGTTTCCAGAAAATCAGGGACATTGATACGGAGTATTGCAGACGATGCAACATACCTTTCGTCAGAAGGCCGACCGGAGGCCGCGCGATTCTGCATGGCGATGAGATCACATATAGTTTTTCCGTAAAAACAAACGACGGCCTTTTTTCAAGAGGCCTGCTTGACAGCTACAAAAAGATCAGCGCCGCATTCGAAAATGCGTTTTTGAAAATCGGCCTTGCACCGGAATTGAAGCTTCTGAAAGATAACAGGCATACGGTGACTGAAGATATGAGGAAAAGCCCGCTCTGTTTTCAGTCCGTATCATACGGGGAAATATCCGTAATGAGCGGCAAGATTATCGGCTCCGCCCAGAAACGTTGGCCGGACGGGCTCCTCCAGCAGGGATCGATCCCGTTTTCACCTGACAGGGAAAAGACCGGCAGGGTATTCGGGATACAACCGTCGTCGGAGTCGAATAACAAATCGCGCGGATTAAAAGATATTATGCCGGATATAAAACCGGGCGATTTGAAAGACGCTATCAGGGTTTCTTTTGAGGAGGTTTTTGACATACATTTTGTATCAGCATCGCCTTATGATGAAGAAATAGTTCTTGCACGGAAACTTGAAGCTGAAAAGTACCTGACACATGAATGGAATTTCAAAAGATAGAAAAATGCGCAAAATCACCCTTAACGTATTAATGATATAATTACAATTATGCATATTTATTTGAACGGCAGGATAGTCCCGGCAAAAGAGGCGGTCGTTTCAGTTTTTGATCACGGGTTTTTGTACGGTGACGGAATTTATGAGACCTTAAGGGTCTACGACGGCGTCGTATTCAAGCTCGACGAGCATCTGCGCAGACTTTATCGTTCCGCGTCACTGATCGGACTTTCGGTCCCTGCTGACTTAGATTCTCTGAAAACCGCCGTTTATGAAACGCTCATGGCCAATTCGCTCGGGAACGCCTATGTGAGGATGACCATATCAAGGGGACGCGGCCCGATAGGCCTTGACCCGGACTTCTGTCCCGAACCTACTACCGTGATTATCGCTCAGGAATTCAAGGAATATCCGGCAGCTTACTACAAAAACGGGCTAAGCCTCATTATTGCTGAAACGAGAAGAAACCTGAAAGAGGCAATAAACCCGCAGATAAAATCCCTGAACTTTCTGAACAATATCCTCGCAAAGATTGAAGCAAAAAAGAAGAATGCCTATGAGGCGATAATGCTTAATGCTTCAGGGAAACTCACTGAAGGCACGGTCAGCAATGTGTTCTTTTACAGGAACGACGCCCTTTGCACTCCTTCCGTTTCATGCGGGATACTTGACGGCGTCACCAGGGGTCTGATTATAGAGCTTGCAGGAAGAGAAGGGTTGAAAGTCAAAGAAGGCAAGTTCATGAAAAAAGACATTTATGAGGCAGAGGAGGTATTCATTACCAACACAACTATGGAGATCATGCCGGTCTCAAAACTCGACGACCGGAAGTATCCCGTAGGAAGTTTATCCAAATATCTCAGGAAACTTTACAGACAGGAAGTGAATGCTTACATAAAAAACACAAAAGCCGCCGGTCCTTCTTTATGGGGACAAAATTAGTAACCTTTAAATGCCTGGGTAGTGTAACATCAATTCTGCAAATATGAATCAGGGTATAATTCTCAATGGCAAAAAACAATCTCTCAAGGAGAGAAAGGAGAATTATACCCATGAAGAAGATTTTATCAA